>Ga0082212_10000722_pt1 | contig 39267 bp, 34 predicted proteins | sample TergutNt197P3_FD_71548 | JGI IMG/M metagenome (GOLD analysis project Ga0082212, IMG submission 71548) | Neocapritermes taracua P3 segment gut microbial communities from Petit-Saut dam, French Guiana - Nt197 P3 | ecosystem: Host-associated > Arthropoda: Insects > Digestive system > Gut ...
GTCCAGAATACCGGCCGCCTCGCCCGCGGCCACCAGGTTGCAGTAAAGCTCGTCGAAAACTTTCGGGTATTTCCGCATGGAATCGGACAGGGTGCCGCCGGACTGCACCGAGCCGTTGATGTCCCGCAGCATATCCTTGAAGGTCGGGTTTTCCTGCTGGTCCGCCAGCACCTTCAGGCTCTGGACCAGGGGCAGGCCGGCGTCGATCATGGTGGAAAACTGCCTGGTGAAGATCATCAGGTCCTTGGGCTTGACCTTGGGCTTCATCAGGGTGACGTCTTTGGCCGCCTCTTTGATCGTGTAATCAGTGATGCGCAGCCGCTTCAGAAAATTTTCGACCTGCCGCTCGTCGGTGGCCTCCAGTTTGCCCTTCCGCCTCCGGTTCTTGCTGCCGATCCCCTTCCACGCATAATAAGGCATACTACCTCCCCAAAGTGTCGCGTACGGGTCAAGAAATACCTGATAAATTTAGCAGGGTTCGGCTCATAAAACAACTTAATTTTTGCCGGCCCCCTTACGGCGCCCCTGGCGCCCCCGGGCATTGGGGCGCGCATTATAGACACATGAGGTCAAGGCCCAGGAAGCCGGTTTTGTCAAGAATAATGAGGATATGGGGTTGGAAAAGCTGGTGGTCAAGCCCTGACATCTATCGCCTAAGGTTATCGGCGCCCAAACTCCGTCATTGCGAGAAGCGGAACGACGAAGCAATCCAGGTCTTTTTCGCAGCCATTGACCAAGGCCTCAATGGCTGTTGGACAGATCCGAAGCCAGGGCTCTCACTTCATCTAAAGAAAGGCCGGTAAAAGAAGCCACATCTTCAGGGGAGAGGCCTTTTTGCAGAGCGGCCCTGGCAACTTCAAGGAGTCCTTCCTGCCGTCCTTCCTGCCGTCCTTCATGCCGTCCCTCCTGTCGCCCGACCTGATACCTATACTCCCGCCGGGCTTCCTCGTCGCGGCGATATTTCTCTTGAGCCTCAGCCAACATACGGGTGCGCTCATCCTCGCTCAGTTCCATTATGACGCCCACGGCTTGGGCTATGTCCGGGCTGGTTTTGGCTACCATCGTCATTTCCTCCTTTGTCCTGGCCGTGAACATCCTCAGCCAGTTATACAATGCGGTCCCATCCGGTTCACTGGGCAGCTTGGGCAATTCCAGGGTGTTTATTTCAAACAGGTCCGGGAAGCGGCAGCCTGTCCTTTCATCATAAAGCCGGAACCGGTTATGGTAATGACCTGAATCTTTTGAGGTGAGGTTCCAATCCACGATCACTATGCTTATGGCTTTCTTGATCTCTTTATAAGGCACGCCGGACTTCAACTGCTCCGTGGTCAGGCGGGCGGCGTAGAACAAGATTCGCTCCCAAATATAACTCTGGGGCTCGACTTGTATTTCCACGTCAATGACCTTGCCCGTGGTGGTGTGGATTTTGACATCCAGGACTCCGAGCTTGTCTTCCGGGTATTCTCTGGGCAAATGGGGATCGACAATGACCAGCCGGTCATATTCCTCGGCCGGCAAATCCAGGACGGCCTGGAGAAATGACCGCAGAAGGTTCAAGCGGGCCGGTACCCCGAAGAGCAGCTTGAAAACCAGGTCATTCTTAGGTGACAACGGTTCCATAAAAACCTCTTGAATCATTCAAATTATAGCACAGGCCCGTTTTTTTTCCAACCAAGGGGAAGGAAGGCATTGGCGGGAGCTTCGCCACCCCAGCCCCCCCAGGCTGTCTCAAAGTCGTCCAAGCTTTGTTTGATTTGGAATGAGGACTTTACTTTAAGGGAACCTCTAAAAAATGTCATTGCGAGGAGCGCAGCGACGAAGCAATCCAGGTAAATAATTGGTATTGCAAAATTTCTGGATTGCTTCGCTTCGCTCGCAATGACGGAACGCGGATTTTTAGAGGTGCCATTAAGAACGTTTTTCATAAATTAAACCATATGATTTCAAAATGTTTTATATTTCATCATTGTCTTGACGATATTCCAAAATTGAGACAATGCTGCTGGAAGTAGAGGATGCCCAATCATATGCACGGCATTATGAAAGAATCTGAGGCGGCGTAGTTTTCGGTTGATATCCAAAAGTTCATTGCGCCTCATTTTTTCCGAAAGCATTATTACATCCTCAGGATGGGCTAGAGCACTTCGGTCTAAAATGGACCAATCCGGCATATTATCTCTTACCATACCCTTATTTTTGGCTAATTCCCACAAAGGAGTCCCGGGATATGGAGTCAAGAAGGAAAAATCGAAGGTGTCCGTTCTTTTGGCCAAGGCAAATGTATTTTGAATTTGTTCCTTGGTTTCAAATGGCGCTCCAATTATAAAGAATCCGTGCACTTTTATGTTGTGACGATGCATGATATCAATGGCTCTATAGTTGTCCTCAACAGTTACGTTAGTCCCTTTAAGATACCTCAAAGTTTCCACGTCTCCGGATTCAAAGCCGAAAGCGACATTGACAATTCCAATATGCTTCAGTACTTCGGCAACTTCATCATCAATAAGATTCGCCCGTGCGGAACAAGACATGGGTACTGAACCGAGTATTCCCTTTTTTTTAAATCCTTCTGCTATAGCCAGTAGGCGCCGTTTACTGGCGACAAAGAGATCATCAGAAAAGATGAGGAGCTTTGGTTTTCGTGCGGTAATAATATGGCTAGCATCTGCTATTACCCGTTCCGCAGAATGTAAACGCAATTGTTTCCAATACCGTGTAGTGCTACAAAAAATACAATCATAAGGACAGCCTCTCGAAGTAATCAACGTCTCAATCCAGCTTTGTGGAAGACAATCATAGGCGGGAAAGGGGGAATCATCCAAATTATCAAGCAACGGCTGCGCTTCAGTAGTCACTAAGCGGTCTTCTTCCCAATACGCAAGCCCTTTGATTTGTTTTCTGGATTCTGTAAGTTTATCCACAATAAAACCACGTATCATTTCGGGGAAAGTGACTTCACCTTCTCCTATGCACGCCGCTATCGCATACCTGGGAAGCGACTTCGGAAGCAACGAAATATGGATTCCCCCAAAAATTACTGGAATTCCCAAATCATGAGCAATGTTACCTTCTGCAACTGCTTTGCTCCAATACATAGAAACAGAGCTGATACCGACCAGATGTGGTTTAAACGTCTGTAATGACTTGAAAAAAAGAGATGATTTGAATTCTACGCGGAAGTCAAGCTCGTAATCGGGAAGTTGCTTTCTCGCTGCAGCGACAAGTATCAGTAATCCAAGTGGATAGCTTCTTTCGCCTTTTTCACTTATATTTCCAGTCACACATCGAAGAAGTATGCGTAAAGGTTTTTCATGTTCTGCTGATCCGAAACCGTCTTTGTGGCTTATCATAATACAACTCCTGGCATAAGGTTTTAAATGTGTTAGGCGAGTTCTTGACTTGTACACATATTCGGTATTACACCCGAGAGGCGAATGATCCTGATCTATGTGGACATTGCCGGCATCTTTCATCAATGCTGGCATCATCAGCCAGGAGACATTTTCGTATGTTTTGGAGAATATGGCTGTTATATGATTTGTCACTGGATTCCGCGAACAAATCCATTGGGGATTCTAACATTTCAAATCCACAGCACATTGTCATTCTGCCAGCGCTATCCGCTAAAAGTAGCTGCCAAGGCAAATAGCATTTTTTTTCTCTTCTGGATTTTATTATTCTTGATACTGCTTGCGGTAAAAATATACGTGTCTTTAACTTTTTTGTTTTCTGGTGTATCTTTGAAACCAGTATTTTATATGCTTCATTATCATCAAATATTGTCTCCGAAGTATCATTGTTATATGGAACACATATATTGAATTTTAATGAATTACATCCTGAATCCTCGCATAAATCAATGATTTCTTCTATTTTTTCAGGTGAACGATCTAGAATTGATTTCAATAAAACATATGACGCGTTGATTGGAAATACCTTGCATATTTCTGGAAGAGTTTTCTTTATTGAGGTGAGATAGTGATCATACAGTGACACTTGTATATCATCTAAACCAGACTTGACAAGTTCGGTTAAATGCAGTGGCAGCAATGATCCATTGGTGATTATCCCACACAACTTTCTTCTTTTTTTGACTTCCTTGATTATTTCAATAATGTCTCTATTAAGAAGAGGTTCTCCTCCACTCAAAACTACAACCAGGGTTTTTTGGGCAATTTCTGTATCCATAATTTTGGCGCCAATCTCTGGCGTCATATCCATTTTAGTTCTTTCTTTAGCTCTGGCCAAATCATCGCCAGGGATATTTTGTAACCCTTCTACGCAAAACTTACACCGAAAATTACATCGCATAGTTACCATTAAAGTCAATCTAACAGGAGATAATTGCGAAGGAGAGATTACCGGCGTTCTTCTTCGAATAAAAAATTTAAAATAATTCAGCACTCCAATGGAGGATAAACTAAGACCAAATTTTGTTTTCCAAAGCAAATTGAAATATCTTAATATTTTAGGAGACATAATTCAAATCTCTCCTTTCTCTTAGCTTCTTTTAATCCCAGGTCCGTCATTTCAGCTCTATTTTGATCTGATTCAGTTTCACTCAGACCGGTTAGAAGTGCGTGTTTTGAACACAAATGACCAACTCAGAAGAAAATTGGCCAGCACTACTCCGACGACTAAAGTAATTTTGGAGTAAAAAACATCAAAACCCAACACTTCGACCAGAAAAATGACCCCGAAAAAATCCATCAGACCGATCCCCACCCGAGCGATGAAAAACCTCAAAATCTCCGATAAAAGTTCTTTTCGGCAGGTCAGACTCTTAAATACATATTTTTTATTGGTGACAAAAACGAAAATCTTCACCATAATAATGGTTATGATATTAGCTATCTGGTAAGACAACCAAATGAGTAGGATTTTGTAGATAAAAATATTGAACAGCGTGGAAAGCCCACCGAAAAATAGATAGTTGAGAAGAAAACTGTTCCGCAAGCTTTTTATCGGCATCATCCAACTCAATTTTTTTCATCCACAAGCGGCACAGTCGCCTGCCGAGCGCAACCAAGCCAAGAACCGTTCCAAGCCTTCTCTCATGGAAATGGTCGGGCAATACCCAAGTGCCTTGACCGCCCTTCCTATATCGGCGTAGGTGCTGCACCCTACATCCAAAACTTTGCCGCGCAAAAAAGGGGAAAGCAGTCCCTCTGTTCCCTGATCAACCATGATCGTTCTCCCGTTTGCCGACGAGAGGGGTAGCACTTGATTCGGTATCACTTTTTTGAACAAATATTGTTTTGTTGTCACTTATGCTTATAACAACCTGACGAATCTGTTCCGCCAGAAGTCCCATGCCAAGCATAAGAAAAGCACCGAACAGACTGAGTACGCCAAAATAATAGCTAATCATCAACCTTGTAAGCGCAAAGAAAATAAACCCGCTAAGTCCGATACCAAGCCAGATCAAGGAAAAAAGCAAAAATATTTTAAGGGGGTTGAAATAGAGAATCTGTCTCAGGATGTAGCCCAAAGTGAGCAAAGAATCTTTAAGTAGCCGAACATGGCTGGAACCCACGCGGGGCGCATAGGCAATGGGCACATAGGCCACAAAGCGCCCGGTCATCATATAGGCCAGGGTCAACGAGGTGGTAAAACTGAAGGTATCGCAGAGGTGCCGAAAAAAAGCCTTGACCGGCGTGCGAGCGAAGACGCGCAAACCGGAATTTATGTCGGGAATAGTTTTTCCACAGGACCATTCCACCAGAAACTGCAGTAAGCGACGCAGGGAAAATTTGAAGACGGATTGCTCGTAATGTTCTCCAGTTCGCTGACCCACGACCATATCAAAACCCTGCCGGTAATGTTCCAATAGAAGTGGAATGGAATGGACCGGATATGTGCCGTCAGCGTCCATAATGATGATTGTTTCGTAGCGCGCGGCGAGGATGCCGCCTTTCAGGGCGCGGCCATAGCCGCCGTTGGCGGGGTGGCGTATTACTCTGGCTGATGCGCCTTCTGCTATGGAGGCCGTGGCATCGGTGGAACCGTCATCCACAACTATAATCTCAAAGTGTATTTTTAGAGAATTTAAGCAATTACGGCAATCCTCAAGAGTTTGCCGGAGGCCATTTTCTTCATTGAAGGCCGGTATAACCAGCGATACGCCGCCCTGATTATTCATGCCGCTTCACCTTGCCCGACGGATATAAGCTTTTCAGGCTCTGTACGTTTATGAGATATCTTTACAGCTAAACTCCAAAGCGCAAGCATGAAGGCTAATAACAAACTCCATTCTGTTGTTTCCGCGTATCGTTGCAGGACCGTATAACCAATACTATTTAAAAGACAAGCTAACGGGTGAAGACAGGCCACGAATATAACAACATATCGCATAGGTTTATGGCCTACGGCCATAGCAGACAAAATCACTAAAAATATGCCTATATAAACTGCAAAGCTGATTTTATGGTTAAAGTGTTTTCTCAGAATATTATTACTAAACGGCGACTGATTGTAGTCATAATACCAGCCGAATGCGGTTAAAAAACTTCTGCCAATAACTTTTACATTTTCATCAAAATGGGCGGCTATTATTGGTTTACAAACAGATTTGGAAACTTTATTCCACTCCAGCATATTTAGTTTTACACCCGAACGGATTTTTCGAAAAACTTCTTTATAAAAACGCCTATATGCATTTGTTGAGTGTTTATATATAAAAGCTTTTGAATAATTATCACGGCCATCTTGGAAGTAGAGTTCATCAAGCTTACGATCAACATTTGGTTTTCGACGCAAAAATTCAGTTACAAGTTTTTTATCAGCCGGATCTGAAAAGAGCAACTCATCTCCAGGCTGTAGAAGATACATAGCGCGCATAGTTTCAGTTCTAGCACTCATTTGGTTAATAACCAATAGTCCGCCTTTCATATAAAGATTTATGGGCCATATTAAAGCGCATATACTAAAAAATATTCCTATAAGTGCAATTTTGATTCTCCTTGATTTATCGTTGTACGAATATATGAGCGAGACAAAAATGAGAATGCCGGCAATAACAACAAGCGTGATCATGGCCGGTTTTACCAAAAAGGCGTAGGCCGCGCAAAGAGAAGCTGAAAAAAGAAAAACCAAATTTTTGTTTTTGATAAAGAACAAACCTATGGCGGTAAAAAGTATCGTGAGTATCGCGGCAAGCTGGTCAGCCAAGATTAAGCTCGGAGAAGGCAGTTTAGTCAAATGTAAAAATATCAACGGCATAAATATCGCTGCCGGCAAGGATATATGGCAAGCTAAGGCCACGGCAAGAATGGCAATACTTATTGATAGCAGCAGATAATTGGCATTGGCTATACGTTTAAACGCGGTATTGGCTTCTTCATCATTCAAAGCAATAATCGTTCTTTTTTCAATGTTTTCGCCTAAAGGCATTATTTTTTTCGTCGCCTCATACGCCCCTATTGCCTTGATATACATCTTCAGCCCTGGAGTTCGGTGAGAGCGCCAAGGGTCAGAAAAACTAGGGTCCCAATACCTCCTGGTATCTTTAGCGAATTTCCATTGTGAAATATGGCCGGACATGAAAAATAAAGTATAGGTCAAAACAAAGGCAAAACATAGTATCAACCGTTTACTGTCATTGAGAGTGTGGAATGTCAACATATTGTTCATCTCCTGTTGGTTAAAGGATAGCCATTATTATCCGTCAGCCAAGCGGTGAAGAGTTTTAATCCATCCTCCAAGTCGGTAGCCGGGTTAAACCCAAGTTCCCGCGCCGCCCGGTCAATGGCGGCTTGGGTGTGTCCCATGTCGCCCGGCTGTGGAGGGCGTCTTTCAATGAGCGGTGCCTGACCTAAGGCCGCGCCCAGGAGCTCGACCAAACGAATGACGGATACGGTCAAGCCCCGACCGAGATTGAAGACGCGATAACCGGTCAGCCGGTCCAAGCTGGCTAAAATCCCGGCCACAATGTCGTCAATATAAGTGAAATCCCTGGATTGGGAACCGTCGCCGAAAATGGTGATCGGCCGGCCGGCGTTTATGAGTTCGGCGAATTTTCTGATGGCCAGGTCAGGCCTCTGCCTGGGGCCGTAAACGGTGAAAAAACGCAGACAATGGACGGAAAAGCCGTAAAGATGGTGATAAACGTGTGTCAATAATTCGCCCGCCTTCTTGGTGGCCGCGTAAGGCGATATAGGGCTGTCAACCGGGCAATCTTCCCTGAAGGGAATTTGGGAGTTACGGCCGTAAACAGAACTGGACGAGGCGAAAATCAGGCGCGTGACTCCGTGACGGCGCATAGCTTCTAACAATTGGGTCGTGCCGTTGAGGTTGACATCCTGGTAACGTAGCGGATCACCCAAGCTGGGCCGCACCCCGGCTAAGGCCGCCAAGTGGATGACCGCCTCCGGGGCTCCGGTCCCGGTGGTCAGGCAACGGTCCAGAGTTTCCGCTTCCCTGAGGTCGCCTTTCACAAATTCAAGCGGCCCGGCTTCGGCGGCGAAGGCCAGATTGTCTTCTTTCTGGGCGCGAGGATAGAAGGAGTCGAAGTTGTCCAAGCCAATAACCCGGTCCCCCCGCCCTAGGAGTGCCCGGCAAAGATGGCTACCGATGAACCCCGCCGCGCCTGTTACCAATATGTTCATACTCTACCCTAATGCAAAGACATATGCTGTATCCAATTCGTGGGGTTGATCATTCACGCAAAACTTTACCATCGCGAGCAAGTGTACGTCCGTATATTTTTGATTCTGAGGGCACCCTGTCTTTGAGAAAATCAGGGGATTCATTCAAGGCTGCGAAAATATGCCTGAATAAATTGACAGGACTCATGTGGAGCCCATAAGAAATATCTTTTCGCCCATCCAGCATCCGCACAGCCATCAAAATGCCGCAATGGTCTTTTACATAAGATTCCAGTGTTTCCCCAATGGAATTAAGCGTATTATCGAGCTCGGTTAAAGTAGGGCTCTGCAAATCACGTAATCGATGACTCCCATGATCCCCAAGCAGGATTATCACAGATTCCGGATCGCGCTTAATGATATGTTGAACGACGCGCATTAATTCTCTGTTGCTTTTTTCCACTGCCTGTTGGTATTGTCCACTGGCCACCCATTTCTCACTATCACGCCATAAATGTCTGCCGCGCCCTTTGCCAGCCGGAGTATGGCGTGCTCCGCCGAAAAAAAATACAAATAAGGGCGCTTTTATGTCTGCTTTTTCATCAACAAATCTGGGGATAACCTGATCTAATGCCATATTGGTCCGGGTGGTAGGCCTTGGTAATAATTTCCTAAATGATTTATTAACATCAACCAGAGGTTGCAACAACCTAAGACCAAAAAGATTAGCATCTTCTGCGTCAAGATAAGCACCTTTTTCCAAAATATAGTAAGTAGCTCCTCGTAAAATATATTCCGTATAATAACCATTTTCTTTGAGGTTTTTTAACACCATATTTCTGTAATTTCCACCAATAAGATATCGTATCGATCTATCAGTATCATCGTTCCCTTTTTCTTTTCCAAAATCTAGCCGCATGGAAAATAGGTCTGCCAATGATTTTAGTGTGACCCTGCTGTTTGAGAGAGCGTCTTCATAAATAACGAAATCGTTTTCATTTAAAAAAATTTCCAAATTCGATGTATCAATATTATAGGCCTGACGTATTGTGGAAAAATCATGATATGATTCCAAAACATAAAGATATATATTCGGAGTTTTCCGCAAAGTATATTTATATGTCTTCAGATCAGAAGATTCTTCAAAAAAGTCTTCTGCGGCATTAATTGTTCCTGTAAATACCGATATTAACGAAAAGACTATCAAAAATATATTGAGCGGCTTATAACTTTTCAGCCAAACAATAATAAGCAATATAATAAAAAGTGCAATTTTAACCACAAGCCCAATCTTCCATTCAAGAAATATTTCCTGTCTTATAATTTCTGAAAAATATAAAAATATTTCTGTAATAGCAACGCAGAGAATAATATTGCGTATTTTTTGCATTCGGTTTGATAGTTTTATTTTATAAATTAAATAGACAATAATATAAAACAGACAAGATAGAATCAATGTCAACGTGAAACAAAATCCTAGTTCCAGCCAGGTGTACATATGCAAATTTTTACCCCATATAAACAAACATGGGGCAATGGCAGACAACGATAATGTTGTGGCTGGAGAGTTGAATAGTTTTTCAATCCGGTTGTTGGACATATTTCCCTCTATATCAGGTTTTCTTTTTGAAAACCAATATTGTTCTCAAACTTTCTTCAATTCGATGTTGCTCCAGAAGATCAAAATAACGTGAATATTCGGCGATACACGTTTGTATGGAGTAAGTCGGGTAAAAATTATTTCTGGCCGCAAGCAGGCGCTGAACCTGTGAGTCTTCCTGGGGAACAAATTCAAGAACAAGGAGCCCATCGTATGTTAACAGGTGGTGGAAATATTCAGCCGTTTTATCAAGGGGAAGGCCAGCGGCAAAAACGAGATGATGGATCAAGGCAAGAGCGGTGATGAAGTCGGCCTGGCAGCGTTCGTTGAAAGAGTTTCTTTCCCTTAAAGCCCAGCCTATGGCCGGAGATGGGGCAGACAAGTCAAGAACAAGCGGAATAATTATGCGGTTGCCCTCCTCTTTCAACATCAGGTAATGCTTTTCGACCGCCATATAGTCAACATCGGCGGCTAGAACGCACCCATAACTGCCTGCCAGGAGCTGGCTATAAGTGCCTGTATTGGCGCCGAGGTCAACAGCCAATTTCCCTTTATGCGCTCCGGCTGTTTTCCTGACAAAATCCATCTTATCCGCAGCCGCCCGCTCCGTATAATTGGTATCTTCGTAATAATCGACCCATTCCGTTTTTCGCGCCGGAAGCGACAGGTTTTCTATGGTCATTCGTAACGTTTCACACAAATTCGGCACCGAGTTTTCCTTCATCCGCAAAGTTTTAGCTTTATGGGCTGATTGCCCGGCATCACCATATTTTTTCTGCATACGGGCATGCTGGTGGATGTGGATTTGGAGAGAAGGAGAAAACAGGGTTTTACAGGGCAACAATGTGGAGGCAAAATCCAGGGGCACACCGTCTATCCAAAGCGAAGAAAATTTTCCACAGTCGGGACTTACATGTTTCATAAGGGCGAGAGGCGTCAAAAAATGTTTGCAGAATTGCAGATAGGCAGCCCAAGGGGCCCGAGAATCACGTATTTCAAAAGAAAGATGGTCAATGAAAACAGGTTGCGCGCCAATAAATTGTATATTATATGCGGTGGCGTCTTTCAGGATCAGTCCATGTTCCAACGCCAATTTCATTATTTTTAACGTATGCAGGGCCGCGTCTTTGAGTTGTGAAAATGTCCATTCGTAAGGGTAGGTTATATAGGGGAGTTTGGGAATTTTGAGATTTTTCCAAGAGTTTTCAACCGGCTCTGTTTCTGAATATTCAAGCAACAATCCCGATTGGACGGCTTCATGGGCAAAACCGTTTGAGAGCATCGCTTCCCAATGGGGGGCGTAGGAGGCTTGTATAGTCCGCTGGATATGATCTTCGCACAAGTAAACCCGGCCGGAGGGATCACGAAAAGAACCGCCCACAGGAATGCCTGAAAGGGTCCGCTCACACATCATGATCGTTTCACCGCGACCATTTTTTTGAGAAAAAATCTTTGATTTTCTGTCTCAGGGAGCGCCAGAAAATCAGTACCGAAATAGCAGAAGCAGCCAAGCCCTGCAGCAACAAACTCCCAATACCGGGGTCAATGTAAGCATATGCTGTTGAAGGAAATATTTCCCAAACGAACATGACCAGAGCAAAGGCAAAAACCACATGCATATAATTCTCCTTTCTTGTTACTTGCTCTCTGGGCGCCTTTTAGCAAGACTTTTGTTTTGCGTTATGTTGAATAGCCTTGCCGACATTGCATTAAGCGGCTTCTGTCGCTGGCCGGTAAGCGCCGACTGTTCAGAGATAAGCTGTGTGTCAGGACTACACATGGCCGCTTCAATGACGGAACAAACATCATCTATCTTGATCTTGCGTATGCAACTGAAATTATCAAGACATTCTTCTTCTTCATTATCCGGGTTGATCATATTATCCAGGCAAGCCGCGCAGCCTTCGGCGGCAAGCAAGTTGCTGTTACAGGGGTAAGCAGCGGCACCAGGCGGTTCCGCGCGTGAATAAGTAATGACGCCGCGGCAGCCGACCCCGCGCGCCAAGTGCATGAGAGCGCCGATGCCACCGACAAAAAGATCGGAGTTATAGAGTGTTGCCGCGACCTGGCGCAACGGCAATACCCCGCGCTTGTCCAGAGCGCCTTCCAATGGCGCATCGCCGACCGCGCCGATTTGCACAAAATTATATCGGCCGCGCAGGGTTGTTATCACTTTCTGCATCTTATCTATTCCCCACGTCTTACGCTGTTCTTTTCCCTGGCTGCTCACAGCTATCTGCTTTTCCGTGAAAAACCGCCCGAAATTCCTTTCTTTATCGTCAAGATCAAAGACAGGATCCAGCGATATTACCCCATCAAGTCCCAGGCGCGCGCACATTTCCGCCAGGATATGCCGTTGCGGCAGGCTGAAGCGCAGGCGGCCCTCCGCCGTTTTACCAGTCTGGTAATAGGTCAAGGGGAAAACCAGGATACCGGCGGCTTCAAATTCTGAAAATATTGAGGCGATATTGAGAGCGTTGAGTTTTTCAATAACAAGGCAGTAATCCTGGTGCTCGAACAATTCCGGAAATGTTGTACCGAGAAATGTTTTCTCGCCTGTAAGTGTGTGTCTTATCCGCGCCGCATAGAGCAAAAGAAGCTGATCTCCCAAGGCGGGATAAGTGATAAAAGCCTCACGGCAGCCTTGTTTCTGAGCCTGCGCAATGGAAATTGTCTTGTGTATAGCAGTAGCCATCAGAAATTCTTATGCAGCCCACGCAGAATGAACAGGCCGAGTAAATCCTTTCGAATCCAGCAGTGATTACCGAAATGTTCAATATCAAATACATAACCAAGTTCCGTCAGTTTCATGCGGATCTCATCACTCCAGCCATTCTCTACGCAGAGCAGAGCCGGCAAAACAGCGCTTCCGGCCATGCCTTCAATAACCTCAGCTTCATGCCCCTCTGTATCCAGAACAAATAAATCAACAAATGTTATTCGATTATCTTCAATAAAACGTTTATAGGTAAGCGTCGGAACCTTTATGATTTCGCGTACTCTATAAGCTTCATCTTCCGCCGCAGAAAATTTTATGCCGGATACACGGTTTATCGCCCCATGATAGGCAGGGTTGTTGTCAACAGGCTCTGTGAGAGCAAAATCCAGCTCGCCACAAGTGCTTGAAAGGGCCAGGTTGAAGTTATGGCTATTGGGGCGCTTTTTTTCAAGCAAGGCGAAAGTCTCCGGGGTTGGCTCAAGATTGTAGCCAGTCCACTGCAAGGTATCTTCAAAAAATTTGCAATTGGAGCCGGCATAACCGTCGTTGGCCCCGCATTCAATAAATACGCCGCGAATGCTCACATCCGGAAAATATCGCTTGAACAAAAATTCATCCAACTGCGGATAATGCTGCCCATAGAAAACATATTTTTCCGCATCCGGTGCGCCGGTATTCTGTTTGAAGCGGCGGCGCAACACTTTGAAATATGTGTTTTCAGCTTTTAATTTTTCCAAAGACATTGCTTACCATCACTCCGACATGTTTTTAATCAGGCAACCCATTGATGGTAACTTCCTACAAACCCAGTATCCTGTGTAACAAAGGAAGCTAAACATTTTTACAATCCTTCAAGCAGCGCGGCGATCTCTTCTGGCGAAGGCAACTGCCCTTGCAGTATCTTGGGCAATGTCCTCGTAATTTTATAAACCGCAACTCCAATAGGCTTGCTCGCGTCGTGCAGGGCGTATTCCACTATAGTGCGATTTTTCTCCTTGCACAGAATGATCCCGATGGAAGGATTCTCGTCTTCCTGGCGCACCTGTTTATCCAAGGCCGTGAGATAAAACTGCATTTTTCCGACAAACTCCGGTTGAAATTTTCCGATTTTCAATTCAACGGCTACCAGCGATTTGAGCTTACGGTGGAACAGCAACAAATCAATAAAAAATTCGTCACCACCCACTTCCAGCCGATATTGGCTGCCCATGAAGGCGAACAGGCCGCCCATGGCCCTCAAAAAATCTTCTATGCGGGCGAGGAACGCCTTTTCCAGTTTTCGTTCGCCATATTCCTCGCCCAATTCAAGGAAGTCAAAAATATACTCATCTTTCACCGCCAGTTTGCCTTGAGCGCGTAGCTCCGGAGTAAGCGTCGCGTCAAAATTGGTTTGGCTGAGCATGACCTTTTCATAGCTCTGATTCTCGATCTGATGGATAAGTACGTTTTTTGACCAGCCGAACTTTCTGGTCATACGGATATAAAACTCCCGCTCAAGCGCCTCCTTGCATCGCTCCATGATAGCCACATTATGACTCCAGCCGATTTGTGCAACCAGCGGTTGCACTCTTTTGTCTTGGCTATAAAGCAGAAAAAAATCACGCATATAGAACATATTACGTCTGGAAAAGCCAGTAATTTTAGGAAATTCAGCGTGAATATCCGCAACCAGTTTATCCACCACTCCTTTCCCCCATCCGGCGTTTTCCTGCCGCCCTACGATCATCCGCCCGATATCCCAATACAGGCCTACTAATTCATTGTTGACAGATTTGAGAGCGTTATATTGCGCGGAACGGATGCGTTCCTTGATTTCAGCCAACAGGTGTGGATAATCACCCAAATTCATAGGCATTAAATCAGATTTAGGCCGTTTCCCTTTTTTATCTTTCACAGCAGACCGATTTATCACCAAATTAATGTAATCTCCAAGCCGATTTTTTCCTTAATCCGGTGAAGTATCATATTTTGTATCAAATAGTCCGGATATTTTGACTTCCGACAAGCCCAGCATCCGGCGGAATAGGTGCAAATATCGTGCGGCCTGTAAAACCGGTGAAAAATCCTCTATGGCTTTTGCCCGGCAGCGAATCCGCATGGCCGTGTATTCATCATGGGGCAATTCCACAGTCTGTTTGATTTTCATGGCCAAATCTTCAAGTTTGTCCGGCGTGACTGAATATATAGGGTCTTGTAATAGCGAGCCGTCAGGCGCAAAAGGCAAACCTGGATGTGCGGGCAAATAGCCGTTCACACCGTCCAGCACCACATCCTCAGAACTGAAGCGATCAAAACAAACCACCGGAGTGCCGCAGGACAATGCTTCATTCACGGTATTGGGCAGATTGTCCTGAAAGGAGGGAGAAACAAACACATCGGCCGCGGCATAAGCGGCAGCGAGCTTGCCGGTATCATCAAGATAGCCCAAATCCACACAATCATACCCCGGCGGCAGGCAGTCCACCGGCGCTTCCTGGCCAAAAAAGGCAAGCATAGGCGCTTCGTTATTCCAATGTCCACGCAACAGTTCCAGAGATTCAAGCAATAACTGGAAGCCCTTATTTCTTCGGAAAGTTCCCGCGCCGAACAGAATGACCTTCCGTTCGCGCGGCAGTCCCAGATTCTGGCGGCAGAGTTCACGCGGCCACGGCGTATAAACTTCAAGATTCACTGAAGTGGGGATGGTCACCTGGGGAAAATCTTTCAGAAGCAGACTGTCTCTAACATTTTGCCCCATCCATTTGCTCGGGGTTACGATGGCCATGTTCAGACCAGAATAGCCGACCTGTTTACCTGAAAAAATTTCAGCGGCCAGATCACTTCCGTCTATGGACGGCCCGAGTTGCGGGCATTTTTTACAACCTGCATCTTTCCATTTTTCACATCCTCCAGAATATAGACAGTATCCGGTGTAAGCAGACTCAACCGTCAGCCTGTACACTGCCGCCTTGTTGTTAAATGTATCCCGCATGGCAGCGTAATTAAACAGACCTGGAGCTCCTCCGATGAACGCCAAATCAGCATCGGCAAACCAGGAATGCGCAGCCAGACCACCGCCCAGTTTGACATCAAACATGGAACTTTCCGTCCAAGCTTGGCGGCTTGGATATTTATGTAGCTTGAACTTTGCCAAGGCGAGGTATTTCTTATGCAATGACTTTCCACTATCAGTAAGTTCCGAGGTGATCGGCTCAAGAATAAGGTCGTGTTCGGCATAATGATATACAGCCTTATTCAAGCAGATAATTTTAAGATCCGCTCCCGCACCAATAATTCCTCGGCAAATACGCTCCATTGATCCCCGAACAATATCTGTCAGGACGACTATTTTTGGTAAGCCCGCACTCAAAGGGCGTAAATCGTCAAAGAACATACTCATATTTCTTTATCTTAATCTGTCCCTTAAATTTCATGTCCCAACAGCGCGGCATATTGATTGAGCGTCCTGTTCACGAGTTTGTCCACAGTAAAATTATTGACCATTCTTTCTCTGGCGTTTTTCCCCATGTTCTGTCGTAGAGCCGGATCACTGAGCAAAAGTTCGAGACTGTCAGCCATACCCCCCACATCGCCCACGGTATGGATAATACCGTCCGTCCCATGCCGCACGAGATCCGGCACTCCTCCGACGCTAGTCGCCACCACGGGCAACCCTGTGCACATGGCTTCCATAGCGGCGTTAGGGAGTCCCTCAGCTCGTGAAGTGAGCAGTAAAATATCTCCCGCGGCGAGCAGATCCGGAATGTCGTTTCTGAGGCCCAAAAGACGCACCGTGTCGGCCAGCCCCCGCTCCCGCACAATCGGCGCAAACTTGCCGGCCCGTTCAAATCCCCGTCCTGCCACCAAAAAATGCACATCAGGGATTTGTTTGCGCAATAAGGCGGCAATATCAAGCATATCCACAGGACATTTCTGTTGCACATTTCTCGCAATATACAGGACAACTGGAGTGTTATCGCCTATATTCAGCAAACGGCGCATATTACCGCGTCGCATCTGGTCCGATACTGTGTAGTTATTCGGGTCAATGCCATTATGGTTTATTGCTATTTTCTCAAATGGAATATCAAGCCATTTCGCATAATCCTCCGCGCCTTGACGAGAATTGGCTTCCAAGCGTACATTGGCCCGCGGTTGCAGGAATTTGTATATTGGCAAAACCCAATCGTCATAAGCTTTACCAGATTTTTTAGGATCCATGTTACGTATGGAGAGTAATATGCCTGGTATTCCAGCGTGCAAGCCCGCACAGCCGCCTATACAATTTGCGTGATCAAGATAACAATGCAGAATATCCGGAGCAATGGCGGCAAGTTTGCCCAGCAACTTGTAAAACCGGACACGATGGAGAGAAAAGTTGGATATTGGTAGATATTGCGAAGGATATTTTTTGGCAAACGCGGCTCCGGCCGCGAGATCTTTTTGGTTCAAAGCATGTATTTTTACTTTCGTATTTTTTAACAAATCAAGATAATGTCCATGCCGACCATCAAGTTTAGTACAAATAATGTGCACGGCAATGCCGGCATAAGACAAGGCCCTGGCAAGGATAACGGCTTGGCGTTCAGCCCCTCCCGGGTTCAAGGCGCCGCAATAAATGGAAACTGTCTTGGCCTTTCCAGCGTTATTCATTAATAAGAGGCCTTTTTGTGTTTTTTTTGGCAAAAAATCATTAACCACTCCCTTCCGTAATCTAGCTCTGAGTCGAGCCTCGATAGGGTATTGTGGTTTCCTCTTTTTGCTTCGGGGCATACCCAAACTCACAAACGGATTGTTCTGGCTCAGGATGGCACGCAATGTCAATTCGGCTTGTTCTTCCTCACTCTTTAAGTTCTCAAATTGACTGTCTTGACTTGGAATAGCCCGCAGGGCCAATTGGGTATGTTCTTCTGCTGTAAACTGCTGGTAATTAAGATGTGTACGGTTCTTGTAAGCCGCGGTCTTCTGAAGCATCTCTTCCCATTGATCAAAAATATTCTCTTCGTCATAACGGATACGCATGGCTTCCCGGGCTTTTTCTCCCATACTTCGGCGCAAAGAATCATCACTCATCAAGGGCCTTAAGGTTTCAGCCAGGCAGGCGGGAGTCATTTCTGGCGCCAGCATACCGTTTTCACCATGAATGATAAGTTCGTTTACTCCAGGGCATTCGGAAAAACCCACCGCAGGCAGCCCATAACTTTGCGCCTCCAGCAAGGCATTGGGGCAACCTTCAAAGGCGGACGGCAGGCAAAATAAATGTGACGACATATACCAAGATTCCACGTCATCGACAGGGCCCACAAGTTTCACCCGGGATTCGAGGCCCAGATCATTGATGAGAGCGGCATATTCATCATGCCAAGGACCATTGCCGCAGATATACCAATCCCAATCAGGAAACTCCTCGACCAGCAAGCTGGAAGCATGTATCAAAAGAGATAGTCTTTTTTGGTTTTCCTCAAGCCTGGCCACACTCAACAAGCGCTTACGCAGGGCTTTTTCCTTATCCCAATCCACAGGTACAAAAGGTAGAGCCGGGTTGGGTATTACTGTTGTCCGCTGTTGTAAAAAGGCCGGCAAGGACGGCAAATAATTTTGTGACAGCAAATGAATACCATCCGCCGCGGCAAAACAGGCCAGACGCTCCCAACGATTCACAAAAAAGGTTTCAATTTCGTATGGAGAACAACGTTCAGACATAAGCAGGGGAAGTCCTGTATTGTTGCATATATAGAGAAAAAAGCGGCGTATCGTGCCGGTCGCCATGACGCATAAGACATCGAGATTTGTATCCCGCACAAGTCCTCTCGCCCTACGCAGTGAATCGACATCATTGAGTGACAAATCGCAGGTTTGCACCTCTTCTGGTAATGGGTAAAGAGGTTTTCCATCTCCGCTGCCATGATGAAAAATTATACATTCATGCCCTCGTTGATACATGGAGCGGGAAATTCTAGCGCAGAAGCGTTGAATGCCGCCTTTCCCGAGAAACAAACCACGTGCGAAAAAACCGATACGCATAACAGCGTCTCCATGATTTATGCGAAGTCTGTATTTTTATCTATTGCCGGATATCCGTTCATTTATTGAAAAAAGATCGTGTTCTTTGCAGATAGTCCTGAATCAGAGAAATTGGGTAATCTGTTTTCGCCACGATTTCTTCCCAATTTTTATTGGTTGACCTGAATTTTTCATCTCTTACGAGATTCCGTTTTAAAAAAGGCACATGGAGATCGCCCAAAAACTGCCGCCACAATTTATGTATCGGCGATTTTCCGCGGAGACCGGACGGTGAATTTGCAAGCGGCGCGATATACGCGCCCGCCTTCAAACCGTTGCGTTGCAACCAAACAGTCAACCCCATCTCGTAGCGCGTTACGACTTTATATTTGTCTTCAACTGTGTCGACAGCATTGAAAAAATCCTTGAAAGCTCCGCTTTTGAGAGCGGAAGAACGAAAAGCAAGATAATAGCTTTGAAGGTGGGGGACTCTGCCTTTGTTGAACGTAAGCCCCCAAAAATCACAGGACAGTTTATCCATCGTATCATGCACGGTCGATAAGGGATGCATGGGGCCAAAGACGCTGTCATTGGTGAGGAGGATTTCCCGGGCCTCAAATAGCGCTGGATAATACTCGAACGCGGCTTTCCAGCTTGTGAAATCATAGCCGGAACAGCCGCGCCATAAAACGGCGTCCGCCGCCGCAAGCGCGTCACCCGACAATCGCACGGCCCGGGTCGAAATCAAAACCGTCGCATAACCTATATCTTTAAGGGCGACCAGATAGCGCACGACATAAGGATCCACCAAGCCATGCGGGTCCCAATGCGCCAATAAGGCGATTTTTTTCTTGGAAAACACCATATCGCCGTGCGCTTGATGTTGGCAAAAAACCTGGTCTTTTATTGTAACAGGGCTGGAGATATCTTCCAGAAGTGTTCCCACTTTATGAAGTCCGCGCCGCAGCTTTGCGGCCATTGTTTTTCGCCTTTCATAGGCCTTTTTATATTCTTCATGTTTATTTATAAAATCATTATATGTTTTTGATATAACGATCGCGTCAAAAAAATTAAGTTCTTTCGGCCTATATAGATATCTTCTTTTACTAACATCGTGAAACATTTTATTAAATAATTCATTTATTTTGGTCACGGCTTCATCTTTATCGGCGAATAAAGGAATATAATATGATAATTCAAAAAAATTCAACTTACAGCGGTCAATAAAATTATTTTTTATATAGTAGTCATATATCATCTCGTATATGTATATAATGTCATACGATGATAATGACAAACTTGCCCGCCCACATATTGAGTCATGGCGCATAAAATAATGGTAAGACGGATAGTTTATCAAATAAAGTGAATCCAGGTTAATAAGCGCGGCTATATGGAAAAAATTATCGTTGAAATCAAATCCTTCAGGAAAATATGCGTTTATGCCGGTTATAAATGAACGTTTATATATACAACAGCAGGACGAATATGTAAAATTTCCGATATGATTTTTAAATGATATAGGCCCGGTTCTATTTAAACCTATGTGTTCAGCGAAATTATCAGTTATGGACCGCTCACTTTTGCCATTGCCGAATTCCCTTATAATATTAGTATTCATAACAACATCAACATTTTTACATTCAGCCGTACCCACTAATATTTCAAGATAATCGAGGTCAATCCAGTCATCACTGTCAATAAAGTACAAGTATTCACCGGAAGCGGCCCTCATTCCCGTATTTCTGGCGGCGGCCTGTCCTTTATTTTGCGGGTGTTCAATAATGTTGATGCGTTGATCATTAAGCCGGCATTTTTTTAAAATTTCCAGCGAATCATCCGTCGAACCATCGTCCACGCAAATTATCTCAATATCCCTTAGGGTCTGCTTGGTCACGCTGTCCAAACAGCGCCCCAGGTATGGGCCGGTGTTATACACCGCGATGATCACGGAAATTTTCGGCGTCATGCGCAAAGCCCCCATTCCAGGCTCTTTTCTTCCATGGAGGCCCGATAACGGGGCAGAATTTCCGACGGCGTCCCCGTAGCCTTCACCCGGCCCTCTTCCAGCCAGATTATCCGGTCGCAGTTTTCCACCGTGCTCAAGCGGTGGGCGATTATGATGACCGTGGTACCGGCCACAAGCTGCCTGATGGTTTCGGTAATGATGTTTTCACTGGCTTGGTCAAGGGCGCTGGTGGCTTCATCAAAAATGATTATTTCCGGCCGGCTGAAGAGGGCCCGGGCAATGGCCACCCGCTGGGTCTGGCCCCCGGAGAGGCCTCCCAAGGACCGGTCCAGGCCCTGGGGGTCAACAAAATCCATGGCCGCCCGGCGGCAAACCTCTTCCAGCCGCTCGCGCTCATATTCTTCCCCCCATTGGCTGAAGGCCACGTTGTCGGCCACTGTGCCCGGGAGCAGCAAGGGTTTCTGGGGCACATAACCCACCAGGCGAAGATAAGCAGCCCGGCCGGCCGGGGTGAGTTCCTGCCCGTCCACCAGAAAACGGCCGCCTTGAAGAGGCACCAGGCCGGTCAGAAGCAGGGCCAGGGTGCTCTTGCCGACCCCGGAAGCCCCGATTAGCCCGACCTTCTCGCCCCGTTTAATATCCAGGTTTAGACCAGCCAAGGCCGGTTCCTGACTGCCGGGGTAGGTGAAACCGGCCTCTTCCAGGCCTAAGCTTTTTTCAAAGCGAAACTCAGGATCAGGTTGGGGCAAGGGCTCAGGGACTTCGGTGATGAAGTTCTCCAAAAGTTCCAGGCAGCTAAGAGCCGCCGGCCGCAGACTCCGAAGACTGACAATATAGCCCAGGATACGGCTTACGGCCGGCAGCACCCGCCAGGCGGTGAGCATAAGCAAGGAGATGGAAGAAACGATGACCGGCAGGGGCTGGCCCTGGGCCAAAAGACATATGGTCAAAAGGGAGATGGTGGCGAAACCGATAACGCCCAAGGCCTGGGAAGGCAGAGAGCCGGAAAAGGCCAGGAAGGCTCTCATCGGCCGCCCCGCGGCCATGGTGGCTACCATTTTCTCAAACATGATCGCCTGGCGGCGATAAATGTACACTTCGCGCAGGCTTTGGGACATGGCCCGGCGGTCGGCTTTTTCAGCCAAGTTCAGGTCGAGGGCCTTTTGAGCGGCCGTATCCAGGTGGGGCCGCAAACCCATATAGACGCCCAGGCTGCACAGGCCGAAGGCGGCGCCCACCAAGAGGGTCAGTTTGGGCTCGACCAGAAAGAGGCAGGCGAAGAGGGCCAGGCAGCAGATGACGTTGCAGTAGAGCAGTAAAAGGCTCCTCAGGAACTGGGTCAAGCGGCCGCGCTGGCCGAACTTGAGCATGACGGCCCGGCTTTCAGGGGAAATATGCCAGAAATAGCTTTGGCTGAGGTAACACCCCAAGGTCTCCCGGCCTATATGGAAGCTGACGCTTTCGGCGAACAGGGCGGTTTGACGCTGGACCAGAATGGATAAACCGGCCTTGAAAACGATGAAGACGGTCATCAAGAGGCTGGTGAAGGCCAAGAGGCGGCGGGGATCGGCGAACCAGGGCTTAAGGGCCGGGGCTAGATCCAAGGCCGTCCGAACCAGGAAATTTTTCAAAACAGCCTCGGGGGCGGCCACGCTGAGGGCGAAGAGGGAGATGACCAGCAGGGTGGAAGTTTCAGCCAGGGCGGAGAGCACCTGGGCGATGAAGACCAGCCAGAAGCCGCGGCGCAAAGAGCCAGGCAAGAGGCGGTAGAGCCGCCGGCCATCGTGGATGAAGGCCTGGTAAACCAGGCCGGGCAGATTATGGGGCAACCAGAGGTTCATAGCAGTTTTTTGAAAATATTGGCCAGGGTAATATCTTGGCTTAAGAATTCAGCCCGGCTCATGTTTTTATATCTTGCCGGTGTCCAGGAATTGTGCAGAGATATAAGGCCGCCGCTGTTTTCCAGGGCGTAATCCGCCAAATCACGGTTGAAATAAAAATCGCGATATATTTCACCCGGCCTCACGGCTCTCGCCGGTGAAGCGGCCAATAAAAGCCTGGCGCAACGGCTCGCCAGGGTTGACGCAAGGCCACGGATAGCAACGGCCGAATTATATAATATGTGGGTGGTGAAGCGGGCGCCCCAATATAAACGGCGGTGACTTTCCCAAACCCGGGCTCTATTCGCCGAACCCGGGTTTGCCTGAGATTCGGCGGCAAAATTGACTTCGGGCAGGGCTTTGATTTTTTTCCGGTCGAACGATTTGAATTCTTTCACGGTTCTGAACCGCAATAAGCCGTTAAGAATCGAATTGCCAAGATAGTCCCAGCGTTCCAGCCGCCTCAGCTTAAGGCCCCTAGCCCGGCAAAATTTATATAAACGTAGGCGAAAATTGAGGCCCTGTTCCCATTTTTTCAATACATAGGCGTCTTTCCGGGCGACGATGAAGCCGATATGGTACTCAATCAAAACGAACTCGCTGTCCTGGTCCAATAAGTCCCGTACCTTGTCCGAGGTGATTATGGTATCCAGATCAAACCAAATCCCTCCGTGCCGCCGCAAGACGGCGCAGCGTATGGCGTCCGCCTGCTTGGGCAGGGAAAAATAGGCATACAGGATTTGGTCAAAACAATCCCGGCCCAGCCAGGAATCGAGATTTTCATAATCCAGGATGACGACCTGGTGATCGGGCAAAAATTTCTTCCAGGTGGCCAGGCAGAGCTCAAGATAAGGCGGCATGGCCCGCCGGGGCTCCCAGAAAGTGAAAATCCTGGGCTTTTGGTCAGACTTCATAACACAACCTGATTACGAAATAGTCTTATTCCGCCTTATCCGTTTCCAGGGCCTCTTTGTCCGGCTGCCAGCCGGTTTCTTTTTTGACTTCGTGGATGGGGTCGGCCAGCAGAAGTTCCTGGGCGTCGTCATATTCCTTGATTTCCAGGTTGAAGGAATCGTTTTCGGCCGTCTCCCGGTTCAAGATAACGGGTTCGCCCGTATTGCCCGGCCCGGGTTTTACGAGTTCCTTGTCCTGGAGGATCTGGAGAAAGTCGGCCAGCCGGGCGGGCAGGTCTTCGGGCGCGCCGGACAGTTCCGATAGGGCCGTTTGGATAGCCTCGGTCTCGGTTCCGCTCAGGATGTTTTCCAGCACCTCGGTGCCGAAGGCGTTCACGCCGTAATAAATGCCGGTTTCGGAATTTATTATTATGGCGATGCCGTCGGCGATATCGCAGAACATCTTTTCATCGTTCAGAGCATAGGTCGCCATATTCGGCCTCCTTGAATATATTTATTGCCACCCGAAAAACCGCGGCGGAACAGAGCAAGAGCTTAAACTTTCCGGGCCGGTCGCGGCGGGGGTGCAGGCCCCGCCCAGTAAAAATTCCCGTAGGCAGCGGAGATTTTTTTCTATATCCCGGCACAGGTTGATCTGGTAAAAGGGCAGATCGCTTACAAAACCCAGCAATTTTTTGATGGTGCCGATGTCGTGCTTATCGCCCATCTGGCTGATGGTGGAATGGATCAACTGCACCACGGCCCGGCCCCGGCCGGCCCGGGTCACAGCCGTCACGCCGGGGGACGAATCGGACACTATCTGGGGGAAGAGGCCGAAGCGGACCGGGTAGCGAGAGCGGAACCAAGGGTGGTAAGCCTCGATATTGAAGACATATTTATCTTTGCGGGCGTTGTTGGAGACGAATTTGGCCTTGAGGGTCTGGTATAATTCGCCGTACATCATGGGAGAAAGGGTGACGATGGAGTATATGGGCCAAGCGTGGAGGCCGGCGCTTTCGCGGCCCAGGACCAGATAATCATCGGCCACATAATCAAAGCCGTCCATAAGGGCCCGCAGGGCCAGGGTGCTTTTGCCCCGCTGGCCCCGGGCGCACAAGAGGGCGCCCTGGCCCTCCAGGCCGATGAGGGCGGCGTGGACCAGGGCGGTGGACGGCCCTTTCAGCATCTGGTTGAAGACCTGGACAAAGATGTGGCCACGCTTGATGAACTCTTCCGGCTCCAGGTTTTCCGCGGCGTAATACCAGGTGGCGGTGACGGGGTCATGAGCCTGGACCAGGCGGGTCCGGGTATTGACCTCCAAAAGGGGGCGGGAATAAGCCCGGCTAAAGACCTGTAAACCGGCGGCGGGGCGGCGGGGCGGCTTGCGACCGGGAACCAGCTTTTCCACCCGGAGCCGGAGGTATTTTTGTGGGTCAACCCTTTGTTCCAGAAAACCGGACAGGCCATCCAGGCCTTTTTCGCGCCAGATGACCAGGGTGGCCTCATATTGGGGCGCCTGGTCGCGCAGAACATAGGTCAACTGCTTTTCCACATGGGGGGTGAATTCCGGGTCGTAATTGACCAAGCGGAGGGTTAAGGGGCCCAGAGCAATATATTTCACCCATTCCGGGGGGCCGGAAGCGGCGGCCCGGGCCTTCAAAGCCGTGAAATAAGCGGCCAGACGCTCGGGGGCCGGGTCGTCAACCCGCATGGGCTACCCCGCGCTTCTTGAGATACCAACGGACAAAGGGCGGAATTTGACGCAGCTTCTTCAGAGCCAAGCCCTTCAGTATCAGCGGCACATAACGGGAAGGATAGTTTTTCACGTCCACGGCCAAGAGGGCGCGGCAGGCCTTCAGCTTCGGGGCTAAGAATCGCTCGTCAAAAACGCATTGGTTGAAGAAGTTGCGCACCTTCCGGGTCAGGGGCAGATGAGCCTCCAAGTCCGGCAACAGACTTGGGACCAGGGCCTTGATGAATTCCGCGGCCAGCCGGACCTCGATCTCCATCCCGGTGAGGCCGGCGTTGGCCCTGACCAAACCCCAGTCGAAACCGGCTTTGGCGTGAAACAGAAAGCGGCAGTCGAACAGGGCGTAAAACAGGCCGGCCAGGCTTGATTTTTCACGCAAATTCCGCGTCAGGTTGACCAGGACAAGAAAGAACAGGTCTTCATACGACGGCAGCCAGACATCTACCCCGAAAGCCTGCTTGCGGGAGGCCCGGGCCCAAAGGCCCTGCTGAAAGGCGGGCGGCATTCCCCGGCCGGGAAAGAAGGAGTGATGGATATCGACCGTATATCTGCCCTCCGGGGTCATCAGGTTAATGGCGTGGGACACCCGCCTGCCTGTATAGCCAAGTTTGCGGCAGAGTTTCACGGCTTCGTCAAAGCGGGCGGCGGGAACCAGGATATCCACATCACCCATGGGGCGGGAAAGGCCGGGCCGCAGAAATTTCATGGCCGCACCCTTGAAGATCAGCGGGGTCAGGCCGGCCTCGTTCAGAACCCGGCCGATCTTGGAAAAATGGGCCAGGGTTTCGAGATTCTTGAACCGGAAATAGGAAACCAGGCCCTTCAGACGGGGACCGGCATAGGGTGAGGGGGTCAGTTCCGGGTGCTCATGGAGGAGGTAGGAGAGCATGAGGCTTTTGTGAGCCCCCATTACCTCAATGTCGCAGACGGCCAAGGTCTCGTCAAGTTGAGCCTGGGTGGGCTTTTCGGCAAAGACCAGGGCCAGCAGAGCCTCGTCCGCGGGCTTCACCTGCTGGCGGCGCAAAAGCCTGGCAATATATTCCATAGAGGCCGTAACGGCCATAGGACCGCCGGCGGAACTCATTTCAAAATTTCCTAAAAAGACAAAATTGACGACATTCAAACATGGCACTCAAATCAAACCTATAATTGCTGATAAAGTGGATTATATTCGTTAAATTGCTTAGCGTCAAGATATTAAACCCATATTGCGCTTAAAATAAGCTAAAATATAAAAACCATTGTACGGATCCCGATTTCCGCCGGAATGACGGACACCCCACTCTGGCCGTCACCCCGGCGAAGAGGCTCGCCTCAAAGCCGGGGGCCAGGCCTCACTTAAGCCTTGGGTTAATACCAAGTGACATTCAATACTTGAAAAAAACGGGGCGAGGGGTTATAATGGCCCAAAAGTCAAGGAGACAGAAGTATGAACAAGTCGCAACTTGTTGAAAAACTTGCGGAAGAAGCCTTATTATCCTCCAAGCAGGCCGAACAGGTGGTCAATGTCTTCTTCGACTCCATCACCGAGGGCCTGATCCGCGAGGGCCGGGCGGAACTCAGGGGCCTGGGCTCCTTCAAAGTCAAGGAATACGCCGGCTATGTGGGACGCAATCCCAAGAGCGGCGAACCCATTGAAGTGCCGCCCAAAAAACTGCCCTTCTTCAAGGTGGGCCGGGAACTCAAGGCCATGGTCGATTTGGTGGACCATTAAACCAAAATTACCTTAGGTGAGCAGAGGGCGCCGATCCGGGGGCGGCCGCGCAAAGCGGCTGCCCCTTACTTTGTTGATATATTAAAGATTTTCCCTTAAATGGCCGATAAGGGGAAAAGCGGCTGACCGGGCTCTTTGGCGGCCGCCCGGGCCTGGATCATCAAAGACCGGCCCGAACCTCCCGGAAGAGGAAGATAATGAGCGAAATAGGGACTTTCAACGCAGCCAACAGCATGCCGGGCGATCTGGTCCAAACCCTTTTGGGCGGGCTTTCGGCCCTGCCGGAGCAGGCTATGAAGATCGCCGCGGTCCAGATGGAAGCCCAGGCCAAACTCCAGGAACAGGCCACAGCCATGGGAGTTGTGGCCATGATGACCGGAGTGGGCACCAAAATCAACACCGTGGCCTGACCCGCCGCCCCTTCCGCCTCTGGCCGCCGTCCGGTTCCCCGAGCCGGACGGCTTTTTTTGCCGTTGACTTTAAAAAGGGGCGAATCTATTATGCATACATCATCTATTATTATTAGACGGACGACTCACGAAAAGGAGCGCTTAAAGTCATGAAGGCGGAAAACTTTCTATTTACCTCCGAATCGGTCACGGAAGGGCATCCCGATAAGATAGCCGACCAGATCTCCGACGCGGTGCTGGACGCCATCCTGGGCCGCGACCCCGAAGGCCGGGTGGCCTGCGAAACCCTGGTCACCACCGGTCTGGCCCTCATCGCCGGCGAAGTGACCACCAATTGCTGGGTCGATCTGACCGAGGTGGTGCGCCGCACCATCGCCCGCATCGGTTACAACGATTCCCACATGGGTTTCGACTGGCACACCTGCGCGGTGCTCAACTGCATAGGCAAGCAGTCCCCGGACATCGCCATGGGGGTGGATTCCACCGAAGGCCGCGAGCAGGGGGCCGGGGACCAGGGGCTGATGTTCGGCTACGCCATAAACGAGACAGAGACCCTGATGCCCCTGCCTATCCACCTGGCCCACCAACTGACCCGGCGTCTGTCCGAGGTCCGCCGGAACGGCGCCTTGAATTTTCTGCGGCCCGACGGCAAATCCCAGGTGTCCGTGCAGTATGAAAACGACCGGCCCAAGAGGCTGGAAGCGGTGGTCATCGCCACCCAGCACTCCCCGGAAGTCTCCCAGGCCAAGCTCAGGGAGGCCGTCATTGAAGAGGTCATCAAAAAAACCATGCCGGCCCACCTCCTGGACGCCGACACCAAGCTCCACGTCAACACCACGGGCAACTTCGTCATCGGCGGGCCCATGGGCGACTGCGGACTGACCGGCCGCAAGATCATCGTCGATACCTACGGAGGTTGGGGCCGGCACGGGGGCGGGGCCTTTTCCGGCAAGGACCCCTCCAAGGTGGACCGTAGCGCCTGTTACATGGCCCGGCAGGCCGCCAAAAACGTGGTGGCCGCCGGCCTGGCCGAGCGCTGCGAAGTGCAGTTGGCCTATGCCATCGGTCTGGCCGACCCGGTTTCAGTCATGGCCCGCACCTTCGGCACCGGCCTGGTGGATGACGAAATCATCGCCCAGGCCCTCTGCCGGGTCTATTCCTTCAAGCCCGCCGAGATGATCCGCTTTCTCGACCTCAAAAGGCCCATTTTTGAAAAGACGGCTAGTTACGGACACTTCGGCCGCACTGAGCCGGAATTCACCTGGGAATCAACGGCCAAGGCCGGAGAGCTGCGCGAAGCCGCCGGCCTGAGCGGCCCGCCTCCGGCCCTGCCCTAACGGCTCGCCGAGGCTGAACAGCGAATGAATGATGATCCAAAAAAATTCATGAAATTTTTTCACTTCGCCGGAACCCTGATGGTCCTGGGCGGGTTGCTCCAGCCTGTCCGGGCTTGGGCGACGGAGGAGGGCTTTCGTCTCCGGAACGGCCTGAAGGTCATCCTGGTGGAACAGCCGGGCAGCCCGGTGGTTTCGCTTAGGGTGATGATCAACACCGGCTCGGCCGACGAGACCGGCCGGCCGGAATACGGCCTGGCCCACCTTATGGAACACATGGCCTTCAAAGGCGGCCGCCGCTACCCCGCGGGGGCCGCCACCGCCCTGGTGGAGCGTAACGGCGGCGATATCAACGCCTACACCAGCAACGACCTCACCGTATATTACCTTAGCCTGCCCTCGGAGCGGGCGGCCCTGGGCCTGGACATCCTGGCCGACCTGGTTTTCGCCCCCCTCTACGACCCCAAGGAATACCGCCTGGAAAAAGAAGTGGTCGTCGAGGAGATCAAACGCGGCCGTGACCACCCCGACCGGATCCTGATGGAGGAATTTTTCGAGGCGGCCTATCCCGGCCACCCCTACGGCCGGCCGATAATCGGCTATGAGGAGACGGTGCGCCAGGCCACGGTGTCCGTGGCCAGGGCCTTCCACCAAAAACACTACCGCCCGGACAACGCGGTCCTGGTGGTCACCGGCGGCTTTGACCGGGCCGCCCTGGACGGCCCCATTGAAGAGTTATTCGGCGGTCTCAAGCCGACTAAAAAACCCCTGCCCCCGCGTCCGGCACCGGACCAGGCCGCCAAAGGCCCGGCGGTCAACCTGATAAGAAGCGAAAAGGCGGCCCTGGCCAAAATAGCCTTGGGCTTTCGCGGGCCGGCCGGCGGCGCCGCGGAAACCCCGGCCCTGGACCTCCTGGCCGCCGTCCTGGCCAACGGCAAGGCCAGCCGCCTGACGGAAACCATAAAAGACGACCAGGGCCTGGTCACCGATATTTCAGCCTTCAACCACACCCCCCGCGGCCCGGGACTCTTCATCATCACCGCGGAAACCGAAACGGAGAAGGTCGCCCCGGCTGTGGCCGCCATCTTGAAGGAACTGGCCCGCCTGCCCCAGGAACCCCCGGCCGGCGACGAACTGGCCCGGGCCAGGGCCCTGGCCGAGAAAAATTTCGTCCTCGGCCAGGAGAGCGCCTCGGGCCTGGCCTCCCAGTTGACCGAGTTTGAAAACCTCTACGGCGACTATCGTCTCCGGGACGCCTATCTGCCCATCTGGAACCGCCTCGGCGCCCCCGAATTGGCGGCCGGGGCCGCCGGCCTTTTCCGGCCGGATAACCTGACCCTGGCGGTCATGCTGCCGGACCAGGGCGAAGTGGAATTCACAGCGGAGACCCTGGCCGACCTGGCCCGGGAAACCCTGACCCCCAGAGAGGCCGCGGCCGAAACCAGGCCCCAGCCGGCTTTTCAGGAAATACGCCTCTCGGCCGGGCCGAGACTTCTGGTGATGCGGGACGCCACCCTGCCCCTGGTGACGGTCAGAGCCGCGGCCCTGGGCGGGTTACTCGCCGAAACAGAGGCTCAAAACGGCCTGAGCCACTTCATGGCCTCGGTCTGGGCCAAGGCCACCGAAACCAAAGAGGCCCCGGTCCTGGCCCGGGCCACCGAGGATATAGGCGCTTCCATAACCTCCTTCTCCGGCCGCAACTCGGTGGGGCTCAACGCCTCTTTTCTCTCGACCCACCTGAAAGAGGGCCTGGCCCTCTGGGCCGAAGTCCTGACCCGCCCGGCCTTCGCCCCCGAAGATGTTGAGAAGGTCAGGCCGGAAGAGCTGGCCCAGATCAAGGCCCGGGACGAATATCTCCCCGGCCGCCTGCTTCGGCTCCAGGCCCGGCATCTCTTCCCCGGCGGCCACCCTTACAGCCGGGACCAGTTAGGCACCCTTAAGTCCGTGGCCGCTTTCCAGCCCGGCGACCTCAAGGCTCTCTACGCCCGGCTGGTCCGCCCGGACCAGACCATCCTGGCCGTGGCCGGCGATGTGGACCCGGACCAGGTGCGCGAAGAACTGGAAAACCTCCTGGCCGGCTGGCGGCCAACCGGAGCCGGCGCGGCCGTGACCATCCCGGAGCCCCCCGAGCCCCTGGTCGATCCGGCCCCGGTCACCGAGACCCTGGACCGGGCCCAGACCCACCTGGCCCTGGGCTTCCAGGCCCCCGGCCTGGGGGCCCCCGAAGGCCCGGCCCTGGATGTCCTGGCCGCCTATCTCTCAGGCATGTCCGGCCCCCTGTTCCGGGAACTGAGGGACCAGCAGAGCCTGGCCTATACTGTCCAGGCCTGGTACGAACCGGGCCTTTCCACCGGCGCCTTCCGCTTTTACATAGCCACCGACCCCTCCAAGGTCGGGGCGGCCTGGGCCGGTTTTCAGGGCATCATCCAAAAAGTCCGGGCCGAAACCATCAGCCCGGAGGAACTGGAAGGGGCCAGGCGCTACCTGGTGGGCACGACCAAGATCAGCCGGCAGACCGTCTCCAGCCGGACCGGGCAGGCCCTCTTGGACAGCCTCTACGGCCTGGGCCTGGATCACGGGGAAAGGCACCTGGCGGAGATTGAGAAGGTGACCGCCGAAGAAGTGCGGGCCGCGGCCGAACGCTTCCTGGCCCCGGACCGCGGCCTTCTGGCCGTCCTGGGGCTGATGCCGGAGGATTTCAAAGCCGGCCCAGCCGATCCCGCAAATCTGAAAAACGATTGACCGGGTGAACCCGTGAAACTGCTTAAAAAAATGCGAACTAAAACAATACACATGAAATTGCTGATACCCATTATTTGCGCCATATTTGCGGGCGAACTGCTCATAGGGTACATCAGCTATAAGATGATGTCCGATGTTATTACCAAGGTGGGCACGGACGACGGGCTGCGCTCCGCCCGGAGCCTGAGCGACTTCATCAATTCAGTGGTTTCCAACGCGCACCTTGATTTGTCCGCCATCGCCGCGGCGCCGTCCTTCCAAGGTCTCCTCTTGGAAGGAAAATACTCGGAAGATGTGGAAACGTATATGCGGAAACTGGTGGAACGGCAGCCTCTTTACAGCGGCCTGTTCGCCTTGAACACCCAAGGGCTCGTTATGGCCTTCGCAAGCAACGCTTCCGCCGGTCCGGGAAGCCTTAAGGGAAGGGACTTATCCGGAGAGGCTTATTTTAAAGCGAGCCTGAAAGGCGAATACTTTATTTCCCCGGTGGAAGTGAGCAAACGAACAGGACGGATCGTCTCGCTCGTTTCCATCCCGGTGCGTGACTGGGATGAAGACTCGATCATCGGAGTGGTCGCGGCCGCAATTCGAGTTGAGGAAATCAACTCCCGCCATATCACCCCGGTCACCACGCTGGAGGGTTACGGTTATGCCATGGTCGTCAATGAGGATGGTATAATAGTCGGGCACCGGGATGAAAACAAGATGTGGGAGGCGATCCCGGAGGAACTCAAGCGGCACCTGGCGGCCATAGGCGAAAAGGAAGCCGCCTTTGAGGCCGTGATAGACGGAACGCCGTCCATGATCTTTGCCGTTCCCAGCCAATACACCAGCTTGCTTCCCATTGTAGTCTGTCCGATCGATGATTTTTACGCCTTGACCAGATATCTGGCCCGGTTGAATATGATCCTTGCCGGTTCGACCATTCTGCTGTTGACTGTTGTCATCTGGGTGACGGTGCGCGGGATAACCAAAGCCTTGAGCACCACCATAAGCTATGCCAGCGCCGTATCGCACGGGAAGCTGGATACGCCCCTGCTCGTCCAGCGCCGGGATGAAGTGGGCATGCTGGCGCAGTCTCTGCGCGACATGGTCGGCACGCTTAAAAGCATGATAGTTGTGGCCGAGGAAAAAACCAACGAGGCCGAAGCGGCGGCGGAAGCGGTCATTTCCAGCATTGTCTATGCGAGTAAGATCCAAAGGAGCTTGCTGCCGAAAGAAAGCGTTTTTCAAGAAGCCTTTTCAGATTATTCCATCATGTGGAATCCGCGGGATATCGTCGGCGGAGACATATACTGGGCCAAAACTTTCGACAACGGCACCGTACTGTGCGTCTGCGACTGCACCGGCCACGGGACCTCCGGCGCGCTCTTGACCATGCTCATCGCCTCGTCCCTGGAAACCTCGGTCGAGGAGCACCACTGCCAGGACACCGCCGAAATAATATGGCAGCTTGAGAAAACCCTCCTGCACGTATTAAGCGTGGACGCCGGCCCGTTTGGAATGAACGGAAGCGGCGGCATACGGGACGGCTGCGACCTGGCGGTCCTGTTCATAGCCAAGGACGGCAGCGTCACTCTTTCAGCCAGCCATACCCATGTCTTTGTCTGCGACGGCGCCGAAGTGCAGGTGGTCAGGGGACAGAATATCTATATCGGTGAAGGTCGGTTGAAAAGCAAGGACGACATAAAAATCGTGAATATCCCCGCCAAGGACGGCAACAAGTTCTATATCGCCTCGGACGGCTTGTTCGACCAGCCCGGCGGCGCGGCCAAAAATCCATACGGATATAAAGAGTTTCAACAAATCATACTGAAAAACCATGGCGAAAAACAATCCGTCATATCCGACAAAATATGGGCGGCCTTTGAAAAATACCGGGGCGCGGAGCCGAGGGTGGATGATTTTGAGTTGATAACCTTCAAACCATAAAGAGGGAATTTTTGATGGATCTGTTCGCGGACGAACAACAGGTGTACTCCAACGCCGTGAGCCATGTCGATAATGTCCGAAAAGGCGCTCCTTGTAGCTTTGAGGAATTTGAAACGCTCACGCATGAATACGGCAGGCTGTTGAAACACCTCCGCCGGATCACAAAATTCTCCGACAGAACCACGGTCGATCTGCACACCAGCAACCTGGATCTGCTCAACAAGGTCCATTATGACGCCTTGACCGGCATTTACAATCGGCGATACCTGGAAGAAAGCCTCAAGCGGATCATTAAATCCCTGTCCCGCTCCGCCAGCGTGTTGAGCCTAATGCTCCTCGACGTCGATTTATTCAAGAACTACAACGATACATACGGTCACGGCGCGGGCGATGCCTGCCTTAAATCCATAGCGGAAGCGCTTTCAGACTGCCTGATGAGGGGAGATGATTTTGTGGCGCGGTATGGCGGCGAAGAATTTGTCATCGTTTTGCCCAACACGGACGAACATGGCGCCCAAGTGACGGCCAACAGATTGCTCGAACATGTAATAGGACTCGGCATTCCCCACGAAAAAAGCAACGTGGCCGACTGCGTCACCGTTTCATTGGGGATCACGACAGTCGCCAAGGTGGATCATGGCCATAAAATCACGGACTATATCGGGTACGCGGATAAAGCGCTGTATATTTCCAAGCAAAACGGACGGAACAGGTACACCTATATAAAATTCGGGGAGGAAGCGGAATGAAGTTCGATATTTTAAAATATAACAAAATGATGGTGGAAAACAACATCACCGTCATCTACAGCGGCCCTATATGGGAGGAAGGGCTTGAAGGCCTGGCCTCGACCCTGCAAAACCGGCTGGCCCTGGACGATTTGCCGTTAAGCGTGTCGCAATCCATTTTCTCGATATTTATCGAGCAAGTCAGCAATATCATGTTGTATTCAGCGGAAAAAGAAATCTTCGAACGCACTGCCGCCCACAAGCAAACGGAAGTGGCCAAGGGGGTTTTCATTTTGGGGGCTCAGGGCAAAACCTATTTTCTACAAAGCGGTAATGTGGTAACCAACATAAACGCCGAAATCCTGAAAACGCGGATCGATCAACTCAATTCCCTTGATAAGCAAGAGTTGCGCCATCTTTTCAGGGAACAGGCGAAGGCTGAGAACATGAACGCCGAAAGCAAAGGCGCAGGGCTCGGACTGATCGAGATCGCCCGGAGGGCCACGTCCAAGATAGACTATGAATTCCTGCCCTACGGCGACGGTCTATCGTATTTCACAATGTATGTCAGAATATAGCTCAGGAGGAGAAAGGAAATGGAATTTCACCTGGAAAGGCGGCAGACGACCTCAACGCCTTATGTTCTGATCGACGAGGAAAAAAGCTATATGAAGATGGAAGGCCGGAGCTTTCACGAAAATATCGCTGACTTTTTCAAGGAAATCAATGACTGGCTGGACAACTACCTGGCTACGGATTTCAAGGTTTTTACATTTGATTGCGAGATGAACTATTTCAACAGCTCAACCGTAAAGGCGCTCTTGAACATGATTCTCAGAATGGACAAGCATTCCTTAGGCGGCAACAAGGTCATCGTGAATTGGATAACGACCAGCGATAATGAAATCATCATCGAATGCGGCGAGGATTTTAAGGAAGACGTAAGCAACCTGGAGTTTAACTTGATCGTGAAATAAACTTGGGCAAATATGGAGAAAACCGCGGATATTTGACGCCGCCGTTGACGCGGAGATTGTTCCCACAATGTTTACATTTGCATAACTATTTTAAATTATTAGTTTTTATTTGCACAAACACTCCCCCCTTCTCCGGAATCAGCCATAGCTTGGCCTATCTGATTTTCACCAGCTATGCCTCCTTCTAATTGACAATGGATGCCGCTATAATTAAATAATAATGCCAATATATTATTTAGTTTTATGCGGCACTCCCCTGAGAACCTCCATCTGCCACCCGATTTAGGTCAATATTTGGCCCTTATTTTGCTTCCATCTTTTAACGGATGGCCGCCCAGCCGCGCTGGATAGACAACTATGTCCTTCGCTTTTCCTCGGGTGCGCCATTTAAAAAGGGGTTTTTTGAAAGTAACTTGGTATAAGTCAGAACTTTGTTATAACTGAAGTAGTGTTATATGGCCCACTTAACGTCCAATATGAGATTCAGTTTTGAGGATGAAATCAAGTATCGCATGAGCCTGATTCTTTCAGGCCCACTCCCGGTTCTGCGGTGCTTCAATGACATCCCTCATTTTTCCGGCGAATATCTGGTCGAATTATGTAAAGGACCGGGGATCACAGTCAAAAACGGCTCCTTTTTTACCGCAGATTATAAGAGCAAATACATCAATGTTTCCAACGGGGTCCGATTCACGCCGGGCGTTCCGGAAAAACCTGAAAAGACCATTTATTTGATTGGGCCTTCCACGGTTTACGGATCTTTCTGCGAAGATGACGGCACCATCTCGGCCTATTTACAGGAAATCTGCAACATAGAAAGTCCGGGGAAATTCGCCGTAGTCAATTACGGAACCCGGGGCGTCCGCGTGCAAATGCATGCCTTGCAGATTCCCTATATGCCTCTGAAAGAAAACGACATCGTCATTCTGATGGCCCGGCATTGGGGTAAAAATGACCACGAGATCATAAAAAATCTTGACTTTATGTGCCGGGAAAAAGAAGTCGAGTTCGCTTTTTTCCTCACCCATCCTGTCTATGCGTTAAGCGCACCTTCGCGCTGGGAAAAGCTGCTACAGAGCAATTACTACCAGACTCTGCTGGCTAGCCGACAGTCGGATGCCGTTTTGATGAACGATTATGTGCCGCTGGCCAAATACCAGCCCAGCCCTCTTCTGACCGAACTGACTGCTGCCGGTTGCCGCTGTTATGATCTTTTGCCCTGTCTCAACCGCCCCCATATAATGGGTGAAATTTTTATCGACAAGGAGCATGTCAGCCGCAAAGCTTACAAAGCCATGGCTGCGGTCATGTATGATAATTTTGTCGCCAAGTTAAACCGTGAGCCGCTGGACCGGCAGAAGACTATGAAATACTCCTACGATTATTTCAAACAGTGGGTCCACAAATTCACCGACGGTGAGCCGGAGCTGCATTCCTGGCTCAATGCGGTAAAAGACGAGGCGTTCAAAGATGGGAACGGTGAAAAGGGAACCACAGGGGCCATAGTCATGAACTGCAATCCCTTCACCATCGGGCACCGATATCTCATCGAAAAAGCTCTGGAGGCGGTCGATAATCTCTATATTTTCGTGGTCGAAGAAGACCTGTCCGACATTAAGCTGTATGATCGCCTTAAAATGATCAAAAACGGTGTGGCCCATTTGAATGGCCGGGTGAAGGTGGTTTCCAGCGGCAATTTCATAATTTCCAGCCGAACTTTCCCGGAATATTTCGCCAAAAATCAACTGACCACCGAAAAGGTCGATACCACAAAAGATTTGGCTCTGTTCTGCGCCGTCATCGCCCCGGCTTTAAATATAACTCACCGGTTTATAGGTGAAGAGCCGTTCTGTAACGTCACCCGGCAGTATAACGAGACCATGAAGCGAATTCTGCCCCCTATGGGCGTTGAGGTCCATGAAATACCGCGAACGGAAAAAGACGGCCGGGCCATCAGCGCCTCCCTGGTGCGCAAATTGCTGGAGGACAGGGATTGGACCACGCTGGAAGGTCTGGTGCCTCCCACGACCCATGACTATCTGGTTAGGCTAGGCGTGGTTGGATAGCCTATTGAAATTTATCGTGAAATTAGGCCTGACTGAAAAGGGCCGCTCGCTTGGAGATATCAGGGCTTTTGTTCATTAACGAAAAGCCGTAAGCCAGGACCAAGAATAAGGCTTGCCCACCACCATTTCCACCCGGCCCCTGGTTCGGAGGTCCTCCACCGGGGTGACGGTGAAACCGCGCTCTTCCAGAAAAGCCGTCACCTCGGCCCGGCTCCATTGGTTCCAATACCCTTTCAGGTGATTCCAGCCCTGGTCCAGCCAGCCGTCGGTCTCCCAGCGGATAATGGTGCGGTCGCCGAAGTTGTCGCGGACGACCAGGGCCTTGAGCCCTGTTTCAGCCAGACGCTCCAAAGGTTCGCGAAAGTCGGCGCAAAAGGTCAGGGTGTTGACCAGGGCCGCGGCCTCGAACTGTCGGCCGCTAAGGTCCTCCACCCGGCCGCACTGGAGGCGTTCGGCCGGCACCCCGTGGGCCGGGAGGATCCGCCGCCCTATTTCTATCAGCCCCGGGCTAAAGTCCAGACCGTGATACTCCACGGCCAGATTCCGCCTTCGGAAGGAATGCCATAAATAGCCGCTGCCGCAACCGACATCCAGAAGCCTGGGGGGCCCGGCGGCGGCCCGGATAAAAGGGGCCAGGAGTTCGGCCGCCTGGGCCGAGGCGTCCATCTCTTCCGCCAAACCTTCGGCCCGGCGGGCGTAAAGTTCCCTTAAATTGGCGGAGTGTTCCCAGATATTCAGGTTAAGATCGGGGCTGACCATCAGGTTTGACCGGCTTCTCGCCCCAGACCAGGAGGGCGGACTCAAAGGTGTAGAGGCGACCGGCCAAGGCCGTGAAACCGGCCTCGGCCAGTTCCCCGGCCAGGACGGCGGGCTGGGGAAAGGCCAGGACGGTGTCGGCCAGGTAACGGTAAGCGGCGCCGGACCGGGTCAGGACACGGCCGCCCAGGAAGGGCACGAGGCGCCGGAGATAGAATCCGGTCAGGCCGGCCCAGGGGGACCGGGGATCGTGGAACAGCTCCAAGATCAGAAAACGGCCCCCGGGCTTGAGAACCCGGAGGACCTGGGCGTAGAGTTCCCGGCGCCGGCTGATATTACGAAGCCCGAAGGAGATGGAGACGGAATCGAAGCTGGCCTCTTGGAAGCCCAGATCAAGGGCGTCGCCCACGACCAGTTCCGGGGCCGGCGAGGAGAGGCCCGCCAGCTTGGGCCGGGCCAGGGCCAGCATGTCCGAGGACAGGTCCAGGCCGGTGACGGCCAAGCCGGGCCAAAGCTTTTTGGCGGCCATGATCTGGTCGCCGGTGCCGGCGGCCAAGTCCAGGAGACGCCCGGGCGGTTCAATTATTTTCAGGCGGCGGGCCAAGGCCCGCCGCCAGAAGGGATCGCGCCCCAAGCTCAAGACCCGGTTGACCAGGTCATAACGGCGGGCCAGACCGGAAAACATGTCCCGAAGAACCCGGAGCTCCTGCCGGGCCAAGATAGGGCCGCCGGCGGCCGGGCCGTTTTCCATATTCAACCTTTTTCTACAACTTGTCGATCAATCCCCTGACCGTTTCGGCGGCATCGCCCAGGAGCAAGGTCGCCTTGGGGTTCTTATAGAGGGGATTTTCAACGCCGGCATAGCCGGGCTTGAGGTCCAAATTGCAGATGATGACCCGCCTGGCTGCCTCAACGGCCAAGACCGGCATACCGTAGATGGGCGTCCCCTCGGCGGTGTGGGCGGCGGGATTGATGACATCGTTGGCCCCGACGACCACCGCCAGGTCGCAATCCACGAAATCCGGGTTGATCTCGTCCATCTCCCGGAGTTTTTCATAGGGCACGGCCACCTCGGCCAAAAGAACATTCATGTGCCCCGGCATCCGTCCGGCCACGGGGTGGATGGCGAAATCCACCAACGCGCCGCCGGCCTCCAGCCGGTCAGCCAGTTCCTTGACCGGCGCCTGGGCCTGGGCCAGGGCCATGCCGTAGCCGGGTATGATGATGACC
>Ga0082212_10001130_pt1 | contig 39263 bp, 35 predicted proteins | sample TergutNt197P3_FD_71548 | JGI IMG/M metagenome (GOLD analysis project Ga0082212, IMG submission 71548) | Neocapritermes taracua P3 segment gut microbial communities from Petit-Saut dam, French Guiana - Nt197 P3 | ecosystem: Host-associated > Arthropoda: Insects > Digestive system > Gut ...
AAGAAAACCTCATTTGCAACCTAATTCACGAACAAAACAACCGCAGTAGTGCAAAGATAAATTACAAATACCTCTCAACCTAATTACCTCATTAATATAAAAGTATGTAAAAACGCAACAAATGAGATAATGAGGTTGGTGTTTGTGTACTCCTGCCCCCTTTGCTACTGAGGTTGTTTTGTTTAATAAATTAGGTGAAAATTAGGTTTTTTGGACTTCGTTATTGCATCGTGATACGGAAATAAAAAGACCGCAGGTCTTGAAATTAGTGATTCCCCCTTAACTCTTAGTACTTATCTCTTTATTCTTAATTATTTACGCAAATCTTGCAAAAAAATTTATCTGTTTGTGTGGAATATGAAATATTTCATATACTTTTGTCGAAACAAAATAATAAAAATAATGGCGCGGTATTATATCAACGTAAACGAAAAAATGGCTCTTGGGAAAAGCGTTTTAGCCTTTTTGCAATCGGTTCCGCAGGCGATTACATTTGAGAAGCCGAAGGAAAAGCCGAAAAGTGAACTGTATTATGGTCTAAACCACGCATTTGCCGATGTGCGTATGATGTTAGACGGGAAGAAAAAAGAAAAAACCATTGAGGAATTTATCAATGAATTACGCAATAATAACGACTGAATATTTCGAAAGTCATTTCAAACGACTTTCAAAAAAGTATCGCTCATTGCATAACGATTTAGAAATTCTCATCAAGAATCTGTATGCCAATCCAACTATGGGCAGCGATTTGGGCAATAATGTTCGAAAGGTTCGTATGGCAGTTGCATCCAAAAACAAAGGCAAAAGCGGCGGCGCAAGAGTAATTACCTGCAATGTGTTAGTAGATGTGAAGATGACAAAGATATACCTGTTGGCAATTTACGATAAAGGTGAGCAGGCAGACATATCCAAAAAAGAGATAGAATATCTAAGAGAAATCAACGAATTACCGTAGATGTATTCATATTTACCCCTTGCGGGGAATCACTCCCTTGTCATTGCGGGCTCGACGCGGGATCCCCTTTAGCCCCAACGCGATGCATTGGGCTGGTATAAATCGGGCTTTCAGCCCTTAATCCCTTGCTACTGAGGTTGTTTTGTTGTTGAAAATTAGGTGGAAATGGGGTTATAATTGAAATTAATGATTAATGATTAATGATTAATAACTCACCTTCTTAAACCGTTTACCTTAAACCCTTTACCTTAACTTTTAGTTTTTAGTTTTTAACTTTTAGTTAAACATTTAACTTTTTTTAACTAAAATAATTTGGAAATATGAAAAATAGTTCGGAAATTTGCGGTTGAATTACTATTATCGTTTCTAACAATGGGTAGAATATTGCTAACTTATATCTATAAACTCACGCAGGGCGTAAGTCCTTGTTATATAGCAATTTACCCCCCCCCCCGAATTAACATTTTTTAACAATTACTTTTCGAAAGTATATTTCAGTGCGGTTGGGCTTGCTGCCCTTGCCGTTTCTTTTTTAGGTCGTTTACCCTTAAAAAGTTTGGCTCATTCGCCCCCTTGACGCTTTGGCATATATAGCCGCGAGTTCGTAGGGAAAGACCGGCACGGAGATGCTCCGGCGGTCTGCCGTATGAAAAGTTGGTTGCTGACTATGCACTACATATTTTCCGGGATAAGCTAAACTGGCTGACATTTTCTCATTGGGAATCCACGTGACATAATCGATTGTTCTTTGACGTTTTTTCATATTTTTTTACTGTTCTGCTCAAGGTTTGTCTTTTGCCGGCTCGGCATATTTTTGCTCTTGAGCCGGATCACAAAACAACGCCGACATTCCCTGCCGGCGAAACTATCAATCATTAAACATTAATTTATTCATTTTGCCTATGAATTAAAAAAAAGAAAACAGTTGCACAGAAAAGAAAATAAAGTAAAAAAAATGAAAAAACTAATCTTGCTGCTCACCATAGCAGCCCTGTTCTCGGTGAATAATAGTAGCTGGGGACAAAGAAGAATTGGAAGTGAAACAATAAATTTAACCTCTATATCAAAAAATGAGGTTATTAAATTTGTTTCCGGAAGTAGTCCTCAATTAAAGAATGACTATTCGGTATCGATATTACTGGCAACACCAGGTAGTTCTGTTACGTTGAATGCTGATGCAACAGCAGGAATAGGAACGGCAGGATTGTATAGTGCAGGAAGCCCTGCATCGAAAAGTTTTTTTATTTATTTTCTTTTATGCAGGAGGTGGCAGACCCCACTATTAATGGATCAGCATTTGGAAACATCACAATTCAATCTGGGCAGTCTGTAATCGTAGGTATTAATTTCCCAAATGGATTTTCCGTCGTACAGGTAAACGGGACTAATGTTGCTACCAATAGCTCAAGTACGGAAATAAAGAGTTATCTAAACGTTGGGAGCAATTCCTTACTTGTTGGTACTACTGATAGCGAAGGGCGTTCTGAATCTCACTCTTGTACTATCACAGTACAGGCTGCGACAGTAGCAGTAACCGGAGTATCGGTGAGTCCGACTTCTCAGACACTGACCGTAGGACAAACCCTACAGTTAACAGAGACGGTATCACCAAGCAATGCGACGAACACAGCGGTATCGTGGGGCTCAGATGCTCCTTCTATCGCAAGTGTCAACTCCTCAGGGCTTGTCACTGCAAATGCACAGGGAACTGCTACAATCACGGTAACAACAGCAGACGGAGGCTTCACCGCCACCTGTGCAGTTACGGTAAATGCTCCAACCTTCACCTTAACAGTGAACAGCGGAACCGGTAGCGGAAGTTACACAGCAGGAACGGTAGTAAACATCTCAGCCAGTGCAGCCCCAGCCAATCAAATCTTCGATAAATGGATCGGCGACACGGGAGGCATAGCAGATGTGAACAGTGCAAGCACGACCTACACAATGGGAAGTGCCAATGCAACAGTAACCGCAACCTACATCCCCATCACCAACGCCCAAACGCCAATCATCACCGCCCACCCACAAAGTGCGACGGTAGAAGTCGGCGACCCGCTAACCCTCACGGTTACGGCAAACGTTACAGATGGAGGAACCCTCTCGTATCAGTGGTACAGTAACACGACAAACAGTACAACCGGAGGCGCCGCCGTCGGCACCAGTAGCGCAAGCTACTCCCCACCGACAGCAACCGCCGGAACGATGTACTATTACGTAGTAGTCACCAATACCAACAATGCAGTGAATGGTGCAACAACCGCCTCAGTCACCTCAAACGTGGCTACGGTGGTAGTGAATGCACCTACTCCCATCACCAACGCCCAAACGCCAATCATCACCGCCCACCCGCAAAGTGCAACGGTAGAAGTCGGCGATCCGCTAACCCTCACGGTTACGGCAAACGTTACAGATGGAGGAACGCTCTCGTATCAGTGGTACAGTAACACGACAAACAGTACAACCGGAGGCGCCGCAGTCGGCACGAATAGCGCAAGCTACTCCCCACCGACAGCAACCGCCGGAACAACGTACTATTACGTAGTCGTTACCAATACCAACAATGCAGTGAATGGTGCAACAACAGCCTCAGTCACCTCAAACGTGGCTACGGTTGTAGTGAATGCACCTGAGCCGACCTACTACACCGTCACCTTCGACGCTGCCGGCGGAAGCCCAAGCCCTGCACCACAAACCGTAACAGCAGGCGAGAAAGCAACCGAGCCGACACCTCCGACTAAAGACGGCTACGACTTCGATGGCTGGTACGATGGCTCCACGAAATGGGACTTCACCACGATGACCGTAAACAGCGACATCACGCTGACCGCCCAATGGACGCAGGAAACCGCAATCGAAACGGTAGAAACCCAATCGCTGAACGTTTACTCACAATCGGGAAAACTGATCATAACGGCCGACTTCCTCATCAACGAAGTCAGTGTGCATAATCTTTCCGGACAGCTCCTCAAAAAAGCCTTCCCTGGAACAACCGCTACGGAGATCAGTGGCCTGCCTCCATCGCAGCTCCTGATCGTGAAAGTGAATGAAATCGTGAGGAAACTAAGAGTTAAGAATTAAGAATTAAGAGGGGAGGGTTAAGGGTGAAAGGTTAATGGTGACTTTTTTTGAGGCACGTAGTGCCGGCGCGTTGATAGCCGTTCGCGACAGCGCACGGAGGGAGATGATGCCTCCAACCATTCGCCGCGTAGCGGTGATGTTAATTAGCGAATATGGACAGGAAAATGCGAGATACCCAAATGCAGCGCCGCTATGCGGCGCACAACGACGGGTGGGTGTGACCTTTACCGTGCGCTGTCACGCACGGCTATCGACGCATCGACGCTACGCGCCTATGGATTGCTTCGGGCTGTCGCCCTCGCAATGACGAATAATTGTGAGTCAAGCCCGCAATGACAGCGAAGTTATTCAGTTACTCCTTGGCGGCTTTTATAGCCGCTAAGGGTGACTTTTTATATCAATCTATATCATTTCCTTCACTTTCTCAACCTTCTCCTGCATCGGCATTTCCGCTTTTAGCCAGTGGATAGTGAATCCCCGCCGTTCCATACCGCGAAACCAAGTCATCTGCCGCTTGGCAAATTGATGAATCGCAATTTCCAATTGTTCGTACATTTCTTTATAGGATAATTTTCCAATCAGATGAAGTGTTAAATATTTGTATTCCAAACCGTAATAAATTAAATCTTCGGCGGAAATACCGGAATTTAACAATCCTTCAACTTCTTCCAACATACCTTCTTCGAGGCGGGATTTCAATCGCCGGCTTATTTTCTCCCGCCGCAAATCCCTATCAATATCTACTCCAATAATCAAACTGTTGATGGCTTCATAATTCCTTTGTTCCGGTTCCCTGTTCAAATAACAGGTTTCGATTTCTATGGCACGGATAGCCCGTTGAGCAGAGTCCACATCGGTTTTGTTATGCAGTTTTTTGTACGACCGGAGTATCTTTTCCAATTCATCAAGCGTTTTATCTTTTAAACTCTCTCTTAATTCTTGATTTTCCGGAACATCCAACAATTTATATCCTTTCAACACCGACTCGATATACAGTCCGCTGCCTCCGCAAAGAATGGGAAGTTTACCTCTTGTTTTCAATGAAGTAAATACATTGTGAAAATCGCGTTGAAATTCAAAAATATTGTATCTCTCTCCGGGTTTACAAATGTCAATCAGGTGATGCGGAATCGTTTTTCCGTTTACTACGTATTCCTTTAAATCTTTTCCTGTCCCCAAAGTCATTCCACGATAAACCTGCCGCGAATCGGCGCTGATGATTTCAGTGTCCAATACATAAGCCAAAGTAGCGGCGAATGCGGTCTTGCCGGAAGCAGTCGGACCCAATATCGTAAGCAAATCATATTCCATTCCGATATTTCAAACCTATTTTTGTTGATTAAGCGGTATGGCAACAATCCATGTTTTGGTTGCGTTATTAAATCCACCGGGACCGTCGGCTGCAGCACAAAAAAGATAACGCGGGTAACCATCTTCAATATAGACAAATGGACGTTCAAGATGCCCCATATTCTGTATTGTACCGTCATCCCAATGCAGAACGCGAGAGTAGGACTTTGGCTGCGCTGAAAGCGTCCAGTTTTCGCCATCCGGCGAGTAGGCATGAATAGCAGCATGTCTTTCATTGCAAAGATTACCGGTCATGTCTTTGGCGATTAATTCGTATCCTCCACCGGGCGATTTCAAAAAAAACGGATCTTCAACTTCCCCAAAGCGGTCGGGTCCGAAAAGCGGCTCATCGCCAACAACATCGTATGGTCCCGAATAATGTTTGGCACGGGCAAGACCGAGCATCATTCCTCCGTGTCGTGGGTTATTGGGTGAACCAATGTAACGCCTCGACTTGAAAATCATCACTACCGAGCCATCATCGTTAACTACCGGAGCGGGATTTGAGGTGAGAAAACTGTAGAAAGTACCGGGTTTGGTATCAAGAATGGGTCGATCGGAGCGTGTCCATGGTCCGTGAGGACTTTTTGAAGTAGCCAAACCAATGCGTTTGTTGGCGCGGGCAACAATGCAACGCGGATCACTAAGCAAAAGGGGCACGTCAGCCACAGGGTCTTCCAAAGGATGAGTGCTGCCCATATAAAACAGAAGGTAGGTATCGCCATACTTGCGAATGGTGGGATTGTGAGTAGCACGACCATCCCAATATTCAGCGCCGCGGGCAGGAAGCGAAACATCGGAAAATGTATATGGGCCTTCGACACGGTCGGAAGTGGCATGGACAACTTCTGACATAAGCATCCAACCGGGGTGAAAAGTGATGCTCTTAGACCAGCGTGAAGCAAACAGATGGAAGATACCATCGTCACCCTTGATGACCGATCCGTCCCAAACCCAATAGTCGTCGAGTTCAAAACCGGAAGAAATTTTAACAGTGCCCTGGGCAGGAAAAGGATTGGGAAGACTCATATTGCCCGAATCCTTGACTTGAACACAAGAAACAAAAGCCAGGGATGTACAAAGAAGTATATTGACAATTTTTTTAATAATGTGATGCATAAATATAGTAATGAATAGATTAAGTGAATAAAAATAAATTTTAGATCTCATTTTGAATGTAAAATGAAGCTTCAAAGATAACACATTTTCTCGTAAATTGTTGCTATTATTACTTGCCGTTTCTATTTTTTGTCGTACTTTTGTGGTCGCATATTATAATCATGTATATATAACTATAAAACTAAAAATAAATTTTATGTATTGGCTATTAAATTCTTCTATTGGCAGGAAGTTTATCATGGGTATTTCGGGTATCTTCCTTGTTTTTTTCCTACTGTTTCACATGTCGATGAATATAACGCTTTTGTTTTCAACAGATGCTTATGATTGGATATGTGAAATGCTGGGAGCGAACTGGTATGCTATTGCCGGAACCTTGGTTTTGGTGGCAGGAGTTGTAATCCACATCGTATATGCGACTATCCTCACCCTCCAAAATCAAAAAGCAAGAGGCAGAGAGAAATACGCATCATCGAACGAAACAAAAACAGAGTGGGCGTCTAAAAACATGTATGTGCTTGGATTGATTGTCTGCTTGGGATTGTTGATTCATTTTTGGAATTTTTGGTATAAAATGCAGTTCGCCGAACTCATTCACTCGCCCGAAGCGGTTACTCATGGTTCCCAATTAGTGATTGGCCTTTTCTCTCAACCGCTCTTTGTAATTGTATATTTAGTGTGGTTATTGGCGCTTTGGTTTCATTTGACCCACGGCGTATGGAGCGCTTTCCAAACATTAGGATGGAACGGTAAACTGTGGTTTTCGCGTTTACAATTTATTTCGAACATTGTTGCAACCCTCATCATATTTGGTTTTGCCATAGTGCCGATTTTCTTTTTAGTAAAAGAATTGATTAGTTAATAAATAAGTGATTATGATAAAATTAGATGCAAAAATTCCCAAAGGTCCATTGGCTGAAAAATGGAAGAATTATAAAGACCATCAAAAATTGGTAAATCCGGCAAACAAACGCCGTTTAGATGTTATCGTGGTTGGCACCGGATTGGCGGGCGCTTCGGCAGCCGCTTCTTTGGGTGAATTGGGTTTCAATGTGTTGAATTTCTGTATTCAGGATTCTCCCCGCAGAGCGCACTCCATTGCAGCCCAGGGTGGCGTTAATGCCGCCAAAAATTATCAAAACGACGGCGACTCGGTTTATCGTTTGTTCTACGATACAATCAAAGGCGGCGATTATCGCGCACGCGAAGCCAACGTTTACCGCTTGGCGGAAGTTTCCAACAGCATCATCGACCAATGTGTAGCACAAGGCGTTCCTTTCGCCCGCGAATACGGCGGTTTGTTAGACAATCGCTCGTTTGGCGGTGCACAGGTTTCACGTACTTTTTACGCAAGGGGACAAACGGGACAACAGTTGTTGCTGGGCGCTTATTCGGCATTGAGCCGTCAGATACATAAAGGCTCTGTGAAGATGTTTACCCGTCATGAGATGTTAGACCTTGTCATCGTTGAAGGACGCGCAAGAGGAATTATCGCAAGGGATTTAGTAACAGGAGAAGTTAAACGTTTTGCCGCTCACGCAGTAGTTATCGCCACAGGCGGATATGGAAATGTATTCTTTTTATCGACCAACGCGATGACTTCAAACGGTTCGGCAGCCATACAGGCTTACCGCAAAGGAGCATTGTTTGCCAACCCTGCTTATGCCCAAATCCACCCGACCTGTATTCCTGTTCACGGTGAATTTCAATCCAAACTGACGCTTATGTCGGAATCGTTGCGTAACGACGGTCGAATTTGGGTGCCTAAAAAATTGGAAGATGCACAAGCCATTCGCGAAGGAAAATTGAAACCCACACAAATAGCGGAAGAAGACCGCGATTATTATTTGGAACGCAGGTATCCGGCTTTCGGGAATTTGGTTCCTCGCGATGTAGCCTCAAGGGCGGCAAAAGAAAGGTGCGATGCCGGTTATGGCGTAGCAAATACCGGTTTAGCCGTATTCCTCGATTTTTCCGATGCCATCAACCGCTTGGGATTAAAAACGGTAGAAGCCCGTTATGGAAACCTGTTCCAAATGTATGAAAAAATAACTGCCGACAATCCTTATGAAACCCCAATGATGATTTATCCGGCTATCCATTACACGATGGGTGGTATTTGGGTGGATTATGAATTGATGACCACCGTTCCCGGGTGTTTCGCCATTGGTGAAGCCAATTTCTCCGACCACGGCGCTAACCGTTTGGGTGCATCGGCTTTGATGCAAGGCTTGGCCGACGGTTATTTCGTACTCCCCTATACCATTCAAAACTATTTGGCAGACCAGATTCAAGTTCCTCGATTCAGTACCGACTCACCGGAATTTGCCGAAGCGGAAAAAGCCATCAATGAAAAGATCGCTTGCTTGATGAATATTCAAGGCAATCGTTCGGTTGATTCTTTACACAAAGAATTAGGTCATATCATGTGGGAGTATGTAGGTATGGGCAGGACAAAGGCTTCGTTAGAAACGGCTCTGACCAAACTGAAAGCGTTGAAGAAAGCGTTTTGGAGCGATGTCCGTATTCCGGGAGAAGCCGGCTCTTTGAACATCGAATTGGAAAAAGCGCTCCGTTTAGTCGATTTCATGGAAGTCGGACAGCTGATGGCGCTCGACGGTTTGAACCGCAACGAATCTTGCGGCGGTCATTTCAGAGAGGAATATCAAACGCCGGAAGGAGAAGCCCTGAGAGATGATGCTCGCTTTTCATACGCTTCCTGCTGGGAGTACAAAGGAGAAGACAAAGACCCTGCACTTGTGAAAGAGGCATTGGATTACGAATTTGTCCAAAGACAGCAGAGGAATTATAAATCTTAGTGACGAGTTACAAGTAACAAGTTACGAGTAAATAAAAATTAAAAATGGAAAAAACAATCAATATAACATTAAAAGTTTGGCGTCAGAAAGGACCCAAAGCAAAAGGCAACTTTGAAACCTATCCATTGCAAGGCATATCGGGAGATACTTCGTTTTTGGAAATGCTTGACATACTAAATGAACAATTGGTCAACGAAGGAAAAGAACCGGTTGTTTTCGACAACGATTGTAGAGAAGGTATCTGCGGAATGTGTTCGCTTTACATCAACGGACACCCCCATGGTCCCGATGATTTGATAACCACCTGCCAATTACACATGCGCCATTTCAACGATGGCGATACCATTACCGTTGAGCCTTGGCGTTCAGCGGCTTTTCCGGTAATCCGCGACTTGATGGTCGACCGGAATGCTTTCGATAAGATTATTCAAGCGGGTGGATATGTATCGGTCAATACGGGCGGCGTACCCGATGCCAATGCCATTCCCATTCCCAAAGTTGATGCAGATGATGCGATGGACGCGGCAGCTTGTATTGGTTGCGGAGCTTGTGTAGCCGCTTGTAAAAACGGTTCGGCGATGCTGTTTGTTTCTGCGAAAGTCAGTCAGTTGGCTTTACTGCCTCAAGGAAAAGTTGAAGCCAAAGCACGAGCCAAAGCGATGGTTGCTAAAATGGACGAATTGGGATTCGGCAACTGTACGAACACCCGTGCCTGCGAATTGGAATGTCCGAAAGGCGTATCAATCAGTAATATTGCCCGTTTGAACAGGGAGTTTTTGACGGCTAAGTTCAGCGATTGAGTATTTGCTAATAAAGCATTCAGATCAGAAAAGGAGCATCGTCTGAAAACCACAGACAATACTCCTTTTTTTGATGGTTCATAAGGGGTCAGTAGTAAAATCCTGCAAAATCTCCTGCAAATAAAAATCGCTTGAAAATCTATTAAATTACAAGCGATTAAATAAACATACTCGTGCCCGGAACAGGACTCGAACCTGCACATCCTTGCGAACACTAGTCCCTGAAACTAGCGCGTCTACCAATTCCGCCATCCGGGCTTTTCAAATTTCGGTGCAAAGGTACGATTTTTTATGAAATGAACAAGCGGGTTTCAATTTTTAAATGTCGAATTTTGAAAATTACATAAGAAATTGTACTTTTGCACTCATTATCAAATCTAAAAAGATGTTTATGAAAGTATTGACTAAGAAAAATTATTTATTTACAATTGCAATCTTATTGCCGGTAATGTGGTCATGCAATAATGACCGGAGTGTCCAAAAGAACTCGCAATGGCGGGGCGAAAATCGTGACGGTATGTATCATGAAAAGAGGCTGTTGAAAGAATGGCCTGCTAATGGTCCTGAGTTGTTATGGAAATTTGAAGGATTGGGAGAAGGTCATACATCGGTGGCTATTGCCGGAGGAAAGATTTATGTAACAGGAATGCACGACGATATTCTTATGCTTTATGTATTTGACATGGCCGGAAAATTACTCACAGAAAAAGAAATAGGTAAGGAATGGAATACAAACTGGAATGGTACACGTTCGTCGGTGTGTGTCAATGATGGGAAGTTGTATATCTTCAATGCGCTTGGTACGCTTTTTTGCTTAGACGAAACGACGCTTAACGAAGTATGGAAAAAGGATTTATTGACCGAATTTGACGGCAGAAACCTTATGTTTGGCATAACCGAAAATCCTTTGATTGTGGGAGATAAGATTTTTATGACTCCCGGAGGAGAAGAGCACAACGTAGTAGCGCTTAACAAAAACACTGGCGAATTGATCTGGTCGTCGCCGGGAACCGGATTGCTCTCATCCTACGGTTCACCGCTGTATATCGGTAATCAGTCCGTACCGATGGTAATTGCGTGGATGGGGTCGAAAGAGGAAAAGGAGGATAAATCGTACGATAATGAACTTATTGCAATTAATGCCGAAACCGGCGAATTGATCTGGTCAGAAATCCTACCCAGTAATAATGCTATCAATCCCAATACCTCGTTGTATATCGACGGAATGATCCTTTCCGTTACGGGTTACAGAGGCGGGACATGGTTGCATCGCCTGAAAGAGGGTGGAAAAGCAGTAGAGTTGGCTTGGAAAAATGACGAAATGGATAACCAAATGGGCGGTGTCATAAAGGTGGGTAATTATCTTTACGGTTCAGGTCACTTTAACAGAGGCTTTTATTGCATAGACTGGAAAACAGGCGAAACAAAATACAAGACTTCGGACATCACCCGTTGCAACACTATATTTGCCGATGGAATGCTCTATTGTTATAATGAAGACAAAGGTGAAATGTGGTTAGTGAAACCCAATCCGGATGAGTTTGAACCGGTAAGCAATTTTAAAATCACGCTGGGAACTGATCAACATTGGGCACATCCGGTAATCCATGATGGCGTGTTGTATGTCCGTCATGGCGAAGCGCTGATGGCGTATAAAGTGAAATAAACAACGCTTCATTGTGAAAAAGTACATATTATTCATCATCGGCGGGATTATTATTCTGCTTTTAATTGCATCTTATTTTGTATGGTCGCTTCTTTTCCGTCATACAGGTTCGAACCTGTCGGACTATGATGCTGCCGTCGTGTCGAAATACGATAAGGTATATAGCTTGCCGGATTACAACGCCGAAGATGAAAATATTCGTAAAAACTCGCAATGGCGGGGCGATAGCCGCGACGGTATTTACAACGAAACAAGCTTGTTGAAACAATGGCCTGCCGATGGTCTGCAACTGTTGTGGAAATATGAAGGGATAGGCGACGGTTATACCTCCGTCGCCATTGCCAACGAAAAAATCTACATCACAGGACTTACCGGCGACATACTTATCCTTTACGTTTTCGACCTCAAAAGCGGACAGTTGCTCAGGCAGAAGGGCGTAGGAAGAGAGCGGGACAGCCAGTATCCCGGCCCGCGTTCCACTGTTTGCGTCAATGATGGGAAACTGTATATCTACAACGCATTGGGAATGCTTTACTGTCTGAACGAAACCACACTCGACGAGGTTTGGAGAAAACATCTTTTCAAGGATTTTGACGGAAAGGGCATTATGTGGGGCGTTACAGAATCGCCATTGATTGTGGGTGATAAGATTTTTATGACTCCGGGAGGCGCTCAACACAACATGGTGGCAATGAATAAAAATACAGGCGAATTGAGATGGTCTTCGGCAGGAGAAGAAACGCCGTCGTCCTATTGTTCGCCGCAGTTTATCGCCGATCAGTCCGTACCGATGGTGGTAACCAACACCCGCGAACACATCATCGCATTCAACGCCGATACCGGTGAAAAACTGTGGTCGTTCCCGCAAACGAACGGACAAAACATCCATCCCAACACCCCGATTTACAGCGATGGCATGATTTTCTCCACAACAGGATACAAGGGTGGCTCCATGCTCCTTCGCCTGAAAGACGGCGGGAAATCTGTAGAGCAGGTTTGGAAAAACGATGAATTGGACACCCAAATAGGAGGAGCCGTAAAGGTTGGCGATTATATATACGCATCGGGACATCAGAATAAATATTGGTTTTGCGTTGATTGGGAAACCGGCGAAATCAAGTACAAGGAAAGGGATATAGCTCCATGCAACGTGGTTTATGCCGACGGAATGCTATACTGTTACAGCGAAAAAGGCGCTATGAACTTGGTAAAACCGAATCCCGAAAAGTTTGAATTGGTAAGTTCATCCAAGGTGCCGTTTGGAACCGACCAGCACTGGGCGCATCCTGTTATCCACGAAGGCGTGCTGTATATCCGTCACGGAAACGCACTAATGGCGTATAGCCTGCGATAAAAATATTACTTTTGCCATAAAATAGTTTTTTTATATAATGATTATTAATAATAAATAAAATATCAATGAAAACAATCAATATTTTTTCGTTAAAATCCGCTCTGATGAGAGTACCTTGTTTGATTACGTTAATCTTTTGTTCTACATTTATTTACAGCCAAAGCGCTTTGAATATCCTTGATTTATATCACGAATCATTTCCCGACGAAAAGGCATATTTAGTAACATCTGTCTCCCATATTGGCGATTATACTTTTCATACGAATATAGGAGGTATTTCATTTGAATCCATTGCTTTACCTTCTGATAATTTGAAAGATAAAGATATTTTTCTTGATTATACGGACAATCGTTTCGTAGTCCGTATCGGTACACAAACGGTTTATCCCGATTTGCCTTTTTGGCAGCTATCCCCTATCGTTCAATTCACAAATAGCCCTTATACGGTAGCTTATACACAATTTGGAGATACAATTGGTAACAGGGGGGCACAATGTAGATTCCATCCTGCTTTTTTGGATAATCTCTTAGGTTTGAGATTATTTCAAGCCGATTTGTTAAATCTGACCGATATATTGTGGGATTTACCTATCGATTTGCGACGGCTGCATATTTTAGCGCCATCTGAAAAAATAAATACGCCGGTTAGAGATTCAATTCTACACAGGGCTATTTATGAAAAATTATCTAAAGACAAAATTTTCACATCGTTTGTTTTGACTGATAAAGACGTAAAATTTGTATTTGAAACAGATGGCACAGAATTGAAAATTTCAGGTACACCTTATTATTATTTTACAAAGACAACAATGAATATCGAGAATATTCAAAAAATCCGTAACGAATTGATTGACTGTTATAAAAATATAGATAACCATGCGAGAATCCTGTTGAAGGGAGATTATTCACCCGAAATCAATCCCCGTGTAAATTTGGATAGTTTAGTGGCCGTATTGGTTAAGTATAAACAGCAAGAGCACAATTTCAACCCTTATTCTGTGCAGTATCTTGAAGATGCTATAATAAAACTTGATTCATTAAATAGATTGACAGATGAAGAAATCGGCATACAATTTCATGCCTTAGATGATTATTCCGAATCTTTTAAATCTTATTGGGATACTTTAAAAAAGTACAATTCAAGGGTTTATTCGGCCGTTGAAAATACCGCTCAATGGTCTGCCTTTTTCAGATATGTAAGGGAAGTAAATCCCAATAATTGGGCGCAATTTATCGAAAAAGTCAACGAAAACAAAAAAACGGATGCCCCGGAGGTTATCACGCCAACCTCCTACGACATCAATTATTTCCGGTATTTTGAGGAGAAAGAAAAGGGAGAAAAATAATAAATATTTGTACTTTTCCTACAACATATTCGACAGGGCTTGTTTGTTAATAATTTTTACTTTCCGGTGAGAGAAAACAATATGTCCTTCATCTACCAATTTCTTGATTTCTTTGGATAAAGCAGGCCGGGTAATTCCAAGGTATTCGGCCAATTGCACTAAATTGTGCTCTTCCAATTCAATAGTATCCGAGTCATCTTTCATATTGCTGAAAAGATAATAGATGAAGCGAGCGCGGATGCTGCGGAAAGTAAGTACGCGCAAACGTGTCAATGTACATTTGTTGCAACTTGTACTTACGCACAGAAAATTTTGTAGAAAAAGAGGCATGCTGTTCATCAAAGCAAAGACTGATTCTTTGGTTGCACGCAACAAGGTGACATCTTCTACAACCGTGAATGTAGCCGGAAACAGGTTTTTTTCCGCAAAAATATGGGGTGTAGCAAAAGAGCGGGGCGCATGAATCGTTTCTACCCGAACTTCATTTCCCGAAACGTCAATCACATCCACATACAGTTTTCCCTCAAGCAAAAGGTGAAGATATTTACATACAGTTCCCTGCCTGATAATAACTTCACCTTTGGGATATTCGTCAATTCTGTAATCCAAGCGTTCCAATACTTCACTCTGCATTTCCTTAGTGAAATTACGGAAAAGCGGAATGGTAAAAATATCATTAATGTCCATAATTCAATATTGTGGCTAACTTTTTACAAAAATAATAAAAAATCAGCATGATACAAAAAAAGTTACGAGTGACAAGTTACGAGTGACAAAGTCTGTCACTCGTAACCAAAACCTCTACCACTTAGTAATCAATACTTTTGGATTCACATTTAATGAAACCCACAGCCAATCCTGCCTTCCTTTTGCATCAGGAACGCCTTTCACAACTTTCATCGCATCCTTGCCAAACATGGCGGAATAGCCTCCGACCAAAGTTACGTCTTTCATGATATTCCAGGTCAACTGAAAATCCATTTCCGATCCTAATGACCGACTTTGTTTATCCTGTTCGACATCAACAGTCACGTCGGTCGTAGTTTTGAAACTGTGGCAATTCAAAGCGAGCGTTACTTTTGGGGATGCTTTGAATGTTACGCCTAATTGATTGTCCCACAATCCACGTGTAAAATTAGGATAATAATAATCCATTGTCCCATAGAATTTATGATGCGTTCCATACAAAACGTCAAATGCTTTATACTTATCAGAAGTTCCATCATTTCCGCTTAAATAATCGCTTGCCAAAGTTACTTTCCATACAGGATTAAACGCATAAGACGCATTGAGTGCCCACATATAAGCAGAAATATCTTGATCACCCAAGGTCTTCCCTGATTGAAAATATAAAGTTCCGTACAACTGAAAACCGCTGGCCTGGTATGAGAGGTTCGTGCCGAAAGTCTGCAATTTTTTTACTTCTCTTTTCACATCAGGGTCTGATGCGTTTCCGGCTTGCCTTCCTACATTCATTATAAGGAAAGAAGCATTGAACGACTTATCTGCAATGAGTTGGTACCATAATGTTTGCATGGTCTTGTACGGCTGTCCGCCGGTATAGAAATTTCCACCTTTTCCGGCGCCGAGTTTGTCGCCATTTTGGTTATAAGCCCAAATAAAATGCACTTTATTTTTAGAATCTTCATAACCTATTTTCATAGCGTCGTGAAACCGTCCCGATACATGCCAATCCAAAGTTCCCAAGAGGCGATCATCATCGTATGACAAAGCTTGGCGTCCTAATTTAAGGAAAAACCCATTGCCCAAGCCAAGATTTGCCCAAGCTTCATTTATCATAGCCGTTCCGTCTAATTCCGTTCCTGAAGCCTGCCCCCAAACGCCTACCTGTTGAGCAGAAAAACCCAAAGAAAGTTTTTCTCTTTTATATTCCATCGAAAGACGAGCGCGATTGTTGATCAATGAAACCGGATCGTCATTTTCTCCGAGAGGAGCCATTGCTCCGTTGCGGTACTCGGCACGCGGACGTATTTGTGCGCCGATCGTCAAACTGTTTTCTTCACTTTGTGAAAATGCGGGGATACATAACAACACCCCACATAAAATAATAAATAGTTTTTTCATACTTTTAAACTTTAATTATGTATATTTTAATTCTTAATTCTTAATTTTTAACTCTTAACTATACACATGTACACTGCTTCCTTGAGCCGACGGCAGATAATTTACCCCAAACCAACAGATTTGAAGCAGGACAAAGGAAAAAATCAATAGATAGCATGCCGTTCTTTGTTTCATCGGACGGTGAAGTCGAAAATGAATATAGAGCAAGCAAGCCATCCAAGTGGCAGCCGCCCAAGTTTCTTTCGGATCCCACGACCAATAATGTCCCCATGCCGCTTTTGCCCAAATAGCGCCCATCAGCATACCGACTGTTAGAAATGCAGTACCAACATACACCAAATTATCACACAATACCATAGTTGATTCCTCTTTATCTTCTTTATCCTCTCTTATCAACAAATACAAAGCATTGATAACGGCAACGCCAAACACAGCATACGCAAGCATATACACAATGACGTGAGGAGCAAACCAAGGGCTTTGTAGAGCCGGCATCAAGGCTTTATTGTGTATTTCGGGATGAAGCAGATTGATGCAGATAAACACAAACGACAGCAACGTGCCGAACGAAAGTATCCATTTATATCTCCACCGGATAAAGGTTATCAAACCGGCTGCCGGTAAGAAAAATGAATACCACAGCCGCGTTTCTCCCATAGTACGCATAGGCGGACGTTCGAGTGAAATCCACATTCCGGCAATAAACAAAGAGAATATGATTAATCCCATTAAGGTTATAACAATGGATTTGCTATAATGTTGCGGTTTGAAGGCAAGTTTTGCGGCTATTGCCCAACACACCACAGCAGAGAAAGCAAAATATATAAAATAATCCCATTGCATATCAAATACTTCTTTTAGGTGCAGACAAAAACAAAAATATACTGCCTGCCAACAACATAGCGATACCGGAATAAACAACGGGCAGCCAAGGATCTTTCACCAATTCAAAAACGCTGTATTGACTCCATTTCCCCATAACATCATCGTAACTCAACTGATAGATTTTCCATCCGGCGATAGACAAAGGTTTATTCACCTCAATCACAGCATCTTTTCGGTTTCCTTCCTGCGTATAAACCGTAACATCGGAAGCAAAACGTTTCGGCTCACGATCCGGCATAATCAGACTTGCCTTTTCATTCAGTTTTAAGTAAGCATACGGAAAGCGGTGGTTTCCCGAACTCACCCATCCTTCTTTCACTGTACCATCTATCAAATTACGCGATTTTATAAACAATACAGAAGTAGCCCCTTCACCTCCAAATTCCACATAATTAATTGTATCTTGATTACTAATACCGGCTGCAAGTGGTAAATATTCGACAATTTCCAATTTCCAATCCAATAATTCGACAACTGTTGGAAAAGTTTCCACAGATACGGTTACCGGCTTTTTTCGAGGAAGCACCTCTCCCGTAATATTATCCAAGAGCATCAATTTGGGAGGATATTCATCAATGGTAAATGCGTTCAGTTCAATTGCCAAAGGCAGTTCGACCATATTGTTTTTTTCATCGGTTGCCCGCCATTCGGGAGTATTCAAGGGAGCGACCAACCGCAAACGCTGCAAATCGCTACTACCCAAAATAGCTGCGAAAAAAGCAATAAACAGTCCGGCATGATTGAGTATAAATCCGGTATCTTTCCATTTAAAGCGACTGAGTTTTCGCAAAATAATTAGACCCAAAATCCAAAGAAAATAGAAAGACAGAAGGATAAAGGACCACGATACGGTCATTTGCATAAATCCCATACGGACAAACCAATCTTCCTCTGAAACATCAAGCGAAGAAGGCAGTTGCCGCGTAAGCCCCATGATAATCACCAAAAAAAGCAGTGAGGCAAGCGAGGTAATCCCTGCGGAATACCCCGCAAACCACTGCAGTCGATTGATTTTTTTTGAAGTCAGATGAAATGAGAACAAAAACAGCAGAAACAACCCTCCGGTAATCAAATTTACGGGAAATCGGAACGATTCGTGCTCAATCTTCCCCAAGGAAAATTGCAAAATCATTCCCGTAATAAATATTCCCGCGCAAATTGTCCAACCTTCTAAATATCCCCAGGGCTGCTTCCACATACTTATAAATTAACTCCTTGCTACCAATCGATTGTTTTCTTTCGCTTTTCTCAGCCATTCGGGGACAACCGTTTCCAAAAACTTTTCTTTGGCCGCTTTTTCAGCCGGTATGTCCAAACCAATGTATTTTTGTGCTTTTTCTTTGGTTGAAACGTCGGGCATCGGCACTTCGACTATATATCCCAAGTTGGCAAGCACTCTTGAAGTAGCCAGTCTTGCTTGCAGGGCTTTGTCCAATCCATCTCCCAATATTCGTTGAATTTCTTGCGGAGCGTGGAACGCAGCGCCATGAGAAGCCACGCCGAAGTCCCATCTCCATTGCGATTGACGGAGGAGTTGCAAGATGCCTTTCATTTGCGCATCCGTAGCGCCTTTTTCCCAAGCAAATGCAGCCTCGATATGCGCCCGTGTCAATTCGGTTTCCAAGCGGTTGCGAACTTCATTCACTTTTTTCTGGCGATCATATACGTTGTTGCGCAATGTTTCTTCACTTTCTCTGTGGCAAACCTGACAGGTACGATCCATCATAGCCAAAGGACTCATGATTTGGTGGTCGGTATATTTCATTCCTCCTTCGCTCTTATACGGCATGTGGCAATCGGCACAGGCAACGCCGCGTTGAGCATGAATACCCAACAATGCTACTTCATAGTCAGGGTGTTGCGCTTTGATAATCGGCGCTTTACTTAGTTTATGTATATAGTCGGAGAATAGCGGATCTAATTTATCATAATAAATTTCCTGTTCTTCCATACTAAGCCCATCGTCCCAAGGGAAAGTTACCACTTTTTTATCGCCTTTGAAATAATATTCCACATGGCATTGCGCACAAACCAAAGAACGCATTTCCTGATGGGTCGATTTTGTAATATCCATTCCACGGCGTTGAAAGGCTTCGACCAAAGCCGGACGGCTGATTTGAAGGTTCATATTCACCGGTTCGTGACAATCGGCACAGCCAATCGTATTAACTACCTCATGACCGGTGGAAGCCCATTTGCTGCCGTAGAAATTTTCTATACCCATTTCCTGCATCAAACGGGGAACGTCGGGACTTTTACAAGTCCAGCAGGAAGAATTTTGAGGCCCTTCTTCCGGCGTCATAGGCGCTCCTGTACGCAAAGTATTCCAAACATCCGACACCGCATATTTATGTCCGCGAGGCGAAATATAATCTTTTGCAAAAGCGTAACCCGCCCAAAGTATCACTAAATTTGGACGTTCAGCCAAAACATCAACCGGTTCGTTTCCGTTGAATAAGGACTTGAAGCCACCTTTTTCCGTATTTGCCCACGTTTCGTACTCACGAGGATAGTTCTGAGCAAAAATTTCATTGCGGGATTCTATCCCTGTAATTTCAACTTTCTTGTTATTCATAACACTGGTAATCTCTGCACGCCTCTCCGTAACGGACGCTGCTACCAGACCCAAAATAAAAACAACGACCATTGCTGCTATAAACAACAGCCACCCCTGCCATGATTTTAATTTTTTTTCCATAATATTATTATTTGTTATTTGTATTTGATATATTTTAATTTTTAGTTTTTATCTTTTAGTTTTTAGTCGCTTTCTTCAGCCATTCCGGAACAATACTTTTCGGATAAGGAACCAAACTGTTTCGGGTCGATGAAAGGCTGTTTTTTCCGTGAGTAACATTTCTGTGGCAATCCCAACAAGCCTTTCCTTCACCGGCTTTCGCCATCATAAAGTTAATTCTACCTGTTTTAACAAATTCCGTATTCAATTGCTCGTGGCAGCGAATACAGTTATTCATAATGACGGTAGAACTTTTTTCAATCGCTTTTATGACCTGAGGTTCACCTTTTGCGATGAACACTGCAGCATGACGTGTTCCATCCATTCCTTTAAAAATCCATTTTTTAACGGCATTTTCTTGGGGAACATGACAATCGTTGCAAGTAGTATTCCGACCATGCGAACTGTGAAACCACGAAGCGTAGTAAGGAGCCATGATGTGGCAGTTCATACAGGTCGAAGGTTCGTCTGACAGATAACTCGTCGCCCTCGATGCATATACCGTATAAGCGCCTAATCCACAAATAATTCCTCCTATTACGGCAGCAATTATCTTATTCTTGCGGGAGGAAAAAATTGAAGTAAATATTTCTTTTATGTTCATAATAGATAGTATTATTATAGGTATTCTCTGCAAATATCTACAATATAAAAAAAAAGAAATGTAATAAATATTACATTTCTTGACTTTAATATGAAAATTTTTATTTAAAAAATCAACACTTAAGTTAAAAAATAAGCTAAAAAAGCCAACGACAACATTAACTAAAGATATTGATTAATTCCTAATTCACAAAATTTTGATTGATTTTCGATAGTTTGATTTAAAATTAATTCATTTATTTCTAAGCCGTTTCTGCTATTTTGTAGATGATATAAATGATAGGCAACACCACCCAAACGCAGATCTTTGCGTTTTATTCCATTGTTGAACATGCGCACTGCAAATTCGCTGTCTTCACGCCCCCAACCTGTAAATGCCTCATTAAAACCGTTTATTGCCATTACATCTTTTTTCCAAAAAGCCATATTGCAACTACGAATTGTTGTATATTTTTGCTCAGACAACAACGAAGATACCACTGGAGACAGCAGCCGGAAAGAACACGCATTCAGTCTGTTTTTTATACCTTTTGAAAATGGCGTTAAAGTGATTTTTTGTTGTGAAAATATTTGCAAAGTAAGTGCTTCTGAAAGTAATACTCGCCTTCCCTGCACGAATTGTCCCTTTTTAGCAATGTGTAAATGGTCACGTACAAAATGACGGTGCAATAGCACATCTCCATCTATTATAATGATGTAATCGCTTTTACTCGTAGCTATAGATTTGTTACGAATAGCAGCCGCCCTAAAACCGTTATCTTCCTGCCAGCAGTGCAAAAGAGGAATAGCAAACAATGCTTTTTGTGTTTCAATCAATGTTTGAGTTTCAGTCCCGGATCCATCATCGGCTATGATGATCTCAGCGGGCTGTACCGATTGTTTTAGAAGGCTTTTCAATACCATTTTCAGGGCATCAGGACGGTTGTATGTCGTAATGATAACAGAAACGGCAAATTGCTTATTTTTCATTTTTGGGGTTGTCAAAGGTATTGTCTTTCACATCTAATTCTTCTTTGTCAAGGTCGAAGAATTTATATTCAAGAAACCTCAAACTTTGGTCGGGAATAATATGCATTCCCATAGAATATTTCCATTTCCATTTCCATTTCAGGGAGAAAGTCCCCTGTTTGATAAATGCTGCAATATAAGGATTTATGTGTAATTTGAATTTTTTCACTTTTAATATTTCAACCACCTCTTTGATTTTATTTTCCAAATCGTCCATAAATAATATGGAAGGTTTTATTTCGCCTTTTCCAAGACAAGTAGGGCAAACCTCATCGGTATTAAAGTCCATGTTTGGTCTTACCCGTTGGCGTGTAAGTTGCATCAGTCCGAACTTGCTGATAGGAAGAATATTGTGCTTTGCCCTGTCATTGGCCATCAGGGAGCACATGTGTTCAAACAGTTTTTGGCGATTTTCCTGTTCACGCATATCTATAAAGTCAATAACGATGATACCGCCCATATCCCGAAGTCGCAATTGGCGGGCAATTTCTTCGGCAGCAGCCATATTCACATCTATCGCCGTATTTTCCTGTCCGGTACTTGTTTTGGTAGAACGATTGCCGCTGTTCACATCAATGACGTGCATAGCCTCGGTATGCTCAATAATCACGTAAGCGCCGCTTTTGAACGTTACGTATCTCCCGAATCCCGATTTTATTTGTTTGGTTATGGCATAATTATCGAAAATAGGAAGTTCACCCGTGTAATGCTCTACGATTTTTGCACACTCGGGAGCTATCTGACCGACATAATCACGCACTTCGTTGAAGACATCCGCGTCATTGATGTAAATATTTTGAAACGATGGATTAAAAATATCTCTCAAAAGTGCGACGGTTCTTCCTGTTTCTTCGTAAATTAAAGATGGCACTTTTCCCTTGAGTAATTTCGACATATTATCGTCCCATCGTTTAACTAAGGATTTTAGCTCCGAATCCAATTCGGCGACTCTTTTTCCTTCAGCAGAAGTACGAACGATTACAGAAAAATATTTTGGTTTAATACTGTGGATCAATTGCCTCAGCCGCGCCCGTTCTTCTCCGGATTGTATCTTTTGCGAAACGGATACTTTATCACCGAAAGGGATTACAACCAAGTATCGGCCGGCAAAAGAAATTTCCGAAGTTAATCGCGGCCCCTTGGTTGAAATGGGCTCTTTAACGATTTGCACCAAAATCTCATCGCCTTGCGTTAAAATATCGGTAATCATCCCCTCTTTACCTGTCTCCGGATGATGGGCGAATTTTGTAATGGGGGGAACCTTTTTTTTATCCGAAAGCGTGGCTTTCAGAAACTTATCTATCCGGTTAAAAGTGAAGCCCAAATCCTGGTAGTGAAGAAACGCATCCTTACCATATCCAACATCCACGAATGCGGCATTCAAACCCGGCATCATTTTCTTGATTTTACCGAGATAGACATCACCCACCGAAAACGAAATATTACGCGCCTCTTTTTGAAATTCCACCAATTTCTTGTCTTCGAGAACGGCTATAGATATCTCATTGGGTTGGACGTCAATAACTAACTCACTGTTCACTATACTGTTTTTGTTTTTGTTGAATGAAAATCCTGTGAATAAACGCCAAAGGTTAAATGCACAACAGTGAGCGCCTTTAACCTTCAACTTCAATTCATCCAAAAAGAACTTACATCTTACCTTTTCTTTTTATGTCTATTCTTTCTTAGTCTCTTTTTACGCTTGTGAGTAGACATTTTATGCCTTTTTCTTTTCTTTCCGCTCGGCATTGTTAATTTTTTAAATGATTAATAAATTCAAGCAATTACTTACTTTTTCACTTTCAGGCTTTTTCTTAACTCTTCACAAAAATACTGTGATGGTTTGAAAGTTGGCACATAACGTTCCGGAATGATAATTGTAGTTTCATTTTTAATGTGACGAGCTGCTTTTGCTGCTCTTTTCTTAACTACAAAGGAACCGAAACTTCTTAAATAAACGTTTTTGCCTCCTTTCATGGCATTTCTTACTTCCTCCATGAAACTTTCAACAACGGCAAGGACATGTGTTCTACTAACACCTGTGTTTTTAGCAATTGCGCTTACAATATCTGCTTTTGTCATGACTAAAAATAATTTAAATTATATTAATGATTGATTTGTTTCAAGCTGCAAATATACGCTAATTATCTTAATTAAAAAATTTTATTATATTTTTTTTTGTTTTTTTTTGTTTATGACCGAAATATCTATGTATTTTTGCAACTTGAAATGGAAGAATTTAGATTTATAGCCTTTAAACTTATTGAATGGTACAAAGTTCACCGGCGGATTTTACCATGGCGGGATATCAGCGACCCCTATCTCATTTGGATATCGGAAATTATTTTACAGCAAACCCGTGTAGTTCAAGGCTTAGATTATTACAACCGTTTTATTGAACGTTTTCCGGATGTTCATTCTCTATCGGTTGCCGATGAGCAGGATGTGTTGAAATACTGGCAGGGCTTGGGCTATTATTCCCGCGCAAGGAATCTACACGCAGCAGCCCGTTATATTGAAAGTCATTTTGACGGAAAATTTCCCAAAGACTACAAAGCAATTCTCTCACTCAAAGGAATCGGAGAATATACGGCAGCAGCAATCGCCTCGTTTGCGTTTAACGCTCCCTATCCTGTGGTGGACGGAAATGTATTCCGTTTTCTATCCCGTTTTTTTGCCATCGAAGAACCGATTGATACAAACAAAGGGAAAAAACTGTTCACAGAATTAGCCGGTCAAATCATGGATCAACCCCAAGCGGGACTGTTCAATCAGGCAATCATGGAATTTGGGGCTATGCAATGCACTCCCGCATCGCCTGAATGTTCCCTTTGTCCGTTTGAATCCCAATGTTCCGCATACGCTTCGGGCAAGGTCAATCATTTTCCTGTTAAACGGAACAAGACAAAGATAAAAACGCTTTATCTGTATTATTTTCATATCCGCACAGGCAACCATATACATTTAAGGAAGCAAAAAGAAAAGGGAATTTGGCAAAATTTGTACGAATTTCCCCGTATTGAATCCGAAATTCCTTTAGAATGGGAAGAACTGATTGGTACGGACGATTTCAAATCCCTTTTTCCTTCGGTCGAACCTGCTCATTTTCGTTTGGTCTTGAAAAATCAAAAGCATGTATTGACGCATCGCATTCTGTATGCTTGTTTCTATGAAGTGAAGATAGAAGAACCGCCGGAATCATGGACTCAATTCATAGTTGTCCCTTCCGAACATATTGATGAATATCCGATTCACCGTTTGATGCAGATTTATTTGGAAAATTATGAGAATATATGCAAGAAATAATATGAAATATAAATTATTAGTACTCGTCATATTTTTTAATAGTAACTTTATTTTATTGGGTCAAAAAAAACTATATGACACTATTTTAAATAAAGTTGAAAGAAACGTTGATAAAAATTACTATAGCGACTCTATCATAGCAGTCAGACATAGTGAATACATCGTAAATGAATCAACTGAAGACTTTGAAAAAGTAGTCTGTATGGAATATTTTCCAACTCCTATATGGGTCATAGATGTAAAATATTACAAACAAAATTTTGGTTATAATAATTCAATTTTCCCGATTCAAGTGACTGGATATTTGATAAATGGGAAATTGTACAAAAAAGATGACTCCGGCAATTTAGGCTTTACTTTTCCTCATCGTTTCGCATCTTCTTACTTACGTATTGATATTGATAGTTTTAATTCTTCTTTAAATATGTTTGTTCGGAATAATAGAAAGGAGAGAGAAGAGTCAAAAAATAACGATAGCGATACAAATCTGCCAAATAAAATCAATATGCCTTCGTTCGACACTAATGATAATTTTGGAAATCAAAAACCGAAAATGTCAATAGATTATGGAAGTATCAATGATAAAAAAACAAACAATAACACCTCCGTATCAGCAAATAATTTGCCAAAAACGATAACCGTAACTACCCCGCCCATTTATACTAAAATTTCCGACAACACTGCATACGTAGTTGACAATATGGTATATAACGAAACCGATTGTTACAAATTAACAAAAGTGATTACAACAAACTTCGTTTATACGGAATCCGACCGTCAACGGTTTGAGGATACATTGGATGAATATGATATAATACATCAAAAATATTTGACGCAAGAACAAAAAAATGAACACAGGCAATTGGTTGAATATTGGGCAAACGGAGGGAGCGTTTATTCTCAAACCCATATAATCGCTAAAAAGAATTTTGCCGTATTGTCGTTTATACATGAAGTGAAAAATCAAAACAATGAAGGAGAATGGATTGGGATTGAAAAAATCACAGAAAAATATCAAGAAGGCAACAATAAAAAATATTATCAGACTTTCTATACGAAACTTGTCCGGAATTATATTGGCAGTTTTCCCAACATGGATAATCTTCTAACGTTAGTAGTTCGGACTCCGTTAGAGAAATGTTTTTCTTTGGATAACACTACAATCATTCCAAGGAAACCATATCTGACTTATGAAGATTTTTGTGAAAAAGTTGACACATTCGATGAAGAGATGTTGTTGGATTGGAATAAATATAATGAATGAAGAGATTAAACGTTTGTGAAGTAAGAAACGCCGCGTTTGCGGACAAAACCGCTGCACTCACAAAGTATTTCAAACGTTTGTATTTCGATTCGTTTTTTATTTCTATCTTTGTAGAAACGAAAATAAATGAAAAACTTACCCTTCTTTATTTTATGTTGGCTCAACATAGGTGTGATTTACAGTCAAACCACTGTAAAAGGCAATATTAAAAACACCCAAGGGGAAAATATGCCGCAAGCATTAGTTACCTTAAAGCAGGTTGCCGACAGTTCCCTGTTAAGTTACGCATACAGCAGTTTTGACGGAAATTATGAAGTGTCCTATTCCGGTCGTGAGCCGGAATTGTTAGTTGTTGCTTCCGGTTTGGGCATCGCCACTCAAATAAAAAAGATAAACAACCAAAGCCAAACAGTGAACTTTACAGTAACAGAAGAAGATTTCCTGTTGAGAGAAGTTGAGATTAAAGCCCCGAAAATCTACTATAATAAAGATACAATCAATTATTCGGTTTCGGCTTTCAGCGATGAAAAAGATGTGGTGATAGGCGATGTGTTGAAAAAGTTGCCGGGTATTGAAGTTGCAGAATCGGGGCAAATCAGTTATCAGGGACGAGCCATTAACAAATTCTATATTGAAAATATGGATATGCTGGGAGGACGCTACGGCATTGCTACTCAAAACATTTCGGCGAAAGATGTCGCCACTGTTCAAGTGATGGCAAACCATCAACCTGTTAAAGCCATGGACAGTCTACGCATATCCGACCAGGCGGCAATCAACTTGAAACTGAAAGAAGGTGCCAAAGGAACTTTAGCCGTTATGGCACAATTGGGCATCGGAGTCGCCCCTTTGCTCCACAACGATGAACTGACCGGTATGTATTTTGCCCGAAAGATGCAGCATCTCAGTACCTACAAAACGAATAATACAGGACAGGATTTGTCGAAAGAATTGCGTTCGTTCACAACCGATTTGAATTTATCTGAAGAAGCAATAACGAATATTCAAACGCCAATGCCTCCGGATATTCATAAAAACCGTTATTTTTTTAACAATTCTCATGCGGCAACCGTCAACAACTTATTTAATCTTGGAAAAGATAGAGAATTGAATTTCAATCTCATTTACTACAACGACCGAGAGAAGAGGGAAAGTGAATCGGAATCATTCTATTTTATTGGCGGCGATAGCATATTGAAAATTGATGAGGCGATTCGGGCAAAGAACAATACCAACCGGTTAGAAACGGAAATGCGGTATAACAATAACACCCCAAAACGCTATTTCAACAATTTTCTCCACATGGAAGGTTCGTGGGAAAATGCAAATGGAGTTATTGAAAACGAGAACCTGCTCCACCAGCAAATGGAGCGTCCTTCTTTCAAAGTTCATAACACACTGCATTGGATCAACCGGCAGGACGACAGCGGTTTTGAATTTTATTCGCAAACCGGATTCCGGAATACGTCCCATCATTTAACCATTTCTCCCGGAATTTATGCAGATTTGTTGAATGACGGAAAAGAATATGACTTCCTAATGCAAGATGCTTACACTCAAACTTTTATTTCCAAGAATAACATAAGTTTTTTAACGCCTTGGCTGCTTGGGAAAGTTATACTGCGTCCGTTTTTCGGATTCAATGTGGAAATAAATAAGTTGACATCTGAATTGTATTCCTGCAACGAACAGGAACAACCAACTGCTTCTGTTCCTGACAGTATGAAAAACGATATTCGGAGAAATCATTATCAAGGGCAAGCAGGTTTAAATATCGACTACAAAATCGGAAGGTTTACAATAAATTCCTCATTTCCGGTTAGTTACAACCGATACGAATTAGTCAATCATCTTTTTTCGGAAAACAACGAGCATCTGAACCGGTTTCAGTTTGAACCCTCGTTGAATGTACAGTACAAACTGTCGCGGAAAATTACGATAGGAGCCAAGGCTTTTGCCTACGATAATATGAATGGCATTTACGAATTATACAACGGTTATTTACTGCAAACCTATCGCTATCTGAGCCACTTTGACAGTCGATTAGCCGGTTTTTCCGGAAACTCCCTTTCAGTAAAAGTCGATTACAAAGACATCATCAGAATGTTTTTTACCGGTATGGAAGTAGCACATTATTACAACAAAAACAGTGTTACCTATACCCAGCGGTTTGAAGACTATTTATCGGTGTCGTCTCTCATTCCCCTGTCCAATGCGAGCAATTCTGTTTTGGCTACGGGAAGAATCAGTAAAGGTTTCGATTGGAAGAGATTGAATGCCGGATTGAGTGTGGCTTACTACACCCGCAGTTCCCAACAAATGAGGCAAGAGCAGTTGGTGGATTACCGCAACGACCAATATTCGGCTTCCGTCCGGCTGAGTGCTGTACCCCTGTCTTTTTTGATTGTTTCCTATCTGGGGGCAGGACAAATAAGCGAGTCAATCATTGCTGCTGAAACAGGTTATCAACCTGTCCGCTCGCTCACTCAATCGCTGAATCTGGATACTAAACTTTTCAACAAAGTCATGTTGGGAATGAGAATGGAGCAATATGCCAACAACGCTATTCGAGACGGTAAATCACTGTATTTTGCAGACATAAACTTAACTTATGCGAGGAAACAAATCCGGTTTCAATTAGACTGGACAAATATTTTCGACACAAAAAATTATATGCTGACTTATCACGATAATCTGAATGCTTACGCTTCAACTTACCGTATCCGTCCTTCGGAAATAGTGTTGAAAGTGAAACTGAAATTGAAATAATATCAAGAATGTCATAAAAGATAAAATCCACGTCCGTAGAACATTCATCAATGAAAACCCTATGGGCTATAATTAATGGGATATGCTCCATTTTCTATTGATATGATTGTCCTAATGGACAAAAAACAATAAATATGATTATTTCTTATATCGAAGAACTCACGTTAATTTAAAAACTTTGAACCTCTTTCACTTTGTAATTTCCATTATTTCATGTAATTTTGCCAAATGATTGCGGATAATCACTATCCTCAATCGACATAATGAAGCGTTTTGCTTTATCCTTACTCAAAAACGACCTGTATTTAGCTAAGGGATAAACAGAAAAGACGCTCATGCTTGCATATATACCTCACGTATATATCTGCTGGCGTGGGGTAACTGTTTATTTTAGCGTGGTGCTTGGTCGTACCTTTGAGTAGATAAACGAGCCATTCCCACTCTTCTGCATTTTTTAACTCGCTTCGTATGGGGAATGACCGGAGCAGCATTACTAACAGATTTATGAATTATCTTACAGTAAAAAATGAAAGCGAATTGCGTATTGTTCAGTTGGATTTGTTGTTAGCAATCGAAGTAAACGATTATGTGTGTACGTTTTATTTGGAAAATGGAACCTGTTTTTCCTGTGTCCAATCGCTAAAGAATATACATGAGAAATTGCAGGATTACGCTTTTATCCGGATAAGCCGGAAGTGCCTCATAAATCCCCGGTACATTCAGTCCATAGATTTTAAAAGAAAGGAAGTCAAATTGTCCGGAGACAGGACTTTTGGTTTTTCGGTCAGAAATGCCAAAGCATTGAAACAAATGTTCAAGTGAAAATACTGCTGATTTCATCAGCATCGCGTTTGCAGAATAAGATGCAGCGTTTACAGACGGAATCGCTGCATTTACAAAGTATTTTAAACATTTGTATTTTGATTCGTCTTTTATTGCTATTTTTGCAAAAACAAAAATTGAACGTGTCATTTGTACGGAAGCGAGGCTCGCCACCTCGACCTGCAAGCAAAAATGCCTCCCCGCGAGGTTCACATTCAAACATTTGACGACGGGAGTAATAAACATGAAATCACAGAAAGGCGCCGCAAAGGTACGAAATTGTTTGAAAAATCCAAAAGTCTGACAAGTGTTGCAGGCAGGTTGGACGTGTCCGGCAGGCAAAATGCCCGCTGGTTGCGTGAAAAAAAGAAGTAAACAAATGTATAAAATTTACAAAAATGAAAAAAACTAAATTAAATGTTTTGGCTGCGCATAATCTCTCGAAAATCGAAATGAATCAAGTGAGGGGAGGACAGTGTTGTAATTGTGGCTGTCAAGGTCCATCAAGTAAAGATGATAATGCGATGGCAAATTACGAGGGCAACAAAAAAGCAACAACACCGGTACAACAATGGGTATGTTCCTCTGACATAGGCCCTATTCGAATCAATAATTAATGTAAAAGAGGATGAAAAGAGGTTTTCTAAGGACTTTTAGGAAACCTCTTTTTTAAAAAATTTCGTATGAAAAATTTGATTATATTATTATCTATGTTATTGATATTCTCATTGGATAATCTGTCTGCTCAGTATTTTAATTACGCCAGTGGGTATGAAAATTTAGAAAAGTATAATATTATCGATTCAGCCCACTTAAAATGCTCATACAAGTTAGTCTATGTAAAAGATTCCCTCAAGCCAAATGATAAGTCAATCGACTTACAAATATTGCTGATTGGCAAAACCATTTCCAAATATTACAGTCAATATAAATTGGATTATTGTAATTTTATTGTTGATTATCTGAAAAAAGGACATGATACATATCCGAATATCAAGGAGACAGGAGCTTGGAGCTATGAAGTATTTAAAAACTATCCGCGGGGAAAACTAACTGTAACCGACATTGCTTCCAATTTGCAGGGAAATTTTGTCTATGAAGAAGACCTGCCTACTTTCGATTGGAAGATAGGCGAAGAAAAGCAGACTATTCTTTCGTATACTTGCCGGAAAGCAACTGTTTCATTTCGTGAGCGGGATTTTATAGCTTGGTTCGCACCGGATATACCTGTGCCCAACGGCCCCTGGAAGTTTGGCGGCTTACCCGGATTAATTTTGAAACTGTCGGATTCGAAAAATAATTTTGTTTATGAATGTCAAGGATTGGAACAATTGAAACAGAAAGAGCCAATTAAATTCTACAAAGTTGAATATACAAAATTAACGCGCAATGATTTGGATAATTTATATCGCCGTTTTCATGACAATTTTGCTTCGTATATCAGGTCTGTATCGGGAAGTGCAATTAAGGACCAAATAGTTATTAAAGTTCCCTACAACCCCATTGAATTGGAATAATTTATGAAAAGTGTGAATCAATATTTTTCGGCTAATGATGTAAAATGCTTTTTAGCTAACACCCCTCAAATTACCTTTGAGGTTACAGATGCCTGCAATCTGAAATGCACCTATTGCGGTTATGGTCAATTTTATTCCGACTACGACACTCGCGAAAACAAACGGCTTTCTGCCGGAAAAGCCCTTGTATTACTGGATTATTTGCATCAATTATGGACTTCCTCTGCGAATGTTTCTATGAATAAGAATATCTATATCAGTTTTTATGGAGGAGAGCCACTGTTGAATATGCCTTTTATCGAAACAATTGTAGCGTATGTAGAAAATAAATTACCAAGTAATCTCCGTCATTTCACGTTTTCTATGACTACCAATGCCTTGTTGCTTCATAAATACATGGATTTTCTGGTGTCGCATGATTTCAGCCTGTTAATCAGTTTAGACGGCAATAAAGAAAACACATCTTACCGGATAGATCCGAAAGGTAATCCGGCATTTGACAAGGTTGTATCGAACGTGAACTTATTGCGGGAAAAATACCCTGACTATTTTGAAAAGAGAGTTAATTTTAACGCAGTGCTGCACAATCGAAATTCAGTTGAAAACATCTACCGTTTTTTTAAGGAAAACTACGATAAGATACCAAGTATCGGCGAGTTAAACAATATGGGTATTCGTCCGGAAATGCAGGAAACATTTATGAAAACCTATCGCAATTCGGAAGAAAGTCTGCAACAGTCGGAACACTACGAAGCCATCGAAAGAGATATGTTTGTAAAATCCGGAAATTATCGTTCTTTATCTTCTTATTTGTTGCAATACAGCAATTTTGTTTATAAAGATTATAACGAACTACTCTTAGGAAAAGACTATCCAAAACGGATTATTCCTACCGGTACCTGTCCGCCTTTTTCAAAAAAAGTCTACGTTACCGTTAATGGAAAATTATTAACCTGCGAACGAATCGGACATCAATTTGCTTTGGGCGAAATAACGGACAGCGAAGTAAAATTGGATTTTGAAGGTATCGCACAAAAATACAACCGGTATTACTCTAAGTTAGAGAAACAATGTAAGGCTTGTTACAATAAAAAAGCCTGCATACAGTGTATCTACAATTTGCCGGATATTGATGAACCCAAAGTGATTTGTCATGGATATATGTCTAAAAAGCATTTTGAAGATTATCAAAATGCTCAATTATCATTTTTAGCGAACCACCCTGAAGATTACCACCGGATAATGACGGAAATAATTGTAAAATAATTTGTCCGATATGAATACCAAACAAAAATTCCTCTTATACCCGCATATTTATTATACGGCAAACGCTGCAAACAAATTGTTGCTCTACAATACAGAAAACGGAATAAGTATTGAGAATAATTCAAATATATGCAGGAAACTAATCGAAGAAATCTACAAACCGGCTAATTTAGGTATTGTTGATTTAAGTGATGACTATTTAAATGACCTTGATGCAGCCCATTTTATTGAACAAATTGTAGAAAAAAATTTTGGGAAAATCGTTGAGATTATGCCGGATATGCCTAAAATCATTAATTTGTTGCCAATCTTAAATTTGCAAGATGATGTCGAACGGTTAAAGGCTGATGCCGAATCAGATGTAGGGGAAAAATCGCTCCGCTATCTGAATGAGTTAAATATCTATTTGAACAATTCGTGTAACAACCATTGTCCGCATTGTTCGGCGTATTATAAGCAAACCCTATCTTGTTATAAAAGTTCGCCGAATACATATATTTATCCGGATAAAATAAGAGAACTGTTGGATAGTTTGGCATATTCTTCCTTGAATAAAATCAATTTTTTAGGAGGTAATATTCTGTTGTATCCTTATTTAAGTGAATTAACCACTCTGTTAAAAAACTATGATTTCGATTTTTATTTTTGGATTAATGTAGAGAATCTAAAACAGGAGGATTTTATTCCGGACTTCAAGCAAGAAATAATTATCCATTTTCCAACAGATATTAATACAATAAAAGATTGTATTGGGAAAAACGAAAACCAAACTTATCATTTTTTCATTACAGACGAAAAACAATATGCTGCCGCAGAATCGATTATAGAAGCCAATGATGTAAAAGAGTATCGGATTATGCCTGTTTATACGGGAGATAACCGTTTGTTTTTTGAAGAAAATGTTTATTTATCCCAAGAAGATATTTTTGCCTCACCCATTCCACACCGGATTATTTTTTGCAATCAGAAACTTAACTCAAATCATTTTGGGAAACTGTATATTTTGCCGAATGGTGAAATAAAGGCAAATATGAATGCTTCAACATTGGGCAATATTTATGAGAACAGTTTACTGGAAGTTATCGCAACCGAAATGAACACAAACACTGCATGGCGAACAGTCCGTAAAGAGCCGCCTTGTAGCGATTGTCTATACCAATACCTTTGTCCTCCGCCATCGAATTACGAAACACTGATTGGCAAACCCAATCTTTGCCATATCCACTCATGACCAACTCGCGCGCGAGAAGGGGTGTCCATGTCAGGAATTAGCGAAGCCGCAGAAAAAACAGGATTCGGCAGCTTGTTGCAAATGATTAACTTTTAGAAATGCCTTGTCTTATAGCATACAATGGATATACTCTAATTTTGTCGTACTGTCCAAAATTTTCTAATGACGTGCGAATACCGTATTCCGACTGTTTTTCGTTCATAAACAAGTGTAAACTTTGCATTTTGCCTGTTGTACCGGATTTGACTTCTATGGGAATAATTTTATTATCCTTTTGAATTAAGTAATCAATTTCTGCTTGACTGCCGTTTTTCTCTCGTTGCCAATAATACAACTGTGATCGGGTATTGGTCGGCATCGCTTTCAACATTTCAAGTCCGACAAAAAGTTCGGCTATATCGCCTTTGTTTATTTGTTCAAGCGTTTCGCCAATTAGTATTTCGCCAATATTCAATCCTAAAAACCTTTGCAAAACGCCTGTATCGAAAGGTAAGTATTTTGTGAATTTTCGATTGATTTTAGCACCGACAGGAATACCGTTCGCCGAACTGTGATAGACAGGATAAATCAATCCCGCCATTTCCAACAGTTGTAATGCCTCTTTCACTTGGTCAATATTTGCATTTTCTGACGCATTCGAGTAAATGAATTTTTTGCAGTTCTGCTCCATAACTGCCGAAAAAACATCTCGCAGTCTGGTTGGTGGAACTCTCTTTTTGTATTTTGCAAAATCATCGTAATATGTTGTAATTAATTCATCTAAAACCTGTTGGCAATCAAGCAAATTTTGATTTTCAATATACTATTTTACCACTTCCGGCATTCCCCCAATAGCGATAAAACGCACTAAGTGATTAAGTACGCTTGTATGTAAAGCATCAGAGAACGGCTTGCCCGGTGTAGCGGTCAAAATTTTGTCTATCATTACTTTGTCGTGCACCTCGCAATAATAATGGTTTATGCTTTTTTGCATTCTTCCAAATCAACAATTCATTATCTATCAAACGTTTAATGTACATATAGATTTTTTTTATAATTTCACACTGCAAAGTTACGAAAAAATGGCATCGAAAACAAACTGTTTTTCCGAAAAAATAAGACCAAGATTTTAAGGTTTTCTGAAAAAATAAGACCAAGATTAGAATTTTCATACAATCTTGCTTTTTTTCATTATTATCAACTTCACATCAATAAACCCTATAACTTCAGGCAGCATATTGAATGTCAAAACGGAAAAATAAATGAAAAAATAAAGTTGAAAGAAACATTGAAAAAATTATTTAACAAAAATTTTGTCATTTATTTTTTTGTTATTAAATTTGTACCGTGATCAAAACTTTTACTAACAACTAACAAATTTTTATTTTATGTCAGTTAACAAAATTATTTTATTAGGAAATGTGGGCAAAGACCCCGAAGTACGCTATTTTGACAACGGTGGATCCGTAGCCAACTTCACGTTGGCTACAACCGAGAGGGGCTATACGGCTGCGAACGGAACGCAAGTTCCCGATCGCACGGAATGGCACAACATTGTTCTATGGAGAGGTTTAGCCGAAATTGCCGAAAAGTATGTGAAGAAAGGTTCTAAACTTTACATTGAAGGCAAAATCCGGACGCGTTCGTATGATGATGCTAATGGTAATAAGCGATACGTCAGCGAGGTATGGGGAGATAATATGGAGTTGTTAGACCGGAAACCGGAAGGTGGAGGTTCGAACGCAGCTTCGTTCCCTCCGCCACCGCCTCCTGAGAGAAAAACGCAGGAAATTCCTGTAATACAGCAGTCTGAATCCCTTTTAAACACCCCAAAATTGGAAAAAGAAGAGGGTGACGATTTGCCGTTCTAACAAATGATGAGTCAGTAGTTGTAATTACAGTAATAGTATATGCTTTACCCTGTTTTTGTATCTTACGACTACTGGCTCATGATTTATATATTAACTAATATTGTTTCATTTTGGACACAGACTCGTTTATAAGTTTATTTTCAGATATTCGTTTTTCGGCTATTTCGGTGAGTTCGGTAATAGCGCTTTCCACTTCTGCCTTACTTTTATGCCTTTCCGCCATTATTTCAGCTTCCGAAGTCGCTTTTTTTTCGCTTACGCCAAGCGATAAAAATGAAATCGAAGAAAGTGAATCGCTTTTTGATAAAATCATCCAATCCTTTTCTCAATCCCCCGACCGTTTGTTAGCAACTATTCTCATCTGGAACAATTTTGTGAATGTAGGAGTAGTCGTTTTATCCCATTTTGCACTCAACCAACTGATTGATTTTTCGAGCGTTCCTGTAGTCGGGTTCGTTTTTGAAACCATACTTCTGACTTTTTTGATATTGTTTTTTGGCGATATACTTCCGAAGATTTATGCACAAAACCACTCCTTGAATTTGATTCGTAAAGTGGCTACGCTTTTGAACGGATTGGTGAAAATTACTTATCCCTTTTCTTCGCTGCTGATGACCTCTACCCGTTTCGTGAATTTTCTTTCCAAAAAGAAGCCGAGTGATGTTTCTGTAGATGAATTGTCGAAAGCCTTGGAATTAACTTCCGGAGAATTGACCGAAGAAAAAGAAATGCTGGAGGGTATTATCGGATTATACAACAAAACGGCTGTCGAAATTATGACTTCCCGAATGGACGTTGCGGACTTGGATATAAAAACCGGTTTCAAAGAAGTAATAAAGTACGTGATTGAGGTCGGATATTCGCGAATACCTGTTTATTCTAATAATCAAGACAATATCAAAGGTATTTTATACATCAAAGATTTATTGCCTTATTTGGATAAACACGCCGAATTTCACTGGCAAAGTCTGATTCGACCGGCTTTCTTTGTCCCCGAAAATAAGAAGATAGATGATTTATTGGAAGAATTTCGCACTACGAAAACCCATTTGGCGGTAGTGGTTGATGAATTTGGCGGAACTTCGGGAATTGTTACGATGGAAGATATTTTGGAAGAAATCGTGGGAGAAATCAGCGATGAATACGATGACGAAGACTCTAAATTCGTCCGTTTGGCAGATGGCTCATACGTCTTTGATGCAAAAATATTATTGACCGATTTTTTCCGTACCACCGGATTGGATTCCAAATCGTTCGGAAAATTAACGGACGAAGTAGATACTTTGGCGGGACTGATTTTAGAAATCAAAGGCGATTTTCCGGCAAAAAAAGAAGTGATTACTTACGAGTCATTTACTTTCCATATCTTGGAAATGGATAAAAAACGTATCTTGAAAGTGAAATTTATGGAGAACGGAAAAAGTAAATGAAAGCAACAATAAAAGATACGATTGAAGCGTTACGGAAACGGATAGAAAAACTGAACTACAGTTACTACGTCCTTTCTCAACCGGAAGTCAGCGATTTTGAATTTGACCGGTTGCTGAAAGAATTGGAGCAGTTAGAAGCCAAATATCCCGAACATTTCGACCCGAACTCTCCGACACAACGTGTCGGAAGCGACATCAATAAAAATTTTGTTCAAGTCGAACACATTTATCCGATGCTTTCTCTCTCCAATACCTATTCTGAAAGTGAAGTGAGGGATTTTTATAATCGTACCTATAAGTCCTTGAATGAGCCGTTTGAAATGGTATGTGAATTGAAATACGATGGAACGTCTATTTCGTTAATATATGAAGACGGCGTTTTATCTCGTGCTGTTACACGCGGCGATGGTGTACGCGGCGATGACGTAACCGCCAATATACGTACAATCAAAAGCATTCCGCTGAAATTGCAGGGAACGGACTATCCCGCTTTGTTTGAAATACGGGGAGAAATCCTGATGCCTTGGTCTGTTTTTGAAGACTTGAACCGTGAACGGGCGGAATCGGAAGAGCCGTTGTTTGCCAATCCGCGAAATGCCGCCTCCGGAACTTTGAAGTTGCAAAATCCGGCGATTGTCGCTTCTCGGCGGTTAGACTCCTATTTCTATTATGTATTGGGTGATAATCTTCCTTTTGACGGTCATTACGAAAATCTGAAAAAAGCAGGTAGGTGGGGATTTAAAATCTCAAATGCCGTTAAGAAATGCAGGACTTTGGAAGAAGTTTTTGAATTTATAACTTATTGGGATACGGAACGGCGGAATCTACCGGTTACGACCGATGGAATCGTGCTGAAAGTTAATTCTGCCCGTCAGCAATTGAATTTGGGCTGGACGGCGAAGTCGCCACGCTGGGCAATTGCCTACAAATTTCAAGCCGAATCGGCTGAAACCCGTCTGAACTCCGTCGATTTCCAAGTAGGAAGAACCGGTGCCGTTACTCCGGTTGCCAACCTTGAACCGGTTTTATTGTCGGGAACTGTCGTAAAACGAGCCTCTTTGCACAATGCCGACATCATCGAAAATTTCGACATACACATCGGCGACTCCTGTTATGTTGAGAAAGGCGGCGAGATAATTCCCAAAATCACAGGTGTAAATAAAGCAGCAAGATTTATGCTTGGCGATAAAGTACGCTTCATCAAAAACTGCCCCGAATGTGAAACACCTTTGGTGAGGGAAGAAGGCGAAGCAGCCTTTTATTGTCCGAACCATTCCGGTTGTCCGCCACAAATCAAGGGAATGATAGAGCATTTTGTCAGCCGGAAAGCCATGTATATCAATATCGGTTCGGAAACGGTCAATCAGTTTTACAATGCAGGATTAATAAAAAATGCCGCCGATTTGTATGAACTGCAAGTTGAAGACATACTGAAATTAGACCGTTGGGCAGAAAAATCTGCGAATAATTTTGTGGAAAGTGTTCGCGAATCACTTTCAGTTCCCTATGAAAGAGCGATTTATGCTTTGGGAATCCGTTATGTCGGCGAAACAGTTGCCAAACGGCTGACACAGGGTTTTCATACCCTCGACGACTTAATGAATGCTTCTTATGAGCAATTAGTCGAAGTAGATGAAATAGGGGAAGTCATTGCCCGCAGCGTTTTGAACTACTTTTCAATTGACTCCAATCGCTCGTTGATTGAACGTTTAAAAAATTATGGCGTACAGTTTACTCTAAGAGAAGAGGAGTTGGCAGAAAAAACAAACAAATTGAACGGACAAACATTCGTAATCAGCGGAACGTTCTCGCTCCATTCCCGAGACGAATACAAAGTTTTGATAGAAAAAAACGGAGGGAAAAACACAGGTTCGGTTTCCGCAAAAACCGGTTATGTCATCGCCGGTGAAAATATGGGACCGGCTAAATTGGAAAAAGCCCAAAAAATGGGAATACAAATTATTTCGGAAGTAGAATTTCTTAAAATGTTAGATTAAATCATG
>Ga0082212_10001131_pt1 | contig 39218 bp, 28 predicted proteins | sample TergutNt197P3_FD_71548 | JGI IMG/M metagenome (GOLD analysis project Ga0082212, IMG submission 71548) | Neocapritermes taracua P3 segment gut microbial communities from Petit-Saut dam, French Guiana - Nt197 P3 | ecosystem: Host-associated > Arthropoda: Insects > Digestive system > Gut ...
CCGGGACTAACTGTTCAATGCTTACCATTTCTATTTGTTCTGTACTCATTTTTTTCCTCCACACCTTTTTCCTTTACATTATACCATTTTGAGAGATCGGCTTCCTCTTTTTTCAACACGCCCCTTTAACAACTAAAAACATAGTCCCTAGCTGAAACTCTGAAACAACAAGTATCTGTGGAGGAAGAAATGACAAATCACTTTGAAAAGGCCATAACATTGCTACTCATAGGCATATTCTGTCTAAGTTTGCCTTCGTGCAATATTAGAGAGAGAAGCAATGGAGCTACATCGATACCATTTCTTTACGTGGTCAAAGACACGGATGACGAAGAAAGTGAAGCAAAAGTTATGATGGGCAAGTGGTCCCTTGCTGATGCGACACTAAGCTTTACAGACGAAGTGTTATTCATTTCAGAAGAGACTGAATTATGGGGGATAGGGCCTATTATTTGGGATGGTGAAAGTTTTACCTTGGAAGCCTCCACATACAAGTCAGAGACCATTGAGGTGAATCCCCATTTCCATTATGTCAAAAACAAAATCAATATCTGGGGCAAAAATTGCAAGCTGATTATTAACGAGTTGAATCCATACGAATATAGAATCGATTATTTGGATCAAGGCAATTTATTAACTAAAACAATCACAGTACCGGAAAGCTATTCTGTAAAGGATCATTTGTATGCAATTGAACCATTCATGGTCAATGCCATTAGCTATGAGAACAAGAGGCTTTCGTTTATTGTTACAGCTGCATCAGAAGAAAGAGTTATTATGCTGCTGGGGAATTGTGATGTCGAAAGAGAAGAGCTCAATTGGACCGGCATAGAACTCGATGAAAGTATAATAGACCATTTTCCGGATGTGTACTTTCCTGATTCAAGCAGTTCGGTAATCCTTGATGATAAATACTATTTCAAAATGAGACACAGCGACATAATATCCTGCGCGGATTTGAAGACTGGGAAAGTCAAACAATTGGACAGATTGTCTGAGAGATGCATGGCAATTCTTGTTGACGACAAGACTATTGTGAATAGCAAGGCTGATACATGGTTAGAAAAGAATTATCTTTCGGGGGTCTATAACAATACATTAATCTTTGGGAACACAGCCTACAATGGAGCGCACATCCTTGTTGCTGTGCAAAATGAGAAGATCTTGGGATCGATAGTCTTTGAAAACAATAGGATCAAGGTTCTGAATGCGAAAGATAAAGTTGTGTCCGATTATGATGATGAGGACTATTGGAGCTACGGTTTTCCGACATATTCTCGAAAATTGCCGTTATAGGGCCTATTCACCTGCAATTATCGTAAATGATTAGACCTCTGGGACACCATTTTTCCGGCCACAACTTGAAATCTTCGACCGCTCACCCTATTATAGTAGAGGTGAAGATATCTTTTGTGGAGGATTGGGTCGTTTATGTTCAGAGAAAAGGGAGAGCTGTCAGAAAAAATCGAGGGGATTCTGCCCCGAGTCGCCAAACCCGGACGCTATACGGGGGGCGAATGGAATATGATGGTGAAGGATTGGCGTTCAGTTGAAGGCCGGATGGTTTTTGTGTTTCCGGATGTGTATGAGGTGGGCATGTCGAATCTGGCTTTGCGCATCATTTATGGGCTGGTTAACGCCGATTCACGGTTTCTTTGTGAGAGAGCTTTTGCCCCTTGGCCGGATATGGAGGATTGTATGCGGGACGAAGGGGTTCCTCTGTTTGCGTTGGAATCCAAGAGACCTGTGGCTTCTTTCGATGTGGTGGGGTTCACGCTGCAGTATGAGCTCTCTTATACCAATGTGCTGAATTGTCTGTCTTTAGCGGGGTTGTCTTTGAGAGCGGAGAATCGCAGGGGCGGGGATCCTTGGATCATTGCAGGAGGGCCTTGTGCCTGCAATCCCGAACCGTTGGCGCCTTTTGTGGATGTTTTCTTTCTGGGGGAAGCGGAAGAACAGTTGCTTGTCTTGCTGGATATTCTGGCGGTGGGAAAGTTGGAACAGAGAGCTGCCCGGGACGAGCAGGCCTGCCGGGTTATACGGCGGAAGACCCTTCGACGGGCCGTTGAGGTGCCGGGGGTATATGTGCCGGAATTCTATACGCACGGGCGCGGTTTGGAGGAGCCTTCAGGGATAGCGGAGAGAACCGGCGTAACAACATTAACCGGGCAACCGGCGCCGGAAGAATCAGATGTAATACCGGCTGTAGCCGGAGGGGCACCGTATGTGGCCGAGGGGGCACCTGAGCTGGTGAAGAAGGCTGTGGTGCGGGATTTTGAGGGGGCGTATTTTCCGGATAAACCTTTGGTACCATATCTGGAGATTGTACATGATCGGGGGTCTCTGGAGATTATGCGCGGGTGTGGGCGGGGTTGCCGGTTCTGCCAGGCGGGGATGATTTACCGGCCGGTGCGGGAACGATCTGTGGAGACATTGTTAGTCCAAGCGCGTTCGATGCTGGAGGCGACAGGTTATGACGAGGTGTCGCTGGTTTCGTTGTCGTCAGGGGATTACAGCCGGATCAATGAGCTTTTGCGGGGACTGATGGCAGAACTGGAACCGAGAAAGTGCAATGTTTCACTGCCCTCTTTGCGATTGGATTCTTTTGATGTTCAGATCGCCCGGGAGGTTCAGAAGGTTCGTAAATCGGGGCTGACTTTCGCACCGGAAGCGGGGACTCAGCGGCTGCGTGATGTTATTAATAAAAATGTGACTGATGAAGATTTGTTCCGGGTGGCGGAGGAGGTTTTTCGGGAAGGGTGGCAACAGATTAAGCTCTACTACATGATTGGGTTGCCCACGGAGACTTGGGAGGATCTGGAGGGGATTGTGGAGCAGGTGCGCGGGGTGCTGGCGGCGGCGAAACGGGCCGGACGGCGTGGGGCTCGGGTGACGGTGTCAGCGAGTTCGTTCGTACCGAAACCCCACACGCCTTTTCAGTGGGAGGCTCAGGATACGCCGGAGACGCTTTTGGAGAAACAGGCGTTTCTGCGGGCCGGGCTGAAGGTTATGAAAGTGAAGTTTTCCTACCATGATGTTTATATGAGCTGGGCGGAAGGGTTGCTGGCCCGGGGAGATCGGCGTCTGGCGAATGTATTGGAGAGCCTGGCGGCGGCCGGGGCGCGTTTCGACGGGTGGACGGAATACTTCCGTTCCGAGATGTGGCGGGAGGCGTTGGTTGAGGCAGGTGTTGATGGTGATTGGTATACATCGCGGGTGCGGTCTGAGGAGGAACGGTTGCCTTGGGATCATTTGGATTGTGGGGTGCGGAAGGAGATTTTGTTGAGGGAAAGGGCGAAAGCTAACGCTCTGGTAGGGGGACAAGAATGAAGGTTAGGATGGCTTACACGAAGAAAGAGGCGGCCCGGTTTATTGCGCATCTTGATATGACGCGATTGTTTCAGCGGGCTTTTCGACGGGCGGCGGTGGAGATTGTGTATTCGGAGGGATTTAACCCTCATCCGAAGATTTCTTTTGGGGCGCCGTTGCCGGTGGGTTTGGTTGGGGAGCGGGAGTATGTGGATATTGAAGTTATGGATTTGAGGTTTGAACATATGCGGGAGGCTTTTGTACGGTTGAGTTCTCAAATGCCACCTGGGATTGAGGTGTTGGCTTGGCAGATTCTGCCGGAGCGAACGCCCAAACTTATGGCGTTGTTGGATACGGCGGTGTATCGGGTTGAGGTACCGATTCGCAACACGAAGGGTCAAGAGCGGGGCGTCGAGGTTCGAGAGCGGCTCAGCGTAATGAATGTGCAAACCGTCGATCATTGGCTTGCACAAAAGGGGATTCTCTGGGAGCGAAAGAAGGAGGGCAAGGTTGTGACTCTTGATATTCGGCCTTTTATTCGATCGATTTCGTTGGTGGGAGAAAGCCCGGCTGCCGATGCAGAAGGGAGCTCTGAGGTTGAGCTGGAGATTGTGACGGTTCTTGGGAACGCCGGGTCGGTGCGTCCGACGGAGATCTTGGGGGCGTTCGGGCGGGATGAGGGGGTGGCATTCGATCTGGATCGAGCGCGGGTCAAGCGGACGGGGGTCTATTGGATGGATGTTAAGGGGGAGAGGCGGGCGCCGGACGAAGTCTGAAGCGGTCTTCGTCAGAAGCGGGCTTCAGATAACCTGAAATCCCGTCCAGTGTAACTAGGGGTACCGCCGACAAAACGCAGAAAAAGTACGCTAAGGGAAAATCGATCCTGCAAAGTGATAGAATTGAACTGTGCAACGCAACACAATTTATAGCAATTATTGTAAATTCGAATGCAACACAATTGATAATGTAATAAGGATATGGAATACTGTTTATTTGGCACAAGCAACCAAATATAGAAAATGCAATAAGCCGTTAAAACAAATCGAGGCTCTGAATGAATTACGACCTCTTAGGCAGTTTCCAGATGGAGGTGATATGATGGAAAACATATGAAACGGATTTTTTGAGCGTGGTGATGATAATTGAGTAGTTGCGAGGAGGCGAAGAGAAATGAGAAAACCATGTGTGACGCTTCTTGTAATATCCTTACTCATATTGTCAGGATGTTCTTTTTTTGATCAGCATGTTGAATTATCTCCAATTGATGTTAAGAAGCCTGGATCAATAATTGGAGATGTGCTGGATCCCAAGTATAATCCGTACAACTATACAACAGAATCAGACGAGGAATACGTATTTTACAGCGATGCGAAAGGTATTCACAAATGGCCTATTAAAGGTGGAAAGACACTATTAGTCTTATCAGAAGAAAAGGTAAGAGGAATTGCTCTTCATGGTGCTTATATCTATTATATTAAATTGGGTTTGGAAACAACAGTCTATAGAATTGATAAGGACGGAACGAACAAAATTCCTCTCAAAACAAACCTTGAAGATCAGCGCATGTTTATAGAATTCATTTTTTGCTTACAAGATACACTATACATTTGTTCAAATCTGGTCGATGACCCCAAAAAGGGTTTAGTTTACTTCCTGTCTCATATTGCGTTTGACCAAGATGAATTGGAATTTTTTGACGCTCCGGGAATCCCTACGTCAAGAGGAGCTTATTATAGTGCAATTGCTGAACCTAGTTCCCCAGACGCTGAAACAGCGCCATATACGCTTTATCTCATTTCTGCAGATGACAATAATCGAGAATTGATTGCGGGCGAAATATGGGGTGAGCCGAAATATTTGATTACAGATAATTATGTTTTTTATATTAGAGGCATGTCAGAACACTCAGCACTTTGGCGTTGTGATCTATATGGTCAAAACCATGTTGAAATGATAGGCGGAAACAAGATTTATCTGATATTAAATTATGATGATGATTGGATTTATGGATATGCTCAACAAGGAATTGTTTGCAGGATTAATCAAGAAACAGGGGAGGTAGAAGAATACCCGAATTGGCCGTTTCGATCAATTCATCCCTATTTCAATCTAGTTGGTGAATATTTATACGGCTTTGACAGTGAACCCGTTTCCCTTAATGATTTCAGAATGAATATTGGTACCGGCAAAGTAGAATGCGCCACTTACCATTAATTGACAACAGGCTTCTGCAGTGCGAAACGGAAAGATTTCCCTCATCTTTCCATTTCGCTAACGCTTTCTTTTGTTTTGGTTTTACCAGATTGCCCTTTTGCTCGGACTCGCGCCAACATGCAGATATGACCAACGATACGACTTCGTGCGGTGACATCCGGCGCTTTTGCCGCCTGTCTCGGTTTATTATGGGTTAATTGTTACACTGGGCGAGAGTTCAGGCAGATAAAGCGTGTTTCGCCAGGATCTACAGCCCGGCTTCGGCGCGGGTTACCTCATACACAGACCCCCAGTCTTTCTGTGCGAGTCCGGTTTCAAGGCCTCGTTTCATCTTGTGTTGGATCGTTTCGGCGAACCCCCAGCGTACGCCGTTGCTTTCAGATGTGTTCACCATGAGGGTGACGTCTTTCAGGCCGCTTTGCATATCGAACCCCACATCATCGAAATCCCGATGCCAGATTCTGCTGGCGTATTCTTGCAAGACCGGTTGTGCCCACATCATCCTGAAGGACATATGCAGGGCTTCCAAAGGGATCCCGGTTTTTTCGCCGAAGGTGTAGATTTGCCCCATCAGGTCGATTATGGTGATGGCGGCGTAGTTCACCGCCAGTTTCGCGGCGCTGGCGATTTGGTGGTTTTCTCCAAGATATTGAATAAGCTTGGTGTAGCCGTCAAGAACCGGACGGCTCGCTTCGCATACCGTTTGTTGACCGCAAACCAGGGTCATGAGCTCTCCCGCGTTGGCAGCGTCTGGTCGTCCGACGACCGGGGCGGCCAAATAGTCGCTGCCGTGTTCGGTGTGGGCTTTGACCAGGTGCCGGGTCATTTCCGGTGAGACCGTTGAGGCTCCGATATGAACCGCACCCGGTTCCAAACCGGCGAGGAGGCCGTCAGGGCCCTCAAGGACGGCTAAGACGGATGTGTCGTCCATGAGGGATGTGATGACATATTTGGCTGACTTCGCGGCTTGGGCGGGCGTAGAGGCTGCCTTGGCACCGGCTTCAACGAGGGGGCGCGTTTTGGATTCTGTGCGATTGTAGACTGTGACAGGGAATCCGTTTCTGAGAAGACTGTGAGCTATTCCCGAGCCCATTCGTCCCAAGCCTATGACGGCCACAGGGGGTTTATCCGCACCGGCGTCTGATGGTGTGCGACCTCGTATGACGTTGGTCAGGTTACCGAACCATGCTGCCACGTCTCCGTTGCCGGCAATACTGACATCCCCGCGAGCTAGGGCTGACTGAAAAGCATCCGGGTCAGAGCTGCTGAGAACGTCCACAGCGACAGACGGGGTTTTCCAGACGAGAGCGACGTCGGGATTGGCGAGTTGGCCGCGCCGGGAAAAGAGGTCTTTCCCGCAAAAGACAAAATATCGGGATGTGGTTTTGTCAGCCGTGCGGATTTCGACGGTGTGGGTCCGGTTGTGTAACAGAGCCCGGACGGCCGGTTTCTTTGCATTGCGTTTGAGGAGCAGGGTGAGGCCAAAAAGCATCATGTCTAAGGAAGGTTTCATTTTTGTGGTCTCCTTTCAAGGCGAGTATTTTTGAAAACTGTTAAGTGACACTTGACAATATACATTTTACATTGCTTTTTGTCTGGTGTCAAGATATAATGAGAAATAATTTGTAAAGGGGGATGAGGCTGATGGATCAGAAGTTGAAGATGAAAGACATAACCCAATTGACAGGGGTCAGCAAATCGACGGTTTTGTATCATCTTTCCTTGGGCTTGCTGCCGGAACCCATCAAAACCGCGAAGAACACAGCCTCTTATCCTGCATCCTATCTCAAAATTATTCCGGCGATTCGGTTTTTGCAAGAACACATGCATTGGCCGTTGGCGGTTATCAAGCAACTTATTGACAGTATTGGGTTTGAGAATTTTTCGGTTGAGCGGGCTCTTCATGATTATGAGACCTTTATGAAACCTCATCAAAGCGGCGATCGTGAAGCTGTCTACAGCAAAAAGGATCTTGGAGCGGCGTCGAATCTGGTCTTGGATGAAGTGAGCGAGTTAGAGACACGGGGTTTGCTCCTTTCCCTGGTGGGGGAATCCTATTATTATGAGGATTTGCTTGCTGCCAACGCCTATAAGAAATTGAAGGATTCAGGAATTGGGTTCTCTGAAGTGGAAGGTTTGTCAGGCAGCATTAAGGAGTTGGCGCGCCAGGCTCATGAACTGTTTCATGAGAAAACGGATGCTTTGGGCTGGGAATCTGAGCAGGAGATCTCCTTGGCCATGCGTGAGGAGCTTCAAACGGTTTTCGAATACCTCATCAGCAAATATGTTCAGGGGATCTACAGGAGAGAGAAATCTTGATTCCAATATTTTACATATGACAGATTTCAGAGGGATCTTATCGGATGTGACAGGATTACCCGTTGACGGGGCAGTGGCGTATGCCGCATTATTGAAGTTGCCAAACAAAAGCGGATTCATAGCTTTCTCGGCAGAAAAGGAGTGAATGATCTATGCCGGATATGGTTGTGGACAAAACCTTTCTTAGTTATATCGACTATGTAACCAATGGGAGTTTGGATAATATAGAGAATAATATGAAGAGAAACATGTCTATCATCCGTTCCAACAATCCCCAATACTATGCGGATATTTTGCGATGTTATCAGACTTTCTATTATTGGGGAAAGCTTGATCCTGAGAATAACGTTTACGAGCTCCTTGAAAATCGCTCAAGAGCCTTGAAAGAGAACCACCATGATTTCTTATGGTTGTATGGCAGGCTTAGTGATTATCGTTCCAAAAGGACATTATTGGGCATCGTTGAAAACTGGCTTACATTAAGCATGGTCAGTCTTAGTAGGATTATAGAAACCACCTTCAATCATTATTTTGACTTGGACGTTTTCAAGTGTCATGCCGATGAAGTTGTGGTTGATCTTGGCGCCTATATCGGCACCACGGTTAAGGACTATTTGGCCAGCTATACCGGGTACAAGAGAATTTATTGCTATGAGATTGTCCCGGAGACCTTTCAGAAGTTGCAAGACAATCTTGCCCCTTATCCCAACATTGTATTTCGTCAAAAAGGCGCAGGGGATGTTAATGGTGTTATGTATATCACGGATCAGGAACCCGACCTATCCATGCACAAACTTTCCGACTCGGGGTCAGTTGAAGTCCCTGTGGTGAAAATCGACGATGATATTCTTGAGCCGATCACCTTCATCAAGATGGATATTGAGGGCGGAGAACAACAAGCCATAATTGGTTGCAGAAATCACATTCAGACTTCACATCCTAAGCTGGCCATATCCGTTTATCACAATAACGAAGATATTTGGAAAATCCCGCGCATGATTGACGAGATGGATTCCAGCTATCGTTTTTATTTAAGATATAACGGAGGCCATTATTTTGCTTCAGAGTATGTGTTGCTAGGGGTGTGACTCTGAGGGTTCCAATATTTTACATATGACAGATTTCAGGCGGATCCTATAGGATACGACAGTATTAGGCGTTGACGAAAGGGCGCATTATTTAGTAGGGTTAACTTGTACAAAAGTATTTTTTCAGAGATCGCCGGGGATTTTTATTCATCGTGAGAGGAAAGAGGGGATAGAGAGTATGAATGTTGGTATTGATTTAGGAACAGTGAGCCTTCTTGTCTATGTCGAAGGTCGTGGATTGGTGATCAACGAACCCTCTGTGATCGCTGTTGAGAAAGAGAGCAGGAAACCGGTGGCTATCGGGCAAACAGCACGGGACATGATCGGCAGGACGCCGACTCATATTGAGACCATACTTCCTATGCGGGATGGGGTGATTGCTGATGTTCGAGGGACAGAGATCCTGTTAAAATATTTGCTGAAAAAAGCCAATATATCCTCCAAACCTTTCTTCAAAAACCGTGTTGTTGTTTGTATTCCTTCAGGGGTGACGGATGTCGAGGAGCGGGCGATCCAGCAAGCGGCAATTCAGGCGGGGGCCAAGAAAGTGAAAATCGTTGAGGAACCGTATGCGGCGGCTTTGGGAGCCGGGCTGGATATCATGGGAGCGGCAGGGAACCTGGTGGTGGATGTTGGCGGTGGTACGACGGATATCGCGGTGCTGAGTATGGGTGGAATTGTGTGCAAAAGCAGCATTCGCGTCGGCGGCAACAGGATGGACGAGGCGATTGTTAAGTATGTACGGCGTATCTATAATTTGGCCATTGGGGAGCCTACCGCAGAGCAGATTAAGAAAGAGATCGGTTGCGCGTTGCCACAGGGGCGTATGTCCGGCAGTATGAAAGTTAAGGGACGTGATCTTGTGACCGGGTTGCCTAAAACTATTTCGGTGACATCACAAGATGTATTCTTGGCTCTGGATGACCAACTGCAGAGTATTATCTCGGCTGTCAAGGACGTTTTAGAAAAGACGCCGCCGGAGTTGGCCGGTGATATTGAGGATCGGGGCATTTTCCTGACAGGTGGGGGATCCCTGTTGCATTTGTTTGATGAGAGGCTTCAACGGGAAACAGGGCTGAAGGCGACGCTGAGCGAGGACCCCGTCGGATGCGTGGTTTGGGGGACGGGCAAGGTTTTGAAACAGTGGGCATAAGGGCGTGACAGCCCCTTTCATATGGTAAAAACAATTGCACATGAATGGTAGCATCTCAGATTATCCCCACTTCTTTGACCTTGACGACCATCACCGCTTTATCACAGGGAAACCTACGCTTGTCTGTGGAAATACGGCATCTATGCTTTCTAAGACTCGGTATGGTCAAGCATTCACAGTTCTAGGAGACCGCTCTGTACATTATGGAGTGTTTAATAGCTGTAGAACCGGCAACGGATAGCGGGGCAACGGATATAGCATGGGTTCCACGAAAAAGAAATTCTGAGTCAAAATATAAAGGGATCTGAAGATATTCGACGAATACAGACAAAGAATGCCTTTAGTAACTTATAGACGCGAAGCGTCAATAAAAAAACAAGAAAATCCACATTCTGAATCCTGAATACTGAATCCTGGATACTTGCGGGCAGAGCCCGCATTAGAGAGATCATCGGGGATAGAAAACAACGAGACAGAGGAGGAGGCTCTCAATGAAATTAGCCGACAAAATATTTAAGCGTACGGACTGGTATGTGACCTGCGGCTTTGGCTATTACAGAAATGGAAGGGTTCTCGAATACCATTGCGGTACGGATTACGGGACTAACAATCAGAAATGGAATCTTTACGGAATTGAAAAAGGCAGCGTGCTAAGTTGCGGTACAGACCGAGATGGATCTAAATATATCTGGGTCAATTACCCGCGTATTGGGAAGAAGCTGTTGCATTGTCATCTGGATCGCATCGATGTAAGAATGAATCAGGAAGTCCAAGAAGGCACATTGCTTGGTTGTGCCGGGAATTCGGGCAGCAATTGCGGGATACATCTCCACTTGGGCATGCAACCAAGTGACACGAACAACTTTGAAGACCCTCACGCTTACGAATATAGTTCACCCAATGATACAATGAACTCAGACGCGACTGTATATGGTGGCCCCAACACAATCCTCTACGCACCTATTGGTTCCGTTGCCAAAAACGGCCCCATTGAGATTCTTTACAAAGAGAATGGTTTCTACTACGTAAGTTACCGGACAAACAACGGTCTTATCAAACAGGGCTATGTTGCTGTTTCGCAAGTTAATCGCGGTACCACGAAAGCTGTTGCAGATGTTACAAACACATTCAAAGGCAATAACAACACGGTCGATTCACAAACAACGGTTTATTCCGGCCCAGATACAAAAACTGCGGAAATCGGAAGTGTATATGAAAATGAGGGTGTCACACAATTATCACTACAGGAAAACGGGTTTTCCTTTATTGAGTACAGCACATCCGAAGGGACAAAACGAGGATATATCCAAAGCGGAAATCTGATACGAAAAGAAGGCGGTTTAGCCATAGCGTTAAGCGGTACCGATGTCTATTATACCTACAACCTGGAAAGCAAAGCCGGAGCCATCTACGCCAATGAATATGTGACGATTCTTCAGAAAAACGATCAAAGATCCTACATTGAATACAACACCAAGAGCGGCAGAAAAAGAGGCTATGTATCCAACAGCGCACTGCAAATGCTTGATATCAGCGAGGTCCCGGCGTTGCCAATTTACGCAGAAGAAATAATGATGCCCACAGAAACGATGAATGTGTATTTTGGGCCAAGCGACAAATATGCCGTAATAGGATCTATCAACAAGGGTGAGCAGGTCACCCGACTGAGTTCGTCAGCTCTTTACACGGGTAGCTATTCGTTTATTCATTACTCGACATCGGAGGGGATGAAAAGAGGGTATGTCATCTCTTCGAACTTGGTTCCTTATGTTGCGCCTGCACCGAATCCCAACCCGGTTCCGGATCCAGATCCAAACCCAGTACCAGATCCGGATCCAAATCCAGTACCAGATCCTGAACCGGATCCAGAACCTGAACCTGAACCTGAACCGGATCCAGAACCGGATCCAGAACCAGACACCACAGGAAATAGATACTTTACCATTAGCGCAAATGGTACTATCGAATACAAATGGGACGATGTATGTGAGTTGTTTGGCACAGAAGCATTGCATGGGGCGGAGAATCATCCAACGATAACAGATGCTGAATACATTGATCTTCTGGAGCTCATTGATGTGATGAACAAAATGCAAGGGGACAGCATCGTTCTTGATACAGAAGCCCTTGAACACTTTATTAATTGTGGTTACAACATCTATGTTATCCGAAACATCTTAGGCATCATAACAGACGCGTTCAGGCCCCATGACGGATTTAAGAAACTATGCTACCTATATCAAATGGCGACTGACGCTCTTATATGGGAACACTCTGCCGTTATTTATGATGAACCAGAAACATCTCCGAGACGCCAACGTCTCATAGCCAATATGCACAAATCCGCGATTCTCATGGAGATGATTACGCGGCATAGTGAAGACAAGAGAAATAGTAAAAACGTTATGAGAGTTTTGGATCAAATCCAAGGTGGCGTGAAGTATATTAGCAGTCATGGATCCTGTACCATAGGGAACTCCGGCGGGATTACAGTTCATAGATTCGAGCATTCAGGTGACTTGGGAACGTTCCTTGATGGGCGGGTAAAAGCCGTAGCTGAATCCATGTACAGAAACAAAAGTCAGGAAATCCTCGGATACCTTACCCAGGCTTCTGTCGAGTATATTCTCAGTGAGGCGGCAAAATTGCTGGGTAAGAAGGCTGGTCCGATCGTGTCACTTTCAATTGAGGCACTCGCCTATGCATATGATATTTACAAACTCTGTCAAGAGATTGACGCCAACAACGAGAAGGTTGACACAATCGTGGATATTCTTGATATGAAGCAGAAATTAGTCACAATGCGAGCGGGAACAACGATAGCCACATTTGAAAACGAGATTGTTTTACACAATGTTTGTGTCAATGAAAGGGAGCTACAGATTGTTCTCTGTATGTATAACAGTCAAAGGCCGGAATATGCAAGAGTGGATAAGAAGACCCTCCTAAAAGAGTTTTATTCCAGGATCAAGAGTGTTAAGGATCCCAGAAATGACAATGTTGCTTGGCATCTTGTTCTATTGTATTGTGATCAAAATACGGCGATTGGGGAATTCAAGGATGATTTGCAGAATATATTGACGCAGTATTGTGTGTTGAATCCAAGCTGTCCATTCACAAAGCTTGTCCATATAACTCCAGATCAAATCATTGAACTGGACAATAAATATAGAAACCCAGCTTATGAGTTGATTTTGAAGTGGTAAAGAGAATTAATTGGGAGGAGTGTTTTCCATGAGCAAAAAAGGTGTTATTGGGTTGTCGGTTGTCTTGGTGCTAATAGTCTTGGCTTTCACCGGCTACAGGATTCATGATTACCTGAAAGAAAAGCGTGCTGAAGATGAGTATTATAAAGCAGTTGAAATCGAATTAGCTTATGGTATTCAGAATGGTGCTTTCTTTGATCTCTATGGATACCCCTACTATATGCCCTATAATAAAGACTTTGAGTATACCCTTCAAACCCACATTATTTTCTATACCAGAACGACTGAAAAAAACATCACATTAAAGGACGTAGAAACCTTCTTGTCAGTTCCAGAGAACCCAGATGGCACACCACGGATTTGGAAAGACGATGAGACCGGGATTATAATAGATTTTGTAGAGTGGTATAAAGCTGTTAACTCATGGGATCTGAGAGCCTATAAAATGAGCATGATGGATATCTTGGTGAACTATTGCATACAAAATCCAGAATGTCCGTATCTCTCTTTGCATAGGTTATCACCTGAGCAAATCATCGAACTGGATAAAAAATATTTGGATCCGGACTATGATCTTGTATTAGAGTGGTAAGAAACCGCAACTTCGTTTTACAAATAGGACTCTCGTGTAAGGATTTCCTTGCAGATCCAGATGATCCTGTTATCATGTACTTTCTCCAACCATGGGTATTTGAGTATTTTGATGAAAGTGGAAATTTTGTCAAAGAGAATTTGAATGAACTATGAGCGCGCGCTTTATATTTGAAGTGGTAAAGAGAATTAATTGGGGGGAGTATTTTCCATGAGAAAAAATGGTGTTATTGGGTTATCGGTTGTCTTGGTGCTAATAGTCTTGGCTTTCACCGGCTATAGGATTCATGATTATCTGAAAGAAAAGCGCGCTGAAGATGAATATTATAAACCGGAAAAATCATCAAACTAAGCGACATTGAAGCCTTCTTATCAGTTCAAGCAAATCCGGACGGAACACCTCGGATTTGGAAAGATGATGAGACGGGGAACATTATTGACTTTGTTAATTGGTATAAAGCCGGTAACTCAAGGGATCTGGAATTCTATAAGAGTGACCTGCAAGGATTATTGACAGCATATTATGGATCTCATCCTGGATGTCCGTATATAACCCTAGCAGCTCTTAGCCCTGAGCAAATCATTGAACTGGACAAAAAATATCTGGATCCACATTCTGAATCCTGAATCCTGAATACTGGATACTTGCGGGGCGTAGCCCGCATTAGAGTGGTAAGGAATCGCAAACAGGATCCTGACTTCTTGCGGCTGTAGTCGCTCTATGCTATGCTTGTCTTAACCGGAAATGGAGAGGGGCGTGATGCTGAGAATATGATCAGGTTATCGCCGGTGATTCAACCGTATAGCTTAAATAAAGGGGGCAAAGATTACATTATGAATGAAGTCGTTATTGTTAGCGCCTGCCGTACCGCAATCGCCAAATTCATGGGGAGCCTGAAAGATGTTCAGGCGAATGATTTAGCCATAACCGCCGGCCGTGCCGCTATGGACAGGATTGGATTGGAACCTGGGATTGTTGACGAATTGGTTTTGGGACAAGTTCTCCCTCACGGGCAGGGATCTTTACCTTCGCGTCAAGTGGCTTTGGCTTTAGGATTGCCGGTACGCAGCAATGCGTGTAATGTCAATCAAAATTGCGCTTCCGGCATGAGAGCCCTTGAGATTGCCTGCAACAATATTGCTTTGGGGAAAACCGATATTGGGCTGGTTATCGGGGTGGAGAGTATGTCCAATATCCCCTATATTGATCTCAAAGCCCGTAAGGGTTACCGTATGGGTCCCGTCACCCTTGAGGACGCGATGTTATTTGACGGCCTTGAGGATAAAAACGTACCGGGTCATATGGGCATGACCGCCGAGAACGTTGCTGAAAAGTATGGTATCACTCGGGAAGAGTGTGATCAACTAGCTTTAACCAGCCATCAAAGAGCGACCAAAGCGGTGCAAGAAGGCATCTTCAAGCGGGAGATTGTCCCCGTGGAGGTGATAACCCGGAAAGCAACCCTGACCTTCGATACGGACGAGCATATGATCCCGGACGCCAGCATAGAATCCATGGCCAAACTGAAACCCGCTTTCAAAAAAGACGGTGTGGTTACGGCGGCTAATGCGTCAGGGATCAATGACGCGGCTGCCGCGGTGGTTGTGATGTCTAAGACCAAAGCCTTAGAATTGGGAATCGCCCCGTTAATGAAAATGATCACAATAACCGCTGAAGGTGTCAGTCCGGAGATTATGGGCCTGGGACCGGCAGTGGCCATTCCGAAAGCGCTCAAACTGGCCGGGCTGAAGTTCGAGGAAATAGAGTATTGGGAAATCAATGAAGCTTTCGCCGCTCAATTCATTGGCGTATCCCGCATGCTTGAGCAGGAGCATGGTTTGGTTCTCGATATGGACAAATGCAACCACAACGGGTCCGGTATCGCTTTGGGGCATCCGGTGGGATGTACCGCTTTGCGTATTGTTGTTTCCTTGTATTATGAGATGGCGCGTTTAGGCTTGACTCTGGGGGGAGCTTCCATGTGCGTGGGCGGCGGGCCGGCCATGGCGTCCTTGTGGACGCTTCAAATTTAAGGAGGTGTTACCATGGATTTTCGATTGAATGAAGAACAAGAAATGATTCGTGTTACGGCTCGTGATTTCGCCGATAAAGAAATTATCCCATATTGTATCGAGTGGGATGAGACCCATACCCTCCCTCGGGACGCTATTAAGAAACTGCACGAGCTGGGATTTATGACCTGTGGCGTGCCGGAAGAATACGGCGGATCGGGTTTGGATCATCTGTGTCAGGCTATTGTGGTGGAAGAAATCGCCAGAGGCGACGCGGGACTGGCCACAACATTGGCAGCCAGCACGCTGCTGGCTGCGGATCCGGTCTATGTGGCCGCGACCCATGAACAAAAAAAATGGTTCTACAGCCGTTTGGTGGACGGCGAGTTGGCCGGATTCTGTCTAACGGAACCGGGGTCCGGTTCGGATGCCGCGTCTCTATCCACACGGTGTGTCAAAGATGGCGACAGCTACATTTTAAACGGCACGAAACAGTTTATCAGCAACGGCGGCGTTGCCGGCGTTTACACGGTTTTTGCTACAATGGACAAGAGCCTGGGCCACAAAGGGATCTGTGCTTTCATGGTTGACCGCAACACTCCCGGCCTTTCTGTGGGAGCACCGGAAAACAAGTTGGGTATTCGGAGTTCGAATACCACTCAGGTGATCTTTGAGGATGTCAGGGTCCCGGCTGCCAATCTGTTGGGCAAAGAAGGCGAAGGTTTCAAAATATGCATGAAAACCCTGGATTTATCCCGGGCTGTTATTGCGTCTATGTCGGTGGGGATTGCTCAAGGAGCTTTCGAGTGTGCGTTGAAATACTCCCAGGAGCGCAATCAGTTCGGGAAACCTATAAGCAAATTCCAGGCTATCCAGTTTATTTTGGCTGATATGGCCATGAAAGTGGAAACCGCCCGGTTGTTGTATATGAAAACCGCAGCGAATCAGGATGCCGGTCTGCCTTTCACTCAGCTTTCGGCCATGGCGAAATGTTATGCCGCGGATGTGGCTATGCAGGTCGCTACAGATGCTGTTCAAGTCTATGGCGGTTATGGTTTTACCAAGGAGTACCCGGTGGAGAAATATTTCCGTGACGCTAAGATCATGCAGATCTTCGAAGGAACCGCTCAGATTCAAAGAATCGTCATAGCCGGAAATCTGTTAAAAGGCTAACAGGAAAGAACTAACGCGGTCTTCGACCGCAAGTATCCAGTATTCAGTATTCAGGATTCAGAATGTGGATTTTCTTGTTTTTTATTGATGTTGTTGCAACCTAAGCGACTAAGGAGGAAATGAATATGGATTATTCGAAAGAGTATAACAGCAAATTGGTTTCGGCTGAAGAGGCGGCCAAAGTTGTCAAATCGGGGGATATTGTGAAGTATGGCCATTTTGCTATGGCACCGACCTATTTTGATGCCGAACTGGGAAAAAGAACAGATTTGAAGGGTGTTCGCGTCTATTCGATTACGTTTCCCGGATCGGCCCAAGTGGCTGCAAACGACCCGGAAAGCGATCATTTCATCTACAACAACTGGCATTTCAGCGGTGGAGACCGGGCCTTACATGATAAAGGGGTCTGTCATTATGTTCCCCTGTTGTATCATGAGTACCATCAACTGAATCTGGATCATCCGGAAGTTCACGCCGGGGATGTAGCGGTTACGAAAGTAGCACCGATGGATGCTTTCGGGTTTTTCAATCTGGGCACATCCAATTCCGGTATTGCTCTGGATATGAAGATGGCCAAAAAAGTCATCGTCGAAGTGAACGATCAAGTGCCTTACGCTCTGGGCGGTTTCGAAAACTGTGTTCACATTTCCCAAGTCGATATGATTGTCGAGTCGGATAACCAGCCCCTCCTCCAAGTGAAACCCGTCGAACCCACAGACGTGGACAAAAAGGTTGCCGCCTATGTTATGGAGCTGATAGAAGACGGCTCGAATATCCAATTGGGGATCGGCGGAATGCCCAACGCGGTGGGAACCATGATCGCTCAATCGGATCTGAAAAACCTGGGCGGTCATACCGAAATGTTGGTTGACGCGTATATGCATATGATTGAAGCCGGTGTCATGAACAATTCTTTGAAACCTTTTGACTCAGGCCGTATTGCTTACACTTTTGCGTTGGGCACTCAGGAGTTGTATTCCTGGATGCATATGAATCCCCAAATCGCCAGCTATCCGGTTTACTATACCAACGATCCTGCAAGGATTTCCAGCTTGGATAAAGTTATCTCCATTAATAATGGTATTGAGATCGACCTGTTCAGCCAAGTGTGTTCCGAATCCAACGGACCTCGACACATCACCGGAACCGGCGGACAGTTTGACTTCATCTATTCCGCTTACCATTCCAAGGGGGGCAAAGGAATTCTTTGCATTTCGTCGGTCCATGAGAACAAGAAAACCGGGGAAAAGAAATCCCGCATCGTTCCGACCCTTGCCGCCGGCGGTATCGTCACCATGCCCAGAACGGCGGTTCATTATGTCATTACCGAATACGGCATCGTGGATCTCAAGTCCAAGAGCACATGGCAGAGAGCCGAACTGCTTATCGGCATTGCCCATCCGGATTTCCGGGATGATCTCATCAAAGAAGCCGAGAAAATGAAAATCTGGGTGCCCAGCAATAAGTTGGTCTAAAGGAAGCCAACACGAACGGTTCATACTGACGAAGATACGCCTGTCGTTTTGCGCATAGGGCGGATCTTGTAACCTGATGGTCAGAATACCGTAGACCGCAGACGAAATAGAATTGCATTTCGTCTGTGTCTACGGTATTATCAATATAAAATTACAATTGGAAAGAGAAGAAATGACAAAACGGAATGAACATATGAAAATTGCCAAGTTCGGCGGATCATCCCTTGCTGACGCGACCCATATCCGGAAAGTCTGCGATATTGTTCTTTCGGATTCCTGCCGCAGAGTGGTTGTGGTCTCCGCACCGGGCAAGGGGGAGAATGATCCGTATAAAGTTACGGATATGCTCATTGAAACGGCATCGGTTGCCTTGGCATCCGGGGTCAAGGATGCCCGGGCCTGTATGGATACCATTGTTGCGCGATTCGAGGGTATCGCCCGGGATTTAGGCGTTCCGGAAGCGGGGGAGGGTATCAAAGCTGATTTGTACGCTCTTCTCAACCCGAATGTGATCGAGAGAAGGGATTTTGTTGATACGATGAAGGCTGCGGGGGAGGATAATTGCGCGAAGCTTGTGGCCGCTTATATCCTTTCTCTTGGTTGTAAGGCTGTATACGCAAATCCCGGTGAGTTCGGAATGTTGTTGTCGGATGAGTTTGGCAATGCAACGGTTCTGGAAAAATCTTTCGGTCTGCTGAAAGAGAAGCTGGCGTCAGTAGACGGTATTGTTATATTTCCCGGGTTTTTCGGGTGGACTGAGGCCGGCGAAATTGCGACGTTTCCACGGGGAGGAAGCGATACCACCGGCGCGATACTTGCTGCCGCTGTGGACGCTGATGTCTACGAGAATTTCACCGATGTAGATTATGTTTATTCTGTGGATCCGAAGTTGGTTAATAACCCCGAACCGATTCAGATCGTGACCTACCGTGAGATGCGTGAGCTCAGTTACGCCGGGTTCCAGGTGTACCAGGAAGAAGCCCTGCTGCCGGTCTATAAAGCGGGGATACCGGTCAACATAAGATCTGTTAACAATCCCGGATGTCCGGGGACGCGCATTGTCGCCCGGCGGGAAGAGAGAAGCGGGAGGGCGACCATAGCCGGCATCGCCTCGGATAGTGGGTTCACAAGTATATATGTAACAAAATATCTGATGAATCGCGAGATCGGATTTGGCAGGCGACTGCTGACAATCATCGAGGACGAAGGGGTTTCTTACGAACATACACCCACGGGGATTGATGATGTGACCGTCATTTTACGTGATTCGTCTCTGACACACGGAAGGCTTGACCGGATTGTCGGACGTATCAAAACGGAGCTTCTTCCGGACGAAATTGATATCGTACGAGATTTGAGTCTTATTGTTGTTGTAGGCGAGGGTATGAAACATGGGATTGGTATTGCGGCTGCAGCTACGGCGGCATTGTCAAACGCGGGAGTCAATATCTCTATGATCAGTCAGGGGTCGTCTGAAGTGAGTATGATTTTCGCGGTTGAGAGCGACCAGGTTCATGCCGGGGTTCGGGCTTTGTACGAGGTTTTTTTTGGGTAGGAACGGAGCAGAACATGGAATGGTAAGGTTATTGGTTACCGTCCCTTAACTTGAGAACAGAAAGGAGTGTCGCCTTGGGGCAGCCAAATTTTTTCGTTGCGCCGAGCAACAGTCAGGCGTATCAGGTTGTGGCCAATCTCAATGTGGATACCTTGCCGCCTGCGACGCTGATTTATGGGACACAAGGCTCAGGTAAGACTTCGCTGCTTTTAATGCTGCAGGCAGAGCTGGCGCAACGGGGGCAGAAGGTTCTTTGCGTTGACGCCCTAGATTTTTCCAGACGGTATGCGTTTGCCGCGCAGAAGAGGATACTGCCGGCTTTTCGACATACCATGAGATCGAACTCTATCTTCTTATGTGACAATATGGAGAGGATCTGCGGAAAAGAAAAGTCTATGGAAGAACTTATGTATACATGCGAGGGGATTTGGGTTAAGGGTGGTCATGTTATTGCAACACTGAATACGGAGCGGTTGACGCTTCGCGAGTTTGGCCCTCGTTTGGCTTCGAGACTCTGCGTGGGAATATCTGCCCATATCGAAAAACCGTCGCCGGAGGAGGTTCGTGCTTTTCTGGAATGGCGTCAGGAGAGGGGTTCGCCTGTGCGGGATTCGAGGTCGGGTTCTGAGGGGAATCATGAACCTGCGGACTGTTATCGGGGTTTGCATTTTGGCCAAATTGCCCGCTATCTGGATCGTTTGGATGAGAGAGAAGAGTGGATTCCGGGCAATTTTGAAGAGATAACCGAACGGATGATGGCGATCTCATGGTATGGTTTTGGTGTTGAGGAGGACGAGCTTCGTGGGCCGTCCCGGGGCGTGAAGATTGTCCGTTTGCGTTCAATACAGTATACTATTCTCTATAACAAAGGGTATACCCAGCGCGAAATAGCATGTTATTACAGGCAAGGGAGAGATGCCGTTGCCCGGGGGTGTGCGCGGCTGAGAGCTAATTGGAGCGAATTTGAGGAGGATTATGATTTTTTTATAAATGAATTGAGGGGGTCTTTGATATGATGGATAGCATTCAAGAGTTTTTATTGAATCACTTCCCTGAAAGAAGCGAACTGTCTTTTGAGGATTTCACACGAGCAGGGGAAGAGGATCATGGCTGGTCGGATAATTCTGTCGCCCAGTATGCTTATGACGGTGATTTTGAGTTGGAGAAACAGGCGTTTAACATGATAACGCAACCTTGGCCGGACATCGATTGGTTTCAGATTGGTGACGACGGGTATTTGATCCCGGGTTGTTTGAATATGAAGAGTTTTCTTCACGCGTTTCCGTCGTTGTTGTATCATTTGTATCGTCAATCACAGATGGAACCCGGGGAAGAGCGGGAGCACGGCCGCTTGTTGACTGCCAATTTTATCGGGACATTAGATATGAATGCGCTGAAGCAGTTGGAAGACGATATCTATGGTGAGGGGACTTTTGACTGGAAAAGGAAGTATTATCATTCTTTAGACGATGATGTTAAGAGGTTTATTGGTTTGCTTCTGCGTATGAGCGGAGGGACAGGAGCTTTGACAAGTTTTTGGGGAATCTTCCGGGACTATCTTAAGCCTCAGGGTGAAGATAAGAGTTCAGAGGTTCAAGCAGACAACCCTCAAAAGGTGAAGGCCGCGGAGGCGGAAGCGGCCGCGGAGGCGGAAGCGGCCGCGGAGGCGGAAGAGGCCACGGAGGCGGAAGCGGCCATGGAGGCGGAAGAGACCGCGGAGGCGGAAGCGGCCACGGAGGCGGAAGAGACCGCGGAGGCGGAAGCGGCCACGGGGGCGGAAGCGGCCACGGAGGCGGAAGCGGCTGCGGAGGCGGAAGCGGCCGCGGGGGCGGAAGCGGCCGCGGAGGCGGAAGAACTGACAGGCGTGGAAGAAGAATCCGGGGTTCAGGCCGGGTTTAGAGATAAGATAAAAACGGGATGGAAAGATAAGTTCCTGAATAAGTTGACTGAAAAATCCGGAGAAAAGGAACCGAAACAAAAGTCCGAATCAGAGGGGACCCTACTTGATGGAACCAAACTTGCCGGGACCGTACCGGAGGGGACTATTCCGGAGGGGACCATACTGGAGGAGGCCAAAATAGAGAGGGCCGGCAGGGTATCCAAGGTGGGCTCCAATGCGGAATCCCAGGAAATGGATGGTTTTTCATTGTATGGTCTTGATATGGCGTTTCGTCGGATCGAAGCCGGTTGTTTCGTCATGGGCTCTGACGCCGAATTTCGGCCGATTCATATTGCCCACCCATTTTATATGGGTCAGTTTCCTGTGACTCAGGATCAATGGCTTAAGGTTATGGATGATAACCCTAGTTTTTTCGTGAGGGGCGGCGATTATCCTGTTGACAGTGTGGCTTGGGATGAGGTGTTGGCATTTATTGCGCAATTAAACAATCCGGCCTGGTGGAAAGATAAATCAAATGCCGGCCGGAAGTTTAAGCAATTTATCACGCGGTTGAACCAAGCTGAGGGGTTGGATGAGAATGAGGGGTATGTTCTTCGTTTACCTACGGAAGCTGAATGGGAGTACGCTTGTCGGGCTTCGTTTGGGACGGACCCTGAATGTCCGACTGTTGATATGCAGCCATGGTTTTTTGGAAACCGAATGTCTGATCTTGAGAAATATGCCTGGTTCAACCGAAATTCGGGTGGTGAGACCCATCCTGTGGGAGAAAAGCGTCCTAATCCCTGGGGATTGTACGATATGTACGGCAATGTGGAGGAGTGGACGTGGGATTGTTGGAGTGGTACGGGACCGGATGGTGATGTTGTAGCTACGGCTGAGCTTTTGAGTCCGGTTTGGGGGAGTTGTCGGCGCGGAGGAAGTTGGTTTACGCCGGGTCTTCAGTTGAGTTCGGCTTGCCGGTCGACAGATTTCTCGACCAGTTTGTGCGGGTTTGCCGGGTTGAGGTTGGTCATTGCGCCGCGTTTGCCTGCAGCGAAGGATACGTGTATGGAAGAGGTGTATGCTCAAGCTGACTTTTTGTTTGATTTGGGCTTTCATGATCTGGCCCGCAGGTTGTTTGTCTGTTTGGCGGAGGACAAGTATTCCGAGGCGTTGAATCGATTGGCTATTATTTATTTGGGTGGGTACGGCGTTAAGGTGAATAAATCCAGGGCGTTATCGTACCTTAAGAAAGCCGCTCGTTTACAGAATCCAATGGCGACGATGAATCTGGCGCTTTTCTATAAGGATGATTTGAAGAAGTATCAAAGAGCGTTTCGTAGGTTCCGAAATCTGGAAAAAGATGAGAATTCAAAATATCGCGGTGAAGCCGCTATCGAAATGGCAAAGATGTATATGCAGGGGTTGGGGGTCAGAAGAAATGTTGGCAAAGCTCAGAAACTTCTTGATGATTTGATGAATGACGGGCCAACGTTGGAGGGGTTGTCACAAAGGACGAAGGAGGAGATTCTTCATCTTTTAAGGGCGGCTTCCCACTGATCTGTTGAAAGGCATGTTGATGCGGAGGATACCAAGGCTGTCTTCCCTATATTAATAATATTTAGTATGTTTTGAAGGAATGGGAAATAATAGAATAGAGATAATTCGTCACTGACGTGTTATTGAATTATTGGGGAGGATGGTATGGAAAGAGTCCAACGGGTTGCTGTTTTGACCAGCGGTGGTGATGCTCCGGGCATGAATGCCGCTATTCGCGCGGTGGTGCGCAAGGGAATCGCTTGCGGGCTGGATATGTTTGGTGTGGAGCACGGGTTCCTTGGGTTGATTAAGCAAGAGGTCAAACGGATGCATCTCGGGTCGGTTGCGGATATTATTCATCGTGGCGGGACGATTCTTAAGACCGCCCGCTGCAATGATATGTTTACACCTGAGGGTGTGGCCCGGGCGGCCCAGACGTTGAAGGAGATTTCGATTCACGCCTTGGTGGTTATTGGAGGAGACGGGTCTTACCGGGGATCTCAGGCGTTGCATGAGCATGGGATCCATGTTGTGGGGGTTCCGGCGACCATTGATAATGATATTGTTGGTACAGATCGAACGATCGGGTTTGATACGGCGGTCAATACCGCTGTTGGGGCGATCAGTAAAATTCGTGATACAGCGAGTTCCCACGAAAGAGCGTTTCTCATTGAGGTTATGGGTCGGAATTGCGGTGATATTGCTTTGAGAGCCGGTTTGGCTATTGGGGCGGAATCCTTGCTTATCCCGGAGGTTGAGTACGATTTGGAGGATGTGGCGGATAAAATGCTGCGAGGGTTTAAGAGGGGTAAAAACCACAGTATTATCATTGTTTCGGAAGGAGCTGGAGATATATGGCAAATCGCGGATACCTTGCGCGGCCTGACGGGGTTTGACAGCCGAGTAACTATTCTGGGACATATCCAGCGCGGCGGCGCGCCTTCGGCGGAGGATGCGGTGTTGGCGGCTGCAATGGGAAGTAAAGCTGTCGATGCTGTTACTAACAATTCAAGAGAACAGGAAACGGCGATCAGCCTTATGGTGGCACAGGATTGTAATGATATTGTTTTGCGTCCTTTGGCGGATGCTTTTGTGGGTGAACGAGGTTTTGATAGAGGGCTTTACGATCTGGCAGGAGATCTGGCGATTTAGGCGCTGTTTGGTTTATCAAATCACAAAGACTGAGTAGGGGGGTTTTGTCATGGAGGATCGTGTTTTTGCATTAGACATTGGGACACGTGTGGTTATGGGTTTGGTTATGACAAGAAAGGATGGGGTCTACTATATTGAGGCTTCCGCTCGTTCTGAACATGAGCAGCGCTCGATGTTTGACGGCCAGATTCATGATGTGGCGAAAGTGGCTCAGGAAGTCAAGAGGATTAAAGAGGCGTTGGAGGAAAAGACGGGGATACCTCTTCCGCGGGTTTCGGTGGCGGCTGCGGGACGGGCCTTGAAAACCCAGGTGGCGAGAGCGACCCGGGAGGAGATTTTGCCGATGCTCTGGCATCAGAGGGATCAAATGGCTCTGGAATTAGAGTCGGTGCAACGCGCTATGCGGGTTGTTTCTTCGGAAGCACGGGCAAATGATCAAAACTATTATTGTGTGGGGTATTGTACGGTTCGGCAGGAGCTTGACGGTGTTTGTCTTGAAAATATTGTCGGTCAGCGGGGCAAATTAGCGACAGTGGAAGTTGTGGCGACATTCTTGCCCCGATTGGTCGTGGATTCGTTGATGTCGGTGTTGAGTCAGGCTGGGCTGGAGCTGGCGGGGTTGACGTTGGAACCGATTGCCGCAGGTTTAGCGGCTATCCCGACAGATATGCGGCGGCTTAATTTGGCTTTAGTGGATGTGGGTGCCGGAACTTCTGATATTGCGTTGACCCGGGACGGGAGTTTTTTTGCTTTTGGTATGGTTCCTGTGGCAGGTGATGAGGTCACCGAAGCGATTTGCGCTGAGTATTTATTGGATTTTGCCACTGGGGAAAGCTTGAAACGGTTTTCGGGTAAAGATGTAATTACAGTAGAGAATTTTTTTGGTGAGAAGGTTGTGCTGACCCAGCTGCAGGTTGCGGAACCGATAACCCCAGTAGTCAGCCTGGTGAGCGGGGAAATCGCCCGGGAGATTATGAGACTGAATGGGGATGAGCCACCTCAGGCAGTGATTTTGGTGGGTGGAGGTGTGACGAAGCGGTTATCAGAGGAGTTGGCTGAGGTTTTGAAGGTGCCTTCTGAGCGCGTGGGGATCCAGATACGGGAGCGACTCCAAAATGTGCGTGGGGATGAGAGCGTGTCGGGGTCGCATGTTATTACTGCGTTAGGGATTGGGATGGCCGATTTCGAGAATCGGACGCTTCATTATTATTCTGTTAGAGTTAATGGCGTGGTGGTATCTATTTTTGAGTTGCAGCTTGCTTCTGTGGCGGAGGCTTTGCTGGCGGCGGGGATTCAGCCGCGGTTCTTCTTGGGGAGGCCCGGTCAGGCGTTGGTGTACACCTTGAATGGGGAGATGAAAATTGTTAAGGGGGCACCGGGCATGAACGCCGACATTGTCGTGAACGGGGAACGGGCATGCCTTGAACATAAAATCGCGCCTGGAGATGAGATTGAATTTTCCCCCGGAACAAATGGCGAGGATGCGAAGATTCGACTAAAAAGAGTTGTGTCACTCAACAAATCCAAAAAAATCTGGTATAATGGGCGTGAGGAGGCTTTTGTACCGCACGTGTGTGTGAACGGCGAGTTAGCTGATGTGAAGCAGTGGTTGTGTGATGGGGATGTTGTGAGTATCCTGTCTAACGATACGTTGGAGGATCTTCTTCAGACCAAGGGGCTGAGCCTGAACGCTCCTAATGCGATTCATGTGTATGTTGACGGTGAGGAGAGAGTGTTTTCGCCGCGGCGGGATGTTCTGTTGAATGGAGAAACTGTGACCTATGACAGAGCACTGGTTGATGGGGATAGAGTCGATGTGAATTATGAGACGTTGTTATTGCGGGATCTTAATCTGAAGGCTGAGCCGTTGCCTTTGTACTTAAACAATCGCAGGTTTTTATTAAAACCGAAGCAGACAAGGGTGTTCTCTAAGGAGGGAACAGAGTTGACTGAGTCGAATCCTGTTGATGAGGGGATGGTTCTATCGGTGCAAGGGTTTGCGGAGGAGCCGATTCTATCGGATGTCGTTCCTTTTGTATCGGATATCCATGCAACGTCGAATGGATCCAGCCTGCGGCTGGAGATCAATGAGCATGAAGCCGGGTTTTCTTCACGGATTCATGAGGGTGATAGAATTTTGATAGAGTGGGTGAAATAGGTGCATAAATATTGGTTTTCTTTGGGTGCTTATGAACAGGGGACCTACGGGACGATTCTGGTGTTGGCCTTTTTCCTGAGTATGGGTGTAGCTGTGTTCATGGCGCGAAGCGCAGGTCGGAAAGATCTGACGGTTCCGATAGTTGATATGTCGCTCTTTTCTATTTTTGGTGGGTTGATTGGTGCCAGATTGTGGCATGTGTTTGTGTTTAACTGGTCTTACTACAGCGAACATCTTTCAGAGATTTATAAGGTTTGGCACGGAGGGTTGTCTATTCAGGGCGGGTTGATCGGCGGTTTCCTGGTGGCGATTTTTTATTGTTATCGTAAGAAGGTTAGTTTTTGGTTGATGGCGGATGTGTGCGCACCGGCTTTGATCTTTGGTCAAGGGATTGGGCGATATGCCAATCTTCTAAACGGTGACGGCTTAGCCAGTCCTACGGGAGGGGATTTTGGCGTCGTTTATCCACCCGGGACGAACGCGTATGCCCAATATCAAGATCAGCCTCTTTGGCCGGCGGAGACGTGGGAAGGCCAGATTGATATTGTTATTTTTGCCCTGTTGCTTATTTTCCGACTTCGTAAGTGGCCTTCAGGGTTTATTTTCTTGTTCTATGTTCTTATGTACAGTATGAATCGGTTTGGAATGGAGTATTTACGCGGCGATACGCCTCAAGTGGGACCTCTTACGGCAGCCCAATGGACGGCTGTGGCTTTAGCGGCGCTGGCGCTGGTTTTCTTGCTTGTGCGCCATAAGGCTCCTAAGGTGTTAGGGTTTGGGATCCAGCCGGATAATGATCCGGATAAAGGGCCGGATAGCGACAAAGGGGCAGGAAAAGGCAAAGACAAAGACAAAGGCAAAGACAAAGGTAAAGGCAAAGACGAAGGTAAAGGCAAAGACAAAGACAATGGCGACGGCAAAGGCAAAGACAATGGCGACGGCGACGGCGAAATAAGTACCGATAAGGGATTGGGTAAGGATTCCGGTAAAAGTTCCAGTTCTGATGATGGATCTCCGGATGTCGCAGGGAATCTTGGGGCGGCTGTAACGAGTGCTGGGTTTGTACCGGGTGAGCCTTTGCCGAAAGATATTCTGCCAAAAGAGAGTTCGTTTAAAACAGAGGATGTTTTGGTGAAGAAGGATTTGACGATGACTGAGGAGGATCTGCGGGCAGCGGGATGGATTGAGGTGCGTTCGGAGGAAACGACGACTGCGACAACTATTGTGCCGATTGCGGAGGATGCGCTTAAGCGTGAGTCATTGAAACAGGATGCAATGAGACATGAAGCCCAGAAGCAGGAGATATTAAAACAAGATGCCCTGAAGAAGGAGGTACTCAGTCAAGAGGCTTTGAAGCAGGAGGCCCTGAAGCAGGAGGCTCAGAGGCAGGAGGCTCAGAAGCAGGAGGCCCTGAAGCAGGAGGCTCAGAAGCAGGAGGCCCTGAAGCGGGAGGCTCAGAAGCAGGAGGCTCAGAGGCAGGAGGCTCAGAGGCAGGAGGCTCAGAAGCAGGAGGCCCTGAAGCAGGAGGCTCAGAAGCAGGAGGCCCTAAAGCAGGAGGCTCAGAAGCAGGATGAGTCTGTAAGGAAAAAATGGGAACTTGTTGGTCAGGACGGTAGGAACGGGGAGAGTGTCGAATTCAACCAAGGAGAGCCCATGCACAGAAATCCAGTGAGTGGAAGGACTGCATATGTAAACGAGAGTACTGTGGGAGGTTCCAATGAATCCGTGAGCAACCCAAAGGACCCCATTGGAAAACCGATGGAGACACCAATGCCGATCGAGATTCCACCACATGTCGATATTCCTGTTCTGAAAGATTCCTTTCACAACTCATGACAATGAGTTGTACCTCATGACAATGAGTTGTACCTCATGACAATGAGTTGTAATGCCGCTGTATTAGCTTTATTTTTTAAAAAAGACACCTAAGACACTGCCAAGAATTCCGATAAGAATATAAACAACGGTTTTAACCAAAAGGATTTCCAGACTGGGGGATCCTGGGTTGAGTAAAAAGTGGACAAGGAGGGTGACAACAACAAAAGTAGCCCCGATAATGAGCCCATAGATTAATCCATGGGAATCGGCTCGGCGAGCGGCGACTGTGCTACCGGTTAGGATACCGGTTCCTGTGCACATCAGAGACAGGAAGAGACTTTCCTGCATTGATGTTAGGAAGTAGAGCAGGCTTAGGATTAGTGTAAGAACAAAGGAAACGATTATTGCGATACCTAAACCTCTGGATAAGAGCTTGAATTGTATGGTTTTCACTTCTCTGACCTCCCATTATATTGAGGTTACTAAGGGGTGTTATCTTGCAATCCATTTAAGTGATTTGGATTGGTCGAAGTACGAGTCTCTAGTAAGAAATATGCCTCAACTCTTTAAACTATGACAGATCGAACATCGAATATCGAACAGGCAGGTGAATTGAATGAAGAAGACAGTGTTGGATTTCCGCAATATGAAGGAAACCGGCGTTGGGATCAGCATGATAACAGCATATGATTATCCGATGGCACATCTTGCCGAACGTGCCGGGGTCGATTGTATCCTTGTCGGGGATTCTCTTGGTATGGTCGTTTTAGGATACGAATCGACAGTACCCGTGACAATGGAGGATATGTTACATCATACCAAACCTGTGTGTCGGGGTGCTGCCCAAACTTTCGTGGTGGCGGATTTACCTTTTATGAGCTATTCGAACGTTTCGGAGACATTGAGGAATTCTTGCCGACTGATCCAGGAAGGAGGTGCGGATGCCGTTAAACTGGAAGGAGGGCGATCCCAAGCTCATAAGGTGCGTGCGCTTAATCGTGCCGGGATTCCTGTGGTTGCCCATATCGGTTTGACACCGCAAACCGCGTCGCAATTAGGGGGGTTCAAAGTTCAGGGTAAGAGTCTGGATGATTCTTTGGTTCTGCTGGAAGACGCTAAGATCTTGCAGGAAGCAGGAGCTTTTATGATTGTCATTGAGGCTGTGCCGGAACCTCTTGGGCAAAAAATCACCAAGAGCCTGTCGATACCGACGATTGGTATCGGTGCCGGCAGAGACTGTGATGGTCAGGTCTTGGTGTTGCATGATATTTTAGGGCTGTTTGAACGGTTTCAGCCAAAATTTGTTAAGCAGTTTGCCAATTTAAGCCCTTTGATCATTGAAGCCGTTGCGTTATATGATCGGGAAGTAAAATCGCGTCAATTTCCTGAAGAGAAGCATTGTTTCATGATGGATTCCGCTGTCGCGAAAAATCTTTTAGAGCAGTCATGATACAGCACCAAAAGAGCGCCCATAGAACCGATATATCCCAAAGTTTCCCAAGAGATTTTTTTCGGAATTCGTGTTATACTAACGTTAATTCTGCTCTGTTCGTGTATGGTCCTAGGTTTTGATCCTATTTCCTGACTGGGAGCCGAAGTGACATTTTGAGTACGTCACGCTTTTCCGGAAAGAAGGCAGAAAGAGGTGTCCAGGTGCCCACCTGCTTATGCGGGGTCAGAAAACCAGGATTTATACGGCAGAATGGACAAAAAGGGTGCTTCGGCATCCTTTTTGAATTTGACTTAGAGTTTTGAATGCGATAGAATTGTTTCTGGCAAAGACATATGCCGATGTGGCTCAGCGGTAGAGCAGCTCACTCGTAATGAGCAGGTCGTCGGTTCGATTCCGACCATCGGCTCCAATTTATTTGTCTCGTTCAACGTGATTGATCCCAGTCAAGTTCGAACACTTCCGTGCATTTTCTTGTAACGGCAAGGGATGGAATGATGAGGGCGCCTTCATGGTTGATGATAAAAGTATTGTAGGTCCAGGCTGAACTTGTATTAATTAATATACTTGTATCGATGATCGCAAAATTTCGACTCAGGGTTTTTCCTGGGATGTTGTAATAGCGACATTCTATCTGAGCCTCAGTTAGCGATTTGATGGTGTTGGGGGTTGTTTCCAGGCACGCCGGATCAAGGAGGATTCGGACCTGGCAACCTCTTTTTTGTGCTGATATCAATGCGTTGATGATTTCTTCATCACCATTAATTTGTTGTGTCTCAATACGGATTGATTCCTGAGCGGATTCGATGTGAGAGAGAATGAGGTGCTTCATGCCTATGGTTGATGATAGAGTGACCCTTTCGAGTTCTCTGGCAGTTTCTTGGGGGGTATAAAATGTGTCAAGCTCCAATGTCGTTGTGTAATGCCAGTCCCTCGCGAACAGATCCACAGCTTTTTGAACTGTGTCTCCCGTCATAATAAATGCGAGGGCCGACAAAGATGATTGAGAATCCGACCAAGGGACACTGACGAAAAGCACGGTTTTATTGTCGGATATGATGAATTTTTGACGATGGTACTGGCCTTTTTCAGTGGGGTAGTATTGAACGGAGATATTGTTGTTTTTGAGTCGGTCGACGACAGGTTCATTTTCATGTTGCCATCGGTCAAGCAAGATCCTAATCTCGACACCTCTTTCGGCTTTCGCGATGATTTCGTTGAGAATGACTGGATCAGCTAAAATCATTTGCTCAATATAGAGAGTATACTCGGCGTTTTTTATCAGGAGAAGGGTTTGTCTGTAAATGTCGTTGTCAATAAGAACGGCTTTTTCATTCAAAAGGGAAGGGGGCGGCTCGTACTTGAAAATTGTCGCAGCACAACCACCCATACAGATTGTACCCCAAATAACAATACCGGCGAGGAGGGCGCTGTACCTTATGTGTTTTGTAGCTGTGTATATCTTTCTAATCATACAATAATCCTATCTTTTATATGGCAGATGTGACGAATGGCGGATGGGTGGAAACAAATTCCAATATCAACCATATCATAAATAGTATAGCGTTGAGATAACAAACAGGAGGTAAGGTTTATGTTTTATGGACTGATTCCCTTTGGATTGGGGTTGGGTCTGGGATATGGAGTCGGCTCAATTTCTTCTCGTAGGCGCTATCCTTATCCTTACGCCTATCCTTATGCTCCGTACTATGGCGGCTACTATTATTAATTAGGGATTAGCCGGCAATGAAAAATAGATATGGGGCTTGACCCCATATCTATTTTTCCTAATAACTTGGTGAACTATTCAGAGATGTGAAAAAGTCATTATTTTCTTATATTACCATATCATATGATTAAAGGCAATTAAGGGAAGCTTGGCTGCTTTTCATTTAACCGCTTTTCATTGGGCTGTTTTTCATTTGACTGCTTTTTCATATCTGGCCCGTGAGTTCTTGTCCAAGTGTTTTTTTCGTAGTCGGATGGACTGAGGGGTGACTTCAACGTATTCATCGTCAGCGATGTATTCAAGGGCTTCTTCCAAGGTCATCAGAATTGGCGTTTCCAAGCGAATTGCATCGTCAGCGCCACTTGCGCGCATATTCGTCAACTGCTTTTTTCGTGCGATATTGACTTCAAGGTCTCTTTCGCGCGCGTTCTGACCGATGATCATGCCTTCATAGACTTTCACACCAGGCTGGATAAACAGTGTTCCGCGTTCTTGAATCTGATATATAGCGTAAGCTGTGGCGACGCCATCTTCGGAAGCAACGAGGGATCCGCGGTTTCGCTGGTTAATGGGGCCTTTGTGCGGGTGATAGGAATGAAAAACATGGGACATGACGCCCTCGCCTCGGGTTTCGGTCAAAAACACGCCGCGGAAACCGAGGAGACCTCTTGCCGGTACAATAAATTCCATGCGGGTGACACCACCTGTTAATGTCGTCATATTGATGAGTTCCGCTTTGCGTGGTCCTAACAATTCGATGACCGACCCGACGGATGCATCAGGGACATCGCAGGTTAGCACTTCGTTGGGTTCGCATGTGATTCCGTCAATTTCTTTGAGAATAACTTCGGGTTTTGAAACCTGCAGCTCGTAGCCTTCCCGTCGCATATTTTCTATAAGTATAGAAAGATGGAGTTCGCCTCGTCCGGATACTTGGAAAGCTTCTGTGGTTCCGGTTTCGTCCACACGAAGGCTGACATTGGTTTCTAATTCTTTGTATAGGCGCTCGCGCAATTTGCGTGATGTTACATAGGTTCCTTCCGTCCCTGCGTAAGGGCTGTTATTAATCATAAAAGTCATTGTAAGTGTCGCTTCGTCTATATCAATGGTCGGTAAAGGATCCGGCTGGGTTAAATCGGCTATGGTTTCTCCGATATTAATATTAGGGATACCGCTTATGGCAACGATATCTCCTGCTGTGGCCTCCGCGACTTCCAGACGATCCAAGCCGTTAAATGTGTAGAGTTTAGATAACTTGACCTTTTCTAAACTACCGTCTCTTTTAATGACTGCAACTTGGCTGGCGGCTAATACCTTGCCGCGAACGATGCGGCCTAAAGCAATTCTTCCAACATAGTCGTCATAGTCCAGACTCGTCACTAAGATTTGTAATGGGCTTTGAGTATCATCCGGGGGAGAGGGGATCTCTCTTATAATAGTGTCGAACAACGGGACCAAATTGGGATGCAAATCTGTTGGCTTTAGGCCGGCAATACCTTGGCGAGCCGAAGTAAAAACCACAGGAAAGTCTAATTGCTCGTCACTGGCTTCCAATTGCATGAAGAGCTCAAAAACTTCGTCAACGACTTCAAGCGCACGCGCATCAGCGCGATCAACTTTATTAATAACAACAATTGGTTTTAGATCTAATGCCAGAGCTTTACGTAAAACGAATCGTGTTTGAGGCATCGGTCCCTCAAAAGCATCGACCACAAGGAGAACGCCGTCAACCATTTTCAGGACGCGTTCAACTTCACCACCAAAGTCAGCATGTCCCGGAGTATCAACAATATTGATTTTTGTATCCTGGTAGGAAACAGCCGTGTTTTTGGACAGTATCGTTATACCGCGTTCCCGTTCCAAATCATTGGAATCCATAATGCGTTCCTGAATGGTTTCATTGGTTCTAAAAATGCCGCTCTGATGTAGCATGGCGTCCACTAGGCTTGTTTTACCGTGATCAACATGAGCGATGATGGCAATATTGCGTAATTGAAGGGCAGTCATAAAAAATCTCGCTTTCTTTGTCTGTTCGGAACAACCAGTATATTATACTGAAGAATGATAAATTGCTCAAGTGAGTTAAACACAAAAATTGCAAGAGGGGACAATATTTTGGTATTTAGATCATAAATAGTAAATTAGTGGGAGCCGTGATGTATTTATTTGTTTTATTTACTAAGGGGAAGAGCAATTTTAAAATTCTAGAATTGAATTTAATGATAAACATTATTTGGTTAAAAAGCGTATACTCAAACATAATTGGCTAATAATTAGAATTAGAGGTTAATTAATCGCGAAACAACCGAAATCATATAATCATGTGACCATTAACCGATTATGAGTATGAAATTTTGAGGTTAAGAAGAGGGCCCCTGTTATCATACGCCACGTTTTCGAAACGGATAAAAGGTCACTTGAGCCCTATCAGCAGGGGATATGATGGCTCTAAGGACATCATATCAAAAACCGTGACCTTTGTCCAGTAGAAGGCCAAAATAATGCCTGTTTTAAGTTCTATAATAAATATTATGTAAAGCTGAAAGGAGGTATTATCTGATAATTTAAATTAAGCGGCTGAAGAATCCCTGTATCAGTTGCGAGCAAACCTCGGTAACGGGCCAATATAATAATTGTAGATAAAAATTGATGAATTGATGATTTCCGTACAGAAATCATGCTTGTGGCTTTCCCGATCTGCGCGTTGAATTTACATGTTGAAACGTTAAGCGCGATATTGGATTTCAGATGCCGCAAAAGTTGCGGCTGGAGTCCTTCGTGGAATTTGCCCTGTCAAGCCTGTGCATAATCACTTGCGTCGCCTAAAGAAAACATTCGCCAAAATGCGGCCATAAGTATTTCTTATGGCATGGATACTAATATTCCGATAAAGGATGAAAATGTGTAAATGACCCATGAAGTGATTTGCGAGCTCAACAAAATTAAAATTCCTATAACGGAACAAAAAACGGGTTGAACCATAGAAGGCAATCCTTTCAAAATGGCCAAAGCGGCGTTAAAACTGCCGTTATTTTCCACTACCTGCCATCGTCTTTTTATGGTTACATAATCCCCGGTTTTTTGCTTTACATAACCTGTATCCGTGTTATAATAGACTTCTAACTCAAAATTTCACAATGAAAGTGAGGCGCTGTATCTTGTCAAATCTTATCAATATCCCGGATAAAAAGAAAATTAAGCTTTGGATCCCGATATCGATTACCCTATTCATCTTGTTTGTCATACTGATATTCCAGATTGTTGTTATTATTCAACCAGGTTATTGTGGAGCTGTGATACAACTGGGAAAAGTGCAGGAATATGTATTTACAGAAGGCCTGCATGTCAAGATCCCATTCATTCAAAGTGTTAAGCCTATGGAGGTACGCGTCCAAAAGATTGAGACGAAACAGAATGCTTCTTCAAGGGATCTACAGATTGTTAACACAATCATCGCTGTCAACTACCATTTGGACGCCAGTCGTGTCAATTGGCTGTTTAAAGAAGTCGGCGTCTTTTATGCCGAACGGGTTCTGGATCCGGCAATAGCTGAATCCTTGAAAGCTGTGACTGCGCAATACACAGCGGAAGAGCTCATCTCCAAGCGATCAGAAGTCAGCCTGAAAATCAAGGAGACTCTAGGCGCGAAATTAGAGACATATTATATGGTTCTTGATGAGGTGAACTTAACGGAATTCCAATTCAGCGCGGAATTTAACGACGCGATTGAGAAGAAACAAGTCGCGGAACAACAGGTGTTGAAAGCAACACTGGATTTGCAGCGTATCGAAATTGAAGCACAGCAAAAAATCGAGCAGGCCAAAGCAGAAGCTGAATCTCTGCGTCTGCAAAAACAGGAAGTTACCGCGGAGTTGGTTGAATTGCGCAAAATTGAAGCGCAAATGGAAGCCATTCGAAAATGGGACGGAAGGATGCCTACAGTTACCGGCGGCGCCATGCCTTTTATAGATATCAATACACTCACGAAGTAATCTGAAAAACCTACGGACCGGCTATTGTTGGGCTGGCTATTGTAATCAGTGCCACAATGCCGACAACGACCAAACTGAGAAATGTGCCGATGATATAGTATTCGGCACATTTTCGGTCGTCAAGATCTCGGAAACGCGCCAAGGATTTGGCGGCGACAACGAGTCCGATGGTGCTGAACTGTCCCAATAAGAGTAAAAAGTAGACCAGCAACCGTTCGAGAATACCAATAATTTTGCCTCCGTTAGCAAAACCGGAATCAACAGTCGGAGTGATCTCGCAGACCCCTAATATCTTCTCAATAGCCAGCGAAGCGGGTCTGATAATGAATACAAACCCGGCTGCCACCATGACAGGATGGACGCTCCAGCCCATTTCAAGAGGTGTCAACTCAACGAACCATAACCGTGGTGTAAGTTGGGCACTGAATAAAAATCCAAACAGGACCAGCAAGCCTATATGGAGGCTTTGATCGATAAAGAATAAATATTCTTTTGCTGTTTTTTGTGGAATAACCGGTAGTCCGGAGGTTTTTTCCGCTTTGCGTTTTGCCATATCGACGATTAAATGTGTCATAAAAATCAGAAAGATCAGCCCTAAAAGAACCATATTGAATTTGTATGCGATCAGAAGCAAAAACATCATACAAGTTGTATAGACAATAGCATGAGTCAGGACATAACGAGGACTTTGCTCTTTCCTTTTTACGGCTTGCGAGCTTTGAAAATAGAAATCCCCTAAAGCATGTCCCAAAAGGAACAAAAAAATCAGCGCGCTCTCCCCCATCATTGATTACACCTCTTTCGTCGTGTTTTCTATAGACTTGAACCAACAAGTATTGTTTCATTACTGCCCTGACTATCCTGACTATCCTGGCTGTCCTGGATGTCCTGTTTGAAGGCCAGGATCTGAGACATACGACTGGCTGCCTGAGCGGTTTGGGGATGCCGGGAACCACATCGGTTTTCAAAAATCCTCAAGGATTTCCTTCCGAAAACGGATGCTTTCTCCCAATCCTTCATGATGACATAGACATCAGCGACTTGACCGCAGGATTCCGCTGTGCGGGGATGGTCGGCCCCTAGGATCTTCTCATAAATAGTGAGAACATGGGCATAGGATTGCAATGCGTCAGCGTATTCTCCCCGTTTGATATACATGAGAGCCAGGCTGCTGTATATTTCAGCGGCAACAGGGTGTCCCAACCCTAGATTATAGTTGCAGAGGGACAGGGCCTCCGAAAAAAACTCGTTGGCGGCTTGGTATTCTGAGGTAAAGATTTTGATGCGCGCCAAGGCGTTAATAACTCGCGCTTTTTCCAAATGGCCTCGAGGTTGGGTGGATAGAACATTCAGAGCCTGATTGAGGGTTTCTTCGGCTTTATCGTATTTTTCAAGGGATTCATGGATTTCGGCAATTTTGATATGGATGGCGGCAAGGTAGGGATGGTCATCCCCCAGTTCAATTTCCGCCCGTTTGAGAGCTCGCATATAAAGGATCAGAGCCGGGGGAAGTTCGTTCTGCAGCTTCTTGTCTTTGGCTAGATTAAGCAAAGATGCAAAGCTCTGGCGTCCTGACTCTTCGCTCCTCAAGTCCAAATCGTATAGGTATTGTCTCAAAGCCTTGCAGGCTTGTTTATAGGCGCTGTAATCGGCTGCCTTAAGCTGTTTGGATATGGCGGCCGGTGATATGGCAAACTTCTGGGCGAGGATTTTCTGTTGATCGGCATAATGTTCCATGGCCCAAACAAGCTGGCGTTGGCGGTCTGTCCAAGAACGCGTAAACGCTGAAAGCAACGTTAATAAAGAATCCAGAAGTGGTTGAGCGTCACAGGGTGCTTGGATGGCAATACGCAACCAACCCTCCCCTCCCCTTTTTTTCATCTTGCTGAGCATATCGTTGGCATCGTGAAAAGCTGGTCCGTCAACAATATTGACATCTGCTGTATCGCCGACGATGGTTAATGCTCCCAAAACAATGCTGATGCGAATGATGTGAGGGTGTAAGGTTTCAATGATTTCCATAGCAATTTGGGGTGCGTTGCAAGAAGACGTAAGAACACCTTCAAAAGCGTCCCCTCTCACTGTAGAGAACGGCACAAACATGTCGTCCTGATAGAGGGTGTTGATACAGTTGAAGGTTTTCAGGAGCGTTTGCTCCAGTTTGTTCCGTTGTTGAGGATCAATTTTTTTGGAATCGACAATATCACCAATCATCACACAATACATAATACTCCCCCTGATCAAAGGTTTGAAGTCGAAATTCCCTAAACCGTTATAGCCTAATAATATAAAAGTATACCATTATTGGTTAATTGTCAACCTCCGTTTTGCCGGAGCGCGTACGCGCCTGTTGTAATCAATAATTATGCACCAGTGCATAATTATAAGGAAGGACTTTGAGTATTGATGAATAAACATGCAACCTTTGGGCGCCTTCATGTAAGCGAGGAGGGTTATTGAGCAGAGGGTACAAAGGGTGTAATGTTCCTTAATAGGAATACTACAACGACGAAGGAACGAGGAATCAAGACCTATATAGGAATAATAGATAGTCCGAAATAGGAATGATAGTATGATAGGAATGATATCTGAGCCTATCAAAAGATCTTGGGTATTATGATGCTTCCGACGCAGTTTCTCTTCTTGATGAAGTTAGCAAGCGACTGGAAGCATACACTCAAAGTATCCTGAATCATACTGAATACTGAATACTGAATACTTGCGGGTGTAGCCCGCACTAGTGTTTGATTCAATAAACGGTTGCTGTTGGTTGGTCGGATTCGTGCTTATCTGTTTCATGTTGCCAAGGTTTGATGTTCGTGTAATCCTCGTCCTTCTCTATACCTGGAATCCATTTCTGGGTGGCATATTTTGGACGTTCCTGGTAGTGGGTGTGAAGAAGATGATGGGCTTTTTCGCTGAGAGGATGATCAAGGTATTGTTCATAGAGGCGTTTGATATCGGGATTTTCGTGAGACTTATGCAAGGGAAGGTCTTTGCTTTCGGCGTAAAGCGCGTGTGCGCGTTTGGTTTGAAGATTCTCGTCCAAACCTATTCTTTGGGGACCGCTTATATGGGGTTGCCCGCCACCACCGACGCAACCGCCGGGACAAGCCATAATCTCAATGAATTGGTAATCGACTTCCCCACTTTTGACTTGTTCCAGAAGTTGACGGGCGTTGCTAATGCCATGAGCGACAGCGACGTCAACGCTGCCCAATCCGGGGATATCCACATGGGCTTCACGAATTCCTTCAAGACCACGTAAGCTTAGGAATTTGACAGGATCAGCATTTTTCCCGGAGGTCGTTTCGTAAATTGTGCGCAGAGCGGCTTCCATAACGCCGCCGGTTGCGCCGAAGTTGACACCGGCTCTTGAGCCGATACCCATGGGTGCATCATAAT
>Ga0082212_10001132_pt1 | contig 39204 bp, 35 predicted proteins | sample TergutNt197P3_FD_71548 | JGI IMG/M metagenome (GOLD analysis project Ga0082212, IMG submission 71548) | Neocapritermes taracua P3 segment gut microbial communities from Petit-Saut dam, French Guiana - Nt197 P3 | ecosystem: Host-associated > Arthropoda: Insects > Digestive system > Gut ...
ATGCGGCCTTTTGACGAAAGCGGCCTCCGATACCTTCCGCAGCAGCGGGAGCGGAAAAAGGACCGCGCACATTACCCTTTAGATTTACGTCCGGGGCGGCCTCCGTGACGCCCCGAGAGGGAAGTTAAAGTCTTTTCCGGACCGGAGAATCGCCTTTCTTTGGGGCTTACCCCTGTTTCTTTCGGCGAAACGAAAGAAATGGGGTAAAAGAGTCGCGCAGGGGCATAAGCCCCGCGGCGCGACAGCCCCCGTCCCCGGCAAGGGGATACACCGGTCCCCGGCAGGGGGGCGATTATCCGTCGCCGAAATTCGGCGACGAAAGATGAAAAAACCCTTGTTTTTCCCGGCGGCCGGTGTTATAATGTTTTTTACAGGCTCCGAGGGGGCCTTTTAAAGACTCAGTTTCAGTCAGGAGAGGTGACAACAAAAAAATGCCCAATATCAGATCCTCGGCCAAAAGAGACTCTTTGTCCAAGGCCGCGAACGCAAAAAACAAGGCCGGCAAATCCAACCTTAAGACCACTCTGAAAAAATTCGACGCCGCAGCGAACACGGGAGATCCGGCACAAGCCGCCGGCGCTTATAAAGTTGCCGTTAAATCAGTTGACCGCGCGGTATCAAAGGGTCTTATCCACAAAAACAACGCGGCCCGCAAAAAGTCCAAGCTGGCCCGCAGGATGAATACGATATCCTCGGATCGTTAACGGTCGGAGAAATATCTGTCGGGGCGCGGCAAATGCCGCGCCCCGGTTTCCGTCGGCAGACCTGTTCTATGCCGATATCTCGCAACCGGGGTGAATAAGATGCACAAAAAAATGCTGCTTTTGATCAACCCCTCTGCCGGAAAGGGCGGTTATAAAAACGGTTTGGGCGAAGCGTTAGAGGTTTTTTACCGGGGCGGATACATCCCGACCGTCTGTTTCACCACCGGCCTCGGCAGCGCTCTCTCGCTGACGATAAAACACGCCTCCGATTACGACGCTTTGACCTGCATAGGCGGAGACGGGACCTTAAGCGACGTCATATCCGGTCTGATGCGGATAAAAAACCCTCCTCCTTTGGGCTACATGCCCGCGGGCACCGCAAACGACGTCGCTTCCACATTGAAACTCAGCCGCAACCTCGCGGTCGCGGCTGAACGTATCGTTTCCGGAAAAGAGACGGCTTTTGACGTCGGCGCGTTCGGGCCAAAAGAATATTTTGCATACATTGCCGCTTTCGGGGCGTTCACCGACGTCAGCTACGAAACGCCGCAGCAGCAAAAACGGTCCCTCGGACAGTTGGCTTATATTTTTGAGGCCATGTCGCGCCTTACAAAGCTCGAGAGCCGTTTTGTCAGGGTAGAGCATGACGGAGGGGTCACTGAGGGGGATTTTATCTTCGGAGGCGTTACAAATTCCAGGTCGCTGGCTGGAGTCGTTCGTATAAAAGATTCTGTCGTCGATCTCTCGGACGGGCTTTTTGAGCTCATCCTCATACGCAATCCGAAAAATCTCGCCAATCTGAACCATATCCTGTCCGCAATACTGTCGCAGAATTACGATGATTACGAAGAAGTCGTTATGATAAAAAGTCGCTTCGCTCGTTTTGTTTTCGATCTGCCCGCCGCATGGACAAGAGACGGAGAGAACGGCGGAGCGCATACGGACTTGGAAATCAAAAACCGCAAAGCTGCGATACGTTTTTTACTATAAGGCGGCGGCATAACTATCCGAAAAAGCTGAGATATCTGTCTCCCGTGTCCGGCAGCACGACCGCTATCATCTTATATTTATATTCCGGTCTCTTAGCCAAAAGGACAGCGGCGTAAAGCGCGGCTCCGGACATTTTTCCGCACAGTATTCCCTCTGTCTGCGCCAATACTTTCATCGTGTCGATCGCGCAGTCGTCAGGCACGACCAACGTCTCTTCGCAGATCGCTTTTTTCGCCGTTGGCGGCGCGGATTTCGCTCCCTTGGCCGTTGCCGCGCGGGTACTTGTTTTGATCGACGTGCGTTGCGCCTCGCTTTTCAGTTCCGCCGCAATGATCTTGACCGACGGGTTTTGTTCCTTTAAGTATCGCCCCGCCCCCTCGAGCATCCCTTCCGTACCGGGTCCCGCCACAAAGATGTCCAAACAACCCGCGCATTCCCGCCAGATCTCGGGTCCGGTGGAAAAATAATGCGTCTGGGGATTAGCCTCATTTCCGTTGCAGCGGATGATTATACTCCCCGGAATCAGGCAATGCAGGTCTTCCGCCATTTTTTCGGCGCCGGCCTTTCCCTCCGCGGGGGGCGTCAGAACGATTTCCGCGCCGAACGCGGCCGGCGAAAGGGCGTTTTCCCGGTTCGCGTCTTCCGGCATAACAACGACGCAGCGATAGCCGAGCGCCGCCGCGACAGCAGCCAATGACGTTCCCGAGCCGTCGCTTGCCGGCTCTATGATCATTCCGCCGGGTGCAAGTTTCCTGCTGTACTCGGCTTCTTTTATTATCGTGAAAGCGGTCCTGTCCGAAATGCTGCCGCTTGGGTTTTGCCGTTCGATCTTAGCCAATATCCGTGCCGAAACGCCTCTGTTCACCGTGAAGCGCTCCAAATCCATAAGCGGCGTGTTCCCGATCATTTGCGTCATGTTCAGGTATATTCTGGACATGGTATTCTCCCCCGGTTTAAATGCAGCAATTTGATAACATTTTATCAAATTGCTGCATGCGCTTTTTGTTGCCGCTATCCCCGGATATTTGCCGGAACACCGCAATCACAAGGCTTCCGACATTATCACGCGTCGGAAGCTCTGTTCCGGCTGCGGGGTCACGGTATGTCATATTCGCAGACAAACGCCATGCGGCCCGAATAAAAATTCGGAAAATCCGCCGCGGGATCGGCTCTGCAATCGTTGTATCTCCACCCGGTTTCCCCTCCGACATTGACGTTCCACAGCAAAAGGAAATTCTCAGGCGTTCCGTCGATATCTCTGAAAGAGGGCTCTCCTCTGCCCCAGGCAAAAAATTCAACGACCTCTCCCGTTACAAAGGTCCAAACGTTGCCGGGCGCTCTGTAGGCGCCGAGCCAAATTAGTACGGCTCCGGCTTTTTCAGCCGCCTCCGTGATCTCATCAAGTTCCGCTCGGCTGTTTGGCGTCGCGAGATGCCCGCCCATGGCTCTGCACCTTTCTTCCGCATCTTCCCAACCGAGATCCGCAAAAACGATCTCATATTTTACGATGTCCCGAGGCTCGACAAAATCGCTCGGGTCGTGCGTCGGCACGGCCTCGGGAGGGGTCGGTTCGGGCGTCGCGTTCGCGCCCGGTACATTCGCCGTTACAGGGGGGCTCGAGGTAACGGCAGGATAGGTCGGCTCGGGAATATCGGGATCGGGCCCGCCGGAGTCGCAGCCGCGCATTATCATAATTATGACCGCTACCGCCATAACGACAAGTATAAGCGCGATGATAAGGCCGGTAACGGGTTTTTCTTTTTTCTTTATTTTTTGTTTTTGGGGGTCAACGGGCTCGAAATCCTTGTCGACCTTATATTCAATGGGCGGCGCCGTTTCCGGAAATGCGCCGTCCGGATAAGCAGTCGTTTTTACCGTCTCGACGATAACTGCGGGCGGTTCGCTTATCGGGCATGCCCGGAGCTCCGCCAGCATTTCTTCGGCGCTCCTGAATCGCTCCTTAATGTCGGACGACAGAGCCTTAACAATGACCGCGCCGAAGTTCTCTCCCGCCGCCGCCGGCGGATACGGCGCTTCTCCCTGCATACGCCTGCGCAGCCCGTTTGCCCTGTCTTCCGGCGAGTATTCGCCCAATTCTCCCAAAAACGGCAGCCGGCCTTCATTACAGGCGGCATACAGAACAAGGCCCAATGAGTAGACGTCGTTTGCGGGGCTTTTGGCGTTATCCCAAAATTGTTCGGGAGATATATATTCCAATTCGCTTGATCCCAACTCGACGTTGTGCCGGGCGGGGGGGCCGAGGGTAACTTTCTCTCCCTCGACAGAGATATTGTCGGGCCTTACGCCGCCGTGGCATTCTCCGGTCCCGGCATATACGGCCAATTCCTCGCAAAGCTTCATTCCGAGATCCAAAGCCTCAGATCTCGACATTCGGCCTATTCGTATGCTTAGAAGGGTTTCGGGGTTAAGGTTTTCCGTATTTGACATTTCGGTGTCCTTTCCGCAGGTTTTTGCTGTGTCGGCCGGATAAAGGCGGCGCGTACGCCGGATTATAAATATTATAGATGCAATTCCCCCCGCACGCAACAACAAAATTCATTATCCGCCATTTTATCCCGCAGGCCGGTTGTCTTGAGTTAAAAGCAGGCCCGGCTTATCGGGCGCGTTGATAAGCGCCTCCAGTTTTTGATAAAACAGCCCGGCGTGCCGCCCGTCCGTAAGGCGATGGTTCAGCTCAAGCGAGTAATGCAATATCAACGCGCCGTTTCGGCGGACATATTTTCCCCAGGCGACGCGGGGGATGGAATCGTCTTTGTCGACATCCTTCTCGTTTTTGAACGCGGTCATTTCAAACCACGGAAGACAGGTGATATAGATAAGGGAGTCATTTTCCTCTTCCCAATCAATGAATTTTTGCTGCGCGCGGCTTTTCTCCCCCGCCCTGAAGCAAAAGTCTTCCATATCGTCCCCCGCGGGAAGCGTGACAATGTAAAATAAATCGCTGTTTTGCCTTATGTCCGTAAAACTCGGTATCAATTCGTCCGTGAGCAAAATGTCATCTCCGCGGATCTTGTATTTGAAGGCTTCGACGCCGTTCATCGCCTTTGCCGTCAGCCAGCAGAGCGAATAATAAAAAGACAGCCCCTTTGCTTTTGTGTATTCGTACAATTTAGTGACGTCCAAACTGAACGTCAGGGAGAAAAAGGGGTCGGAAAATGGTGAAAAAAACTCAAAATGCTCTCGTCTGGGCCATTTGCTTTTGTCAATTATTTCCATATACGGCGCTCTCCTTATTGTTTTCTTTATTTTTTATATCACGCATTTGTCTGCGATCCTGCCGCGGCATACGCTGCGACAAGCGAGCGCGCTTCTTCCGTCACATTTTTTGAGACCGTTTTCAGACTCAGCGTCGGTACGGCGGAGGCCTCTATCCTGACCCTGTCTTTAAACTCGGGAAACCCGTAAAACGAGGAGACTTTAGCCGGGTCAAAGACCGCTATTTTAAATTTCAGAAAACCTGCCTTTTGGCTTATCTCACTTATTCCCGCTCTCGACGCCTCGCTGCGCAGGAGCGCCGCAGAGATCAGCTCAACAGCGGCGCCGGGCGGTTTTCCGAAACGATCGGCAAGCTCGTCTTCTAAGTCGTCGGCCTCTTCCCGTGTGGCTATCAGCGCTATTCGCCGGTACAGGTCCATGCGCTGTTCGGCGGACGGCACATATACCGCGGGTATACCGGCCGATACCGAAAGGTCGACCGTACAGTCGAGCCTTTTCGGCCGGGTTTCGCCTCGCCGCTCGGACACCGCCTCTTCCAAGAGTCTTATGTACATATCGTAACCCACGGCGTTCATATGACCGGACTGCTCGGCGCCCAGCAGATTACCCGCGCCTCTTATCTCAAGGTCGCGCATGGCGATTTTGAATCCGGCGTTGAATTCGGCGAATTCGCGAATCGCTGACAGGCGCTTTTCGGCCGTTTCAGAAACGATCTTATTCCTGCGAAAGGTCAGGTACGCGCTCGCCCGCCTGCCGGAGCGCCCCACTCTGCCCCTGATTTGGTGGAGCTGAGCAAGCCCCAGCTTATCCGCGTCTTCGATTATCAGTGTGTTCACGTTGGGTATGTCTATACCCGCTTCGATTATCGTTGTACACACAAGAATACGGGTCTCGCCCGAGATCATGCTCTCCATCACTGAAGAGAGGTTTTCTTCATCCATTTTGCCGTGCGCCACGGCGATGCATGCGTCTTTTATTTCCGGCATTTCCGCCAATCGCGCAGCGCAGCGGTCAATGGTTTCCACCCGGTTATGGAGATAATATATTTGCCCGCCGCGCCGGAGCTCACGGCAAATGGCGTCACAGATCACGCTCGGGTCATATTCCAAAACATAGGTTTGAACGGGCTGCCGGCCGGGCGGAGGCTCTTCTATCGCGGACATATCCCGTATCCCCGCCAAGGCCATATTAAGCGTCCTCGGAATTGGAGTTGCCGACAGCGTCAAAACATCCACGCCCGCGAACATTTCCTTGAGTCGTTCTTTTTGGGCGACACCGAAGCGCTGTTCCTCATCGACCACCAAAAGCCCGAGGTCTTTGAATTCCACGTCTTTTTGAAGGAGCCGGTGAGTGCCTATTACAATATCCGCCTTGCCGCTTTTAATGTCTTTCAGCGCCTTTTTTATCTGTTCCGGACTCCTGAAGCGGCTTAATATCTCCGTCTCCGCCGGAATTCCGAAGAATCGCCGCACGATCGTTTGAGCGTGCTGTTCCGCCAAGACCGTCGTAGGGACAAGAACTGCCGCCTGTTTACCTTCGGAAACGCATTTCATGACGGCTCGCAACGCCACCTCGGTCTTGCCGTACCCCACGTCGCCGCAAAGCAGCCTGTCCATGGGCACGGGTTTTTCCATGTCGTCTTTTATCTCTTTTGCGCACTTGAGCTGGTCATCGGTCTCAGTGTAATCGAAGCCGTCCTCAAATTCAGCCTGAAGCGTACTGTCCCGCGCGAATGTGTGGCCTTTTATTTTGCTGCGCTGCGCGTATAACTCTATCAAACCGTCCGCCATATCCTTCGCAGCTGCTTTTGCGCGCGTTTTGGCGCGATTCCAGTCCGCGCCGCCCAATTTTGACAGCCGAACCGCTGAGGTCTCATCGCCTCCTGTGTATTTTCCGATAAGATCCGACTGTGTCGCCGGGACATACAGGCTGTCCGTGCCGGCATAACGAATCTTAATGTAGTCTTTTTCCGCGCCGTCGACCGTTATGCCGAAAATGCCCGCAAACCTTCCGATTCCGTGATACTCGTGCACTACAAGATCACCGACCGACAGATCCGAATAGGACAGCGGTTTTTCACCGTGTCTTTTTTTCAAGGAGCGGCGCCGCGTGTTTTTACCGGGACCGAGGATCTGTGTATCCGTGATGACCGCCAATTTTATGCCGGGGTATTCAAAACCGGCGGAGAGGGATCCCTCCGACACAATACATCTGCCGGCTGCGGGAAGCGCGGCCGGCTCCGGGTCAAGGGCGGCCGGAATACCTTTTCCGCGGAGAAACTCGCACATAACGCCGGCTCGGCGTTTGTCCGAACAGAGTACTATGACCCCGTATCCGTTTCCCGTATGCCGCATGACATCGCCGGCCGCCGTCTCGGCGGAACCGCCGTACGAGGGGAGTCGTTTCGCGACGACATCGACCGCGTATCGCGGCTCAAAGGGATAGCTGCCCGCCCTGAAAGAGTCTGTCATTATTACGGGAAATCCCGAGATCTTTTCAAATGCCGATTCCGGGCTGAGGTTATACCCCGCCGCCGAGTCTTTATCAAGGGTCCCGTTTTGAACGAGGGCTCTTAAGTCCTCGATGTTTTGTTTTTGCCATTGAGCCATGTTTTCTTTTATTTTTGCCGGCCGGTCCAAAACAACGACGGCGCCGTCGGGGATATAGTCCGCCGCCGTTGCCGTCATTTTGTATATCATCCCCATATATCTGTCAGCGGCGGAAAGGCCAATTCCCGCCGTCAGACGCCGCGCGTCCTCCTCCAGTGTTTTTATAAGCCCTTGGGCACAGCGGTCCTTTTTTTCCTTTGCTTTTTCCGCGGCTTTCGAAAGAGCCGCAGCCAAGCCCTTCTCGCCGTCTTCGTAAAGCGACGCCAAGGTTTCCGCCGCGGGGATAATCCGGCAGCTTTCGACCGTTTCGATACGCCGCTGGCTTTCCGTATCGAAAAATCCCAAAGAAAAAACCTCGTCTCCCCAAAATTCAACGCGAGTCGGATTTTCGTATAAGGGCGAAAAAAAATCCAAAATTCCGCCGCGCTTTGAATACTGCCCCGGCCCCTCGACCGGGTCGGCTCTCGTATATCCGCAGTTCATCAGTTTGATAACAGCGTCCTCCATTGAGATCCGCATGCCTTTCTCAACGGTAAACGCCGCTTTTTGCAGCGCCTGCGGCGGAATCGCCCGGCGCATAAGCGCCGAAGCGGCGCACACGGCAACGGAAACATTCCCGCGGCACAAAGAATCAAAAACCGCTGTCCGCTCCTGCTCCGCCTGCCGGGAAACGCCCTCCGCCGTATAGAAAGTAAAATCGCGCGTTGTAATGACGCCGACGGCTTCTCCGCAAAACGCCTCCAAATCCCGCGCGAGCGACAATGCGGACGTATCATCGGGACATACGACAAAAACAGGTCGCCCGGTCTCAAGCCGCAAAGCCGCGGGGAGAGCGGCGGTCGTTATACCGGAAAGGCCTGAAAAAAGAGTAGGCAAATACTCTCCCTCGAGCAGTCGGGGGAGCGGCGGGATTTTCGGATTTTTAAGGATCGCGCTTGCCAAATATCGCATCATACGACCTCTTTGAGATATATTATCCCGGTTCATCCGACAAATCAACCGAAATACAGAAAGTGCAGCTTTTATTTTTTCCGGCGGCAAAAAAACTTGCAATAATACGTAAAAATTGATATTATGGATGAATAAAAATTGCTTTTTTCGTAAGACTCGAGAGAGGAGGGTGCCGATGAATTCGCTGCAGGATATTTGGAACAAAGTGATGTCGGATCTCTCGGGTGAATTGACGCCCACCGCGATAAATACTTGGTTTTCCGATTGCACCCCCGTTGACATCGGCTCAGGCCGTCTTGTCATACATACGACCACTGACTTTAAGCGCTCCATTATAAGCAGCCGCTTTTCAGAGGCGATCAAAAGATCGCTTTCCGAGCTTTTTGCCTGTGATTTCGATCTTCTCATTTTAGCCGAAGACGAAATGGAAACCTACAAAAACGAAAAAGCCGCGCCCGACGGACTCCCCGAAATGGCCGGATATACTTTCGACCGATTCATCGTCGGAAACTCAAACAAATTTGCTCACGCGGCGGCCGTAGCGGTTTCGGAAAATCCCGGCACCGCATACAACCCTCTTTTCATTTACGGCAACTCCGGTTTGGGAAAGACCCATCTTCTGCTTTCCATCGGCAACGCCATGTATGAGAAACGCCCCGAATTTAAGATCGCTTATGTCAAAGGCGACGACTTCATGAACCGTATGGTACGCTCCATCAAAGAAAACACGCAGGAGGAGTTCCGTCAAAAATACAGGAACGTTGATCTTTTTCTTGTGGACGACATACAGTTCATTGCGGGCAGAGAAGCCACACAGGAAGAATTCTTTCACACTTTCAATTCTCTTTACGAAGCGGGCAGGCAGATCGTGATAACTTCCGACAGGCTCCCGATGGAGATCAACAGACTTGAGGACAGGCTCCGCACTCGTTTTGAGAGCGGACTGATGGCCGATGTTCAACCCCCGGACACCGAGACCCGCATGGCGATAATAAGAAATAAGGCTTTTCAGCTCGGAATGCTTTTGTCCGATAACGTGGTCGAGTACATAGCCGAAAGAATAACCGCCAACATACGGCAAATAGAGGGCGTCGTTAAACGCCTTACCGCTTACAGGGAACTGCTTGACGACTCTGTTACGACCGAATCCGTTAAACGCGCCATCAAAGACGTCATACGAATGGGAGAATACAATCCGACGCCGGATGTCATAATAGATGAGACCGCGAGATATTATTCGCTTACGGGCGATGATCTGCGCGGTCAGCGCAGAAGCAAAAATACCGCAGCTGCCAGACAGATATCCATGTACCTTATGAGAAGCCTTACAAACCTGTCCCTCGTCGACATAGGCCGTGAATATGAAGACAGAAATCATTCGACTGTTCTGAGTTCTGTCAAAAAGGTCGAAGACATGCTCCGGACTGACTCTGAAACCGTCGAAACCGTTCGCGACATAACTTCAAACATAAATTCACGAAATTGACTTACGATCATCGGACTGTTCAAAACATGCAGATATTTTGTTGATTTCTGTTTACAATTTTTAAGGCGTTTCCGCGGTTCTTGCTCCGCACAGAGTTATTAACAATTGTCCGGCAGATAATTTCTTTGTTTATCAATCCTTTGACATGCTTTTCAACAGTTTTTCTCCTCTACTACTATTACTATCGTACATACCTCTTTCTCTTCTATACGAAAAAACTTTATTCGGCGGAGGATATTATGAAATTTGTTTGTGATAAGAATCTTCTTCTGTCAGCCGTAACCACAGCTTCGCGCGCCGCTTCCGTCAGAAGCCCCATACCCGCTCTGGAAGGTCTTCTCATAGAAGCGAACACGAAAGTCAAGATCACGGGTTACAACCTCAAAGAGGGTATTTTCACGGATTTCGAAGCTGAGGTCCAAAAACCGGGATCGGTCGTTATCAACGCTCGTCTTTTCTCCGAAATCATCAGAAGCCTGCCGGAGGAAACGGTCACTTTAAGTTCGGATGAAAACTCTTTGGCAACAGTAACGTGCGGAAACTCGAATTTCCGTATATCCGGAACGGACGCCGCGGATTATCCCGAAATTCCGCCTGTCAATCCGGAAAAAACGATATCCCTCAAACAGAGCACTTTAAAAAACATGATAAACCAAACCATTTTCGCGGTGAGTGAAAATGAGAGCCGTCCCATATATACCGGGTCTTTGTTTGAGGTCAGCGAGGGACAGCTTACCATAGTATCGGTCGACGGCTACAGATTGGCCATGAGAAAAGAACAACTTGACGACGCGGCAGAAGAGGGAATCTTTATCGTGCCGGGAAACGCGCTTTCGGATGCGGAAAAGATATGCCAAAACAACGATGATCCGATAAAAATAGCCGTCAGCGATAAGAATATATCCTTTATCGCCGGCAATACTGTATTGATATCGAGACGGCTTGAAGGCGAGTTTTTAAATTACAAAAAATCCATACCCGCAACTTTCGGCATCAGTTTAGTCGTAAATGCAGATAATTTTACACGCGTTATTGAAAGAGTATCCCTTATCATAGACGACAAAGTAAAAAATCCGCTCAAATTCCTGTTCGGAAAAAATGAGATTTTTATCAACTGCGAAACGGCGCGCGGCAGGGCGGAGGATATTTGCGCAGCAGAGGGTAACGGGAACGATCTGGAAATAGGTTTTAACAACCGGTATCTTTTGGACGCCTTAAAAGCGGCGCCCTCCGAAAAAATAATACTCAAACTGAACACCGGTTCTTCGCCCTGTGTGCTGACGCCGGAAAACGAAAACGACAGTTTCCTGTACATGATATTGCCGGTCAGGCTAAAAGCCGGCGATTGACCCGGAAAACAGTGCTGTGAAAACGGAAGAATTCAAAAGAGTTTTTATAGAAACCGAATACATCAGAGCGGATTCCCTCCTCAAACTCGCCGCTTGCGCCGCAAGCGGCGGAGAGGCAAAAGTCATGATCAAAAACGGCCTTGTCAGAGTAAACGGAGATATATGCACCGAACGGGGAAAAAAACTGTACGCGGGGGACCTCCTCGAAACAAACGGAAAAAAAATAATCCCCGTAAAGGACACAAATTAATGAGAGTAAAGAGCATAACTCTCTCGGGCTTTCGCAACTACGGACACGAAACCGTCTCCTTTGACGACGACATAAATATCATAACGGGATCAAACGCCCAGGGAAAGACCAATCTTCTCGAAGCAATATATCTGCTTACCGGAGGAAAATCGTTCCGGACCAGATATGACCGTGAGATGATAGGTTTTTCCGTGAATGAGGCGGAGATATCCGGAGTGGCGGAAGCCTCCGGCAGGATGCACCAAATAAGCGTTCGCCTTGTCGGGGGAAGAAAAAAACAGATACGACAAAACGGGGTTAGCAAAACGGCCTCCGAGCTATCGAACGCGCTGACGGCCGTTTTGTTTTGTCCGGAAGACCTCAATATGATCAGTGACGGAGCGCATGTCAGAAGGAAACTTTTAGATGTGGCCGTCAGTCGGCTGAAACCCGTATACGCGGATCTTACGGCAAAATACGCGCGGATCTACGAACATAAAACAAGGATACTGCGCGACTTTCGGGAAAAACCGTCTCTTTTGAAAGCCTTGGATGAGTTTTCCGACGGCATCTGCAGATATTCTTCCCTGATCATCGGATACAGGGCAGAGTATGTCCGGCTCCTCAAAGAGAAAGCCGCGAGAATACACAGCGAGGTCTCGGGAACACCGGAGAAACTGGAGATCCGCTACCGGACGATCGGTACCGCAGAAGACCCGACCGCCCCGGCGGACGAACTGTACGAATGTCTTCGCGACCACATGCGAGCCCACAGGGAAGCGGAACTGAGATGCGGCATGTGTCTTACGGGTATACATAAAGACGATCTCGATATAACCGTTAACGGTAAAGAGGCAAGAATCTACGCAAGCCGGGGACAAGCGAGGACAGCGGCGATCTCGATCAAGATGGCGGAGAGGGAGATCTGCAAAGACGCCGCGGGAGAATATCCGATACTCCTCTTGGACGACGTGCTAAGCGAGCTTGATTCTTCAAGGCGGGAATATGTCTTAAGCGGGACAAGCGAGGGACAGACATTCATAACCTGCTGCGAGGGTGAATCGCCGGCAAAACGGACGGGCGGCAAGATCATAGAGGTAAAAAACGGCGTAATAATCGACGGGGAAAAGAGGAAGGCTGATGTATCTGCATTTGGGGAAAAACGCGGTGGTCGCGCGTGAGCGTATCGTGGGAATATTCGATCTGGATACGGCTTCTCATTCTCATTTGACCCGAGAATACCTTAAAAAAGCGCAGATTTCGGGGCAGATCGTCAATATATCGGATGATTTGCCGAAATCTTTCGTCGTTTGCCGGGATAAAGAGGAGAACGGAGAGGTCTATCTCTCGCAGCTCAACTCCTCCACGCTCATGAAACGCTGTGAAGCGGCGGATATCGAGTAAACGGGCGTCCGAGGGAAAGAAAGGAAATTAAACCATGGCCGAGACAACGGATATGATATCAAAAGAATACGAGGAATACGACGCGTCGCAGATACAGGTACTCGAAGGGCTTGAAGCGGTCCGAAAGAGACCCGGCATGTATATAGGCTCGACCTCGGCTTCCGGCCTGCACCATCTGGTGTATGAGATAGTCGACAACTCGATAGACGAGGCGTTGGCGGGCGTTTGCACCGAGATAACGGTGACGATCGAACCCGGGGATATAATCTGCGTGTCGGATAACGGGAGGGGGATTCCCGTGGACTTGCAGGAACAAACGGGGAAGAGCGCGCTGGAGGTCGTTTTCACCGTGTTGCACGCGGGAGGAAAATTCGGCGGCGGCGGATATAAGGTTTCGGGAGGGCTTCACGGCGTGGGAGCGTCCGTGGTAAACGCCTTGTCCGAATGGCTTGAGGTCCGGGTACACAAAAACGGCCGTGTTTATGACATGAGGTTTTCAAGAGGGGATATAACAAGCCCCCTGAACGATGCGGGCGAAACGTCAATGACGGGAACCGTCGTCCGATTCAAACCCGATCCGGAGATTTTTGAGGAGACGGAATTCGACTACGAGACCTTGCGTCTTCGCATGCGGGAACAGGCGTTTTTGAACGCAGGCCTGCGTGTTGTCACCGAAGACAAAAGAGAGGGAAGCGAACACAGAGACGAAATGTGCTATGAGGGCGGGATCCGCCAATTCGTCTCGTACATAAACAGAAAAAAGACCGTACTGCACGACGACGTGATCTATATGTCGGGAGAAAAGGAGACCTCGATCGCCGAGATCGCCTTGCAGTACAACGACAGCTATAATGAACTCATATTATCGTTTGCGAACAATATCCACACCCGGGAAGGCGGTATGCACGAGACCGGGTTTAAGGCCGCGCTCACAAGAGTTTTAAATGCCTACGGTCAAAAAACGGGGCTGCTCAAGGACGGGGACAAGATATCCGGAGAAGATTGCCGCGAGGGTCTGTCCGTCGTGATATCCGTGAAACTTACGGACGCGCAGTTTGAAGGACAGACCAAGGCCAAGCTCGGCAACAGCGAGATGCGCACGATGGTGGACAATATCATTTCTGATAAGCTTGAGCGATTTTTGGAAGAAAATCCCGCCGTAGGCCGCATTGTGCTCGATAAGGCGATCACGGCAAGCCGCGCCCGGGAAGCGGCAAGAAAAGCGAGGGAGAATATAAGGCGCAAAAACGCCTTGGAAGGCTCAACGCTGCCCGGAAAGCTCTCCGACTGCAACGAGCGGGATCCCGCCTTGACGGAAATTTTCATCGTGGAGGGCGATTCGGCGGGCGGTTCCGCAAAACAGGGCAGGGATTCGGCCTTTCAGGCAATACTGCCGCTGTGGGGAAAGATGCTCAACGTCGAAAAGGCCAGAGCGGACAAGGTTTACGGCAACGACAAGCTGACGCCGGTGATAACCGCCCTGGGCGCGGGCCTCGGAACTGATTTCGATGTCAACAGGCTGCGCTATCACAAGGTCGTTATCATGGCCGACGCCGATGTCGACGGAAGTCATATCCGGACCTTGCTCCTGACGTTTTTTTTCCGCTTCATGAGGCCGCTTGTAGAGGGGGGCTTTGTTTACGCGGCGGTGCCTCCGCTGTATAAACTGGTCAGAGGCAAAACGGTGCGCTATGCCCTGTCCGACACGGAAAGGGACAGGGTCTCAGCGGAGCTGCGAGGAGACAACCCCAACGCAAAAGTGGACATCAGCAGAAACAAGGGCTTGGGAGAGATGGACGCCGACGAATTGTGGGAAACCACCATGAACCCGGAAACCCGCACATTTAAGAGGATAACGATGCAAGACGCGGTGCGCGCCGACGAGGTGTTTACCCTGCTCATGGGAGAGCGGGTGGAGCCGCGCAGAGAGTATATAGAACAAAACGCCGCCCGCGCGGTCAACATCGATATTTAAGAGGAAGGGGAAATTACCGGATGAAAGACGAAACACGGGACATATCCTTCCCGAATCAGAAGATAGTGGATATCAACCTTGAGCATGAGATGGAATCGGCGTATATAGAATATGCAATGTCGGTCATAGTCGGCAGGGCGCTGCCGGACGTTCGGGACGGACTCAAACCGGTCCACAGGCGCATACTGTATTCCATGTATGAGAACAATCTGACCCAAGACAGGCCGTATAAAAAATCCGCGACCTGCGTGGGGGATGTTTTGGGTAAATATCACCCCCACGGCGATCAAAGCGTTTACGACGCGTTGGTGCGCTTGGCACAAGACTTTTCAATGCGCTACCCGCTGATCGACGGACACGGAAACTTCGGCTCTGTGGACGGAGACCCGCCCGCGGCTTACCGGTATACCGAGGCGCGCATGTCCGGAGTCTGCAATGAAATGATGCGGGACATTGAAAAAGAAACGGTGGACAAAGATCCGAACTTCGACGATTCCGCCGAAGAGCCGAGGGTCGTCCCCGCGAGATTTCCGAATCTTTTGGTCAACGGGAGCTCGGGAATCGCGGTCGGAATGACGACAAACATCCCTCCTCATAATCTGAAAGAGGTCATTGACGCGACGATCTGCGTCATCAGGAATCCGGGGGCGGAACTGGAGGAGTTGACGGAGCATATCAAAGGACCCGATTTTCCGACCCGAGGCGTTATTATGGGCAGGGCGGGCATTCGGGCCGCCTACGCCACCGGCAAAGGGCGCATAAAAGTGAGGGCGAGAACCGAGACGGAGGAATTCGGCGGCGGGCGCATAAGGATAATCGTGACCGAACTGCCGTATCAGGTGAATAAATCACGACTGGTCGAGAGCATTGCCGAACAGGTCAAGGAAAAGCGCATAGAGGGCATTTCCGGGCTGCGTGACGAATCGGACGGAAAAAAGGGCATGCGCATAGTCATTGAGCTGAAAAGAGAGGCCAATGTCCAGGTGGTTTTGAATCGGCTTTTTGCTCAGACCCAAATGCAAACGACCTTCGGCATCATACTGCTCGCATTGGTAAACGATCAAAGACAGCCGAAAACCATGAGTCTGCGGGAGATATTGGATGAATATATCGCCTTTCAGGAGCAGATAATCACACGGCGGACTGTTTATGACAGAAAAAAAGCCTCGGAGAGAGCGCATATTTTGGAAGGGCTCTTAAAAGCGCAGGAAAACATTGACGAGGTAATAAGAATCATCCGCACAAGTTACGACGAGGCAAAAAACCGGCTGATCGAGAGATTCGGCTTCACCGACGTTCAGGCTCAGGCCATACTCGACATGCGGCTGCGCAGCCTGCAAGGCTTGGAACGTGAAAAACTCAGCAGGGAACACGAAGAACTCACGGAAAAAATAGCCTTTTTCGATAGACTGCTCTCGGATAAAGACATGCTCAGAGAGGTTTTGGTTTCCGAGCTTGAGGAAATAAAAGAAAAATACGGCGACGAGCGCCGCACGGAAATTGCCGTCATAGAAGACGAGATAGACATTGAGGACCTTATCGACGAAGAGGAGTGCGTCTATACGCTCACTCACGCCGGCTACATTAAGCGTATTCCCGCCGCCACATATAAAGCTCAGCGCCGCGGAGGGCGCGGCATAACCGCCCAAAGCTTGAGGGAGGAAGATTACGTCGAAACGCTTTTCACCGCCTCCACTCACGACTACATACTGTTTTTCACCTCTCTCGGCAGGGTGTACCGAAAAAAAGGCTACTTCATACCCGAAGCCGGAAGGACCGCAAAAGGAACGAACATTATCAATCTGCTGCCGATAGAACAGGGCGAACGGATCAACGCCATGATACTGACAAGGGATATTGAAGCTGAAAAGTGCTGGCTTTTCATGACAACAAGAAACGGAACGGTCAAGCGCCTGCCCTTGGAAGCGCTTAAAAACATTCGCAACGTGGGAATACGGGCGCTCAGTCTTGACGAAGGCGACGAGCTGATCTCGGTGCGAAAGACCGACGGCACGAAAAATATACTCATTGCCACGCACGACGGCTACGCCATCTGTTTTGACGAAAACGACGTGCGGGCCATGGGCCGCACGGCCACCGGGGTCAGAGGCATCAAGCTGCGCTCCGGAGATTATTGCGTGGGCGCGGCGCGCGCTCGCGCGGGAGGCAGCCTTTTGTCCGTTACCGAAAACGGTTACGGCAAACGAACCGCGATAGAGGAATATCTGCGCGGGCCGGACACGCTGCCGCAGCGCCGCGGAGGGTTGGGCGTCAAAAACTATAAGGTTACCGAGAAGACGGGAAAGATTGCGGACGTCAGGATCGTCGACGATGACGACGACATTTTGATGATAAGCGACGACGGCACCATTATTCGTATGGGCGCCGAATCGATCTCTACATACAGCCGCGCGACGCAGGGCGTTAAGCTCATGCGCATTGCCGAGGGCAGCAAGGTCATATGTATTGCCCGCATCGAAAAAGAAGAGATCGAAGACGGGGAAGAGGATTTCGATGAATGAAAAAAGTGACGGCGTATACCGACGGAGCGTGCTCAGGTAACCCCGGGCCGGGAGGGTGGGGAGCCATATTGCTCTTCGGCGAAGCCTTTCGCGAACTCTCCGGAGGCGAGCCGGAAACCACAAATAACCGCATGGAGCTGAAAGGCGTGATCTCCGCCCTGAAAGCGCTTAAAGAACCCTGCGAAGTAGCCTTATTCACAGACAGCAGATATATAGCCGACGCGATAAACGCGGGCTGGCTGCGTTCGTGGAAACAAAAAGGCTGGAAACGCAAAGACGGAGAACTGAAAAACACGGATCTTTGGATGGAACTTGATATATTGCTGGCCGAACATATTGTGACGGTAACATGGGTACGAGGTCATTCGGACAACGAGTTGAATAATCGCTGCGACGAACTGGCCGCGGCTGAAAGGGATAAATTCTCCGCTGTGTGATCTTGCCGTCAGCGTTTTTTACCGGTGCCCGCCGCTGCGGGGGAATCCTCCGTTTGAAGGGCGACTATGCTCAAGCTGCCGTATTTTTCGCGCAGCTTGGGCTTTTCCGTTTTTCCGGTCGGATTTCTCGGCACTTCGTCGAATATGATCTCCCGCGGCCGTTTATAGCGCGGCAAAGCCTCGCAAAATTCCGTTATCTCTTCTTCGGAGCAGATGACCCCGGGCTTGAGTTCGATAACGGCGGCTGCTATCTCTCCGAGCCTCTCATGGGGACGGCCGATGACGGCCGCGTCTTTTATTTTGTCATGACCGCGCAGAAAATCTTCGATCTGTACCGGATAGATGTTTTCTCCGCCCGTTATTATCACGTCTTTTTTTCTGTCGACCAGATGTATGAACCCGTCCTCATCCTCGCGCGCCATATCCCCCGTAAAAAGCCGGCCGTCTTTCAGCACTTCGTTTGTGGCGGCCTCGTCCTTATAATAGCATGTCATTACGCCCGGCCCGGAGACTGTGAGCTCGCCGACCTGACCGCACGGAGTCGGATCGCCGTTTTCGTCGACGATCTCGGCGGTCCAGCCGAAACCCGCTTTTCCTATGGCGCCGACCTTGTCGATATTCTCGACGCCGAGATGCACGCATCCGGGGCCGATAGATTCGGACAGGCCGTAGTTTGTGTCGTACAGATGATCCGGAAAGTGCTTTTTCCATCTGCGTATGAGACTCGGCGGCACCGGTTGAGCGCCTATGTGCATCAGCCGCCACCGGGAGAGGTCATAATCCTCAAGCTTTACATCGCCTGATTCGATCGCATCCAAGATGTCTTGCGCCCAAGGGACGAGCAGCCAAACTATCGTGACCTTCTCTTTTGACGCCGTTTCGAGTATTCTTACGGGGCTGATTCCTCGCAGGAGTACGGCGGGGCTTCCGGTCATAAGCGACCCGAACCAATGCATCTTCGCGCCGGTGTGGTAGAGCGGCGGCATGCATAAAAAACAATCGGATCTTGTTTGCCCGTGATGCGCTTGTTCCGTAAGGCAGGCGTGGACCAGGCTCTCGTGGTTGTGAAGTATGGCCTTCGGGAAACCGGTCGTACCCGAGGAAAAATAGACGGCGGCGTCATCCTTATCCGATACTGATATCCCGGGATTTCGTCCGCTGCAATAAGAAATAAATTGATAATAGCTCTGAGCGAATTCCGGGCAGGCGCTTCCGACATAATAGAGCTTTTTTATTCTGCGGATATCATTCAAAATGCTCTCGACGCGGCCGGTGAACTCGCGGCCGAAAATAAGATATTCCGCGTCGGACAATTCGAGGCAGTATTCTATCTCCCGGGCGGTATAGCGGTAGTTGAGGGGGACCGCCACGGCGCCGGCTTTGAGTATGCCGAAGTATATGGGCAGCCATTCAAGACAGTTCATCAGTAAAACGGCCACCTTGTCTCCTCTTTTTATTCCGTTTGACAGCAAGAGGTTTGCGAATCGGTTGGCACGGCGGTCAAAATCCGTCCAAGTTATCTCTCTTCTGTAAGCGTCTTCGGGAGCGGACTCGACCAAGGCGAACTCCCTCCAATTTTCGGGCGCTGCATTGACCCGATCGTTTTGGCGGGGGTTGTAATTATCCGGGTTGATTTCGATAAGCGCCGTATCGTCGCCGTATCGTTTTGCGTTTTGTTCCGCGAATTCGGTTATGGGCATTTCGTTACTCCTCCTGCCGGCTATGCATTTTTGCCCGGGAAATCCGGTATCAATATATCCCCGGAACCCAACTTAGTCAAGGTCAATAAAGCGTTATTGACGGAAATATCAAATTATCGTTTGCAAACGGACGGGGTTTAATTTATAATGTGCTTACGTGTAAGCAGAAGCTGAATCGACTATTAACACTATTGGAGGTAAAAGGATGAAAACAAGGATCGGAATCAACGGCTTCGGGCGTATAGGCAGATTTGTTTTCAGAGCGGGCTTGGCCGGGGATGACATCGAATTTGTCGGAATAAACGACCTGCTCTCTCCGGACTACATGGCATATATGCTCAAATACGACACTATACACGGCAGCTATAAAGGCGAAGTCTCCCACACCGATAAGAGCATAGTGGTCAACGGCCGGGAAATCCCGGTGTTTTCGGAAAAAGATCCTGCCGCCTTGCCGTGGGGCAATGTAAAAGCCGATTACGTCGTTGAGTCGACCGGACTTTTTACAACGGTTGAGAAAGCCGGAGCGCATTTGAAGGCCGGGGCGAAGAAAGTCATAATATCGGCTCCGTCTCAGGACGCTCCCATGTTTGTTATGGGAGTCAATCAGGAGAAATATGAATCTTCGATGAACGTCGTCTCAAACGCATCCTGCACGACGAACTGCCTTGCCCCGCTCGCGAAAATAGTGCATGACAATTTCGGCATAGAGACGGGGCTTATGACCACGGTGCATTCCACCACCGCGACCCAAAAAACCGTGGACGGCCCGTCTGCCAAGGACTGGCGCGGCGGGCGCGCGGCGTCGGGAAACATAATCCCGTCCTCAACGGGCGCTGCTAAAGCCGTCGGAAAAGTTATCCCCGACTTGAACGGCAAGCTTACGGGAATGGCTTTCAGGGTCCCGACGCTCGACGTATCGGTTGTTGACTTGACCGTGAATCTGAAAAAATCCGCGACCTATGACGAGATTTGCGCCGCTGTGAAAAAGGCGGCAGAGGGCAGCCTCAAAGGAATAATGGGATATACCGAGGACGCCGTGGTATCCGCTGACTTTATCGGAGACCCCCGCACCTCGATATTTGACGCCGACGGCGGTATTATGCTCACTGACAAATTCGTTAAGCTCATCTCCTGGTATGACAACGAGTGGGGCTACAGCAATAAAGTGCTCGACCTGATAAGACACATGAGCAAAGTCGACGGAACGCTTTAAACTTGAAGATCATATACGAACCCGAAGACGTTTGCTCCCGCCTGATGGAGATAGAAGTCGAGGACGGCGTTATTCAGAGCGTCGCGATAAGAGGCGGTTGTGACGGCAACACAAAAGGCGTTGCCAAACTCTTGGAGGGAATGAGAGCGGAAGACGCGATCGAAAAAATGAAAGGAATCCGTTGCGGAAGGAAAATGACTTCCTGTCCGGATCAACTGGCGGTTGCCTTGGGAAAATATGTCAACAGCAATGCCTGAAAACCGAGAAACGAGTTGACGTAATAATATTACGGTTAACCGATTGGGGCCTAAATCCGACTTTTACTGTCGAAATGTAGATTTAGTTTTAGTTTTTTTTAAAGAGTGGTCACTACATATTGTGGCCTCTCTTTTTTATTGCCGGGAAGATTTCTGAAAATTGTGTCATTGTAAGAATTGTACTAATATCGGCAGGATTATTGTGCGTAATAACCATTGATTTAGCGTTTTGCGATTGTCTATAATAATTATGTAAATCTCTCAAGGTAATTGATTTTGCAAGTTCTCTGTCACGGACAGTCATAAAACGGAGCGTAATATGATAAAAAACCTTAAAAAAACAATAGTCTCCGTATGCGCTTTTTGCCTTTGTCTGATTTTTTCCGGCGGGATATCGGCTCGGGCCGCAGCTCAGGTAAAATACGCGGAGATTCCCGTTTTGTCCGACGGGATTTTTATCACGGTCGGGCTTAAAGCAAATAATACGATATATGTTCCCATAAGGGAATTCTGTTTGGCGATCGAACCGGAAGCCTTGGTGCTGTGGGAAAAAGATACCGGCACCGCCACCGTGCGAACAGACGGGCTTATTATCGAGTTATGTTTAAAAGACAGCTATATGACGGCAAACGACAGATTTCTCTATTTTGAGGACGGCATAATAAATATCAACGGCACTGCCTATGTTCCGCTCGGCGAGATTTGCCTGGCGTTCGGCATTAAGCCCTTGCAAGACGCTGAGCTCGGCGCTGTCGTCATCAGCACCGAAAACCGGGAATATATAACATCCGCCGAAGACTATTACGACAGCCGGGATATTTTCTGGCTGTCGAGACTCATCAACTCGGAAGCGGGAAATCAGCCCATTGAGGGAAAGATCGGCGTCGGGAACGTTGTTTTGAACAGAGTGGAGGATCCTGCTTGCCCGGACACGATTTTTGACGTGATATTTGACTGCAAATACGGCGTGCAATTCTCGGTCATCGCGACGGGCGCGATTTACGGCGCGCCGAACGAGGAATCCGAGATCGCGGCGAAAATATGTCTTGAAGGCTATAATACCGTCGGCGGCAGCATCTATTTCTTTAACCCGCGAATATCGGCGTCGAATTGGATAACGACCTACCGGACATTTGTCACCGGCATAGGGGATCACTATTTCTATTTTTAAGTTTACCGGCAGAGTCTTTTCGGCGGAAAGTATGGACTTATCCGGGAAAATATGCTATTATTCGGGGTATGCCTGCCGGCATGCCTCGTTTTTCTGAAAGGGCCGGCCGGGGCTTGAGGGTGCGGTTTATGTTTGACAGGCTTCGATCTTTTACAGCCGGGCGAAGCGGCCCGGATATGCTGAGTGTCGCTTCGCTCGTTTTGTCAGGCGCCGTAAATACGGTCGCTCGGTTCACCGGTATGATTGCCTTGCGGGTGATCGCCGCTGTGATCGTTGTTTCGGCGTTATATCGTATGCTGTCGCGCAACGTCGCGAAGCGCAGAGCGGAAAATTACCGGTTCATTGAATTCATTAAAAAATTCAGGGACGGATTTTCGTATTTATCCGAAGATCGCCGGCAGAAGGCGAATTATAAGTTTTTTACTTGCCCCGACTGCAAAAAAAAGCTGCGTATCCCAAAAGGAAAAGGAAAGGTCCGGATAACCTGCGCCCGTTGCGGCTGCCGTTTTTCCGGAAGATCGTAAGGAGCGTGGGAGGGGATATTCGTCCCTTTTGTTATGTTATGTCGAAAAGCGGATTGGAGGAAATAATAAAAACCGGCTTTACGGCGCTGGGAACGGAGCTTCTGCCCGGAGTTGCCGAAACCTTCGGGATATATTACAGGGAACTTGAAAGCCGGAACAAGGCCTTTAATCTCACCGCGATCAAAGGGGAGACGGACACGGCGGAGCTTCATTTTTTGGATTGCGTCGCGCTTTTGAGTTTCGCCGACTTTGGCGGGAAGAGCGTGATCGATATAGGAACGGGCGCGGGATTTCCCGGCCTACCCTTAAAAATAGCCGAACCGACAATAAACCTGACCTTGCTTGACAGCTCGCTCAAACGCATGCGGTTTCTCCGTGAACTTTGCCCGATGCTCGGCTTTTCTGACGTTGGGTTTCTCGCAGCCCGCGCTGAGGACATAAAAGCGGAACAGCGGGAAATTTTTGACATTGCCGTATCGCGCGCCGTTTCCCCGCTGAATATGCTGTGTGAATTATGCATGCCTTATATAAAACCCGGCGGTGTTTTTATAGCCATGAAAGGTCCTGACCCTACAGAGGAAATAAAAGAAGCGAAAGGCGCCGTCTTCGTCCTCGGAGGGGCATTTTCGTCCGTTATTCATTATACCGTTCCGGGCACGGATAAAAAACGCAGCGCGGTGCTTATAAAAAAGATCAAAGAAACGCCGGGGCGTTATCCGCGGCGTTTCGCGAGGATAAAGACCCGGCCCCTGCAGCCGTCTTGTCCGGATGAAGCGGAAGAAAGCCAATAATATGATAAGGCGTGATCGTTATAATGAAAAGAGCCGTCACTACCTCGTATTTCAGCAGCGATATCATTAAAGTGTGGAATATCGTTACGGACAGCCGGCGCCATGCTGTCTGGCGAAGCGATTTGAGTAAAGTCGAGATCTCCGGGGACGGCAAGACCTTTATCGAATATACAAAAAGAGGATTTCCGACTATCTTTAACAATACTTGGGAACAATTTCCGGAGCGATATGTGCTCAACATGCAAAACCGGCGCATGTCCGGCAGATGGACCGGGGATTTTTCGAGAACTGAGGACGGAACACGGGTTGAGTTTTCTGAGGAAGTGACCGCAAAGAACCCTGTTATGAATCTGTTTGCGGGATATTATCTGAAGAAAAAGCAGAAGGTATTCATAAGAGATTTAAAAAAAGCGCTGGGAGAATAACAATGTTTACCCGGCGCGCTGTTCGGATAAGACCGCCGATCAGACCCGAAACGAAAGGAGCGCTCCCGATCGTGAGAGAAATATTAAGAGCCGAAAGCCTCAAAAAGACTTTTCGGCTGTCCGCGAAGCAGCGTAAACTTCAAAAAACAAAAGATAAATTTATAACGGCGGTCGATGACCTGTCGTTTTCTGCGTATGAGGGCGAAATATTCGGTCTGCTCGGTCCCAACGGAGCCGGAAAAACAACAACGCTGCGGATGCTTGCGACTCTCATAAAGGCCGATGCGGGAGACGCTTTCATTGACGGGGCCGGCATCAGAACACAGCCCGACGCGGTCCGTGCAAAAATAGGTTTTTTGACAAGTGAACTGAAGCTTGAGGAGTTTTTCACGCCCGATTATCTTTTTGATTTTTTTTCGAAGATACACCGGATAGACGCAAATACCCGCGCCGCCCGCAAAGAGGAGCTGTTCAGGAGATTCGGAGCTGATGAATTCGCCTCGGTCAAGGTCGCGAACCTCTCGACCGGAATGAAACAAAAAGCGTCGTTGGCGATTTCTCTCGTACACGATCCGAAAATAATAATTTTTGACGAACCGACAAACGGACTGGACGTTATAACGGCAAAAGTCGTAACGGACTTTCTTCTCGAGCTCCGCGCCGAGGGAAAGACAGTGATAGTGTCGACGCATATTTTCAGTCTGATCGAAAAAATATGCGACAGGGTCGGCATAATAATAAACGGCGGCATGGCCGTATGCGACACGCTTTCGGCCGTAACGAACGGCAGGCCGCTCGAAGACGTGTTTTTCGACCTGTACGCGGAAAAGGCGGGGAGGCGAGTATGAGCGGGGATGTTTTAACGATAATGCAAAAAGAGTTCGCGCGGTTTTTCGGGGACAGACGGCTGCTTCTTATGCTGCTTCTCCCCGGCGTTATGATATACGTCGTGTATTCGTTTATCGGTTCGGCCGCGAGAGAGATGTATACGCCCGACGCGGATTATGTTCCCGGAGCTTATGTCGCCGGTCTGCCGGCCTCTGTCTCGGACTTTATTGCGGATGCCGGGGCGCGGTTTTTGTTTATTGAGATCGGAACGCAGGACGTTCCCGACGCGGAGGCCGCGAAAGAAAAAGTTACGGCGAAAAAAGCCGATCTGTGCGTTATTTTTCCGCCGGAGTTTGACGCTCTGGTCGAAAACTACGATGTGCGCACATCGCAGGGACCCGCGCCCAATATCGAGATATACTGCAATTCCGCGGACGTGAATTCCTTGAACGCATACGGAACGCTTATCGGACTGCTCGACATGTACGAGACCTCTCTCGTGAATAAATTCGACATCAACAGAGAAGTTCCCGACCCGGATCTGGCGAGGGAGGAGGATACTCAAGCTCTTTTGATATCGTCGATCATGCCGATGCTGCTTATGGTGTTTCTCTATTCCGGATGTATCGGCATTGCACCGGAATCTATAGCCGGCGAAAAAGAGCGCGGCACGATAGGCGCTTTGCTCGTGTCTCCGTTAAAGCGCAGCCGGCTCGCCGTGGGAAAGATATTGAGTCTCGGCGTTCTGGCGTTTTTGGCGGGACTCGTGAGCGCCGCGGCGACGATCTTGGCGCTGCCGAAGCTTATGGGTACTAACGAAAGCTTGGCTGCGGGCATATACGGCGCCGGGGACTATTTTTTCCTTGCCTTGGTCATACTGTCGACCATTCTGCTGCTTGTGTCGCTGATATCCTGCCTCTCGGCGTTTGCCAAGACGGTTAAGGAGGCCGGAATGATCGTCGTCCCCGTGATGATAGTTGTGATGCTCGTTGGGGTGACGGGGATGTTCAGCGCCGGCGCGCCGAGCAAAGGGATTTATTACATAATACCTTTTTATAACAGCGTGCAGAGCATGAGCGGTATTTTTTCTCTCGGTTATTCAGGCGCGAACATCGTCCTTACGGCTGTGAGCAATGTCGTTTACGCATGTGTCGGAGGGTTTGTTCTGACAAAAATGTTCAACAGCGAAAAAGTTATGTTTTCGCGGTAGGCCCGCGAGGCCGGACCGGGATTCGAATTTCGGGGATTCTTCATTTCCCGCTTTCGCTTAACTCCCGCTGCGTCTTCGCCGCGGTTTCCAAAAAACGCCTGACGCCGAAATCATACGCGTCGTCAAGTTCGCTCATGTTCATGATCTCGTCCGGCTTGCCGTCAGCGGCGAGCCTGCCGTCGTTCATGAGCAGTATGCGGTCGGAATACATACGAGCGAAATTCAGGTCGTGCATGACCTGAATGACGGCTCTGTCAGGTTTTGTCACCCACTCGAGCAGATACCCGAACAATTCCGCCTGATGTTTCAGATCCAAGTGGTTGGTCGGCTCGTCAAGCACTATTATGCGCGGTTCTTGAGCAAACGCCCGCGCGAGCATCACGAGCTGGCGCTGACCGCCGGACAGCCGGGTTATCGATTCGTTTGCCGAAGAGGTCATCCCCACGGCAAGCAGACATTCTTCAACGACCCGCATATCGTCGTTCGTATTTGACGATAATCTGCCGCTTTGTCTTGCGTATCGACCCATCAGCACGGTTTCCGCAACGGTGAAATCAAACCACAGCTCCGATATCTGCGCCATCATCGATATTTTTTTTGCCGCAGCGCGGCGGCTCATCGACGCCGGATTGATTCCGTCGATCAAAACGCCGCCGCCTGTCAGAGGTATCAGATTACACATGGCTTTCAGCAATGTGGTTTTGCCGCAGCCGTTGGGGCCGATGATGCTGACGCGCTCTCCCGCGCGGACGCCGAAACTTACAGACCTTACCGCTTCGACCCCGCGGTAGCCCGCGCAAACGCCGCGTACCTCAAGCAAAGGCGTCATCTATCGAATCCTCCTTTGCCGGAAAAAAACGAACGCGAAAAACGGCGCCCCCAAAAGCGCGGTGACCGCGCCTACGGGCAGCTCGCGCCCGGGAAGCGCCGTCCGCGCCAAAAGGTCGGAAAATACCGTCAATGTGCCGCCGCATATCGCCGCTGCGGGCAGCACGATCTTATGTTTTGCTCCGAATACCCGCCGCACGATATGGGGCGCGACAAGATCGACGAAGCCGATTATCCCCACAAAGGCGACAGACGCTCCCGTCAGCGCCGCGCCGAGATATAAAAGCAGCCACTTCTCCCTTCTGACATCGATACCGATCACAGCGGCCTGTTCATCTCCGAAAGTCAAAATGTCGAGCTCGGGCGCGCGGAGGAAGAGAGCGGTCGCCAATATAAGGGCTGCGGGCAAAACAGCCAGCGTATGCGTCCATTCGCGCATGCTGAAACTGCCCATCTGCCAATAGGTCAGCTGCTCCAGCACGGTTGTGTTCAGGGCCGTTATCAGTGTTATGAGCGCCGATATGAACAGGGAGAATACCATACCCACCAAGACGATGGTATTGCTTGAAAGGTCTTTGTCCAATGCCGAAGAAAAAAATATCGCAAGCGATATCGCCGCTATTCCCGACAGACAGCCGAAAAGGGGATAACCGAAGATCCCCAATACCGGAAAAGATACGCCGAACATCATAAGCGTTCCCACTCCGAGCGACGCGCCCGCCGAGACGCCGATCGTATATGACGACGCGAGCGGGTTGCGCAATACGGATTGCATTACGGCGCCGCTTATTCCGAGCGACGCGCCGACGGCAAAGGCCAAAAGCGCCCTCGGAACCCGCAGTGTCCATATTATGCTGTCGGTCGCGCTGCCGATCCCGGCAGGCAAGGGCTGCTTGAATATGTGGCTGAACAGTACCGCGGGAACGTCAGCCGCGCGTATTTTTACGCTTCCGGCGCATACGGCGACTATCATAACGGTGACGGCGGCGGCGGCGAAAACCGACGCTTTGACGCCGGCGCTCCGCGCCGGTTTGTCGCTCAGCCGTTTTTCCATAGGTCGGGATGCATTGCCGCCGCCATTTGATATACAGCGGTCAGAACATATTCATTGGCCAGAGAACTTGAGTTGCTGTCCACAAAAAACACCTGCTTTTCGACGACAGCGGTAACTCCGCGCAGTGAGCTTCGGCTGAGGATCTCGTCGACCGGCGCGGGAGAATAGTCGATATTTGTAAATATGACGTCCGGATCGCGAGCGATGACCTGTTCCTCGGATACGGCGAGCCATCCGCTCAGGTCGGCAAATATGTTCTCTCCCCCCGCGATCTCGATGAGTTCATTCATGAATGTGCCGCCGCCGAAACTGTATGCGGCGGGAGCGGCGGCGATCTCAAAGTAAACACTCTTTTTTTTCGCGCCGCCGAGCGCATCTCTTACCGCCAGAATGCCCGTATCCAGCTCTTCGCGGATCGCGGCGCCTTCGTCGCGCCGGCCCGTCAAAGCGGCGATGAACGCCAAGTCTTCTCTGATATCGTCCATACTTGTACCGGAAGGTATCACGGCGATGCAAACTCCCGCGGCGGCTAACGGTTTCAGTGGTTCGCTGCCGTCGTATCCCGTCATTGAGGAACACAAAAGCAGATCGGCGTTTAAAGTTAAAAGCAACTCCGTGTCGGGAAACAGCATGTCGACCGAAGGTAATCCCTCGGGGACGCCCTCAAGCTTTACCGAATTCGTGTCTGCAGCCGCCAGAAGGTCCGCCGCGCCCAAATGCACGAGAGTTTGAGTGACGGCCGGAGAAAGCGAGATTATGAGCTTTGGTTCCGGCGGAGGGGAGATGGGATTTCCCGCGCGATCGACCGAGGGAACGGCCGTGTCGGTCCCCTGCGACTGCGGGACTGCCGGATCGTCCGATCCGGCGCAGCCCGTCAGCGCCGGTATTACCGTGAGCGCGAGCGCCGGTATGATCGTGAGCGCAAACATCCGCAGCTTGCGTATCAGCATAGAATACTCCTTATCCGGGCAATAAAAAAATCCCTCTCGCTCGGCGCGGGAGGAATCCCGGATGTGATGATTCATTCCGAACTCCGTCCGACAGCAGAGCGGTCATATGTGTTGCCGGCCGGGCGACCCGACTTGGTTCATCATGCGAACACCACGGTTACCGGGATAGTTCGGGCATCTCACCCGTATTCTCCGCAACCGGCAACATGATACTATCACATAAAAATCGATTTGTCGAGCGTTTTTAAGGCTTGGCGGAACACGCCGGAGATCACTCGGGCAAATGCACGGATCATATCCTCCGGATCATAAATTGATTTGTTAATGTTTTTGCTTGAATCAACAATCAGGATACTGTATAATAACCGAAATACGCCGGTTGGAGGCCTTTCGCTCCCCGCCTGCGCGGGAACCGCGTTATGACCGGACCCGGAACAATACATAAATCAATCAGATGAATAAAGGATGGAAATGCAAATGGGCGCATCACAGGACAAAAGAAAGCGGCAAAATGAACGCGCCGAAGGTATTGAAAAGCATCAGGTCGCCGCGCGCAAAAAAAAGGAAAAACTTTCAAAAGCCAAGCTGAAATACTCGATCGTCGGGGCAGTGGTCGGCGTTTGCATCGCGGCGGTATTAATACTGAACACAAACCTGTTTTACACGGGGACAACAGCAGTAGCGATCGGGAACCAAAGATATAACACCGCCGAATTCAATTATTACTATACCATGAGTTATTACAATTATGTAAACTCATACGGAGAATACATATCATATTTTTTTGATACGTCGCAGCCGCTCAGGAAACAAGAGTACGGAAGTGAAGAATTCAAAACATGGGCCGATTATTTTAAAGCTCAGGCGCTCGAAACGATGAAAGGCGTAACAGCCATATATGAAAAAGCGCTGGCTGAGGGCGCCGGAACACTCAGCCGGGAAAAACTCGAAGAAATAGACGAATCCATGGAAGAATACGCATACTATGCCGAGATATACGGTTACCCGAGCGTGAACAATTACCTTGCCTCGGTTTACGGGAGAGGATGCTCGGAGAAGGTCATACGCGGGATTCTCACAAAAAGTGCGATTGCCGCCGACTATGCAATAAGCGTGAGCGAATCTTTCACATTCGATCAAAATGAGCTGACGAATTGGTACGAGGAAAACAAAGATACATATGACCGCATAACCTACACGTATTATTACGTCAGCAGCGATATTTTCGACCTGTACGGATATGATTATGACGAAGAGGGCGAGGACGGGGATCACGATCATGAGGCGGAAAAGGCCGCCGCGATGGCGCAGGCAAAAATGCTGGCAGAGGACGTCGCTGCGGGAATATCGGACGAGGAGAGCTTTGAAACGACAGTTGAGGGATTGGCCGGATCGGGTCCTTACACCGTTACAAACGCCGGAGGGGACGTGGCGTACTCCGATTACGCCGATTGGCTGCTCGCGGACGAGCGGAAAACCGGCGACGTTACAGTGACGGAGTCGGATTCCGGATACTACGTTTTGCTGTTCGGCGGACGCGACGATAACAGTTACAACACGGTATCCGTGCGGCACATACTCATTAAAGCGGAAGAGGATGAGGACGGCGAATTCACCGATGAGGCAAAAAAAGCCGCTCTGCTCGAAGCTGAAAGACTGCTTGAGGAGTGGAGATCGGGAGAGGCCACGGAAGAGAGTTTCGCGGAGCTTGCGACTCTTATGACCGATGACGACGGGTCGAGAGAGAACGGCGGGCTTTATGAGGATATATACAAGGGTATGATGGTCGAGGAGTTTGACGGCTTTTGTTTCGGCCCGAGGGCATACGGAGATACCGCTGTTGTATACGGAGAAAATGACTATTACGCCGGATACCATATCATGTTTTTCTCGGGAGAAGGAGAAGTGTACCGCGATATGCTCGCCGACGCCCGGCTGCGCAATGAAGCCTATTCCGAGTGGGAGCGGAATCTTCTTGAGCCTTATTACGCCTCGGAAAAATTTCCCTTGGTTTTCAGAAAGAAAATATGATACGCCCCGCGCCGCCGGCAAAGCGGCAAGCGATCCGGTGTTTCAAGTGTGAACAGAATGACAGCGTACCGCCCCGATACATCCGGGGCGGTTGTTTAAAGGAGCGGGTATATGCCGCAAAGATTTATCAGGAACGAAATGCTTCTCGGGAAAAACGCCGCGGAGCGGCTTTCGCAAAGTAAAGTCGCCGTATTCGGGCTCGGCGGCGTCGGCAGCTGGTGTGCGGAGGCTCTTGCCCGCGCCGGAGTCGGAGAGTTCACGCTGATCGACGGGGCCCTTATCGCGGAAAGCAATATCAACAGGCAAATAATCGCGACCGCCTCAACGGTGGGGCGGCCGAAACCGGAGGTCATGGCGGAGAGGCTTCTTGAAATCAACCCCGGCGTTAAGGTCAGGATAATAACCTCGAACTATGAGGCCGCCCGGCGCGACATGTTTTTTGATGAGACTTATGATTACGTCGCGGATGCGATCGACCTTGTTTCATGTAAGGTCGATTTGACGGTCGCTTCCCTTGAGAGGGGAATACCTGTCATATCCTCGCTCGGTATGGGCAATAAGCTTGACCCTTCCGGGCTTCGCATATGCGATATCTCCGAAACAAATACTTGCCCTTTGGCGAGGGTCATGAGAAGAGAGCTGCGTAAAAGAGGGATCGTCCGTCATACGGTCGTGTCAGGCAGCGAACATCCGCTCAGACCCGAGCCGCTCGAAGAACCGCCGCCGGGCAGAAGAAGCGTTCCCGGCGCCGTCGTCTGGGTGACGGCCGTCGCCGGAATGATGATTGCCGGACACATTGTCACGGAGATCATAAAAACAGACGGCGCGGAAACAAACAAGAAGCCTGCCGCAATAACGCTTGCCGGTATACCCGCCGCCGGATCGCCCGCGCCGGAATAAACAGCAGTTCATATTTCCGCCGCGATCTTGCCCATATCAGACGTATCGTAACCGCCTATATCGGAGAATTCCCGGTTAAAAGCCGGGGATTTTATTATATCCATCATGGTACGTATCTCGGGCGAGGGCATCAGTTCTTTTTTTACGACCAAATCATAGCGTTCTTTTTTCATGGGGATAAAATCGATATTGTCGACCTGCCGGGCGATTTTTTCGATTCCAACGGCAACGTCCGCCTTCCCGCTGCTCACGGCGCTTGCCAGTGCGAGGTGCGAGGGTTTTTCCGCGGTATAGCCCTTAACTCCGCTTCCCGATATGCCGAGCAGCTTGAGGTTTTCGTCAAGCAGCACTCGCGAGCCCGCCCCGTGCTCACGGTTGATCATAACAATATCGTCGCGCCCGAAATCCTCCCAGGCTCTTATGCTCTTCGGATTTCCTTTCCGGACATAAAAGCCCTGCATACGGCAGGTCAAGTGAATGACGACGGCTCGGATTCCCGGCAGGAGCCTTTTGACGTACGGAATATTGTATTGATCCGTTTCGCTGTCCCAAAGATGGGAGGACGCCACGTCTATTTTGTTCTTGTACAAAAGCGTAAGACTGTCATAACTGCCTATATACGCGCGCAGCGCGGGCACGCCGTGCGCCCTCATATAGTTGGATAAAACGTCCAACATCAGATCTTGGCCGCAAATAACAAATCCCCGGTTTTCCCTTTCCCCGGAACCGGCCGAAAGATCGAAACCCGTCGCTGCATCCGGCCGGGAATAGCGTTTGGTTTGAGCCGCAGCTGAGCGGCTTATGTAGTTTTTTATATCATCTTCCGTGAACCTGACCTTACGCCCCACCATGTAGGAGCTTATCTCTCCGCTCCTTATCATGTTGTAAACTGTGCTTTTACTCACTTTGAGCATATCGGCGGCGTCTTGTGCGGAAAGTGCGTTTTGTTTGTCCATATTCGCTTACCTCCGTATGAAATTGAATGCTTCGTCATTTATACAGCAGCATGATATCGGCCGGGTCCGCGCCAAGCTCTTCCGGAACCCGGTCCTTCCTTTTTTCTTTTGCCGTGAGCCACCACACATCCCGAGAGTTCTCGATTTGATTTTCAAAGCGGAACTGAATATTGTATTCAAACGGGCTTTCCGTTTTCTCGCCGCATCGGACCTTAAAGCGGTTTTGAGCGGTTTCCGGATCGAAATGATGCGCTCTTATGCCTATGGCGCAAAGGTCGTCGCGGACGGGTTTCAGCGTCTCAAACCGCAGGCCCCAAGAGGGAACGTCGACAGAGTATTCGCCGGATTTTTTCGCGTCGACAACATTTTTACAGCCGGTCAGTATCGCCGCCGAGCGGCTTTCCGGATCGGAGAAAATAAGGCTTGTTTCCTTGTGAGCTGTGACGGCCCCCGAATCGAGCAGGGCGATCGCGCCGCATAACCTGAATGCCTCGTCGCGGCTGTGCGTGACCAAGATCACGTCTTTGCCGAAACGCTTGAGCAGCCTTTTTGTTTCGATTTGCAGCTGCTCGCGCAAATGGCTGTCCAACGCGCTGAACGGCTCGTCCAATACGATCAGATCGGGGTCGCCGACCAATATGCGGGCCAAGGCGGCGCGCTGCTGCTGTCCGCCGGAAAGCCGGCCGGGCCTGTGATCTTCAAGCCCGATAAGCTGCATCAAATCGATCATTTCCCGTGCGACCCGGTCTTTTTTTGCCGTATCTTTTTCGTTGTGCAAGCCGCAGAGAATGTTTTGGCGCACTGTCATATTGGGAAACAGCGCGTAATTTTGAAACAGATATCCGACTCGCCTCTCTTGCGGCGTGAGATTGATGTTTTTCTCCGAATCAAAAAGGGTCCTGTCGTTCAAAACGATCCTGCCGGAGTCCGGCTTTACGATTCCGGCAACGCACATCAGCGTCATGCTTTTTCCGCTTCCCGAAGCGCCGAGCAGCCCCAATACGCCTCCGTTCATTTCAAAAGAAACGTCAAGGTGAAAATCTCCGAGATTCTTTTTGATATCAACGATCAGGCTCATCGGGCGACCGCCTTTTTATCTCGTCTTTCCAGCATATTCACCGCCAGAAGAACGATCGCGCTTATGGCTATGTTGACCGTTACCCATGTGAACGCCCCGGCGTCATCATTTGTCCGCCAAAGCTGATAGACCGTCGTGGATATCGTCGCGGTCTTTCCGGGGATGTAACCGATCAGCATGCTTGTCGCCCCGTACTCGCCGAGTGCGCGCGCGAACGCAAGGACCGTACCCGCAAGTATGCCCTGCCGGCAAAACGGCATCCTTATGCGCCAGAATATGTATGTATTACTCAGTCCTAAGGTTTGGCCGGAATATGCGAGCGTATTGTTGAAGCTCTCAAAGGCTCCGCGGGCCGTTCGGTACATAAGCGGGAAGGAGACCAATACGGCGGCCAATATGCCGCCGTACCACGTCATAACGAATTTGACGCCGAACTGTGCGAGAAAAACGCCGAGCGGCCGCCTTGCGCCGAAGAGCATAAGCAGCAAATAACCGCACACCGTGGGCGGCAGCACGAGCGGCAAGGTAAGGACAACGTCAAGCACGCCTTTTAATAAGCGAGGGAGCCGGGCGGTGTAATAAGCCGCGAATATCCCGATAAAAAACACCGCGACACAGCTTATCGCCGCGATCCTTACAGAATTCAAGAGCGGATACCAATCCATAAAGCATATGTTCCTTTCCGTAAAAAAGCCGAAATTAAGTATTTATCATAATAATATAAGAATTCCGCAAAATCAACCGGTTTGATACGAAGAAAAAGCGATCATAAGCAAATACCGTGTGTTTTGCTTATGATTCATTCAAACCGGCGCGGTAAAAGCAAATATACTCTTGACATATTGCGCCAATGGTGCTATAAAGAAATTATATTGAATACAAATTGCAGCAATCGCATCAATTCGTGTTATTACACGCAAATATCAATGATAATTATTTGATACAGCATGAAATGATACGATAATCGAAAAGTGCAAAACCAACCGGTAATATTCTCCTTCGCTCCATAGCCCCGCATCAGGACTGTTCGGATGCGGGCGCCCGGGATGAAATGCCCGCAGGGCTGCTTTCGGCGGCCTATGCGGAACGAACATGAAAATGTTCGTATCCGTATAACAGGAGTGTGTGTGATAATGATATCGCGCGCCGTCCTGTGCCGTTCATCCTGAAAGGCAGTCCGGGACGGCGTTTAATATTTTGAGAGACACTTATCTCAGCATTTATTTACGGCGCAGAGCGCCGTGCGCGGGCGGTTTTCCCCCGCCCGCGCCCTCCTTTTTCCCGGCGAACAACTTTTGACAAAACCGGTTTTCGCTGTGTTTGCATCTTGCATATATTTCTTGATGAAAAGGCAGAGAACAGGGACGATGTGTTAACTGCCTGTCGGCTGCGATCCGGAGGTAAGAGCGATGCTTTTCTCATGGGACGATCAAATCATAAGGTGGTTTAGGGATGCGAGCGCCTATACGGGTTTTCACAAAACATTGGCGCAAAAAATAAAGCCGTATCTTACGCCGGGCGATACGTTCTGCGATCTCGGCTGCGGTATCGGCAGGCTCAGCTTAGAGCTTGCGCCCGCAGTATCCGAAATCACCGCAGTTGACATAAGCGAAGCGGCGATCGGCTCTCTTCGCCGGGATGCGGAAGCGCTCGGTATCCGCAATCTCAACGCACAAGTACGCGACGCCTCATTGCTTACGAATAGTTTTGACGTTGTGCTTATGAGTTTCTTCGAAATGAAAGATAAAACGGATTTTATAAAACTGTGCAACCGCAGGCTTATCCGTATACTCAACGCCGAAAACATGAGCGGCCTTTACCCGCAGCGTCACAGGCGCATTGTCAAGGAAACTGTTCCGGACTTGAAAGCCGATCTCGATTTGCGCGGCGTCGTATACAAGCTTGAGCTTTGTCAAGCCGAGTTCGGGCAGCCGTTCAGGTCATGGCTTGACGCGGAGCTGTATATAAGGAAAAATGCGCCTGAAGCATCAGAGGCGGAAATAAATGAGTTTCTCAATGAGCGCGTAACACACACGGGCCGGAACGATTTTCCGTTTTATCTGCCCAATCCGAAGACCGTCGGTATTTTCATAACAGACAGGGAGAAATAGGATATGAGTACATTTACACAGGATTTACAGGAAGCCGTCGAGTATCACGGGCATCTTTGCTCCGGACAGATCATCGGTGTCCGGATGGCAAGGATGGGTTTGAAGGAGCTTGGTATTGACGAGCCGAAGAATTTTCGCGGCCTTATTGTATATGTGGAATGCGACCGCTGCCTGACCGACGCGATAGGTACGGTGACGGGCTGTAAGCTCGGGCGGCGTAACCTGAAATGGATGGATTACGGAAAATCGGCAGCGACATTTGTTAATACGGAAACGGGCGAGGCCGTCCGTATATCCAATGTCTCCCGTCACTATCCGCCCGACGGCGCGGATTTGGCCGCGTTCTTTGACGCGATCCCCGACGGCGACATGTTTTACGTTACGCGCGTGAAGGTCAATTACCGCCCGGAAGATCTGCCCGGAGCGCCGCTTGAATCAATGATCTGCCCGAAATGCGGCGAGGGAGTGGCGGACGGGCGTCAGGTTATCCGCGACGGCGCCGCCATGTGCAAGGCCTGCGCCGGCGGGGCCTACTATGAAGCGCCTGATGAAGCATAACACTATGGAAAACACGGCGGATACGGATCACAAATTCGATGATATCGCGCAAAACATTTTCTTTCCCATTTACCCGGTCATTGCCGACGACATCATTTTCAGGACAAAGAAGACAAAAGGCAGGATGATAGACGTCGGCTGCGGCGGCGGACACCTCGGATTTGCCCTGATGGAGAAGACGGAGTGCCGGGGGTGGTTTGTCGACACGGACGAATCCGCTCTGCTGATCGCCGAGAACCGGGCGCAAGAGCGCGGCTTGGCGGAGCGGGCCGTGTTTCTCCGGCAGGATGTCCATTGTATGGAGTTTCCCGATAATTTCGCGGATTTGATCATAAGCCGCGGTTCCTGTTGCTTCTGGGATGATCTTGAGAAAGCGCTGCTTGAGATATACCGTGTTCTCGCGCCCGGAGGCAGGACATATATCGGAGGAGGCTTGGGCAGCAAGGAGCTTGCGGCGTCGATATACCGAAAGATGCAGACGATCATTCCCGGATGGCCGGAACAAATCAACCGGCGCAGCGAAGGCATCACGGATGAATTGCTCGGGGAAATATTGGACCGAAACGGTATTCTCCGCGAGATCGTAAACAATGAAACGAAGGACCGTTGGATCATTATGAGAAAGTAGGAGTATGATATGCCTGCCGACAGGAAGGACAAACCGGATAAAAAATGGCCGTTACTGCTCATTTTACCGGCCGCCGCGTTTTTGTTTTCTTTCTCTGTCGGAAGATTCTCCATAACGATCCCTGATCTTCTGCATACGATTTTTTATCACTTCGCTGACCCCGCGCGGATCATCGATCCGAATATGGAGACGGTGCTGTTCAATATCCGCCTGCCGCGCGTGCTGGTTGCGCTTATCATCGGCGGCGGGTTGTCTATCGCCGGAGCGTCTTATCAGGGCATGTTCAAAAACCCCATGGTGTCGCCGGATATTCTCGGCGCGTCGGCGGGCGCGGGGTTTGGCGCGTGCGTGGCGATGCTGATGGGGATGTCAACGGTATATGTTCAAATGCTGAGCTTTTGCGGCGGAGTTATCGCCGTTGCCCTCGCCGCAACAGCAACAAAGAGTTTCAGCCGTGACGCGACTTTGGGTCTGGTGCTCGGCGGAATCATGGTCAGCACACTTTTTCAGTCCGGCACGTCGGCGATAAAGCTTTTGGCCGACGCCGACAACAAGTTGCCGCAGATCACGTTTTGGCTCATGGGCAGCTTCAACACAATGAATAACAGGCGACTGTTCAGTATATTGCTTCCCATGGGCGCGGGCTTCATAACGCTGTTCCTTATGCGCTGGCATTTGAATGTATTATCCTTCGGGGAGGAAGAAGCGCGCAGTCTGGGCATAAAAACAAGGCGCGTCCGAATGCTGGTCATTATGGCCTCTACCTTGATCACGGCCTCGTGCGTGTCGGTGTGCGGCATGGTGGGCTGGGTCGGGTTGGTGATCCCCCATCTCGGACGGACTATAGCGGGTCCTGACTATAAGCGGCTTATCCCCGTCTGCGTTATACTCGGCTCCACGTTTTTGCTGATGGTGGATAATGTGGCGCGAATGGCGTTTTCCGTTGAGCTGCCTATAGGCATACTCACTTCGTTTATTGGAGTCCCGTTCTTTTTCTTCATATTCAAGAATAACTCGAAAGCCGGTGACCGGAATGATTAGTGTAAACAACATACATTTCAATTACGGAAAACACAAGGTGCTGAGCGATGTTTCGTTTGAAATAAAAAAAGGCGAGTTTGTATGTATCCTCGGGGCGAACGGCAGCGGTAAAACCACGCTTTTGAAAACCATCCTCGCTTTTTTGAAACCGCAGCAAGGTTCCGTCACGCTTTACGGGCGGGATGTGCGGGATATAGAAGAAAAGGAACTGGCGAAAAAGATAGCCTATATACCTCAGGCGCATACCCCGCCCTTCCCGTTCAAGGTGAAAGACGTCGTTCTGCTCGGGCGCACGCCGCATCTGAACTGTACCTGCCGGCATAAAGCGCGGGACGAGCGCATCGCCGGAGAAGCAATGGACAGATTAGGAATAAGCGGTCTCGCCGAAAAACGGTATACAGAGATTTCGGGAGGCCAAAGACAGATGGTCATCGTCGCGCGCGCTTTGGCTCAGCAACCTGAAATGCTGATCATGGACGAGCCGACGGCAAGTTTGGATTTCGGCAACCAATACCTCGTGCTGGCGCAGGTGCTCAGTCTCGCCGAAGAAGGCATGGGTGTTCTGATGGTCACCCATAACCCGGATCATGCTGTTTATTGCGCTGACCGAATAATCGCAATGAAGGGCGGCCGTATCCTTACCGTGGGGAAAACGCGTGATGTGATCAACGAACCTGTCATGCGTTCCATCTATAATATGAACATCAAGGTGCGTGACGTCAGCCTTGACCGCCACACAAGCGCGACTATCTGTATTCCCTTACCCGACGCGGCAGATTTACCGGCGTGCAACGAATGAGTATCAAGCGCCGCAAGCCGGAAGAATATACAATCTGAATGAAAACAAAGGAGAAGCATATGAAAGGAAACCGCAAAATTACCGTATTTATGTTCGTATCGGCGCTGAGCCTGACGCTGACGGCCTGCGCCGGGCAACCGGCCCAAGCGCCTGAGACGCCGAGCGCAACGCCCGCCCAAACACCGCGACCGGCCGCCGTCGCGCCCCGGACCGCGGAACCCTCGGATACCGTTGATCTGATTGATATGGGCGGGC
>Ga0082212_10001133_pt1 | contig 39186 bp, 33 predicted proteins | sample TergutNt197P3_FD_71548 | JGI IMG/M metagenome (GOLD analysis project Ga0082212, IMG submission 71548) | Neocapritermes taracua P3 segment gut microbial communities from Petit-Saut dam, French Guiana - Nt197 P3 | ecosystem: Host-associated > Arthropoda: Insects > Digestive system > Gut ...
GCCATGAAAATGTGGCAAAATACCTCCCATGGAAAAAACACGAATCCATCGGCGAGACAAAAACCTATTTGCTCGATGTGATCGGAGCGTATTCGCGCCCCGACAAATATTGTTGGGCGGCCGAGCACAAAAAAGAAGGCATTCTCATAGGCTCGATATCCGCGGAAATGACGGACGAACCAAAAAGCGCAAAAGCGGGCTATTGCTTCGGCGAACGCTTCTGGAACTGCGGATACGCCACGGAAGCTCTTCGCGCCGTTTCCGACTATATGTTTTACGACGTGAACATAAACAGGCTCGAAGCGTATCATTCCGTGGAAAATCCCGCCTCCGGCAGGGTGCTTCAAAAAGCGGGATATTTAAAAGAGGGGCACATGAAACAAAAGTATGCCGCATGGAACGGGATATATCAGGACGCCGATGTTTACGGGCTTGTGAAGGATGATTTCAAAAAACAGTACGAACCAAAAATAAAGGAATTTTTGGATGTGGAAAAAATAAAGCTTTCCGCATACACCATTGCGCTCAAATGCACTGAGCTGTCGCCCGGGATCGTGATAAAAAATTATGTCCCCGGATATAAATTTAACATAACCGATAAAGACGCGAAAACGGTTTTCGGCGAGATATCGCTCCGCTTGGGATTTTCCGAAAGCCTGTACTATAGCGGGCATATCGGATATTTCGTGGATGAGCGGTATAGAAACGCGGGGGTCGCCACCGCGGCCTGCGAGATCATCTTGAATTTGGCCAAGGCTCACGGATTCAAAAAAATACTGATCACAAGCGACCACGCGAACAAAGCCTCGCGCCGCGTCTGCGAGAAAATCGGAGCGAAGCTGATCAGGATAGCCGAACTTCCAATTTGGCACGCGCTGTACGCCAAGGGCGGGAGGTTTGAGTGCATCTACGAACTTTCGCCATGAAAATAATTGTTTTTTCGGACTCGCACGGCCGCTGCGATAAAATGACAAATATAATAAGCGGCTTCAAAGAAAAGGCATATGCGCCGGATTATATCGTGCATTTGGGCGACTATATGCGCGATGCGAAAATTTTGCAAAAACAATTCCCCGAAATTCCGGTGTTGTATGTCTACGGAAACGGGGAATATTCCCTTGAGGGAAACGACTATGAAAAGGAAGTTGAAATCGGGGGCAAAAAGATTTTTATCCTGCACGGCCACACGAAAAATGTGAGATTTTCGATCGATACCTTGAAGATGGTCGCCGGGCAAAAAAAATACGACATGATTTTGTACGGGCATACCCACGAGCCGATGGAAACCTGTCACAACGGGACGCATATAGTATGCCCCGGTTCGATAAGCCGCGACAGGAGCGGAAAAGGGGAATCGTACTGCATGGTGGACATAACCGGAAAAGACATCTGCGCAAATATAATTTATGCGTGACGGGCCCGTCGTCGATTTTTCAGCCCCCGAAATCGTAATACATGTCGATTATCTTGTTGTAATATTTTAGCGCGGACTTTTCTTTCTTTTCGTAATAGGAGGCGAAGTCCTTTTTTTGGCTTGCGAACATATCCTGCAGCCCGAACGCCACCCCCTGCCAGCCGTCGTATATATATCCGAAATCGTATTTTATGCCGCTTTTGATCAAATCCAGCATCTGCACCGATTCTTCGTCGCGCGAATATTTTATCTTCAAGGCGACTTCGTAATATGCGGGAGTGACGAAATTGTAGCTCTCCGCGCTCATCGCTTCGGTGATTATGCCCACCATTTCGGGATCCTGCTCGGTTTGCAAAACCGCGAGCAGCGGCCCGTGGCCGTCTATCATCGTGTAATAGCTGCTTTGGTTTTCGTCCCATTTGGGGAACGGTATTATCCCGTAGTCGTCGTCCATGTCCTTGAACCTCACGAGCGCGTCGCAAAACATACCGGTGTTGAATATGACCTGCCCGTTTTTGAACATCTGGGCGGTTATATATGGCCACTCTATCGATTTTTCCGAGGTCTTGTTGAGGCCGTATGAACCGGGGGTGTCAAAATAGAGCGTATAGAGCTTGTCCACCATGTCCGCCATGTGCGGATTGTTCATCACGAGCTGGGGCCTGCCGTCTTTGTCTTTTTCCATCACCTTGCCGCCGAGCGACCATATGAAAGTGTTGCCCGCGCTGTATGTGTTGGAGGCGAAACCGTAAAAATCGTCCATCGTCCTTTTTCCGTCGTTGTCCAAATCCACATATATGTCCCTTGTCGTCTGCATCAGATAATCTATTGTCCATTTGCCTCCGTTTACCACGTTATACGGATTTTCGAGCCCGTAGTCCGAAACGAGGCGCTTGTTGAAGTACACGCAGTATGTGTAATCCAAAAGTTCGTAGGCTATCTCGCTGATGGCGAAAAAGGTTTTTCCGTCGACGGAAAGTTCTTCGTTTGCGTCGCTGACCCACCACGGCTGGGCAAAATCGACGCAGGGTATGTCGTACCAGTTCAAAAAATTGCCTTCGGGGGCGGTCTGGCCGATATACACCTGATGGGCGCACACGAGATCGACGCTGTCCTCGCCGGATTTGACCATGCGTTTTATGAGCCCCGGCATTTCGTTTGACACTTCGGCTGTCAGCATGATCGCTATTTTCACGTTGTATTTTTCTTCGACTATCAAATTCCTTTTATAGACCGCGTCGTTTATCACCTCGCCGATCTGTTCCTCCACCACAAATTCCTCTATGTGGTGGCAGGTGTCCCAGCCGCCGTCCCGCGTCATGATCACAAACTCCCGCCCGCCGTAATCTTTTTCCGGGAGATAGTCGTAAGTGGCCATGATCTCCCCGGCGGATTCGGAATCTTCCGGGTTTTCTGCGGCGTCGTTTTGCGCCGGCTGCGTGTTCTCGGGCGTGTCGTCGCCTTTTTCGCCGCCGCAAGCCAAGAAAAACAAGACAAACAGTGAAATCGCTAAAAATAATGCGGTTTTTTTCATGATTGCGCGATCCTTTCTTTTCTTTATTCGTAATTTTCGATTATCTTTTCAATGTCTTTTTGCATTTTGGGTTCATATTTTTCAAACTGCGACGCATAATCGGCATTTCTGTCGTGGGTCGGTATGCCCCGTATCGTTCCCGCGAAATCGCCGAAATTATATATTTCAGCGAGGTCATACAGCATATTGCGCGTGTCATAGATGATGTCAAGCATCGCCTCGCTCTCGCTGTCGCGCGCAAATTTGGTTTTGAGGTTGAGTTCGTAATATGCGGGCTGCAACGTATATTTCGACTCGCCGGCGAGCGCTTCGAGGACAATACCGGTGCGCTCCAAATCGGCGTTGGTTTTCGAAACCGTGAGAGCGGTGGAAACATTGTGGTTTATTCTGCCTATATAATTTTTTTGGAGCTCATCGGCTTTTGGCATCGGTATAATGCCGAAATCCGTTTCCATGTTGCGCAGGTTTTCGACCACCCTCATGCGCAGCCACATGAACAATGCGCGCCCTTCCGAAAACATCTTCGCTTGCTCGTCATATATCGCGAACTTGCCCTCGTACCGGTGCAGGTCAACCGCGTTTTGCTTGTCCTGCATCATTTCCGTGAGTTTCGCCAGGAGCAGGTAATTTTTTTCGTTCGAAAAGTTGATATACGGCAGGTCGTCTTTGTCTTTGCCGACAATCGTCCCTCCCGCCGCCGCATAGAAAGACAAAAAAGAGGTGCGCTGCACGACAAGGCCGAATCTGTCGTCCCTTAGATCCATTATGCCGTCCCCGTTTAGGTCGGAAGATACGTTTTTGCTCATTTCAATGAGTTTGTCAAGCGTCCATTTTCCCGCATTTACAAGCTCATACGGGCTTTCGAGCTCATTATGCTGGATTATGTCTTTATTGAAAACCATCGCTTCCATCGCGTCGTTGTCGATAACGGTTATGTCGCTTTGCACAAAATACAAGCGCCCGCCTACCGACATCTGCGACACGCATGATTGGTTCCACCACGGTTTGCTTAAATCGACACGGTCAATGCTGTGCAGATCTGTCAGCCAGCCCTGCTGGGCATATGAAACCACTTCCTGAAGGTACGGCATCGCCGCGTCGAAATCATCGTCGCCCGAAGCGACGGAGGTGCGGAATCTTGTATTGAAGGCGGAACGCAAAACGCACGTTTCGGTTATTTTTATGCTGTATTTTTCCTCAATGATCGCGTTGCGTTTGTAAACCGCATCGTTTATGAGATCGCCGCTTTCGGCTTCGGCATATATGTCGCGCGGATCCCAGTCCGTCCAGTCTATCCCGCTGTCATAAACGGTCAGGAAATTAAAATCATACCCGCCGAAATCAGCGTCCGGAAGATTTGGATATACACGCTCCAAAACATCTTCTTCGCCGGAAGTTTCCGGGCCATCGACGGCGGCATCCGCCGGATTCTCTTCTTCATCGATTTCTTCTTTTTCAGGTTTGCAGGAAACAAAAACCATTAGGATCATTATGCTTACCAAAAACAGGTTAATTATTTTTTTCATCTGCATGACCCTTTCTTTGATTTAAATGAGTTTTCACGCTTTGCCGTCGGAGCCGAAAAGCTGCAATTTTTGTTTGACGGTTTCTTTTATGGCCTCAAACCCCGGAAGCAGAAGTTTCCTTGGGTCAAACCCCTTTTTCTCTTTGTCTTTGCCTTCTTCGATATATTTGCGCGTGGCCGCCGCGAAGGCGAGCTGGCATTCGGTGTTCACGTTTATTTTCGACACTCCGAGCCCTATCGCTTTTTTTATCATCTCTTCGGGTATCCCGGTGCCGCCGTGCAAAACGAGCGGGAGCTGTCCGGTGGCGCTCTGTATTTTTTCGAGCGCTTCAAAATTCAGCCCTTTCCAGTTGGCCGGGTAGATTCCGTGGATATTTCCGATTCCGGCAGCCAAAAGATCGATTCCGAGCGAGGCGATTTTGGCGCACTGCTTTTCGTCGGCGACTTCGCCCATGCCGACGACCCCGTCCTCCTCGCCGCCGATGCTGCCCACTTCGGCTTCGATCGACATGTTGTTTTTGTGCGCGATTTCCGCGAGTTCGGTTGTTTTTTCGATGTTTTCTTCGATTGGAAAATGGCTCCCGTCGAACATTATGCTGGTGAAACCGGCCTCCACGCATTTCAGCGCTTCTTCATACGATCCGTGATCCAAATGCAAAGCCACGGGAACGGAAATGCCCATGGCGGCATCCATCGCTTTCACCATGGCGACAACGGTGGAAAAGCCCGCCATGTATTTTGCCGCCCCCCCGGAAACCCCGAGTATAACCGGCGATTTTAGCTCTTCGGCGATTTGAAGCACCGCTTTTGTCCATTCCAGGTTGTTGATGTTGATCTGCGCCACGGCGTAACGGCCTTCTTTGGCCTTTTTTGACATTTCAATTGCGTTTGCGAGCATTGTTATGATCCTCCTTGATTTGTATTTTATTTAATCATATATTTTCTTTAAAATATGCTTTGTGCCACAGCAAAAACGAATATGCCGTGTAAAGCTTGCGTCCGTTATTTTTTTTGCCCTGGAAATGCTCGTCCAGCATAAAAAGCAATTTTTCTGTCGCAAAAAATTCCCTCGCGAAATCCTGTTCGAACATATTTTTTAGCATATCGCGGTATTTGGGCTCTTTCAGCCAGAGCTTGAACGGAACGGGAAAGCCGAGTTTTTTTCGCTTGGCCCATTCGGGCGGGATCGTCCTGTTCGCCACTTCCCGGAATATCCATTTTGTGACTTTGTTTTTTATCAGATATTTTTTCGGGATTTTTGAGGCCAACGCGAAAACTTCCCTGTCCAATATAGGCGCACGTGTCTCGAGCGAATGCGCGGATGTCATCCGGTCGGCTTTTAACAGTATGTCGTTTGGCAGCCACAAAAACAGATCCAAATATGATTTTTTGATCAAATCGCCGCAGTTTTTGACTTTCTCAAAATACGGCCCGGTCACATCTTTATAGCTCATTTCGCTTTTGTAAGCCTCGCTCAAAATGCCGTTTGCCTCGTCGTCGTCCATGATAAACGCCTGGCCGATATAGTAGTCCTCGACCTTTTGCCCGTATTTGACTAACGTACCCCTGCCTTTGAAATTCGGCAGCGATTTCGCCAGCTTGCCCACAAGCCTTCTGAATCCGAAAGGGAGCTTTGAATATACATTTGAAAAACGCGATTCGGCAAATGGCAGATACCCCGAAAAAAATTCGTCGGAACCCTCGCCGGTGAGCGCGGCTTTCACATGAGCCGCCGCCATTTGCGAAAGATAATACAGCGGCACCCCGGACAAATTCGCGTAAGGTTCGTCGCAAAGGTATTGCACCGTGGGCAAAATTTCAAAAAATTCATCGGCGGACACGATTTTTTTGTGGTTTTCGAGCCCGAGCATATCCGAAAGCTGTTTTGCGTATATCGATTCGTCGAAGCCGTCCGCGGCAAAGCCGACTGAAAAAGTTTTTTGGGGCTTTGCCACCGAGGCGATGAAGCTCGAATCCACCCCGCCGGACAAAAAGCCCGCGACTTCGATTTCGCCGCTTTTGTGGAGCTCTATTGAACTTTTGAGCGTCTTTTCCAATATATCCGCATATTCGCCGAACGCTTTGGTTTCGGTTTTGTATTCGATTTCAAAATAGCGCGCAATCTCCATGGCGCCGTTTTTGTACGTGAACCAGCATCCCGGAGGCAGCCTGAAAACACCTTTGAAAAAAGTTTCTTCCAAGGCGGAATACTGGAATATGAGATACATTTTCAACGCGGCTTTGTTGATTTCTTTTTTGAATTTCGGGTGGGGCAAAAAGCTTTTTATCTCCGAGCCGAACATGAACCCGGCGCCGTTTTTATGCCAGTAAAACGGCTTGACTCCGAAATGGTCCCTCGCGCCGAACAATTCACGGGTTTTTTTGTCGTATATCACAAAAGCGAACGCCCCCCGGAGCTTCGCGGCTATTTCGCAGCCGTGCTGCTCATAGCCGTGCAGCGCGGTTTCGGCGTCCGACGAGCCGGAAAACACATGGCCGGCCTCGGCAAGCCCGGCCCTGATCTCTTTGCCGTTATATATCCTGCCGTCGAAAAAAATCACAAGGCTTTTTTCTTCGTTGTACGCGAGCCGATCCAAATCGCTTGGCTCAATTATCGAAAACCTCGCTCCTGCGGCGAATTTATCGTCTATGAAATATTCTTCGCCCTGCTTTCCCCTGTGGGCTATTTTATCGCTCATTTTTTTTATCAGGATATCTTTTTCTTTGATATCTTCATCGAAAAACCCGACAAACCCGCTCATTTTTTCCCTCCGTTAAACAAAATATTTTTCGCTATTTCAAGATCGGATTCGTAAAATTCATATTCGCCCTTGACTTTTTGGTAATTTTCCCCGCCCTTGGCCAAAAGCGCCACCACATCGCCGGGCTTCGCGCTTTTTATCGCTTTTTTTACCGCTTCGCCCCTGTCAGAAATTATCTCATAGTTGGTATTTGGCATATGCCCCGCGATTTCGGCGCATATGGCCTCCACATCCTCGAATTGCGGGTCTTCTGCGGTCAGATACACATAATCCGAATTCTTGCCGACCACATCGGCGAAATCTTTCCGGCGCCTGTACGCCTTTTCGCCCGGAGCGCCGCCTACCGAGATTATCCTTTGATTCGGGTAATCGAATTTTATCGATTCGTATAATTTGGTGAAGCTGAGCAGGTTGTGCGCGTAATCGACAATCACGGTTACGCCCCCGTTCTCAAACACATTCATCCTGCCGGGAATCTGCGTTTTCAGAAGGCCGGCTCGTATATCTATGTCGTCTATATCCAGCGTCTTGCACATGGCGACCGCCGCCGCCGCGTTTTCGACGTTGAACAAACCCGGGGTTTTTATCGCGAATTTCGCAAAATAGCCTGTTTTATCGTTTTTTATGCAAAAGCTCAAACCTTCTTTTTCTTTTTTTATTTCGGAATAATAATAATCGCAAAAGTTTTTGGATTTTTCGCTTCCAAACAAAACGATCTGCTTTAAAGTTTCGGAACCGGCGGCTGCGGCGAGCGCCCTGTCAAAACAATCGGTTTCGCGGTTTATCACAATATTCGAGCAGTTTTCCAAAAATTTCAGCTTGCAGCCCAAATAGTCCTCGAAGCTGTCGTGTTCTGCGGGGCTTATGTGATCCTCCGCGATGTTTAAAAATATGCCGTTTTGAAATTTTATGTTGTGCACCCGATCCAGTTTGTACGCCTGGGAAGTCACTTCCATCGTGAAAAAATTTATCTTGCTCTGTTTCGCCTCGTAAAAAAACTGCTGCAGATCGCGAGGCTCCGGAGTGCTGTTGTGGGATTCCTCGCCGCGCTTGCCGGTATAGGTTTCAATGGAGGAGATAAGGCCTGTTTTTGATTTTGTGTGCTCGTCAAAAATATTTTTCAAAAAATAGGCCACGGTGGTCTTGCCTTTTGTGCCGGTTATGCCCACCAGATTCAAGCTTTCATACGGGTAGCCGTAATAGAGCGGCGCGATGAGCGCGATGGCGCGGCGTATGTCGGATGTTATGATATAGTCGGCTTTGAAATCGTATTTTTGCTCGGAGAGGTAGCAGACCGCGCCTTTTTGCAGCGCATCTGCCAGTTTTTGCTCCTTGAAGTGGGAATGCTTGGAAAAAAACAAGGTGTTTTTTTCGATCTCCCTCGAATCGTGGGAAATGAATCCAACCTCCGCTTCAAGCTCTTTTAATTTGTATTCGCCCAAAAGCCCGTTTTGCGACAGGAGGCCTAAAATCTGATTATAGCTGATTTTTGGGTTGTCCATCAAAATCACTCCGATATGTCATATTCTGTTAACAGATGCGGGATATAATAATATAATAAAAGCATGAAATCAACTGTATTGTGATTATAACAAAAAAATATGTCCAATTTGATACAAATAAAAAAAATTCTTGAAAAGTATGACAAAAACCCGAAAAAATCTTTGGGGCAGAATTTTTTGGCGAATCCCGAAATATCAAAAAAAATCGCCGAAATGAGCCTGAACGGCCATGCGGGCGATAATTGCGGCGCGCTTGAAATAGGGCCGGGAACCGGGGAGTTGACGCTCAGGCTTTGCGACCTGTACAAAAAAGTGGCCGCAATCGAACTCGACACCGGTTTCGAACCTATCCTGGCCGAAACGCTGGGCGGTCATGGCAATGTGAAAGTCATATTTGGGGATATATTGAAATTGGATTTAAACGAGCTTGCCGAAAATGAATTTGCCGGATGCGGCAAAATAAACATTTGCGCGAACCTGCCGTATTACATCACCACGCCAGCTATCTTAAAGCTTGTCAAAAGCGGCGCGAATTTTAGCAGCATCACGGTGATGGTGCAAAAAGAGGCAGCGGACAAACTGTGCTCAAAGGCGGGGGAAGAAAATTACAACGCGGCTGCGGCGGCGATTGGCTATTACGGGACGGCGAAAAAAATGTTCAACGTGCCGAAATCGGATTTTTACCCAATCCCGAAAGTGCTATCGACGGTGGTTTCCATAACCCCGCGCGCCGAGCCCGCCGCAAGCCCGAAAAGCGAAGCCATGATGTACAGGATCATCGAGGCGGCGTTCGGCCAGCGGCGCAAAACTTTGGCGAACGCGCTAAGCGCAAGCCTATGCCTCGACAAGCAAAAAATTTCGGATATCGTGAAATTAGTCGCGGGCAATGAAAGCATACGCGGCGAGGAGCTGGATACAAAGGCGTTTTCGGATATATCCGATTTGGTTTTGGATATGTTCACTTCCATAAACTCCATAACAATTAAAAAAGAGTGAGGGATGAATCTGCTGCGGACTCAGAAACCTTAAACTCAATTTGGTATTGGGTCTTTAAACGAGCAGGGGCGGCGATTTTTTGCTTTTATTGTGAGGTTTGAAAATTTTTGTTTGTACGGCAGATTAATTTATCTTAAAATTATAGACCGAATCAAACACAGATTGCATACCTTCCGGCATTACGGCTTTTGTAACATAATCCGGAAAATTCAAATCATGATTATGCCCGTCGAATATATTGATTATAATGTTTGTCTTTTTTAATTCCATGACTTTGTCTTTTAACTCATACACTTTGTTTACATCGCAATTTTGGTCTAATGTGCCGTGGAAAATAAATATGGGTAAATCAAGTTCAGGCAAAAGTTCCATGTTGCTTTTTAATTCAAAATGCTCCAAAAACCATTCCGAATTTAAGGGGATTAACCCGCCGCCATAATTATTTCTAAGCCATAAATTATCTTTGTTTTCAATCGCTTTGAAAATCGCTTCGCGGCTGTCTTTCATAATGATATAAAAATCCTGCTCGTCTATATAACCGTCTTTATTCACGTCAATCAAGTCGAAAGCTGTGTTTTGCAAGATTGATTTTATGACTTCATTCGGGTCGGCTTCGTATTCTTCTTTGCTTATCTTTCCGTCTCCGTCTTTGTCGAAATTATTTCGATACCATACCATTGAAGCTCCCCCGGAATTTTGCCAAGTCAGCACATCGCGCATATTGTCCACGGGTACGCCGGTTAAAAATAATGCGTCAACCATATAGGGATATTTTTCTGCGACTAACGGGGCGATAACCGCGCCTTCGCTTGCGCCCAAAAGTAAAACTTTACTGTTTGCAAGCCTTGTATCGCTTGCTTTTACGGCTTTTATCATATAATAAATATCATCGACTTGAATTGACGGCAAATATTTATTATATTGTTCCTCATTTAATGTATAATACATAGGAGGCGTATCGCCAATATCAACGCCGCGTGTATTATACGCAAAAAACGCTATGCCTTGCTCTTGAAAACGCTTGGCGTATAAATCGTTATAATTGATTATTCCCGCGCCAAAATTGCGCCGCGTATCGTATGTATGCGGTCCCGAACTGTTTACGAATATAACCAGTTTATCTATATTTTTTTCGCCGGGCAAAGTAAGTCTGCCTTTAAAAGTATATCCGTCAAACGAAGCAATCTCTATAATTTCCGAAGTCGGATTAAAATCAATTTGTTTCATATCGGTTATTTCCTCTCCGTTGTTTTCGTTATTATCGCCCGATTCTTTATTATCGCTGCACGCTGTCAAAAACATAAAACAAAACGTAAATATTGTGAAAATTAAAATCTTTTTCATAGGCTTTCCTCTCGCATAAAATATGATTTCTAATATTTGCGCCATTTTTACGAATACCGCACAAATATTATGTAAGTGTAAAGGTAAGGCGGTGAAATCCATATCAAACCCTCCTTCCATGCAATATCATAACATAAGCAAAGAAGCGCAACCGCATATTTTTTGTACAAAAAATAATGTCTGAATGTGTATGGCTTAATATGCGAAATTTGTGTTTATATCTTGATATATTTTTTGAGCTAATTCCGATATTTTTTTATGTTCTTTATGTTTAATAAGTTTTTCAAGAGAATTATCATTGTACCGTATTTTCGTAAACCATAATCCATTTGAAATAGCATATATATCATCGAAAACAGATTTTTCTTTTTCAGAAAGGGTTCGGTGATTTATATATCCGTTTACAAAGGATTTGAATAAGCCCCGTCTATCAGCGTCAGTCAAACCATCGGCTAAATCATTTTCATACGCTGTCAGTAAGCCTTCAAGTATCATGTCGCTTATGAGGGTTTCATCTCCGGCATTATTATAATCGAATAGTCCCAACCCATCGCCGATATATGTTAAATTGTTTGTGGAATAATCGCCTTGTGTCGCGTATTTTGGCAAACTATCCCACGCTTCTTTTAATCGGTTTAGTTTTTTTTCGTATATGGAACATATTTGATTAAATATATTGTTTTCAATCAATCCGTCATGTCCAAATCTTAAAAAATCATCATATCCGATAACTTCATTATAGCCAACAATATTAAACAGCGTTTTGTTATTTATATGAAGATTATCGTTCTCCGCAATACAATGGTTCTTTCCCATTAATTGCCCGATTTTATGCGCAAGGTCGTTATCAATTACTTTTATTTCTGCACCGAAATAATCCTCTATGGTTACGTCAAGAGTAAATCCGTGAAAAGGATAAGCGATACAATAAATATCGCCGCTTTTATATCTTGTCGGGGTCAAGATACCGCGACTTCTTAAATGCTCTGAAAAACGGCTCTGTTCTTCAATAATATTATGGGGATTCAATTCTTGCCGTATAAATTTAATGACTAACGCCCTACCATCAGCCAATTCAACTTTTACGATAAATTTCATCTCTGACGTTTCTTCATCAAATCCATTAATGAAAAATTTATAATCAAGCACATCAGAATTTATATTGTAAAAAGGCAAAATATTTGTAATATCTTGTAATTCAATATTCACTTTTTAACCTCACCTTACATTTATGTGTCTGCAATTCTTCTTAAATTATACACAAAAATTAATCCAAAGAAAAGGAATTATTGTAAATTTTATTTCTGTAAGCAATAACGGGCAAGCGATATACTCGCCCGTGCAAAATATTTTTTATTGACAATCTAAAAAAGTGTGAAAATTTTCATAAATCTGTGCTATAATAAATAGTGGGAAGGAGTGTGCAGATGACGAAACTCAAATATACGTTCAAAAATGATACACTGTTCAAAATGCTGTTCGTGCAATATCCCGACTTGCTGAAAAAACTCGTCGCGGAATTGCTTAACATACGGCTTGAAAGTATCGGGGAGTTTGTGATAGCCAACCCCGAAATGCCGCCGGAAGTCATGGGTGATAAATTCTGTCGGCTTGATATAAATATGACGGTGAACGACCAGCGCGTGGATTTGGAAATACAAGTCAACGACGAGGGTGATTATCCTGAACGCTCCTTGTACTATTGGGCGCGTGAATATTCGACCGCGCTTGGCGATGGCGAGGAATACTCGGACTTGCCGCGCACAATCATCATCAGCATTGTAGCTTTTGAAATGTTCGACTGCGCGGAGTTCCATTCGGAATTTCACGCTCTCGAAGTTACCCGCCACACGCCGCTCACAGATAAATTTTGTATGCACTTTTTTGAATTGCAAAAACTCCCGAAGTCTATAACCAAAGACGACGGATTGAAATTATGGCTGTCGTTATTCAACGCAGAAACAGAGGAAGAATTAAAACAAATTGAAGCATTGGAGGTACCGATTATGAAACAGGCAATCGGGGCGTACCGCCACGTAACCGCAACGGACGAGTTCAAGGAAATAGAGCGTCTGCGTTCACGCGCTCGGCACAATGAAGCGTCCGCGCTCGGTCATGCCCGACGCAAGGAACGCGAAAAATGGCAAGGCGTGATACAAGAAAAAGACGAAACTCACGCTGCTGCGCTTGCGGAAAAAGACGCGCTCATCGCGGAATTACAGGCGCGACTAAAAAAAGACAATTAAGAATGAAAGCGCGGCGGGTTATTTATTTGCCGCGCTTTATATTTTGAGTATTACAAATTAATATCGTGTTTCCGTGTGCGTCCTGTTTCCCGTTCTTCCTGTCGCATGATAAGGAAAGGAAATGGAACGTAAATTTAATGCAATTACGCGAAAGTTATTCAAAAATATTTCCTTTTGAATCAGAGCGTTGGAAGATAGCCGCTCCCGTTTCCGAATCGGTAGCCGTGTATGCTCCATCACCGTTCCCGCCGTCACTGACGCTTGATACCGGCAATGTTTATCTTTGCATTGATATGCTTTCTTCTTTTCATGGTATCCATACTCTTTGCTCCCGCATTTCGGACATTTGTATCCTTCCGCCCATTTCATGTCGAACAAAATAAACGTTTGCGCGAACCTGCCGTATTGCATCACCACGCCAGCTATCTTTACAGTTTATTGTAACAGAGTATATCTTCATGTATGGTCAATCCATTTGCCCTGATATCACTATTATGATGTCGAGCAATTGCCATTTATCGAGCTTCTCCGGCTCTCTTCGTTCAAATATTTCCATGCCTGCATTTTATCCCTGACGATGCTTTTTTTCAATGCTTTCCCTGTGAATTTTTCGCAAATTTTTTTCCTTTATTTTCGTTTTACGACGATGTCGATTGAATCCCCCGAAAACAGCAAATCATCTGCCATTGCCACGTATTCCGCGCCCCAATCATCCAAATCGAAATCGACAAACTCAATGGCGCAGCTTTCAGAATCGGCGTCGATTATCTCAATTTCTTTTTTTTCGGCGGATTTGTATTCAAGAAAATAGTCCGTGTTTTTTTGGACGATGTACACATAGTATTTTCCGCCGTTTTCGACAATGGCCGATGGTGAAACCACATATTCATGCATGGTGTCATTCACATAATTTCCGTGTATCCGGGCCGTATATACATTTGGAACTATAATATCGTAAATATTTTCCCTGTTTGCGTAAAACAAGGCCAAAATGACGGTCAGCGGGATAAAAATCAATATTTTCGCTTTTGTTTTAATCATCGTTTCTTCGCCCCCCTGAAACGATATTTGTCAGCGCAAAAAAGATTATCAGCGGCAAGACGCAAAAAATCCCCGCTATGGACAGATAGTTCGATTTTTGTTCTATGGCCTCCCGCATCATCACCGACAACGGAAAATCGCCGCTGTCGGTGATGAACATGATCACCGGCTCCATTATGTTCCATCCGTCCGCAAATGACAAAAAAAATATCACGGAAATCATTTTTTTTGCCATGGGCAGTATAATCTTGAAAACGATTTTAGCGGTGGAAGCCCCGTCAAGCTGGGCGGCCTCTATTATGTTGTCCGGGAGGGTGTTTAGATATTGGGTGAAATATATCACCCCGAACGGCAGAAATATCTGGGTCGCATATACGGCGATTTTGCGGTTTGTCATCTTCAACAGGCTGAGCACATAATAATTTTGAAGCATCAGCACTTGGAACGGTATCAGCAAAATGACAGCGTATAGAACATACAGCGTCTTTTTGAATTTGAACTTGAATTTCGAAAACACGAACGACATCAGTATCATCGGGACAAGCTGCCCCGTCGATATCACAAAAGCATAAAGAAACGAATTCTTCAGACCCAAATAGAAATGATCGCTAAGCAGCAAAAATCTTATGTGGCCAAAGAACCCAAATACGCCGTCTTTATAAACGGATGTGAAGATCAACAGAAATACAGGCGAAAATATCATTACGGCAAAGACAAGAAGCATTATTTTTAACGCCAACGAAATCATTTTTTCAATCATGGAACTGCCCCATATTGTCGTATATATAAATCACGGACGGAACCAGCGCGATGCATAACAGAAACAGAAATACATATGAAGCGGCGGCGGTCATTTCATAGTTCAATTTCAAAAATTGATTTTGTATGTAGTGCTGCAAAAAATACAGGTTTTGCGGCGGATAGTTTCCGTATATCACATATATTTCCTTGAATATCCTGAAACTGTTCACGACAGTTAAAATCGAGCTGATCAATACATACGGCAAAATCAGGGGAAGCGTGATATATCGCTGGGCCAAAAAAGCGTTCGCCCCGTCCATCGCGGCCATTTCGTATATGGTTTTGGGTATTTCAAAGCCAAAACAAACGAGCTGCTTTTGAATATGTTTATCAGGTTGTTTGGCGATATGCCCTGGCCGTCCGAGTCGGTTTCGATGAAAACCGCAAAAAAGCTCCACGCGAACGGCAGTATATAAAACACGAATACCCCGGAAAAACCTGTTATAAGCGCGGCGCACAAAAATTTTTTGTTTCGTATGTTCATATTTTCATTCGTTTGAATATATCTCGATTTTTTGTTCTATTAAACTCACGAGCGCATCCAAATCCATTTCCCCTTTGCAATAGCCGGTTGCGGCATCGGAAATCGCAGACGACAAATCATAGCTCAATTTGGATATATCGTTCAGGCTTTCAAAAATTTTGTTTTTGGTACACTTCTTGCTCGATGGATACCACTTGTCTATCTTGATGAAGTGTTTGCCTTGGTCTTTCATCTTGTATTCGAGGAACTGCCTGAACATCCCCCAACCCATGTCATGTACTGTCTTTCCGAATTTCAATGCCTGTGCCATCGCTTGTATATTCAAATCCTCTACCCCCACTAAGTCGTAGAAATTGGCTATCTTTCTGCTCTCTTTGTGCAGGTAGTCTCTTCTTTGATTCCCTATCTTCTCGTGTATCATACTTATCTTTATATTTTGCTTTTTATAGTTCGCGCCATCTTTTTCCATATGAGACAACTTGCGTTGTTCTCTCCCAAGCTTGCCCTCTTGCTCCCTATAGTGTTTCGGGTATTGCGTTTTGTTCCCCTCATTGTCCACGTACCCGTTCCCCATCGAAAAATCCATCCCTATGATTGCTTCGGGTATCACTTCCGCTATCTCTCGCATATATTCGTACAGGATAGAGGCGTAGTATTTGTCCGTGGGCGTTTTGCTTATCGTCACCGATTTCAGCACATAATCGTTTGGCGCGCTTCGATGCTCTTTCATTTTCAGCTCGCCCAGCTTGGGCACTCGCAGCTTCCCATCCAATATCCTTATGTTATTTCCCACTAGATTCGTAGTGTAGCTCTGCCCTTCGTTTTTCCTTTTGAATTTTGGATGCCACTTGTAGTCGTAATATGTTAGTTCCTTACCCGTCCGTTCTGCTCTTTCTTTAGTTTTCTTGCTATAGGTAGGTTCTTTTTCCTTCAAGAATTTCCCATATGCCGATTCCAGGTTTAGTTGGGCATTTGCTAATGCGAGGCTATCTACCTCTTTCAACCATTCATGCTCTCCCTTGAATCTCGCATATGGCATGATGTTGGGCTTGCCCGTCTTTTCATACGTCTCCATGCCAAAATATAACTCGGAATTGTATATGAATCGCACACATCCGAACGTCTTGGACAGCATTATCCTTTGCTCTGTCGTTGGATATATCCTGTACTTGAACGCTTTGTTGTGCCGTGTTGGATCTTCTTCTTTTCTCTTTCGCAAATGTATCACCTCCCTCACCTTATATTATATCACAAACTTCATCTCTTGTCAAGCGTTTTTGCTGTCTTTTTCGTCTTTTTTTTGATTGCTTGCCACCCCGCACGTGTAGCGAACGTGAACGAAGTTCACGTGCAGTTCACGCCAATAACCACGTCCCTAATGGACGCCACGATAAATGAAAAAACAGGGACACGGGCAGGGAGCAGACGGCGCAGATCGAGCGGACGGACGCGATGATACAGCGCAGCTTGGGCGACGACTACAAGGCTGCTGCGGCGGCGCTTGATGAAATCCCGGGAGTAGGCAAAGTGGCCGCAGAGCAGATCATCGCCGAGACGGGCGCTGACATGACAAGGTTCAAGAACCAGCACAGCCTGTGCAAATGGGCCGGAGTTTGCCCCGGCAACAACGAGTCCGCAGGCAAGCAGAAGAGCGGCAAAACCTCAAACGGCAATCAAGCCCTCATGTGTAACGAATGTGAACGGAGTTCACATACAGTTCACACCAATCGATTGACAACCCTGACCCAGTGCGCCAAGTCTGCCGTCAAAAAAAAAATTCGTTCTTCTCCGCCCAGTACGCGAGGCTCGTCTCCCACAGGGGCAGAAATCGCGCCACCATGGCCGTCGCCCACTCCATCCTTATCGCCGTCTATTTCGTCCTCTCCGGCCATGACTTCCGCGACCTCGGCGCCGATTACTACAACCAGTTCAATCGCGAGCGTAAGATCAACTCCCATGTCAAGCAGCTCTCCAAGCTTGGCCTCACCGTCCCCGATGATCTCGTCAACGATGTTCTCTCCAGACCTCCCGGTTGATATCTTCCCTAATATTTCCCCCTTTTTGCGCCATTTTCCGTGACGCTTGCTTTGCTTTGTCCTTTTTTTCCCACACTGTGCTACCTTTTTTCACATTAATCGAAAATCCCACCGCCTAAATTCTGCGGATTTTTGAGGCGGGGGTATTACGCCGCCCTTGTTAAATTGAGCCCCGATATTTTTTTCGTCCCCAAAGCGTTTTAAAATTTTACAATTTTACGATTGCATTTTTGCGGGGAGTATGGTAAAATAAGTCAGAAAGCAAAAAGGGGGAATGTTTTAAATGCTGGAGCTTTTAAAATGCGCGTTTTACGGCATGGTCCAGGGTTTCACGGAATTTTTGCCGGTTTCGAGCTCGGGGCATCTGGCCATACTTAAAAATATATTCGGGCTTGAATTCGACGACGCGATGCTGTTCGTGCTCATTTTGCACCTCGGTTCGCTCGCCGCAGTTATTTTGATCTACTTCAAAGACATAAAAAATATGTTTTTTGGTTTTTTTAGCCTCGCCGGAAAGATATTCACCGGAAAATTCAGCCTGAAATCCGCAAATTCCGGCGAACGGCTTGTCATATTGGTGTTCATCGCCGCCGTTCCGCTTTTCATCGGCGCATTTTTGGACAAACAGATAGAAATCCTGTCGGATTACACGAAAATAGTCGGGGTTTTTCTGATAATAAACGCAATCATCCTGTTTTTTTCGGACATGGTGCCCGTCGGCGAGGTGACAGAAAAAAACGCGACCCCGCAAAACGCGCTTTTTGTCGGCTTGTGCCAGCTTGTCGCGGTGGCCCCGGGCATATCGAGGTCGGGCTCCACGATAACGGGCGGGCTCTTGAACAATTTCAGCCGCCAATTCGCGGTAAAATTTTCGTTCATCATGTCGATCCCGGCGATACTCGGAGCGAGCGTGTTCAAATTCGCGGATTTCGCGAAATCGGAATCGGAAATAACGGGCCAAATGCTTGCCTCGTGCGCGGTCGGATTTTTGCTCGCTTTTTTCTCGGGATTAGCCGCGATTTTTCTGTTGAATTTCATAGCCCGCAAAAAAAAATTCAGGATATTTTCCATATATTGCCTTGCGGCAGGTCTGCTCGCGGTGATTTTCGGGTAGCCAATCGATATAATTGGGAGGAAAAATGGAGCAAAGAAGAAAAAAAAGCGTTGCGGGGCGGGGAAGGCCGCCGCAGAGAAGGCCGTCCGCCGACAGCGCAAAAACAAACAAAAAAACAAAAGGCAAACCGGCGGCTCAAAACAATTCCGCGAAAAACCGCGAAAAACCCGAGCCGAATTCAATGGCGCAAACCGTCGCGCCCTTTATACTGATCGTGTTTTCCATATATATACTCGTGACATTTTTTGTCACCGGCCCGGAGAGCGTGGGCGGAGTCGGAGTTTTTACCCGCAATATATTTTACGGGCTTTTCGGCGCGGTGGCGATATTGGTTCCGGTTTTTTCGATTTCCATAGCTGTATTTATGAGAAGCGACATGAAGAGCGGGTTTTTCAGGTACAGGCTCATATTTTCCGCGATTTGCCTCGTTCTGTTCGCTTCGATGTTCCATCTGGGCTGGAAAGAGAGCCCCGAAGCGGGATACAGCCTCAAAAAAATATTCGACAACGGGAAGCTGTCGAATGGCGGCGGGGTGTTCGGGGGCTATTTAGCCGAGACGCTGCGGCGCTGCGTGGGCAGCGTCGGCGCCTGGATATTCGTGCTGCCTCTCTCCGCGATCTTTGGCATCTTTTTATTCGGATTCACCCCGCAGGGGCTCATAAAGCGAATCGTCGCGCTGGTGCGGGAATATAAAGAAAACAGGCCGCAGCAGCAATTGCCGGAGATCGAAAATCGCCGCGAGCCCGCGCTGCAGCCCCAGAATGCCGCCCCCCGCATAAAACAAACCGCCAAAACCTTCGAGGACGATATACCGATCGATTTGGCAAATTCCAAAAAAAGCAGAAAGAAGCCAAATCAAAACGGCTTTGAGATGGGCGACAACCCGTTTGCAAACGGTTTCACCGATGAAACGGATGAAATAGAACGAATAAACATAAAAAATGCGGAAGACCAGATAAATATCGAAACCCTCCCAACCCTCCCGGAAGTGCCCGAAAAGGAAATGTTCGGCTCAAACGATGCTTTTGCCGATGAAAACGGCGAAATCGATTTTTTAAACGCATCAGATGAATCGGCCGAGACAGCCGAACCGGAGGATTTTGAAAGATTCGAAGTGGGCGAACTGGAAAACTTGGACTCCGTGCCGATAGAAAGGGACGACGAACCCGAAGAGATCGCTTCGGAAAACGCGATGATTTTTGGCGATTTCGAAAAAAAAGATGAAATCCCCCCGATAAAAAAAGAATACAAACTCCCTCCGATATCCCTTTTGACCAAAGACACGAGCACGGCGAATTCGGATATAAAAGAAGAATTGCAGACCACGGCGCAAAAGCTGGTGGATACCCTCGCCAGTTTCGGGGTGAAGACAAAAATTTACGGCTTTTCGAGGGGAGCTTCCATAACAAGATATGAGATATCCCCGGATTCGGGCGTCAAAGTGAATTCGATCGTCACTTTGGCAAACGACCTCTCGCTTAATTTGGCCGCGGAAGTCAGGATAGAAGCCCCGATACCCGGAAAAGCGGCGATAGGCATAGAAGTGCCGAACAAAGTGCGCGAATTCGTGTATCTTCGCTCGCTTCTCGAAGAGGCGCAGTTTGGCAACGCGGCGAGCAAAATCACGATCGCGCTTGGGACGGACGTGGCCGGGAAACCCATATACTCGGACATCGCCAAAATGCCGCATTTACTGATCGCAGGGGCCACGAACATGGGAAAATCGGTCAGCATGAACTGCATGATCGCCAGCATTTTGTTCAAAGCTTCTCCCGACGAGGTCAAATTCATCATGATAGACCCAAAAAAAGTCGAGCTCAACATCTACAACGGGATACCCCATCTTTTGGTGCCTGTGGTGAGCGACCCCAAAAAAGCGGCGGGCGCGCTGTCCTGGGCGGTGAACGAAATGGAAAACAGGTACAAGCTGATCGAGGAAAGGGAAGTCCGGGATTTTAGGTCATACAACGAATCCATAAAAAACGATCCGCTCTCAGAGCCGCTTCCGCAGATAGTGATAATCATCGACGAGCTCGCCGATTTGATGCTGACCGCGCCCGCCGACGTGGAACAGTCGGTGAACCGGCTCGCCGCCAAAGCGAGGGCGGCGGGGCTGCATCTGATCGTGGGGACGCAGAGGCCTTCGGTGGATGTCATAACAGGGCTGATCAAGGCGAATATCCCCACGAGGATAGCCTTCACGGTAGTCGCGCCGCAGGACTCCAGGACGATAATAAACATGGGCGGGGCGGAAAAGCTGATAGGGGTGGGTGATATGCTCTATGTGCCCACAGGAAGCAAACCGATACGCGTCCAAGGCGCATACATCAGCGACAGCGACTGCATAAGCGTGGTGAATTTTTGGAAAGCGCAGTCCGACGGCCAATACGACGAGGGCATCGCGGAGGAAATCGAGCAGGAAGCGGCGAGGTGCAACACGAAAGGCGCGAAAATAAAAGACAAGGACGAGGAAATAAATGCCGAAGACGAATTTAAAAAAGACTCCATGCTCAAATCGGCGATCGAAGTGGCTCTCGACAACGGGCGCATATCCACTTCGTTGCTCCAGACCAAGCTTTCCCTTGGCTACGCGAGGGCCGCGAGGATCGTGGACACAATGGAAAAAATGGGCATGATCGGGCCCTTCGAAGGCTCCAAGCCCCGAAAATTACTGATATCCAAGCAGGACTTCATCGAAATGACGATGAACAGCGATAATTTCGAATGAAAAATAAATTGCTTTGCGCCGGATTCACTGCACCGCTTCATAGGCGGCGAGAATTTTTTCGAGGTTCGCTTGCGCTTTCCCCATGTTTTTTTCGACCACGGAGGCAAATTCGCGTTTGTTCGCGTCTATTTGGCTCTGGAATGTATACGATATTATCCAGTTGTCGTAAACATAGCCGAAATCGAATATCCGGCCGCTGTAAATTATGTCGAGCATTTCGGCGGATTCGTTGTCCCTCGAAAATTTGGTTTTCAACAAAACATCGTAATAAGCGGGCACAAGGTATTTGTATGAAAGAAACGACATTTCTTCGATTATGGCTCCGGTCCGATCGAGGTTGGAAACCATGATTGGGATTCCCATAAGCAGGGTGTGGCCGTCCATGAACGAATAATATTTTTCCTGCGCCGAATCGAGTTTGGGATATGGCAAAATGCCGAAATCCGTTTCCATGCCCCTGAGAATCTGCGGGGCGGTGAGATATTTGAACATCAAAAGAGCCCTGTTTTCGGAAAATATCTTGAAATATTTTGCTTCCAAAGTCCAATTGGCTTCGTAAATCGTATAATCCGAACGGCACAATTCAAACGCTTTGTCAAAACTGTTTATCGAACGCTCTGTCACGTATTCGATGTACGGGATGTTGTTTTCGTCTTTTCTCATCACCATATTGCCGCAGGAATAGAAAAGGCCCTGAGCGCCATAGTTCATTATGATTCCCCATTGGTCTTCTTCGTCCATTATGCCGTCGCCGTTAAGGTCTTTGGCTATATCCTTGGAAACTTCGGCCGCTTTGTCAAGCGTCCAATGCCCGCTTTTGACGATTTCGTACAAATTTTCCACTCCATTTTCTTTTTGCACTTGCTTGTTGAAAAACACCGCGTATAAATATTCGTTTGAACCCACGCTCAAATCGCTCAGGGCCAAAAACATTTTGTTTCCCACCGAAAGCTGTTCGGCTACTTCCGAACTCCAATACGGTTTTGACAAATCGATGCAAGGGATATTTTCCCAGTTCAACAAAAATCCGTTTGCAGCCGCCGGCCCGCTTCCCCCCATTTCAAATGCCAAAAACAAATCATATATGTCTTCGCCGGCATTCACGGCTTTTTTCAGAGCGTCATAAGGGCCGTTCGGTTCCGGCTCCGCCGCCATTTTAATTTGTATGTTGAATTTGTTTTCCGTTTCCCTGTTTCTGCGGTAAGTCGCATCGTTCATCGGTTCGCCGGTTTCTTCTTCGGCGTAGATGTCGCGGGTGTGCAGCGGGTAATCGTGCAAGCCGTCGTCCGTGGTCAAAATGGTAAACGCATATCCCCCGAAATCGAACGCTTCGATGTTGGGGTCAAACGATTCGCGCAATTCGGCATTTTCCTCCCCGCCGGCTACTTTTTCATCAACGCCGTTTTCGTTCGCGGATTCGCTTTGATCCGTTTTCCCGCTATTTTGGGAACACGAAAACAAAAAAGGCAAAACAATTGAGAAAAATATAAAAATGCATATTGTTTTTTTTGTTTTTATCGCTTTGTTCATTGGTTAAATCCTCTCTATGCCCTTAAAAAACATTTCCAAATCTTTGTATTCCATTATACGCCCGCTAAGCGTATGTTGTCAAGAGGTTTTGAAATTTTCAATTTAAATTTTAACAATTTCACGATTGAATTTTTGCGGGGATTATGTTAAAATAAATTCAAAATATGCGATATTGGAGGGAAACGCAAAAATGAAAAAGAAAATGACTACGGTAAATTTTCAAGGGACGCAAAACCAAGAAGCCAAACTCGCAAAAGTGATAGACGAATACAAAAAAGTAAAAGGGGCGCTGATGCCGGTTTTGCAAAAAGCCCAGGAAATCTACGGATACTTGCCGATCGAAGTCCAGAAGATGATCGCCGACGGAATGGAAATCAGCTTGGAAGAGATTTACGGGGTTGTGACTTTCTATTCGCAGTTTTTGCTCAACCCCAAAGGCGAGACTGCGATTTCGGTATGCCTCGGCACCGCCTGCTACGTGAAAGGGAGCGGGGACATACTCGATAAAATATCCGAAAATTTGGGCGTAAAAGCCGGAGAAACGTCAAGCGACGGAAAATATTCCCTGGAAGCGACCAGGTGCATAGGGGCGTGCGGACTCGCTCCGGTGATGACGGTCAACGAAGACGTCTACGGCAGGATCAAACTCGACGATGTCGAATCAATATTGGCGAAATACAAGAAATAGGGGGCAATAAATAAATGAAAATAAAAAATGTCGCGGAATTGAAGGCGATGAGGGAAAACGCCAAGCTGAAATTCGAGATACAAGAAAACAGCACAAAAATCGTCGTGGGAATGGCGACTTGCGGAATGGCGGCGGGGGCAAAGGCCGTAATGGATGCCTTGAAAGAAGAAATAAAAACACAAAAAATAGAAAATGCGTCGGTGGCCAAAGCGGGTTGCATAGGGTTTTGCCAGTACGAGCCGATAGTCGAGGTATATGAACCGGGAAAACAAAAAGTCACTTACGTAAAAATGGATGCAAAAAAGGCAAAAGAAATCATAAACAGCCATATAATCGGCGGAAGGATTGTGAGCGATTACACAATAGGCGCCGCCGCGGCAACATTTAAGTGAAATCGGAGGGTGAAAATAGATGATACATTCTCATGTATTGGCTTGCCAAGGAAACAGCTGCACCGCCTGCGGAAGCAGGGAAGTCATTTTGGCGATTGAAGATTCCATAAAACGGAACGGATTGGAAAACGAAATAAAAGTAATCACGACAGGCTGCCACGGGCTTTGCTCTGTCGGCCCGATTTTGGCGATATATCCGGGAGCGGTCACTTACGCGAAAGTTACCCCGGAAGATGCCGATGAAATCGTGAGGGAGCATTTGATAAATGGCAAACCGGTAAAAAAGCTCGTGTTCGACGAAAACGCCGAGGGCGGGAGCATAACATCTGTAAACGACACGCCTTTTTACAAGAACCAACAAAGGATAGCGCTGAAAAACTGCGGAATCATCGACCCGGAGAACATAGAGGAATATATAGCCAGCGACGGTTATCAGGCGCTGGGCAAAGCCCTTGTTGAAATGACTCCCGAAAACGTGATAAAATGCGTCAAGGATTCCGGGCTTAGGGGCAGGGGAGGAGCCGGGTTTTCGACCGGATTGAAGTGGGAACTCGCCAAAAAACCCGTTTCTGAAACAAAATACGTTTGCTGCAATGCCGACGAAGGAGACCCCGGGGCATTTATGGATAGGTCGGTTTTGGAAAGCGACCCCCATTCGGTACTCGAAGCCATGGCCATAGCGGGATATGCGATCGGGGCTTCGGAGGGTTACATATACATACGCGCCGAATATCCAGTAGCGGTGAAACGGCTCGAAATCGCCATAAACCAAGCGAAAGAACTGGGGCTTTTGGGAAATGACATTTTGGGCACGGGATTTGATTTCGAAATAACCATAAGGCTCGGGGCGGGGGCGTTCGTGTGCGGCGAAGAAACCGCGCTCCTCACTTCGATAGAGGGAAACAGGGGAGAACCCAAACCCAGGCCTCCGTATCCGGCGGTCAAAGGCTTGTTTGGAAAACCCACCATACTGAACAACGTGGAAACATACGCCAATATACCGCAGATAATATTAAATGGGGCAGAATGGTTTTCGGGCATCGGGACAAAAAAATCGAAAGGCACGAAAGTTTTCGCCCTCGGCGGCAAAATCGAAAACACCGGGCTTGTGGAAATCCCCATTGGAACCACGCTGAGAAAAGTGGTGGAAGAAATAGGAGGGGGCGTGCCAAACGGCAAAAATTTCAAAGCGGCTCAGACGGGAGGCCCTTCCGGGGGCTGCATACCCGCGAGTTTGATAGACACCCCGATCGATTACGAAAATTTGACTGCCATCGGCTCTATGATGGGATCGGGCGGGCTCATAATCATGGATGAGGAAACCTGCATGGTGGACATAGCCAGGTATTTTTTGGATTTCACCGTGGACGAATCCTGCGGGAAATGCGTCCCGTGCAGGATAGGCACGAAACGCATACACGAAATACTCGAAAAAATCACATCGGGGAACGGCGAAATGAAAGACTTGGAAAAGCTCGAAGATCTTTGCCAGCACGTAAAAACATCGTCCCTGTGCGCGCTCGGCCAGAGCGCCCCCAATCCTATACTTACCACAATACGATATTTCCGCGATGAATATGAGGAACACATAAAAGACAAAAAATGCGTTGCGGGCGTTTGCAAGCAATTGCTGCAGTACATAATAATCGAGGCAAAATGCACAGGCTGCACGGCGTGCGTCAAAGTCTGCCCCACCGGCGCGATTTCCGGCGAATTGAAAAAACCCCATTCGATCGACCGCTCAAAATGCATAAAATGCGGCGCTTGCGTGAAGAGATGCAGATTTGGCGCCATAATAAAAAGATAGGATTACAGGAGGCAAAAGAGCAACATGGATAATATAAATATAAAGATAAACGGCAGGCAATACAGCGTCCAAAAAGACTTGACGATTCTCGAGGCTTGCAGGGAAGAATGCATCGAAGTTCCCACCCTTTGCTACATGAAGGACATAAACGCGATCGGTTCTTGCAGGATTTGCCTTGTGGAAGTCAAAGGAGCGCGATCGCTCATGGCTGCCTGTGTCCAGCCCATAACCGAAAACATGGAGATTTTCACCAACACGCTCGCAGTCCAAAAAGCTAGAAAAACCAACCTCGAATTAATTTTGTCCGACCACCACAAAGAATGCCTCAGCTGCGTGAGGAACCAAAACTGCGAATTGCAAAAGATGTGCAAGGATTTTTCGGTGGAAGACGAAAACTATTTCAAAGGTGACAGGACCCAATTTCCGGTCGAACATTCGACGATATTTTTGGTCAGGGACAACAACAAATGCATAAAGTGCAAAAGATGCGTGGCCGCTTGCAACAAATTGCAAGACATTTCCGTGATTGGGGCAAACGACAGGGGTTTTGAGACGCACATAGGTTGCGCTTTTGAACTGAACCTCGCGGATGTGCCATGCATATCCTGCGGGCAGTGCATAGTGGCTTGCCCCACGGGAGCACTGTACGAAAAAGACGACACCCAAAAGATTTGGGATGCCATAGAGGATCAATCAAAACACACGGTCATATGCACCGCCCCGTCGATTAGGGCCACTTTGGGCGAATGTTTCGGAATGGAACCCGGTTCTTTCGTCCAAGGCAAAATGGTGGCGGCTTTGAGGCGCATGGGTTTTGACGGGGTTTACGACATGGACATGACCGCCGATCTGACCATTATGGAAGAAGCCCACGAATTAATCGAAAGGCTCCAAAACAACGGGAAACTCCCAATGCTGACTTCATGCTCGCCCGGCTGGATTAAATACTGCGAACATTATTTCCCCGAATTCATCGAAAACCTCTCGAGTTGCAAATCCCCGCAGCAAATGTTCGGCGCAATTTACAAATCCTACTACGCCCGCAAAAAAGGCCTTGACCCCAAAGACATATGCGTAGTTTCGGTAATTCCGTGCACCGCCAAAAAATTCGAGCTCACCAGGGAAGGGCAAGCGGCCGGCGGAGAAGAAGCAAGGGACGTGGACGTGGCGATCACCACCCGGGAATTAGGCAGGATGATAACGCGAGCGGGCATTAATTTCCACGATTTGCCCGACGAACAGTTCGATTTCCCGATAGAAACCGCATCGGGCGCAGGGCTCATTTTCGGAGCCACCGGAGGAGTCATGGAAGCGGCGCTTCGCACCGCGGCCGAAGCGATAACGGGAAAACCGCCAGAAAAAATAGACTTTGAGGAAGTTCGGGGCATTGAAGGCATAAAAAAAGCTTCGTATAAAATCGGCGGGATTGAAATAAAAGTGGCAGTGGCCAGCGGCGCGGCAAATGCGAAAACGCTGCTGAACGCAGTAAAAAAAGGCGAATTGGAAGTGCAGTTCATCGAAATAATGGGATGCCCGGGCGGATGCATAAACGGAGGCGGGCAACCGGTGCAACCCATGAACGTCCGAAATTTCACGGATTTGAAAACCGCGAGATCAAAAGCGCTGTATTCCGAGGATGCGAAAATGACTTTGAGAAAAAGCCACGAAAATCCGATAATAAAAGAAATTTACGAAAATTATCTCGAAAAGCCGGGCAGCGAAAAAGCACACCGGCTGCTGCACACGCACTACAAAAAAAGAAACATGTACGCAAAATAAATTTGTGAAAAACGCTTGAAAACGCTTGAAAAAAAACTCAAAAAAGAATATACTTAAAAGATAAACTTTAGGAGGCATGAAAAATGAAAAAAATAATTGTTTTGGTGTTATCGCTTGTTTTAGTTTCGGTTTTGTTTACCGGCTGCGCGGGTTTGTCAAAAGAAAAACTGAGGGTGGGAATGGAATGCGATTATTCGCCTTTCAACTGGACCCAAACGGACAAAAGCAACCAAGCGATCCAAATAAGCAACGATTCTACGGGATATGCCGGGGGATACGACGTCCAAATGGCAAAAAAGATAGCCGATTTGCTCGGGATGGAAATCGAAATCGTAAAAACGGATTGGGACGGGCTGATCCCCGGAATCACTTCCGGCAAGCTCGATTTGATCATCGCCGGAATGTCCCCGACCGACGAACGCAAGGAAGTCATCGATTTTTCCAATTATTATTACGAATCCGATTTAGTCATAATCGTGAAAAAAGACGGCCCGTACGCAAACGCGGATAAAATCGCGGATTTTGCAGGCGCGAAAATCACAGGTCAGCTGAACACCACGCACTATACGGTCATCGACCAAATCGCAGGAGTGGAAAAAACCGAGGCTCTTCCCGATTTTTCCTCTATGACCAACTCGCTGAAATCCGGGTTCATAGACGGTTACGTTTCGGAACGGCCCCATGCGTTGGCCGCCACCCGCGTGCACACCGATTTGACATTTATCGGTTTCGATCCTGACAAAGGGTTTGCATACGACGTGAACGAATCAAATATATCGATAGGCATGCAAAAAAACAGCGATTTGCTCCCGAAAATCAACGACGCTTTGGCCAAGATAAGCAAAGATGATCGCGCCAAAATGATGGACGACGCAATCGCGCAATCGGCAGAATAAAAATGCAAATAATCATAAACATAATACGCGACAACGCGGCGGGATTTTTCGCGGGGGCCCTGACCACTATGCAAGTTGCCCTGATGGGTACGATATTCGGATCGATATTGGGTTTGCTCATCGGCGTTGTCAAAACGATACCCGCCAAAAAAACGGATTTTATCGTCAAGCGGTTTTTTTTGAAAATAACAAACGCGCTGCTTTCGGCATACATCGAAATATTCAGGGGCACTCCGATGATAATTCAAGCCGTGGTTATCTATTACGGTTCGGCGGAATGGTTCGGAATCCACATGACTTCGTTTTTCGCCGGAATTTTCGTTGTCTCGATAAATACGGGGGCATATATGTCGGAAATAGTGCGGGGGGGAATAAATTCGATCGACAAAGGGCAATTCGAGGCTGCGCACGCCGTCGGGATGTCGCACAGCCGTACAATGTTTTGCATCATCCTACCGCAGGCCATACGGAACATACTTCCCGCCACAAGCAACGAATTTGTCATAAACATAAAGGACACGGCTGTGCTCAACGTCATCAGCCTGTCCGAATTGTTTTTCAAGACAAAAGGCATTTACGGCAAAAACTTCTATTATTACCAAACGGCTTTGATCGCTTGCGCCATTTATTTCGTTTTGACTTTCACCACTACGCGCATATTGCGGTTTGTGGAAAAAAAGCTGAAAGGTTCGGAATCCTACACCGTGCTCGGCTCAAAAGCGAAACGGCTTGAAGACATGGGGGGAAAATGAAATGGGCGCTTCGGTTCTGGAAATTAAAGGGCTCGTGAAAAATTTCGGCGAAAATGAAATATTGAAAGGCATAGACTTTTCGATAAAAAAAGGCGAAGTCGTTTGCGTCATCGGCGCTTCGGGTTCGGGAAAGTCCACTTTGCTTCGGTGCATAAATTTATTGGAAATACCGACTGCCGGTACTATTATGTTCCACGGCGAAAACATCGCCGCCACAAAAAACCCCCCCGCAATGCTGCGCGCAAAAATGGGGATGGTTTTCCAACAATTCAATCTGTTCAACAACCTTACGGTTTTAGGGAACTGTATCGTGGGGCAGACAAAAGTTTTGGGGCGCAAAAAAGCGCAGGCCAAAGAAACCGCGATGCAATACCTCGAAAAAGTCGGCATGGCAGGGTACATAAACGCCAAACCGGATCAAATATCGGGAGGCCAAAAACAGCGGGTAGCAATTGCGAGGGCGCTTTCGATGGAACCCGAAGCTCTTTTGTTCGACGAACCCACTTCCGCGCTTGATCCCGAAATGGTCGGAGAAGTGCTGAAAGTGATCCGCGACCTCGCCGAAAGCGGGCTTACCATGATCATCGTCACGCATGAAATGGATTTCGCGCGCGAAGTCGCCGACCGCGTGATATTCATGGCAGACGGGGTGATCGTAGAAGAAGCCTCCCCCGAAAATATATTCGGCAACCCGAAACAGGAAAAAACGCGGACATTCCTCACGAGGATATTAAAACGCGAAAATGGGTGATTCCAAGTTCATTGCTAAGCCATATATTCCAGCATATCGAGAGTCACTTCGTAGGCGAGTTTTCCCTCGCTTTCATACAATTTGTACTCCCCGTACATATATTCGGCCATGCGCAATATTTCGTCCCCGGTGCAGCCGGCTATATGCGGGGTCATAATCACGTTTTCCAATTTGTAGAGCTCGCTTTCTTCTTCGGGGGGCTCCGGTTCGGTCACATCCAGCAAAACGGTCAGGGTGGGGTCGAGTTTTGCCGCTTCTATCAGGTCGCTTTCCTCTATTTGCGCCCCTCTGCCTGTGTTTATGAACGTGGCGTAATTTTGCATCAGGGCAAAATGGCTCTTGTTTATCATTTTTTGCGTCGCGGGCAGGTTTGCCACATGGTTTGAAATCACCGTGCAGCTCGAAAATATCTCTTCCAACGAAGCCTTTTTTACTCCGGCGGCCGCCGCTTTTTGCTCCGGGTAATACGGATCGTAGACCAATATTTCGGCTTTTATGTCAAGCCTTTTCAAATATTCTATCACGCGGCTGCCGATCGTGCCCGCGCCCAAGATCCCGATTTTTTGATTGTAGTTGCCGCGGTAGTTTTCGGTTATGAAAGCCCTTTGGCTGTTCCAGCCCTCCCGGCTTTTGAGCTTTCCCATGATTTTAAAATGGCCCTTGCAGGAAAGCAGTATTTTGGATAGCGCCACTTCGGCGACCGGCACCCCGTTGGCCACCCACGACGAAGACACCTTGATCCCTTTTTCCAAATATTCGCGCGCGAAATACTGCACCGAACCGGCCCCGTAAAAAATCACTTCGCAGTTTTTGAAATATTTTGAGAGTTCCGGAACCATTCCCCAGGTGGAAAAAATGTATCTGCAATCCGCCGCGTAATCCCTGTATTTTTCTATGTTTTCCGCACTTATTATCTCATCGGGGAATTCGAGCGCGGGTTCCGCCAACAACTTTGGCATGGTCTCTTTGTACACGCTTTTTACCATTTCGTTTCTGCACACAAATGCCGCTTTGCTTTTCATTTTCTGTTTTCCTCCTCTAAAAATTGTTTGTGAAGCCTGAAATAATCGTATGTGTTGGTAAGCCGGATGTCCAAGTCGGGGCGAAGCTTTTTTAGCGCCTCGACTATATCGATGATATACGAGGGGCTCTGCCAAACGATCCTTATGTAGTGGAATGCGGGCTTGTCCGGAAAGTCGCCGCCGATTATGCCGGCCAAGGCTTTCGCCACTTCGTCCACCGGTCCGCCGTTGCACACGTGGTTGAGCATTTCATCCACCATGACTCCGCCGTGCACTTTGGGTTTGTCGGGTTCGACCGGGCCGTGGAAGTTCATGATGATCCAAGCCAAGCCGTCCGGCGAGAATTTTGTCATCTGATCCAAAGTTTTGTCGGACAGCGGCTCCCAGTCGAGCACCATCGGCGTCATGGTCATATCAGTCAGATCATAGAAGCGCCGGTTGTGATCCACAACCATGTCCCAATATTCTTCCTTTATGCGGCTGGGGTTGAAATATCCGGCCGCCGAAGCGTCGGCTACGAACACGTCTTTGTCTTTGGCGGCGGTTTGATAAAAATATGAGATTATATCGGGATAGCTCTCGATCAGATTCGGGTTTATGCCCCATGAAAGATTGGCTTCGCCGCGCTTGGGATCGTCCCAGTGTTTGCGCATAAAGTCGTAGAGCGGGGTGGCCGAATCGTAGTCGCACATCTGTATGCCCAGATAGCAGGCATTTTCCAGAGCGGCTTTTTTTTCGGGGCGCGACTGTTTCAGGGGTGCAAACGGAAACTGCGAGTGCAGCGACTGGTTGTAGCAATCGCTCGCCACGGTGTTCTGATAGCAGTTGTACGGCGACATGACGAACACGGATTCCCATTCGGTGGGCACGGGTTCATGGCGGCTTTCTTCGTGGCCGGGCACGTTGCTGTATTTGACAAAATTGAAAAAGCCGGCGATCTCGGTCATGTTTTCGCCTTTGGTCTGTTTTAGCTGTTCTGCGAGAATGAGTTTGTAGGTTTCCAGATCGCGGCCGAGCTCTTGATTTGGATCGTCAAGCGGCGCCTCGTCGCCCCAGGGGGACAGATCATAGACAAACGCGCGGTTATACACGCACCAGTCGCGGGTGTTGACATAGCCTATGTCCCCGGTTTCGCGCGTTTTGAACGGGTCGCTGTAAAGGCAGAGCCAATGCTTCGAACAGAGCCCGGGCTTCAGATAATTTTCCATGGCCCAAAGATAGGCGTCGTTTTTTTTGCTGCCGGAGATCTCTCCGGTGAATCTGCCGCGCAAATCGACAATATCGGCGTCCAAAACATTCCGCGCAAATTCGAAATATTCAGGCGAAACCACCGCCCCGTCACAGGCACCCGCGATCGTGAACGCCACATTGAACGATGCGTCCACTTCCTCGTCCCAAATGATCAGCTTTTTTACCAAAGGCTTTGCCAATTCGCACAAGTCGCCAATCGATTTTAAATTCACGATCTCCCGCTTGCCGAGCCAGCCCGTTTCGGAGTCTTCGGTGAATTTGTCCAGCCAGTACTTTGGCGTCGGGTTTGTTTTTGAAAGCAGATACACCGCAGGGCCCGCTTCGCGGTTATACAGGCCCTGCAGGCAGGTTGCGAGCGCCGCTTCGTCGTAAGCTTTTGAATTTTTTTCGCCAGATAGTTCAAACAAAAAGAGTTTGTCGGTATTTTCCATTTTCAGCTTCCTCCGTTTTTTTCGTTTTTACAATATTTTTATCGCCGATTTTATATTCAAATTTTTGTTTGACCGCAATTTTTCCAGATCGCTTTCGCATAGCTCGGGGGAGATAAAAAACAATCCGTCATTTGCATGGTTTTTATGTATTTCGGCTTCGGGGAAAAGCTCTGCGACTATGTCCGTCGCATTGCAGCCCGCATAGATATAGTATTCGAAAGCCTGGGTTTCGTAATCTGAAACATAATCCCCCTCCGAGGCCTCCCACTCCATGTTTTTCGTGCTCTTTGTGAGCGCGTCCATCACATCTGCCGCCACCGCGCTCGCAGTCGGGCGCTTCCCTGCGCCCTGCCCGTAGAACATCACGTCCCCGATGGCGTTTCCGGTCACCACTATGCCGTTGAACACATCGTCGATGTTGTACAGCGGCGAAGATTTGGAAACCAGCATGGGCGCCACGGTCGCACCAAAAAAGTCCTGCGATTTTTTCGATTTCGCGATCAGTTTTATCTTGTGCCCGATTTTTTCCGCGTTTCTTATGTCCTCCAAGCCGACGGCGCGTATCCCTTCGGTATGCACTTTTTCGGGGGGCAGCTGTTTTCCGAAGGCCAAGGACGAAAGAATACAGAGTTTTCGGCAGCTGTCTTTTCCGTCGACGTCGTCTGTGGGATCCGCTTCCGCAAACCCCTTTTGCTGCGCCATGGATAGGGCGCTTTCAAAAGCAAGCCCTTCGTTTGCCATTTTTGTGAGTATGAAATTTGTGGTGCCGTTTAAAATCGCGGTTATCTTGTTTATCTTGTTCGCGGCCAGACAGTTGCAAATCGGGCGTATTATGGGGATGCCCCCGCCCACGCTCGCCTCGAAGAAATACCGCGCCCCGGTTTTCGAGGCGATCGAAAGAAGTTTTGCCCCGTGTGCGGCCACGAGCTCCTTGTTCGAGGAAACCACGCTGATCCCCTTTTCCAAGGCGGCTTTTGTGTATTCATACGCCCATGTGGCGCCTCCCATCGTCTCGACCACCAAGGAAATGCCGGGATCGTTTAGTATGATACCGAAATCCTTGACCTGCCGCCCCGAGAGCGGGTGGTTTTTTATTTCCACCTTGTCCAATATGTATTTTATATTCACCCTGTCGTTTATCTTTTTTGAAATGACGCTTTCGTTTTCCTCAAAAACGTCGGCCACGCCGGAGCCTATGTTCCCAAAGCCGAGTATCGCTATATCTGCCATGATTTAAAATCCGCTGCCAAAATTTTTTGGCATTTTCCTTTCCGCCGCATTTGCATTATTTTTAATATATTTTTTCATGTACCGGATTTTCCGCTTTTTCCGATATATGGAATTATCCGATTTTAGCCGATTTCAATAATAATTCTATAACTGTTTTTTCTTTTTGTCAACTGTTTTGCAAAAAAAAATTATAATTAAATCCCGCGAAAATTCCATGTCACGTTTTTTTGCCCATATACAGCTGAAAAACGTCCTCCCCGCTCAAATGCCCGCCGTGTTTTTGTATTTTTTCTTTTATTCCCGCGTACAAAGCGGCTCTGTTTTCCTCCGGCAAATGCCTGTGGTCGGAAAAAGTCTCGAGAAGCGCGATATATTCATTTGCGCCGTAGCTCCAGGCGACATCATACAATTTCAGCGAAACCTCGTCAAACCCGTAGTTTCTCATGTCTTCAAAGCCGTAATTCTTGAATATTTCGGCAGGCTCCCCGAATTCATCGTGTGATCTTCTGTATCTGGGCGCTGTCGGTTTCGATGTGTAATAACTAAAATAATGTTTTTGGTAGACTGTATGGATATCATAGTCGAGGGCCTCGTCGTGCGTCGCCAAAAAGTTGTAGCGCAAAAGGGCGAAGACCCCGCCGCTTTTTAGCAGGCGAAAAACTTTCGGGCAGCCGATTTTTGCGTCAATCCAATGGAAAGCGGAGGCGGCATATACCAAATCATAACTGTTTTCATCCAGCGCGGCCTCCTCAAAAGCGGAGACGATCACATCGAAATTGTCATATGCCCTAAATTTTTCCCGCAGAAACTCCGCCATATTTCCGCTTATCTCGACGGCGGTCACCGCATATCCCGCATTGAGGAAAGGCGTTGTGGCCTTTCCCGTGCCCGCGCCTATTTCAAGCGCTTTCTTTTTGCCCGGACCTGCAAAAGCGATTGCGTCCTCAAACAGCTTGTCCGGATATTTTGGGCGTATTTTGTCGTAATTTTCGACTATTTCGTCAAAATGCGTTCTTTTTTCGGATTCCCACCCCGTCACATTTGCACCCATTTTCAATTCTCCCGTTTTTTTTAGTATACAAACATATATTATACTTCATGATTGCGTGCATTGTCAACGCATAAAAAAAATATTGGTGGAATGCTTGACTTTTTTTGGGTTTTGTAATACAATCAAGTAAAAACCGGAGGAATGTGTATGGAAAAATACGCGGGAATGAAATGGAGCAAGGAAGCTTCGGGGGTATACAAGGCGAGAATCGGAAAAAACATAAAAACTCTTTTGGAATATACGGAAAGCGAGCCAAAGCTCGATGCGATCAACCGGCTTGAGGACAATGAATTTCCCATTCAATTGGAAAACAAAATAAAATTCTGCCGGATAAACCATAGGCTCGCCGTGATGATACCGTACTGCGAAAACGAAAAAATATTCGGCTTCGGGCTCCAGTTCAAAACGCTCAACCAAACAGGCAAAGTGATGAATTTGAAAACCAACCATTACGGCGGAGGCGAATACGGAGGCAGGGACGACGGGCGCACGCACGCCCCTTGCCCTGTTTACTTCTCGTCCGAGGGATACGGCGTATTTTTCAACACGCCCGCTCCGCTGACAGTATATGCCGCCACGGCGAGCCAAAAAAGCAAAAGAACCGAGTTTGCGGCAAAAGACCGCAACACAGATAAAAATTGGACTGACATTCCCGCCGCCGATCATATCGAAGCATCGCTGAACGCCGACGGCCTCGAAATAGTTGTTTTCAGCGGCATAAATTTGCAAGACAGCGTCTCAAGGTACAACCTGTACTGCGGCGGGGGATTTTTGCCGCCGAAATGGGGGCTTGGGTTCTGGTACAGATTTGCCTGGCTGACAGAACAGGACGAAATAATAAAAGGGATAGACGAATTTTTTGAACATGGCATAAATGTCGATGTGGCGGGAATCGAGCCCGGGTGGCAGTCAAAAGCCTATCCATGTACTTATGAGTGGTCGCCCGAAAGATTTCCCGACCCGAAAAAATTGTGCCTTGATTTGGCGGAGCGCGGGACGCGCGTAAATTTATGGATGAACCCGTATATATCGCCTTCATCGAAATTATACAAAAAGATATACAAGCATTCGGCTTCGCACACTGTATGGAACGGGCTTGTGCCGGACTATAGTATTCCCGAAGCGAGACAAATCCTCGCAAAGCAGCACAAAGCCGAGCATTTGGATATGGGAATAGGCGGCTATAAAATAGACGAGATAGACGGATACGATATGTGGCTTTGGCCGGACCATGCCAAGTTTCCGTCGGGAACGGATGCCGAGACGATGCGGCAGCTATACGGCGTGCTGGCCCAAAAGATGATAGCTGAAATGTTCAGGGAAAAGAATCTGCGCACATACGGGCTTGCCAGAGCCTCCAACAGCAACGGCTCCGCATACCCGTTTGTGATATACAACGACAGATATGATTTTGACGAATACATGACGGGGCTTGTGACCGGGGGATTTTCGGGCGTTTCATGGACGCCGGAAATACGCCACGGGGAAAATGCGTCGGATTGGATCAGGCGTTTTCAGCTCGGGCTGTTTTCGCCCATGCTGCTTTTGAATTCCTGGGCAAGCGGCGCAAAGCCATGGAGCGACGAAAAAGCGGCGCAGGAGCTTGCTGACATCATAAAATTCCGCAAGATGCTGTTGCCTTACCTGTACAACGCTTACGCAAAATATTGCTTTTCCGGAACGCCGCCGTTTCGGGCGGTCATGCTCGATTATCCAAATTTGAAATTCGCCGAAAAATATCAGGAGGCGATTTTGCACGATGAAAACAACCCCTATTCGAGAAAAACAATGACGGAAATAAACGACGAACTTCTGATAGGCGACTTTTTGCTCGCGGCGTTCATGCGCCCCAATGAAAATTCGCGCATCGTTATATTGCCGGAAGGGAAGTGGTATGATTTTTACACAAAAGAATTTGCCGGTTCCGATGCCGCCGTGCGCTATGAAGCTAAAGATGGCGAAATGCCTTTGTTCGTGAAAGAGGGCGGAATGATCCCGCTTGCGACCGGGGACAAGACCCTGACAATCAAATGCTACGGCGAAAGGGGAAACTGCGTTATTTATGACGACGACGGGACGAGTTTTGATTATGAACAGGGGGCATACAACGAAATTCGGGTCGAATTTGACCGTTCCGGCGGCGAATTTATATATTCGGCTTCATATGTCCGCGAAATGTCGGAAAAAAATTATACAAACTTCATTTTCGAATAGTTAGTTATTTTGTATAAACTTTTGGTTCAAGTAGCGGCGGGCTTTCGACGCACGTCGATAAATTCGTCTATCTCTTGAACGAGATATTGATGTCCGTATGAATGAAATAATCCGGGATTTCAAATGCTTGACTTTTTTTTTGTTTGGTGATATAATCTATTGCAAAACAAAAAAAGGAATTTTCCAATTCGAAAAATGGATGAACAAAGCATAATCGCGATAAAAGAGATAAACGAAAAAAAACCGTCAAAACCCAAAGCCTGCGTGGTGACATTCGGCTGCCAGCAAAACGTGGCGGATTCGGAAAAAATCAAGGGTATGCTCGAACTCATGGGCTATGAGACGATCGATGCCGACATGACAGATGACATAGCCGGAAATTTCGGGCAGTTCGACGAAAAAAGCATTCTGGGATCCTGCGACGCCATAATTTTAAACACCTGCGCGGTGCGCGAGCATGCGGAGCTCAAGGCGTTTTCGCGGACAGGCCAGCTGAAGCATTACAAAAACAAAAACAAGGATATGCTGATCGGGCTATGCGGCTGCATGCCCGAGCAGAAGCACGCCTTGGAATACATAAAAAAAAGTTACCGCCATGTGGATTTTGTATTCGGGACGCGCTCGATACATAAATTCCCGGAGATATTTTACGAAACCCTGGCAAACAAAAAAAAGATCATACAAAACGAACCCGCAGAAGAAACAATAGACGAACAGCTTCCGGTGAAGCGGGACAGCTTGTTTTTAGCGCGCGTTTCGGCCATGTACGGCTGCGACAACTTTTGCTCGTACTGCGTGGTGCCGAATGTGAGGGGCAGGGAGCGGAGCAGGAGCAAGGATAAAATTTTGGAAGAGATATGCGGGCTTGTTTTATCGGGATACAAAGACATCACCCTGTTAGGCCAGAATGTGAACTCATACAAAGACCCGGAAAACCCGGGGTACGGCTTTGCGCGTTTGCTCGGCGACATCACAAAAATCGAGGGCGATTACTGGATAAGGTTTTTGACCTCGCACCCAAAAGACGTTCCGGACGAGCTCATAAATTTGATGGGCGAAAGCGATAAAATCGCCAGGCATTTCCACCTTCCGGTGCAGGCGGGCAGCGACAGGATATTAAAACTCATGAACAGAAAATACACGCAAAAAAATTACCTCGAACTTATCGAAAAACTCAAAAAAAACGTGAAAGACATAGCGATAGCCTCGGACATAATCGTGGGCTTCCCGTCCGAGACGGAAGAGGATTTCAGGCAGACGCTCGACATAATCGAAAAAGCGCAATTCGACCAGATATTTCCGTTCATATACTCAAAACGCGAAAACACCCCAGCCGCAGAAATGGAGGACAAAACGCCGCGAAAAGAAAAAACCGAGAGGTTTATGCGGCTTGTGCAAATGCAGAATCTGATCACGGAGAAAAAAAACAAGGCCTATGAGGGCAAAACCGTCAAAGTTTTAGTCGACGGGGAACACAAAAACAGCGATGGCGGCGAAAAAAAATATATGGCGGGAAGGACCACCGCGCACAAGCTCGCCATATTCGAGGGCGGCCCCGGTTTGGTCGGCAGGTTCGTGGACGTGAAGATAAATTCGGGGAAACTGCACGGGCTATACGGCGATATTTCTCCCGCGAAACGGCCTTGAAACGAGGTCGTTTTGCCATTTTATGCATTTATGCGGCTTCGTTTCTGTTGACAAAAACGAATTAATATGGTATCATTGTTTCAAAACGCAAATAAAATCGCGAAAGGTGCAAAAACAAATGCCAAAAACCCCGATGATGCAGCAGTACGACGAGATAAAGGAAAAATACAAAGACCATCTCCTGTTCTACAGGCTCGGCGATTTTTACGAATTGCTTT
>Ga0082212_10001134_pt1 | contig 39167 bp, 39 predicted proteins | sample TergutNt197P3_FD_71548 | JGI IMG/M metagenome (GOLD analysis project Ga0082212, IMG submission 71548) | Neocapritermes taracua P3 segment gut microbial communities from Petit-Saut dam, French Guiana - Nt197 P3 | ecosystem: Host-associated > Arthropoda: Insects > Digestive system > Gut ...
TCGTCCTGTTCGCACCCTTATATGTGGGTAATTACTGCATAAACAACTGCATCTACTGCGGGTTTCACATGAAAAATAAGGATGCGGTACGTATCACATTGAGTCGCGAACAATTGATTCATGAAGTGGAATCGCTGGTTGACGAAGGGCAGAAGCGGCTGATATTAGTTTTCGGTGAGCACAAACAATATTCGCCCCAATTCATTGCAGAAACGGTACGTACCGTTTATCATATTAAAAAGAATCATGGCGAAATCCGCCGCGTGAATATCAATGCCGCTCCTTTGGATATTGAAGGCTTTCGTATGGTAAAAGAAGCGGGGATAGGCACTTACCAGATTTTTCAGGAGACCTACCACCCCGAAATGTATAAGATATACCATCCGTCCGGGCCCAAGAAAGATTACAACAACCGGCTTACCGCCCTCGACCGCGCTCAGGAGGCGGGATTGGACGATGTGGGAATCGGAGCGCTCTTCGGCCTGTACGACTGGCGTTTTGAGGCGATGGCGCTTATCCGTCATACCAATCACCTCGAAGCCTGCTACAATGTGGGGCCGCACACCATTTCCTTTCCCCGTTTGCAGGCGGCTTCCAACATGGCTGTCGATAAAAAATACGAACTGAACGATGCTGATTTTGCCCGCATGGTGGCGATACTTCGTCTGGCAGTTCCCTATACCGGCCTGATTTGCACGGCGCGCGAAAATGCCGACGTCAGGCGCGAGGTACTACAGTACGGTGTGTCGCAAATCGACGGCGGAACGAAATTGGAGATAGGCGCCTACGCCGAAAAAACCGAAGAAACGCCCCAGAACCTTAATCGAGAGCAGTTTCAGGTGAAAGATTCCCGCTCGCTGCATCACGTCATCGATACCCTGCTTGACGACGGCTTCCTGCCTTCATTTTGTACGGCCTGTTATCGCAAAGGACGTACAGGCGAGCATTTTATGGAATTTTCAGTACCCGGTTTCATCAAACGCTTCTGCACGCCCAACGCCATCTATACCTTAGCCGAATACCTCGAAGACTACGCTTCGGAAGCGCAAAAACAAAAAGGCTATCAGTTGATTGAAAAGCAACTTTTGCAACTCGAACAATCGTTAGTCGTACAAATTCGATCCAAACTGGAACTTATCAGGCTGGGGGAGAGAGACCTTTATTTTTAATTACAAAAGCAATTCCCCCAAAACAGTTCTTTTGGAGAGCCAATTGTTGAAAGCATAGTTGATTAATAGCGTCCCGCGTTTTTACACCAGGTGGAAATACCGCATGAGGCGCATTGGGGTTTTCGTGCGGTACAGACATACCTGCCGTGAAGGATCAGCCAGTGATGCGCTTTCGAGAGATGCGCTTCGGGGATGTGTTTTACCAGTTCTTTTTCAGTTGCCAATGGCGTTTTGCTGTCAGTAGTCAGCCCGATACGGTTAGCAACGCGAAAAACATGCGTATCAACGGCCATGGCAGGTTTGTCGAATACAACCGATGCAATGACATTCGCCGTCTTACGCCCTACACCCGGCAGTTTCTGTAATTCTGTAACATCCGACGGCACAACCCCGTTAAATTCTTTTATCAGCAGCTGCGCCATCCCGACAAGGTGTTTTGACTTATTATTCGGATAGGATACGCTTTTGATGTATTCGTAAACCTCTTCGGGGGTTGCTACGGCCAACTTTTCCGGGGTAGGAAATGCCTCAAACAGCGCCGGCGTAATCATGTTGACCCTTTTATCCGTACATTGTGCAGATAAAATAACAGAAATAAGCAACTGAAACGGATCCCTGTAATGTAATTCCGTTTCCGCTACCGGCCTGTTTTCCTGAAACCATCCGATGATGCCGTCATATCGTTCTTTTTTTGTCAAAGTAGTTAGTTTTCAGTTTTTGAAAAAAAAATCCCACATTTCATAATTTGTAATTCGTAATTAACTATTTCGCCGCTTCAAACTGGCAAAGAAAACGCAGGTCGTTTTCGGAGAACAAACGCAGGTCTTTTATCCTGTATTTGAGGTTTGTAATTCGTTCGATACCCAGACCGAGTGCATAACCGGAATAAATCCGGCTGTCTATTCCGCAGTTATCCAGCACATTCGGGTCGACCATGCCGCATCCCAATATCTCAACCCATCCTGTATGTTTACAGAACGGGCACCCTTTACCTCCGCAAATATGGCAGCTAATATCCATTTCGGCGCTTGGTTCCGTAAAGGGGAAATAGGAGGGGCGAAGACGAATTTTCGTTTCTTCCCCGAATAACTCTTTGGCAAAGTACAACAATACCTGCTTCAGATCGGCGAATGACACATCCTTATCGACATAAAGCGCTTCTACCTGATGGAAGAAACAATGCGCCCGGTAAGAAATGGCTTCATTGCGGTACACGCGTCCCGGACAGATAATACGAATGGGAGGCTGCCGGCGTTCCATGATGCGCGTTTGTACGGACGAAGTGTGCGTGCGAAGTAAAATATCCGGATTGTGTTGAATGAAGAATGTATCCTGCATGTCGCGCGCCGGATGGTCTACGGCAAAGTTTAGCGACGAAAACACATGCCAGTCGTCTTCAATCTCAGGCCCTTCCGCAATACTGAAACCGAGACGCGCAAAGATGTCGCAAATTTCTTTTTTGATAATGGATAAAGGGTGGCGCGTGCCCAAAGAAACGGGATACGGGGTGCGTGTCAGATCAATATCATGACATACAGACTGCTGGTTTTCAAATCCTTCTTTCAGTTTATTGATCTTGTTTTGCGCCAGTTCTTTCAAGTCATTGAGTTGCTTCCCGACCTCCCGTTTCTGGTCGGCGGCTACATTCCGAAAATCGTTCATCAACATCGAAATCGCACCTTTTTTGCTCAAATATTTGATTCGCAATGCCTCCAATTCATCCTGACTGTTGGCTTTCAATTCCTGCACTTCCTGAAGCAGGATTTTAATCTTGTCTATCATATCCATAAGTTTTCAACCCGCAAAAGTACAAAAATAAATTATGAATTATGAATTATTTTTACAATTGTATGTCGCATCGTATAAAAAATCGGCAAGGGCGCGTTCATCTTTCAACAATTTGAGATTTTCGGGATTAATGGGCTGGCCGATATGGACATGCAGGGTTTTTCCTTTTTTGTTGAACGCTTCAATGGCTACTCTGAACTGACGCAGTTTCCAGCTGAAGCGGCCTAACCGGTAAAAGAATTTGGAATTGAGGCAGTCGAAATAAACCGGGATCACCGGAACCTGCGCTTTTTGAATCAGCCGTATAATGCTGTGCGTCCAGGGCAGGTCGCGTACCTGTTTCAGTTTTCGGTTGTAGAACGACATGGCGCCGGCAGGGAAGAAACCCATGGGGTGACCTTTTTTCAGGTGAGCAAACGACTGGCGGATACCGTTTATATTTTTAGGATTGCTGTCCGAAGTGTCGTCGGTTCGGGGTATGACTGAGATAAAATTATCGCGCATGGCCGTAATATGCGCCAACAGTTCGTTGACCATCAAACGATAATCGGGTCGTATGGCTGCGAAAATGTCTATCAGCATGATACCGTCCAATGAGCCAATGGGGTGATTGGATACGGTTATAAAGGCGCCTTCCGGTAATCCGTTGAGAATCTCACGGTTGTGTACTTCATAGCGAACGTCCATCAACGGGTCGTTCAGCATCGCCGACGTATAGGCCGAACCGCGCAAATGGCAGTGATTGGCGTGAATCTGATTGACTTTGTTAATATCCGTCCAGTGAAACACCTTTTTTATTAAAAAAGCGCCAAAACGGGATTTTAAAAAAGGCGCCATCTGCTGAACTTCCTCAATTTCTAAAACCGTTCGTTTCATCTTTCAATAATAAGGCAGTGCATATATGCTCGTGTTTATGGATGGATAAAAATAAAACAAGGTTCAGAATCAAAATCTCGAAAATGAAATAAATCCAGACCATTCCGGCTAAAACGGAAAGAAACAGAATAAATGTGCGCCCGTTGAAAGTCATCCAGTCAATGTATTCATTCATCAGTTTCTTACTGTTACGTCGAAAATCCATCCGTATGTTTTCGGGAAAGTCATTCCCGTACTTATCATGGAGATGATTCAGCATTTTTTGCAGTTTTGGCGTCAATGCTTCCTGCAGGGAGGTATAAACTAAATAAAAACGAAACAATACTTTTCCGATACCGCGTTTCATCTGTTGATATTCCATACAAACATCGTCGTAGTTTTGAAATTCGTATCCTTTTTCCCGGCTGATAAAATAGAGGTGAAGCGTTTTGTAATAATCCGTAACGTTTGCCTGTACAAGGTGTGAAAGGCCGGAGAGAACGGCAGGAATAAAAAACAGCCATGTGCCGTATTCATTTTTCAGCCGGAGCGCCAGCAATACATATATCACAAAAAACCATATATCGCCGGCAAGTCCGTCGAGTATCCGTCCGATTTTTGATTTGGTATTTGTAAGCCGTGCCAGCTGGCCGTCGACACAGTCGAGTAAGTTGGCTGAAACGAGACAGAGTATACCGGTCAGCGTAAAGTAAATACTGTCATAATAGAACAATGGCCCTGCTGCGGAACCGACAAATATTGAAAAGACGGTTACCATATTTGGCGTTATTCCGGTGTGGCTTAGCCATTTAGCTATATGAAAACCGACAGGCCGGTAAAACAGCCGGTCGATGTAATTCTCTGTTTCAAGTGATTTAAGCGATGCTTCGTAAGCTGTGTCAGGTATCTGGCTCATTTTCTTTACTGATAAGAGTAACCTCCGTCGGCGACAATAATATCACCGTTGATATATGAATTTTCCATTAGTAACTGATAGATTCCAGCCAACTCGTCCGGTTCACAAAAGCGTCCGGCAGCGATTTTTTCTTCGACACTCCGGCGTATTTCAGCCGGTTTGTTTTTTTGCCAGTCGGTTTCCACAAAACCGGGGGCGACGGCATTTACCCGTATCCGATAGGGTGTGAGAAATTTCACAAGGTTTTTCACGAGTGCATGAACAGCCGCTTTTGTCACGCCATACGACAGGGATTGGGCATGTGGCAGGATTCCCATGAGCGAACCAGTGAACAGGACGCTTCCACCTGCATTGATTGTACCGATCAATCGCTGAAGCAGAAAGGTCGGATAATGGACGTTCGCAAAAAACACCCGTTCCCAGTCGTCGTATTTCATTTCTTCAAAACTGCTTCGGTATGTGAGGCCGGCATTGAAAACGATGGCATCCAGCCTGATATCACTGAAAGTGATATGATCAAAAAGAATATCAATTGATTTCTTATCCGAAATGTCAGCCTGGATAAATGTAGCATCGATCGGGTATTCAGCACATAACATTTCACATGCTTTTCTGGCGATGTGTGTGTCAGAGGCATATGTCAGCAGCAGGTCATATCCCATTTTCGCCAAGCATTTTGCCACGGCAAAGCCAATGCCCTTTGTGCCGCCGGTTATGAGTGCGTATTTCATTAATTATGAATTACTATTTACGATATTTATTACTGAAGCCGGTTTTGCATCACGTTCATCTTGAAGGGATTTTTCATATGATTCGTGAATGGTTTTTTTAATGGAAGACGACGACACGCCCGATCCGTAAGGGAAATAAAAAACTTCCACACCCAATTCCTTCAGGTAATCGTATTTACCTACCCAGTCGTCACCCACAACAAATACGTCGATATTCAGTTTCCTGACGATTTCGGTATGATCGAGCGAACGTTGCGGAATGACAATGTCGGGAATTTTCAATGCTTCTATGATCTGAAGCCGTTCAATGAAAGGTATGATCGGACTCGTCTTATATGATGCGACGAGTTCATCCGTACTTACGCCGACAATCAGTATATCGCCAAGGCTGCGCGCATAATTAATCATCCGTAAATGATTATAATGAAACATGTCGAATGTGCCGGAAGTATAGACGATAATTTTATTTTTCAACACGATGATAACTATTTACTAATTATGAAACTACTGAAAACTGATAACTGAAAACTACTCCTCTTTCGTGAGGTCTAATTTTTCCTTATCGCCGCTTTTGTCAATGTATTGTTTTCGTAGCGGATTGAATGTAGTCGTCTGAAATCTTTTTCTGTTTCTATAAACATCAATAATTGTATAAAGCGCGTGCCGGAAAGAATTTTCGGAGGCCATATTTTTACCGGCAATGTCGTATGCCGTCCCATGAGCCGGTGAAGTGCGTATCACCGGAAGACCGGCTGTAAAATTGACGCCGCTGTCCATTGCTAAAGTTTTGAATGGTGTTAACCCCTGGTCGTGATACATGGCAAGTATGCCGTCAAAAAGCCGGTAGGTATTAGATCCGAAGAATCCGTCAGCAGCATACGGACCGAAAACCGACAGTCCGTTTTTATCTGCTTCTTCGATAGCCGGAACAATTATTTCATTATCTTCATTTCCGATAATTCCGTTATCACCCGCGTGCGGGTTTAATGACAAAACAGCTATACGGGGACGTACGATTTCAAAGTCTTCGAGTAATGATTTATTAAATGCCGTCAGTTTATCCAATATGCGGGCAGTAGTAATATGCCGGTTAACTTCTGACAGGGGTATATGACCTGTAACTAAGGCTATACGCAGGGAATCATTCAACAGGATCATCAGGGGGGAGGTGTTCGCATTGCCACCGAAATGCTTTTCAAGATATTCGGTATGTCCCGGGAAATTGAAACCGCTTTGTTGTATATTGTGTTTATTAATCGGCGCTGTCAGTAATGCCTGTATGGTTCCTTTTTTCAGGTCGGAAACAGCTGTCTCGATCGATTTGCAGGCTGCCCTGCCACCCGCTTCGGTTGAATGTCCGGGTTCGAGTGGCGTACTGTCGTCAATACAGCGAATCAAATTTAATTTACCCTGAATGGTTTTCTGAGAATCATATATAATATGAATGTCAGTCGGAGTAATATCTGCCGCTTCTAACCGTTCGTTATAAAAGGATGCATACTTTTGCGATCCGTATAAAACCGGTATGCAAAGTTCATAAATTCTGGGATCGGAAAATGTTTTCAGGATAACTTCATAACCGATCCCATTGCTGTCGCCTTGGGTAATTCCTATTTTAATCTGTCTTTCTTCCATATATTTTTTAAGTTACAAGTACTCATTAATCATTAACTGCTAAATTTCATCCGGAAAGCGCGTTGTCTGTAATGCTGCTTCAAGACGGCGGATATAATTTTTTTTATCTTTTCGCGGTTCGTATACGAAACCTTCAGTTACAATGACGCGCCTGTTCGGTTCGTCCACGCGTGCATAACTCACAAATGGGCCTCCCATCATATCGCCTTCCATACGCCACCAGCCGCGTAAAATACCGCAATATTTACCGTTTAAGGTAGAGGCGAAATAATCAACGACACGTCTTTCGGTCGACATGTAACTGTTTTCGAATCCGCCGGGAACCATTATTTTAGCAAAAGAATCGCGTTTTGCTACAAGATAATCAAGGGTAAAGGTGTTATTATCCACATATGGAAAACTATATACCAGCAAGTCCATTCGTCCTTCCACTGCGTCATTCGAAAACCACAGAATATCGTCTCCGGCTTTGGATTTCGTAATTTCCGACGGCGCATTGAGCGAAATGCCGAATTTATCTTTCACATGATTCATCACAGTCGTACTGTAAGTCTCGCGCAGGAAGTCGGCGGTGCGTTTCATTTCCACTTTCGTAAAGTGATTAACGACGATGCGTTCGTTTTCAGCAAGATACGTTTCAAGCATCTCAACGTCCGGCGCGTTTACATAAAGTACATTCTGTCCTCTTGCCCATTTATCCGATTCATGGAGTAGCGATACTTTTGTGTAAATGGCTTTGTCGATGGATACAATCAGGATGTTACGCACATATTTAAACATTCCGCTAAACAAATCCGGCCTGACGTATGTATACCTCATCGAGGATTCCGCCTGCAATAAATAGGGAACAGGAGCGGTCAGTTCTTCCCGTAATGCTTTTCCTGCGTTACTGTCCCATACTGCATTATCCATAACAACAATCACTTCGTATGCTCCGCCTGTGGCACGTGTCAGTGCGGAAGAACCGCCTCCGCGCGAATTACATGAATTTAATCCTATCAATACTGATAATAAGGATATTAAAATAAAAGGTTTCATAGTTGTTGCATTTTAGAGTTTGAAAATAATTCCACAAATATACGATATTCTTTGAAATTACGTATTATCTTTTGTGATTTTTTGTTGATGACAACATTCCGCACGCGGCAAAGATATCTTCTCCCCGTGATACCCGAACCGTAGCCGGGATACCAAGCATATGAAGGATATCGCGAAATTTCTCCATTTTTTGCTCGTGACAACTGTAAAGTTTAACGCCCGGTATGGCATGATAACGGATCAGGTTTATGCGACATTCCAATCCTTTCAATAGACGGGAGATAGCCCTGGCGTGTTGTTCCGTATCGTTAATACCCTCAAACAGAATATACTCGAAAGATACACGTCGCTGGTGTGTGAAGTCAAAAGTGTGAAGAATATCAATGATGCTTTTGATCGGATAAGCTTTTTCAACCGGCATCAGCGACAGGCGTTCCTCATGATACGGTGAATGTAGGCTGATGGCGAGATGACAGGCGCTTTCGTCAAGCAGGCGTTTCAGACCGGGCAGGATGCCGATTGTCGATACCGTGATGCGTTTGGGACTCCATCCATATCCGTAGTCTGATGTCAGTATTTCAAGCGTTTTGAATAGTTCATCGATATTATCCAGCGGTTCACCCATTCCCATAAATACAATATTGGTTAAATTGCTGCTTTGTGGTATGGACTGTATCTGGTTCATCATCTCATTGGCGGTCAGTTGCGCTGTGAATCCCTGTTTGCCGGTCATACAGAACTGGCAGTTCATTTTACATCCCAGCTGCGACGATACGCAAAGGGTGGCTCGCCTGTCCGAAGGTATATAGACGGATTCGATGAAATGAGGTGCATTGTTTACCGGGAAAAGGTACTTGATAGCGCCATCGGCCGATGCGGTCGCTTCCACCGGAGGCTGGCTGCCAATCTCATAAAAAAAGGATAATCGTTCGCGTTTGGCAGCAGCTATGTTGGTCATTTCGTCAATCGTCGTGATGCGCTTCCGATAGAGCCAGTCGGCCATTTGTCCGGCGGCATAGGCAGGAAGCGACATCTTTGACGCCACATCATTTAACGCTACCAGTGTCATGCCCAATAATTGTTCTTTAGGCGCTGACATACTTTATTAATAAAAAAGTATCCGGTTGTCGATTATATTTGCCTGTTGCTGTAAATAACGGAATACAAGACCTCCAATACGGTATGCATTGTTCGATTCCAGCATGCCGATTTGATATTCCAGTTCAAAAGGCTGTTCACTGTCTGTACGGTTGGTTACCTCGAATACATAAACGCCATTATTGCCGGCAACCGGTACCTGAACCTGGTTCAGCGGGGCTAATGTGATGAGTGTATTGAGTTTGGGTTCTATGCCGATGCTGGCGATTCGGGAAGTTGCCATGGTGATGAATTTGACAGTGTCCGGAATTGCATTCATTTCTTCGGCATAATCTTCAATGGTTGATAAATTTTTGGCTTTAAGACGGGTTACAAGTTCTTCGCCTTTTTTTCTGGCGATGAGTTCCGTTTGCAACTGCGGTGTGACGGCAGCCAGCGACTGATACCCTTCGGGCAGTTTCCCTTTATGCATCGCTACAACAAAGGTGTTATCACATTCGTATATTTCAGAAATCTGTCCTTTTTTATTGTTGAATGCCCAGCGCACCACCTGACGTGCATTGGCAACCGTCCCGATGATCATATCTGTGTTTTGCACACGCACATTGGATGAAATATAATATCCATTATCACTTGCGGTCTCTTCAATTTTTTCAATACTGTTATTTTGAGCAATAAACTGATTAAGCGTATTATACAGCAGACTTCGTGTGGCGGAACTGGGTGTGACAGTAAATACGATATCAGCCACCTTAAATTTGGGAACGTTTTTAGTGCGTTCTGTTACTTTGACAATGTGAAATCCGTAATTAGACTTAACAATAGCGCTCTGGCCAACAGGGAGGGAAAAAACCGTTTTTCGAAATTCCTCATTAAGATTCTGAAGCGCACCGGCTTCGGTCATCCATCCTATTTCTCCATCTCTGTCCCGCATTTGGTCTACAGAGTGTTTTTGCACCAACGCGGCAAAATCTTCGCCTTTATTAATCTCATTTAAGATACTGTCGGCAAATGCTCTCGTTTCAGTTTCGGTGGCGCGCGGTTCAACCGTTATGGTCGAAACGCTCACGGAGTCGGCATTACTCATCATATCCATCAACTTCAATATGCGATATTGATTATCCTTGAAGATAGGGCCTTCGATATCGCCGATGGAGGCTGATGTGACAAAATCAATCATATTCTGATCGTCATTGAATCCACTGACGGAATAGAATGCATTTACAAATTTACGTTCCGATTTTTCATTGACTAACGCAGCAACATTTTCAGTTGACTCCAATTCAATGCGAATGTCATTCATATCATTAGCCGCTTGCGAAAAGTCGCTCTGGCTCGGCGTGATGTCGACGGCAATATAATCAATCACAGCCGTTTCCTGTTGACGAAACATTTCTCTCCGTTCGTTATACAGTTTTTCAATTTCGGATGCCGATATATTGACAGTGGAATCTCCAATGTTATTAAAAGATTCCATTGCATAAAAAATATCGGAACTGATGCGCGAATTATTAAATGCGTCCTGAGCATCTAATGAGTTTGCTGCCACAGCTTTTGAAAGTAAAGTCGTATATTTTTCGTACAGGCGGTTCCGTTTGATGTCTTTTTCCCAGTACATCCACATGGCTTTGTATTGCATATACTGAGCGCGATAGTTTTCAGGAATGTTTTCGATATTTTTTATCTCATTTAAAAACATATTGACCGTATACCGGTCGAATTGTCCGGTTTCCGGATTTTGAAACATCGGATTTTGAAGCAGGACCGGCGATATGTTTTCACCTTCCACCATATCAGTCATTTCCGTTGAAGTGATCATAATACCTAAATCATTTAAACGCGGATCAAGGATTTTTTCCATCACGATTTCATCAAACACGCTCTGACGAATCTGGCTCAAATAATTATCCGAAAGGTTCGCTTGTCCCAATTGAAGTTTATATCTTTCCGCAGTTTCGTTTTCACGACTCATGTATTCGTGATAATCAATTGTCTGACCATTTATAACCAGTACATTACTTTGATTTCTTCTCATGAAGGATGAACTTGAATTCAGAAGGTCTCCGATAATAAAAGCAAATAAAGCTAATCCTACGATGGAGACTAATAACCCTGCTTTGTTTCGTATTTTTTCCAGTGTTGCCATTTTATAATAATTATCAATTAATATTCACTTAATCAGCGTTTTAACCTATACAAAAGAAAACGCCCGTATTTAAGGGCACAAAGGTAGTATAAATAATTAAAAATGAAAAATTAAAATTTAAAAAAATGCCGAATTAAAGATACAGTGTTACTTAATTCTCCTCAATCGTCAGGGGGATGGAATCGGCATCGGCGGCATGCTGTCGCATTTCAACAGCATATTCGCCGCTGGCATTGTTAAATTCATAATAAGACAAGTCCTTATTCGCCCTGAATCCGAAACCTTTTTGGATGATATCAGGTTTTGTTACGAGTACGAATGAATCAGTATAAAAAGGGAGTTCAACATCCTGTTCACTCCAAAAAAACTGTTCAGTCTGGAAGCGTATGCCATCCAGGTTGGAAATATCTACATTTCCGTCTAATTCCCATAACTTTCGGCGTTGAAAATAATAGGCTGTGTCGGATTTAGCGCTTGCTTCTATATTAAATAATGTATCGAATTGTTCAAGATAGATGCCGCTGGGGAAAAACCAGTAGGGCTCGGAAGCTTTGTCGAATCTCAGCATGGTGTCTGTTTTTATTTTATAGCGTGTTATGCCGGAGTCGGATATGAAAGATTCTATGTTTGCTTCTATCATTGTGTAGGATGTCTGCGGGTTGAAAACCACTTCAACCAATTCTTTTTTTTCACGAAAACAGGAAAAAAGAAAGGAAAGAGGCATAACAATTGTCAGTAACACAATTGCTATGCCTCTTAACGGGTTTATCATAAAATTAATTTTCATTGAAAATGATTAATATGTGGGGGCGAGGCAAGGCTTGCCCCTACCGTTACCTGATCCGAACTACTTCATTGACCCAGCCTGGCAGGGTGAAAGTTTCACCTTCCTTAAGCGACGGATGCATAAATATCTCTTCTTTCGTTGGGAAGTATTTATTGTAAATATTGATTTGCCTGTTAGCTTCTGCGGCTACCGACGGGTCAACCTGACGCGCCTTCTCAAATTTATCGATAACCGCATACCAGATTAATTTGTTAAGTATCGGATCGTCCGGAAATAAATTTCTGCCGCCTGACGCGTAAGCCGATCCCCATAACAGGTAAGCTCTTCCCAAGTTTGGATTTTCAGCCAGACATTTCTGCGTGAGTTGCTTAACAGTTTGATGTTGTCCCTTGTCATTGGCTATTACGGCCAACAATAAATTAAGGTTGGCTCTTGTTTCGGAATCTTCGGACATTTCAACAGCTTCTTTCAAATATTTTTCGGCAGCCGCGATATCATTGTTCTTATAAGCTTTCGTACCAAGTCCCATCGCTGATTCGGCTGTCGGTTCAATTATATAAGCATATTCTGAAGCGGCGATATACACATCCGATTCATTACAACCTACCCGGTTAAGCATTTTCATGATCTCTTTCAGGGCGTCAAGGTTGGATTTGTTTTCTTCCACCTTGGGTGCGTAAATAGTTTGCAGGAGACCACATTCCGCGGCGCCGCTGGCAATGAAATTCGTTTCGATTTCTTTTTTACAGGATAAAACATCTTCGAGATCTTTTGCATTATTGGCGGCTTCCGCGGCGGCGTATTGCTGGTCGAGTATAGCGGAGCATTTCAGAAAGTCGTTTACATATTGTGTTTTAAAATTGTCCATGTCTTTCTGAAGCAAATTATACGAGGAAACCATATAGAGCATCACAGCGTTCGGAATTGTTTTCTCCTTAAATTCTTCAATCACATCGCCAAGCCACTTGTACACCAGCTGGTGATCAGAATTTTCTCCTTTCAACCGGTAGTAAGTTTGCGACTTGCGAAAAATAACATCATCATTCCTGTACCGCGGATCACTTCCGAAATATTTGATGCGATCGTCATATAATTTCATCATATCATTGACAAGCGCTTCTTTTTTAGCAGGATCGGTTTCCTGATTAATCTGCCAGCTAATAATATTAGCGCCAATAATATAAATATTAATGTGTGACGCGGGACATTCGTCATAGGTTGCTTTCCAATACGGATAGGCCTCCTGAAAGTTACCGCTTCTTCCGAAGGGAATAAACAAATTCATATTCTCAATACAGCGTGTGCTGTCCTGACCGGATCCGTACTGCGTCCCGGTCTCTATACCTTTTTGAGCGCCTGCATCTATTGCAATAAACATGAATGCAGCTAACAGGAAAATAAAGTTTTTCATATCTTTAATATTTTAAGTTGTTCAACAATTAATCCACTTTTCTCTTCATAAACCACCATTCGTTAAATGTATAACTTAATGTTACACGAAAATAGTTTTCGTTGATCATTGTTTTGAAATCGGGTTTGATTTTTACGTACTCCAGCGAAAAGTTAACGAACGAACGGGCGTCGCTTATCGGGAATCCGGCTCCGACTGTTGCTCCGAATTCATTATAGCTGTTCTTTTCCTGCACCAGGATGTACGAGTTGGTATAGTTCAACCCTGCCCGATATCTTGTGCGGTTGAGGTACGGGCGGGAAAACAAGTTTGGAATATATTCAAAACCGGCGGAAATTTTTGTCCGGTTATTGAACTGATCTTTTTTACCGCCGAATAAGGCTTTATTCCATTCCTGCATCGAAAAATCAACTGCTGCAATGAACTTATTCTCCCTGACATACGTGATGCCGGCTCCGTAACCAACGGGAAAGTCGTAACCGCTACCGGTTATCGTATCATCCAGCAAAATTTCCGATCCATTTGTAATGGTTTCGTATTTAGTGTTATTCAACCGTTTTTTCGGATTATAGATTAACCCGATGTTCAACTTGTCGGTTTTGGTCAACGGTTGCACATATTGTAATCCAAAATCGAAAGTTGCATCGTTGAGTTTCATCATTTGAATGCCGGTAATCCGGGTTGAATTGGATGAAATATAATCGGTAATAGCCGTATGCGTTATTGATCCGAATAAATAATTTAAATTGGCGCCGATGGAAAGACGCTTCTTCCATAATCCAATAGACAAGCCGGCATATAATTGGTTTAATCCGCCAATACCTTCGAATAATTCTGAATAAACCTGACCCTCGTCCGACGTGCTTATCTGTCGAAACTGGTATCCCACATGCGAAAAGGGTATTAGTCCGACGCTCATGGCAACCGGTTTGATCAGCGGAAATTGCATCGCCATGTACTCAACATTACCGTTCAGATTGTTTTGCTTGTTTGTTCCGTCTTTATAAAGAGATGCCTGAAAGGATGCACCAAAGTCGAATAAAAAAGTCATACTGTCCATGCAGGCATATGAAGCGGGGTTCATGGGGTTTATCTGCCTTGATGAACGCAACCCGATTCCGATTCCACCCATAGACCTTCCCGCTCCGAACGAGTGGTTGGCTAAATCACCGTATCCGTAACGCGTATAGGGTGAATTTGTGCTGTTTTGCGCAGTCATCTGAAAGACTGCAAACAGCAAGAAACCTAATATAATCAGCAGATTAATTCTTTTTTGCATTATATTCCAATATTCTGTTTAAACCAAATAAAACCAAATTTGGCTCTGCAAAGATGCGATTTTTCAATCGTTTTTCAAAATAAAATGCGTGACCACCTGTTAAATAAACAAAAATATCACCATATTTTACTTTCAACGCATCAATATATCCATCCATTTCAAATACAATTCCGTTGACAACGCCTGCCATGATTGCTGATTCGGTGTCTGTTCCGATAAACGGAACGGCTGGCTGCTCTTTCACCAAAGGCAGTTGTTTAGTGAACCGGTTGAGTGCGCGAAAACGGGTTGTTAATCCGGGCGAGATATTTCCGCCTTTGTAAGCGCCGGACGCTTCCAACAGTTCGTACGTGATTGCCGTACCGGCGTCTATCACCAGCAAATGTTGTCCGGGCTGCAAATAACTGGCGCCGACAACGGCTGCAATCCTGTCTTTTCCCAACATGTCCACCGTCCTGTACTCAATGCTTACAGGGACGGAAACCGTCGCATCAAGCCATAAATAGTATGACAATCCGGTTTTTAATGTCTTCGTCAGTTTTCTATTTTCACCTGTAACAGACGACATGATACCTTTGTCCGGTTGATACTGTTCAAGCAATTTCCGGATACTTGACGGATCATTATCCGCTTGTTGCGAACAGGTCACCATCCGGTCGCCATCGAACACTGCCAGTTTAAGCGATGTATTTCCCTGATCTACAATTAGATTCACCTTTTCATAACTTGATTTCGTGACAAAGGTAATAATTAATTACGAATTACGAATTACGAATTATTAAAAAATCATCATTCATTAATCCTTAAATTTCAAATAGCAGTAGATCGGGTAATGATCCGACAGTTTAATACTGGCGTCAACACGGCAGTTATAGGCGTCCATACTTATTGAATGGAAGATATGGTCTATCCTGAAGAGGTAATAATTCTGATTGTAGGAGATGCCCATCCCCCTCCCTGATTCCGCATACGCGTCAATAAGCGAACCCTGCATCGTACGGCGTGTGTACGATATGGGCGTATCGTTGAAATCGCCGCATACAATCGTAAAATATCCGTTGGCCTTATGTATCTCGGCAGCAATTGTTTCGGACTGTTTTGCCCGGATACGGAATGCCTGTCCAAGCTTTTGCTGTATGGCATCGCTAAATACTTCAAACGACTCGAAATTAACATTCGTAATCAGGTCTGCATACCTGGAACGGTCTTCGACAGTTAACTTAAACGATTCGAGGTGGTTGTTTATCACCGTAACTTTTTTCCCGTTGATATAAATTTCATGGATTGAGGATCCGTTATATCTTGAGGGAAAAGCAATTCTTCGGGAATTAAGTATCGGAAACCTGGATAATACCGCCAGACCATACTGATAGTTTTTATTATCAGTGGACGATAAAAAGATTTCGGCTATATACGGATACATCGGTAGCGCCTTTGCAACTGCCTGCGAACTCATCAGATTGGGACGGGCGCTGACCATGTATTCCTGCAGGCAAACTATGTCGGCGTCCGATTCGGCTATGTATTGAATGATTTTATTCGGTTTTTCTTTCGTATGGTTTGTATAGGCAAAACTCATCACATTGTACGAAAGAATTTTTATCAACTCTTCACGGGGTTGCCCGTTTGTCTTTAAATGAAAAGGGCAAAAAACGGTAATAGGTTTCCAGCAAACGGTAAAAGTCGATATCAGCAGGAATGTCAGTAACCATCTTTTTGCAAATATCCAGCATACCAAAAAACAAATGTTCGCGATTAGCAGGATGGGGAAAAATAAACCGGTATAGGCAAATAAAATATTTTTTTCGGGAGAGATGAAATCAGAATAGGCGGATACAATCAGCGCCAACATAAAAAAAATATTCAGCGTGGCAAAAAATGAAGTAAACAGCACCTTGATATGTAAATACAATTTTTTCATTCAGTTTCTACTCGCATCAAATAATTTCTTTTTTTCATCAGCCGACAGGCTTTCGTATCCCGAATGTTTTAGCTTATCCAAAATTTCATCAATCTTCCGGTTCTCAGCATTTTTGCGGCGCAAATATGCGTCATCCGTTTCCGAATGGCGACTGTTTGGTGGATTGCCGGATTGTGAAAAATTCTTATCAGTCCGGTACGTTTTGAAAACAGGCTTATGCGCAAAGAAATTAACAATCAGGTCTACCAGCCTGTTTATGAATCCGGTAATATCTTTTTGCTTTTGATATTGAACGGCAAAAAGAATACCCAGCAATGCGCCTCCGATATGTGCAATGTGCCCTCCGGAATTTTCGGACGTAATAGCCAGAATGTCAATTAGTAAAACACCTACTGCAAGGTAAATAAGCTTGATCCGCCCGATGAGAAGCAGGTTGATTGCATAGTCTTTCCGGCAAAACGAAACGGCAAAAACGATTGCCATGACCGATGCCGAGGCGCCCGCAAGAAAGCTCATTGACGACAATTGTTTCAAATAGGGAAATGTATTATAGGCAAGCAGAAAAAAAGCGCCGCCGGTAATCCCTCCCAGCAGATATAGACCGCCTAACTGGCGGCCTGTGAAAAATTGGAGGAAGATGTTACCGAACCAGTAGAGCCATAACATATTAAATAGTATGTGAAGGAAATCTATATGAACAAACATATAGGTAATGATGGTCCAGGGTCGTTGCATAAACAACTCCGGAGAAGAAGGCATTTCAAGATACATCAGGTAGGGCGCTTCTTTCATGAAAAGACGAAAGATGATAATAAGGAGCCTGATCAGAATAAAAACCCCTACATTAATATATATATACTTTACTGCAATGGATCCGGTGTTAAACCTCCGGTTGATGTTAGAAATAAAACCTGTCATTCGATCTGTCTTTTTTTCTCCAGTATAAAACCAGTATAATTCCAAACAGCATACCCCCGAGATGCGCAAAGTGTGCTACATTGTCAAAACTGAAATTGGCGATGCCGGCAAACAGTTCGAGAACGCCGTAACCGGTAACCAAGTATTTTGCCTTGATCGGAAATGGAAAAGGGATGATATATAAAGGCATGTTCGGAAACATCATCCCGAAAGCAAGCAGTATTCCGAAAACCGCGCCGGATGCGCCCACCGTAGTTGAGTTGAGCATCATGTTCAATTGCCGGAGCAGGGGATCGACATATTGTTTTTCCTGCCTCATCACATCTAATCCGTCCCTGTATACCATGGCAATCGCTTCGGCATCCAAACCGGATTCTATCGATTTAATGCGCAGGTATGCCACCAGGATGTTAATGAGGCCGGCGCCTATACCTGTAATCATATAATAGGTAAAAAATCGTTTCGACCCCCATTCCGATTCGATGATACGTCCAAACATATATACGGCAAACATGTTAAAGAAAATATGACCCATGGACGCATGCATGAACATGTATGTAACAAACTGATAAAGACGGAATTCTTTGCTGGCGGGATAATGCAGCCCCAACATACCCGACAAATCCACCTTATCAGTCATGAAAAGAGTGGCTATCCAAAAAAGTACATTGATGATGAGTAGATTTTTGGTGACCGGCGGTATGTTTGCAAATGTATTAATGCCTCGATTTTCCATATGATTATCTTAAAACCGGCTACAAAAATAAAAAAAAATACGGGAAATATATGTTTTATGCTAAAAAACATAAGTTTTTGAGTTAAAAAAACGATATGTAAATGCACCATGTAAAAAAAATATTTAACTTTGCAGCTAATTAGGAAATGAAAGTTTTTTAATATAATATGTTTACTTACAAAAATTATTCTCATTATGAACAAAACAGAATTTATTGGAGCGATCGCGAAAAATGCTGATTTAACCAAGGTAAATGCAAAAAAAGTTGTGGATGCATTTATCCAGGAAGTAGGATGTGCCCTGAAAGAAGGCGAAAAAGTGAATTTGTTAGGATTTGGATCGTTTTCGATCGCTGAAAAAGCAGCCCGGATGGGTGTTAATCCAAAAACAAAAGAATCAATCACCATTCCTTCCCGAAGAGTTATCAAGTTCAAACCGGGTACAGTATTAAACAGGGTTGCTAAATGATGCGCCCTCTTATCATTGCGAACCCGTTATGGTGAAATATTAATTTATAAAAAAACAAGAAAACTTTTTTTTTATAAATAGATGTTGTAATTTTGTCAGTCGAACTGAAATATTTGCAGTATCGGAATTATGACAAATAATAATTTACAACAGGTAAAGCAACGCTTTGGTATCATCGGGATCAATCCTGAACTGCTTCGGGCAATAGATGTCGCCCTTCAAGTAGCTCCTACGGATTTGTCTGTAATCATTTCCGGCGAGAGTGGGGTAGGGAAAGAGGTTTTTCCTCAGATCATTCATCAAAACAGCCCGCGTAAGCATGCGCAATATATTGCGGTCAACTGTGGCGCCATACCGGACGGGACGATTGATTCCGAATTGTTTGGGCACGAAAAAGGTTCGTTTACCGGCGCCAATGAAACACGGAAAGGTTATTTTGAAGTAGCCGATGGCGGTACGATCTTTCTGGATGAAGTTGGGGAACTACCTTTTCCTACACAGACACGATTGTTGCGTGTCCTTGAATCGGGCGAATTTATAAAAGTAGGTTCATCCAGGGTGCAGAAAACAAATGTGCGTATCGTGGCTGCCACCAATGTAAATCTGGTGGATGCTGTTGCACAGCATAAATTTCGTGAAGACCTTTATTATCGATTATGTACAGTGCCCATGCGTATTCCGCCATTAAGGGAACGACAGGAGGATGTATTGTTACTTTTCCGGAAATTTGCAACTGACTGTGCGGAAAAATACCGGATGCCTGCAATTGAATTGGACGACGAGGCCCGTCGGCTGTTAATATCCTATCGTTGGCCGGGGAATGTTCGCGAATTGAAAAATATTGTGGAACGTATTTCAGTCATTGAGGAAAACAGAAATATTACAGCCGATGTATTGCGAATGCACTTACCTAATATTACCATGGAAAAATTCCCGGTGCTGTTAGGACATCAGTTAAACGAAGAAAAAATCTTCTCAAGCGAAAGGGAGATTCTTTATCAGGTGTTGTTTGATTTGAAAAATGATGTGAATGATTTGAAAAAATTAGTGCATGATATTATGAACGGAAGTGTTCAGATGGAATCATTTGATCATAATATATATTCAAAACCGACTGTACATCAATCAAATATACATCACACTTCGATTCTGGACGCCGAAACGGTTGAAGAAACGCTATCTCTCGAAGATGTTGAAAAAGATATGATTCGTAAAGCATTGGACAGGCATGGCGGACGTCGGAAAAATGCCGCCGTCGATTTGCAAATATCGGAACGAACGCTGTACCGGAAAATTAAGGAATTTTGCTTGGAATGAAAAGATGAATGAAACAACAACAGAAAGGTGAAAGCATGAAGACTTTATTGAAAATAACCGTATTTATTTTAGCGGGATGGCTTGGCGCTTCCTGTTCAATCAGCTATTCATTCAGCGGTTCATCAGTCGATTATACGAAAGTGGCTTCTATCTCAATCCGCGATTTTCCGAATGTAGCTTCGCTGGTTTATGCTCCACTTGCGCAGCAGTTCACGGAAAACTTAAAGGACAAATATACGCGGCAGACAAAGTTACGCGTACTTCGGGAAGGCGGCGATATGGATCTTGAGGGCGAAATTACAGGGTATAATTTTATGCCTATGGCTGTCTCGGAAAACACCTATGCATCACAAACACGGCTGACTATCACTGTTCGTGTACGTTTTACGAATAAAACCGATCCGAACCAGGATTTTGAAAGAACTTTTACGGCAAAAAGCGAGTTTGATAATACAAGTTCAATCGATCAGGTACAGGACGAATTGTGCGATGTGATTATGAAAGAGATTATTGATCAGATATATAATGCAACCGTAGCAACCTGGTAAAAAATATGACTTGTACTGAATTATATGAATGGATAGCAGATCCGTCGCAGTTGACGAAATCGTCGTTACAGGATCTCCGGCAAATGATGGAGGATTACCCCTATTTTCATGCAGCGAGGATGTTGTATCTGAAAAATCTGGCCGTCCTGAAAGATGTCCGCTTGGAGAGAGAACTTAAAAAAATGTCTGTTTTTATTCCCGATCGCAATATGCTTTATCATTTAATTAATGAATATGCTACGAATGTTGACAAAAATATGGAGCCACAGCAGCCGGCTTCGGGTGAAAATAAAACAGAGTTGGCTTTTAAGGTAATAGAAAAAATAATTTCAGCCGATGAACAGGAAGAAAAAGATTTTGTTTCCGAGTATGTATCGAAACCGATAACGCCACAAATGGCAACAACTGACTATGGAAACTGGCTGGCTCAAAATCTCGACGACCTCCCGACAGAAGACGGAACCGGCAACCAGTTAAAACATCATGAACTGATTGATTCTTTTATTGACACAGAAAGTAATCTTTTGAATCAGCGAAAGATTCAAGCAACTGTGAAAAAAGACGTTAAATCTATAGATGAAAACGAAATTTCTCATTTTGAATCAAATGAAAAAATAGCGTTAGACGATACGTATTTCACTGAAACTCTGGCTCGTGTATATATCGGTCAGAAGCGATATGATAAAGCGTTGGAAATAATTCGGGTGTTAAGCTTGAAATATCCACAAAAAAACCGTTACTTTGCAGACCAAATTCGCTACTTGGAAAAAATTATTAACATTAAAAAATAAAGAAATGTATGTATTATTATCAATTTTGATTCTTATTTGTTCTGTTTTCTTAGTATTAATTGTCTTAGTCCAAAATTCAAAGGGGGGAGGTTTAGCTTCGGGCTTTTCATCTTCCAACCAGGTACTGGGCGTTCGTAAAACAACCGATTTCCTGGAGAAAGCTACCTGGTCGCTGGCAGGGTGTCTGATTGTGTTTTGCATTGCAATCACCGCGACTATTCCACGCGGACAGGTTGCGACAGGCTCTGAAGTATTAGATAACATAAGCGCTCCGGTTAATACCTCTGCGCCTGACTTTGGAATTACCCCGCCCGATGCTGCACAGGGTCTTCAACTTCCGGCTCAAGATTTGGAATTACCGGCAGAATAAAAAATTTTTCAAGGCATAAAAGACGCGAAAAATGCTTAAAAACAAGCATTTTTCGCGTCTTTTATGCCTTGAAATAAAACGTTTGTACTTGAAAAACTGTACTTTTGTACATAAACCGGTTAAATTGGTTCAATATAGAAATCATGATGCTTAGTATAAAGTAGAATGAACTATCTTTGCGGCATTGATGTAATACTTCTTCATATTATTTGTTCTTTTAAGGCAAAAAGTTTATTAGTGATTAATGTGGACAGTCCTGAACGTGAGTTCAGGACTGTTCGTTTTTTTTATTCTTCTTTCATGTTATGAAAAACATTCTGCACATCCTCATCATCTTCAAGTTTTTCAATTAGTTTTTCAAGCGCACCGCGATGTTCAGGCGCAACATCCTTCAAATCGCTGGGGATACGGACAAATTCGCTTGAAGTTATTTCAAATCCGTTATCTTCCAGGTATTTCTGAATAGCGGCGTTTTGTGCAAATTCGCCATAAATGATCACCTCGCCATCTTCTTCATAGACTTCGTCAGCGCCAAAATCAATCAGCGCCAATTCAAGGTCATCCAATTCAATGTCATCTGTTTTTACGATATGAAACATGCATTTATGGTCGAACAAAAATTCCAATGATCCGGACGTACCCAGCGAACCTCCGAACTTATTGAAATAACTGCGTACATTCCCTACTGTACGCGTAGTGTTATCGGTTGCCGTTTCGACGAAGATGGCAATGCCGTGCGGACCATAACCTTCATAATTCATTTCCTTGAAGTCGGTAGAATCTTTCGACGTAGCTTTTTTAATGGCGCGTTCCACGTTTTCTTTCGGCATATTTTCTTTTTTTGCCGTTTGTATCAATACCCGTAAGCGTGGATTGGTCTCGGGGTCAGCGCCGCCTGATTTGGCTGCAATCATGATCTCCTTGCCTAATTTTGTGAAAACGCGGGCCATATTACCCCAACGCTTCATTTTTCTTGCCTTTCTGTATTCAAACGCTCTTCCCATATTTTATTGTGATTAATTGATTAATTAAATTACCGGTTGATTAGTAATTAGTAATTAGTAATTAGTAATTAGGTAATTAGTAACAACTAATTACCTCAGTTGTATGCCAAGTTTTTCTTCCAATTTTTTTTGTATTTTCGACATGATCGCTTCAATCCGGATGTCGTTCAAAGTCTTTTCATTGTCTTGCAGATAAAAACTGACTGCGTATGATTTTTTATCCGGAGGCAGATTCTTGCCTTCATAGACGTCAAATAATACGACATCCTTCAGGATTTGACGCTCACAATTAATCGCAATAGCCCGGATGTCTGCAAAGGAAACGGTTTTATCTGCCAGTAAGGCAAGGTCTCTTTTAACTTCTGGAAACTTTGGGATTTCCCGGAAAGTAACCTGCTCTTTTTGAATGTCTTTTATCAGGGTATTCCATGACAGTTCAGCGAAAAATACCTCATTGTCAATGTCCATTTTTTTTAATAAATCCTTTTGCACCACACCAAAAGCGCCTAATGTTATCCCTGAACGGGATGTAATCAACAGGCCCGACGAAAAAATGTCATCGGCAATGCTGTTCAGGACTATCTTGTCCAATCGTATGCCTACCCGACGCAAAATATTTTCCACATGCGCCTTTAACTCAAAAACTGAAGTCGCTTCGTCGGTATGCGCCCAGTTGTTTTCTACCCTTTTACCAGTCATCCATAAGCCGAGATGATAGTCTTCGTCGATTACCGAAAGTGCATCTCCTTCCTTTTTATTCTTTTCGTTTCGGGTATAACAATTTCCGAACTCAAAAAAACGGATGTTTTTATGTTTGTGTTTGATGTTAAATTCAATATTCTGCAAACCGCCAAAGAGTAAAGTCTGTCGCATCACATTCAGATCGGCGCTGAGCGGGTTCTCCAGCATAACACAGTTTGCCGCAGGATAGGTTGTCAACTCATCATAATATGCTGAACGGGTAAGCGAATTGTTGATAATTTCATTAAAACCTGCTCCACATAATTGTTCGGAGATAAGATTTTCCAACTTGTAGGTTTTATCCGTTAACGTCTGATAACTTAATGACGTTTGTACATAATTGCTGCAGGGTATGTTATTATACCCGTAGATACGTAAGATATCCTCAATGACATCCACATCGCGGCGTACATCATAGCGATAAACGGGAACATGTACGGATAAACCTTCTGATGTTTCGGATGCGATCGTTATTTCCAGCGAAGACAGAATGTCTTTTACCGTTTCGACAGGTATCTCCTTTCCTGTCAGCGAATTTATTTTTTTATAGGTAATGTCGACTGCAAAAGGTTCCATAACCTGCGGGTAAACATCCTGAATATCACCTGCAATGACACCTCCGGCTATTTCTTTTATCAGGATTGCCGCCCGTTTGAGGACATATACCGTTTGATTCGGATCTAAACCGCGTTCAAAACGGAATGACGAATCGGTATTAAGTCCAAAACGGCGCGCTGTTTTTCTGACCCAGGCAGGATGGAAGCAGGCTGATTCGAGAAAGATATCTTTCGTGTTTTCTGTTACGCCCGAATGAAGGCCGCCGAATACGCCGCCGATACACATCGCTTCTTCGGCGTTACAAATCATCAGATCGCGGTCGGTTAGCGTTCGCTCCACACTGTCAAGTGTAATAAACCGGGCGCCTTCGGGCATGGTACTGACTACCACTTTATTACCCTTAATTTTAGCCGCATCGAAAGCGTGCAGCGGTTGTCCCAACTCGTGCAGCACATAGTTTGTAATGTCTACAATGTTGTTTATTGGGCGCAAACCGATGGATGTCAAGCGGTTTTTAAGCCAGTCGGGACTTTCCCCTACGGTTATGTTCCGGATGGTAACGCCTGAATACCGGATACAGGCATCCGTGTTTTTTACTTCGACGATGATGGGCGCTACCGGATCATCAGCGCAATAATCATCGACCGCAGGCTTCTTAAAAAGGAACGGCCTGCCGTTTTGCTTCAGCCAGGCTGCCAGATCGCGTGCGACGCCGATGTGCGATGTTCCATCAACGCGGTTCGGCGTAATATCTACCTCGAAAATAAAATCACTCGTGACGTTGTAATATTTTTTTGCAGGCATCCCAACCGGCGTATCGGCAGGGAGCACGATGATACCCGAATGGTCGGCGCTAACGCCGATCTCGTCTTCCGCGCAGATCATGCCGTGTGATTCGGCGCCCCGTATTTTCCCTTTCTTTATTTTTATTTCCCTGTCGTCAAAATACAATACAGTACCGATAGGCGCTACGACTACTTTCTGGCCGGCGGCTACATTGGGCGCTCCGCAAACAATCGGTAAAGGATCGCCTCCGGCGCCAATGTCGACAAGCGTAAGATGAAGGTGGTCGGAGTCAGGATGATCTGTACATGTCAATACTTCGCCGACCACCAGCCCTTCCAGCCCGCCTTTGATTGTTTCAATTTTTTCTACCGAACCGGTTTCTAATCCTATGGAAGTGAGCGCTGTAGCTACTTCATCGGGATGCAAGTCGAAAGTCAGCAAATCTTTCAACCAATTGTAAGATATATTCATCGTAAACTATTAAAAAAAACATTTTAGCAATTCGTAATTCGTAATTCGTAATTCGTAATTAAAAAATTGCCCTGCAAAAGTAGAAAAAAAAAGTCATATAACGATGACCTTTGAAATTTAATCGTCGATACCGTTAACCTTATTTCCGAAAGAAACTCTAACTGACGGTTTATAACTGTTTACTGACTGCATGAGTCGTTTGCGTTCCTGTTCTGATAGACGGATAGATCGGGCTGCCGGTCCGTTGTCGTAATAGTTTTTATAGGCGGTCGCATATTTCCGGTTGTGCGCGATTCGCCGGTACTGCGAACTGAATACCATGCTTAACAGGTGATTGAAGTCCATTGACAAGCCAAATCCGGGAGAATAATCGGGTGTATTGAAATAAAGCGACTGTACAGTACCTGTCGGCAATAATTTTTCCAACTGTTTTCGTTCGCTTTCCGTGATGATCAGGCTCTTGACAGTAAAAGCGGAATCCATTTTGTCAAGATACAATACAAACAACGCAAAAACTGAAGGTGGCATAGAGAACGGATCAAGTCTGCGAAACATTAATGAATCATCGGGCGCTCCCATGTTGTCAAAATCCTTTAACAGATCAAAGTTTGAACTTTGATCACCGCTTTGCATCCATGATGGAACAATCAAACGACCCTCTTCAATCGCTTTTTTTGTCTCCTCATTGATTTTAATTTCTTCTTTTCCTTCCAGTACATTTTTTAGCCATATCGAATCTTCCTTACTCCATTCCTGCGCATATACGGTCGTAACAGAAAAAAACAACAAAAAAACCAGAACTGATAATTTTTGCCTCATAGCGTTTATGTTTATTTAGTAATTAGTAATTAGTAATTACCAATCAGGGTTGTTTCCCGATATAGGCTAAGATTCCGCCGTCTACATATAATATATGTCCATTTACAAAGTTCGAAGCGTCCGAGGCAAGGAAAATGGCGGGTCCTTTCAGGTCGTCGGTTACGCCCCAGCGGGCAGCCGGTGTTTTGGAGATGATGAACTTATCGAATGGATGACGGGAACCGTCGGCTTGCAACTCGCGCAATGGCGCAGTCTGTGGCGTTGCGATGTATCCGGGTCCGATGCCGTTACATTGAATATTATTTTCTCCAAACTCCGAAGCAATGTTGCGGGTAAGCATCTTCAACCCACCTTTTGCAGCTGCGTAGGCCGAAACGGTTTCACGGCCGAGTTCGCTCATCATCGAACAGATATTGATGATTTTCCCGTGTCCTTTCCGGATCATGGCCGGGATAACCGCTTTTGCCACGATAAACGGGCCATTCAGGTCGACATCGATTACCTGACGAAAATCGGAAGCCTTCATATCACACATGGGCATTCGCTTGATAATCCCTGCGTTATTAACAAGAATATCAATAATGCCCACTTCTTTTTCGATAGTTGAAATGGCTGCATTTACGTCGTCTTCATTTGTGACATCAAAGACATATCCTTGCGCCTGAATTCCTTTTGCATGATAATCGCCAAGTCCTTTTTCGACCAGTTCGCGGTTGATGTCATTGAACACAATCGTGGCGCCGGCTTCGGCAAAGGCGGAAGCGATGGCAAATCCTATTCCATATGAAGCGCCTGTTACTAAGGCCACTTTCCCTTCTAATGAAAATAAACTATTCATATTTAATAAATTATAAGAACTTGACTATTAATGGTTCTTCTATGGTTTTTGTGAAATAAACCATATAATTGCGGAAATCGTCTAATGTCCGGAATCCGAATTGTTCCCATCCGAAGCCGGTATAATATGTGACAGGCTGACCCGGAGAGTAGGAAGTGATCGCTAAAATATGCGAATGAGTCTCCTTTCTTTTCGTTTTGGGGTGGATAATGGTATGTGTGTGTGATTTCACCTGTTCAAGACCTTTCGGGAAAATCATCCCTACAAATGCTTTTCCGACTGCTCCGTTTTCGGGTTCTTCATACACAACAGCGGCCGATCCTTTATCTGTCAGCGCTGTTAGGGGTTCGTCGTCTTCGGCTCTTTTTACGATACCGGCTGCCACTTTTATCGTGGTTTCCGTTCCGAACTGTTGCGTTACTTTTGTCAGTTGCGAACCGGCATCGATCGAAAATGTACGGCTTTCACTGAAAGATTTACCGTCAACGGTCATATTTTTGTACACGACCTTAAATGTGGTGCGCAAAGGGCCGTTTTCAAAAAGTTCCTGTGTAACAAAATTGTCGTTCAGGTAAAGCGAATCATTTACAAAAGGCGCCATCATGCCTGCGCCGAGCGTTCGCCCCACTTTATAGTCGTCAAGACCCTCACCGTGGTCTATATGATAGGAACGGACTTTCGCAATATCATCTTTATACCACTTGTCAATAATCAGCTTGTTTGTTTTTTTATACCATAGGTCAATGCCGTTACTGGGGCCGTCGACGGGTATCAGGGCTGGCCCGTATATACGGAATGCCACCCGATCGTTTTCCCATGCAAAATCATCGTAACGTTCGGTAATGAAACGCCCGTAGGTTTTAGGTTCAAATTCTACCGGAGCGCCGGTTCTGATGGAATAAAAAATACTTTCATTCGCTTTGATGTCGGTTTGAAAGATCAGTTTGCCTTCAAATGTTAATTGTGAAGGCAATAGTTCTCCTTGCTGGTTCGTTACCTGATAAGCCTTTCCGGCAGGAAGCGCCATTAATTTTTCTACCGGTAATTCAACTATTTCCAGCCGTTCGAAATCGGTTGGATTTACTACTGAAATATTTATACTGTTATTACAGGACATCAGTCCTAAAAAGGCGAAAAGCAAAAAAGACAAATTTTTCATAAGGTGTATACATTAATATTATTAAAGGGGGATTAGCGTAGTTTGTCAGCTGTAAAAGTATCCATATCATCATAATCCAGGTTTTCACCGCACATAGCCCATATAAAGGTATAGTTACTTGTCCCTGCTGCACAATGAATTGACCACGACGGCGAAATGACTGCCTGTTCATTTCCCATGAAGATATGACGCGTTTCCTGCGGTTGCCCCATGAAATGGCAAACAGCCTGCTGCGCAGGAACCTTGAAATAGAAGTAAGCTTCCATCCGTCGTGAATGGGTGTGCGGCGGCATCGTATTCCAAACGCTACCTTCTTTTATTTCCGTCAATCCCATCTGTAATTGGCAACATGGGATTATTTCATTCAATATCAACTGATTAAGCGTTCGTTCATTGGATGTTGGTTTTATTCCTAATTCCCGTGTACGGCGCATCTCTTTTGTGATGGCTGTTGTAGGGTAGGCTACATGGGCAGGCGAGGAGGCAAAATAGAATTTTGCCGGTTTAGTTACATCTTTGCTTTTGAAAATGACTTCTTTAGCGCCGCGCCCTACATAGAGGGCGTCTTTATAGGTCATCTCAAAATCTTTTCCGTCAACCGAGACGACGCCTTCGTTTTCGATACAGACGATACCTGCTTCACGGCGTTCGCAAAAATATTCCGAACGAACCAGATCAACTGTTTCGAGTTTCAGACTTTCATTTACCGGCATAATGCCGCCAATAATCAGCCGGTCATTATGCGTATAAACCATCAATACCTCATTAGCGGCAAATAACTTCTCTACCAGAAATTCTTTCCGCAGCTGGGCGGTGTCGTAATTTTTTACATCTTGCGGGTGCGTTCCCCAACGTTCTTCAATTGTTGTCTTCATACATTAATATAATTATGACTTAATTTTGGACGGTAAAGGTATGGAAAAAATATGATTTGAAAAATAAAATGGCATTTTATTTTTCAAATCATATTTTTTTTTACATTTGCACACTGAAAATAGAGATTTTATGATAAAAAAGGTTTTTGTTAGCGGTTGCTATGATATGCTGCATAGCGGCCATGTGGCTTTCTTTGAAGAAGCAGCACAGTACGGCGATTTGTATGTTGGTATCGGTTCCGACCAGACGATCTTTGAACTGAAAGCGCGCAAAACGATCAATACCGATATGGAACGTTTGTACATGGTAAAAGCATTGCGGGTAGTCAAAGATGCGTGGATAAACGGCGGAAGCGGCATACTTGATTTTCAGGATGACATCAAACGGCTTCAACCGGATATTTTTTTTGTAAATAGCGACGGTCATTCACCGGTGAAAGAACAGTTTTGTAAAGCGCTCGGTATTGAATATGTTGTAAGTACCCGTATTCCGCATATCGGGCTGCCGGTGCGTTCGTCGACTACCTTACGAAATGAATGTCTGATTCCTTACCGGATTGATTTAGCAGGTGGCTGGCTCGACCAGCCTTTTGTCAATAAGTTTTTTGCGGGCGCCGTGATTACTATCTCCATCGAGCCGGATTTTGAGTTTAATGACCGTAGCGGTATGGCTACCAGTTCGCGAAAAAAAGCAATAGAACTGTGGCATACAGCCATACCGGAAGGTGACAGGGAAATGCTTGGACGAACGCTGTTTTGTTTTGAAAATCCGCCGGGATCGAAATATATAAGCGGTTCGCAGGATGCTTTGGGTGTTGTGATGCCAGGACTAAACCGGTTTCATTATGATCAGGGTTACTGGCCGGTAAAGATTGATAAAGTGACCAAAAATGATCTGCTGGAATGGATCGAACAGCGAATATGGCTTGTGCCGCTTTATCCCCGGCAATCGCAGTATGATGTATTATCCCAAACTGATATCAACGAAGAAGGCGCCCGCATGCTTAGCCTTGCTGCTGAAGACTGCTGGAACGCTATTCTTAATAAAAACGCACAGGCATGGGGCAAAGCTTCGGTTGCGAGTTTTGAGGCGCAATTGAAAATGTTCCCGCTCATGGCGCCTCAGGATGTGAAGGAAGCATTAGCGCCATATAAATCAGAGGTTTTAGGATGGAAACTTTCCGGAGCGGGAGGTGGCGGATACTTCGTTCTCATTAGTGAATTACCGGTGAAGAACGCTATTCAAATACGTATCAGAAGGTAAAAACCCGAAAACTGAAAACTGAAAACTATTAAGTCATGAAAGGAATTGTATTGGCCGGGGGCTCCGGCACGCGTTTATACCCGATTACCAAAGGGGTGTCAAAGCAGTTGCTGCCCATATATGATAAACCGATGATATATTATCCAATCTCGGTATTGATGCTTGCCGGTATACGCGAAATATTAATTATTTCAACGCCGCAGGACTTATCCGCTTTTCGCCGTCTGCTTGGCGGTGGCGATGATTGGGGCGTTCATTTTGAATATGCGGAACAGCCTTCACCGGATGGTCTGGCGCAAGCCTTTATCATCGGCGCTGATTTTATTGGAAACGACGATGTGTGCTTAGTGTTGGGCGACAATATTTTTTATGGACAGGGTTTTTCCTCCCTGTTGAAAGATGCGGTGGAAAACGTGAAGCAAAAAAAAGCGACGGTTTTCGGTTATTTTGTGAATGATCCGGAGCGGTATGGAGTCGTAACATTCGACCGGAAAGGGAATGTATTAAGTATTGAAGAAAAACCTGTGAATCCAAAGTCGAATTATGCAGTAGTAGGTCTTTACTTTTATCCGAACAGGGTAGTCGGGATAGCGCGAAAAATTAAACCTTCGGCTCGGGGCGAACTGGAGATCACAACGGTTAATCAGCGTTTTCTTGAAGAAAATGAATTGAAAGTGCAATTGCTGGGACGCGGATTTGCATGGTTAGATACCGGTACGCATGAGTCATTGTCCGAAGCATCTGTATTTGTGGAAGTTATTGAACGACGTCAGGGACTGAAGATTGCCTGTCCGGAAGAAATTGCCTATCGAAACGGGTGGATTGACGATGAAAAGCTGAAAATATTAGCGCATCCGATGATAAAAAACCCGTATGGTCATTATTTGTTGAAATTGATTGATACATAGTATTATAAATATTATTTTTTTTAAAAAGAGAAAAAAAATAACTAATTTATTTGTTTTAATATAAAAATACTTTTATCTTTGCAATTGATATGTTTTAAAACGAAGATAAATTAAGAAGAAAATATTGTTAAATTAAAATGTATAATTATGAAAACTAAGGTTTTACTTTTTGCTTTTTTTTGTGGAGCGCTGATGTCGGTTGCTGCTCAGGAGTACCAGCCTCAAGTTGGTTTTAGTATTGAAAATGGTTCAAAAACGAATTTCAAGAAGAATGGCGCCGGTGACAACTGGTTTATATCACTTGGTGGAGGTGCAAGTGTGTATATGGGTGACCAGAACGGCGATGCTGCCCTTGGAGACCGTATGAATTGGGGAGCCACGCTCGCCTTTGGAAAATGGTTCAATCCATACATGGCTTTTCGTCTGAAAGTTGACGGCGGCCCGTTTAAAGACTTTCATTACACGCGTGGAAGCGGTAGTACGAATTTAACTCAGCATGATTTTGTATATGCCAATGGACATGTTGATTTTATGTGGGATATAACCAATTACTGGGCGCCTTACAACGAAAAGAAGATTGTCCGTTTTATTCCGTTTGCAGGTATGGGCTATGCTTATCGTCCTTCAAAAACAATTGGCGGTTATAATTATAAAAAATCCGAATCGCCTACGATTAATTTAGGCGTACAAATCCCGTTCCGTTTGAGTAGCCGCGTAGATTTGTTCCTCGAAGGTCAGTATACACTGTTGAATGAAGAATTTAACCGTGTAAATATGGGACATGAGGAAGACCGTATAGTTTCAGCTAATTTGGGATTTAATTTCAAACTTGGCAGAACCAACTGGGAAGTTATCGAACCGATGGACTATGATTTGTTAAATGACCTGAACAATCAGATCAATGCTTTGCGCGCTCAGAATGATGAATTGAGCAAACGTCCGAAGTCATGTCCGGAATGTCCGCAGGTAGCGCCGGTTGTTCAGTCAATCGAAACGATGAAGAACGCTGTATTTTTCCGTCTGAACAGTTCGGTTATTGATGAAAACCAGAAGGGTAACATCTTAAATACGGCTGATTATGCAAAGAAACACAACTTGCCGATCAAGGTGATTGGATATGCTGACAAACAAACCGGTACTGCCGATTATAATTATGGCTTGTCGGAAAGGCGTGCAAGAGCCGTTGCTAAAGAGTTGAACGAAAAATATGGCATTCCGACCGAAAGACTTTCGATTGAATGGCAGGGAGATAGGGTGCAACCTTATCAAATTAATAACTGGAACCGTCTGGTTATCATGGATACCAATAAATAATTGGTTCCCTAATAAAACTAAAAAAGGTCAATGGACGCCCATTGACCTTTTTTAGTTTTGAAAGACTGGATTTATCGCCGCAGGTTTTTATCGTGAACGCCAGCGAACCTTTATCGCCAATGGCTTTTATTATTTCGTAACCCGTAACTTTGAAAAAATGAAATACAAGATGATTGTGCTGGATGTCGACGGCACTTTACTTAATGATGATCATATTATTACAGCCCGTATGCGAGCTGCAGTAATCAAAGTACAGCAAATGGGAATCCGGATTGTCCTCGCTTCCGGTCGCCCGACGTATGGTCTCCTCCCGTTGGCAAAAGAATTGGATATGGATAAAAATGACGGATATATTTTAGCGTATAACGGCGGTCAGATTATGAATGTCCAGACTGGAGACATTGTGTTTGAAAAACACATCAATCCTAAAATGCTGCCCTATCTGGAACGAAAGGCGATCAAAAATAATTTTTCCATCTTTACCTACTGCGATGATACAATCATAGCCAATGACCTGTCTGACGAACATATCCTGCAGGAGGCGGGGTTGAACGCCATGCGTTTGAAAGAAGTAGACAATTTCGCAGAGGCAGTCACTTTTTCTCCCTATAAATGTATGATTGTCAGTGATGATGAAAAAGCGCTGGAGCGCCTGGAAAATCAGTGGAAAAAACATTTAGCCGGCGAATTGGATGTTTTCCGTTCGGAAACCTATTTTCTTGAAGTTGTACCGCCTTCTATTAATAAAGCGAATACATTAAGTATTTTACTTGAAAAACTGAGCGTTGCCGCTGAAAGCGTGATCGCAATTGGCGACGGCGTGTGCGACGTAACCATGATCCAGCTGGCGGGATATGGCATTGCTATGGGGAATGCGCAGGAATCGGTGAAGGCATGCGCTGATTATGTGACGTTGACAAATGATAGGGACGGTGTGGCTGCAGCCATCGAAAAAATGGTGTTAGCCGAGATACATCCGACAGATATTCCGTTAGACAAGCTGAATGAATCCGGTAAACGGGCGTTAATGGGTAATCTTGGGATTCAATTTACCTATGCCTCCGAAGACCGGATAGAAGCAACGATGCCGGTTGATGAACGCACGCGTCAGCCCTTCGGAATTTTACATGGAGGAGCAACCCTGGCGCTGGCTGAAACTGTTGCGGGATTGGGATCAATGATTCTGTGTAAACCCGAAGAACTTGTTTATGGAATGCAAATCAGCGGTAATCACGTTTCAACCGCTCATGAGGGGGATACCGTCAGGGCAGTAGCGACAATCCTGCATAAAGGACGTTCTTCCCATATCTGGAATGTGGACATTTACACTTCAACAGACAAATTAGTATCCTCTATTCGCGTGGTAAACAGCGTTTTGAAAAAACGATAAAAAAAACCTCCCGACAAAGGCAGGGAGGTTTTGTAAAGGCCGCACACTAGATGAGTGTAAACTCCGTATGACAGGATTTGAGTGTCTTACCACCGTTGTAATCCGCTGTGCCTAAGCATTTCCCGAAAGAACTGCGGCCCGCCATTGGCGGCAAGAACTTGTCTCGGAATTAAGTTTTATCTGATGAGTTTTCCAATCGAACATGTGCGGCTTAACTCATTTTGGTTTCACAAAAATAGAAAATAAAATCCAAAACACAAATTTTTACGAAAAAAAAATTCGTTTTTAACATTTTATCCTTTATTTCTTTGCTTTTGCAACAATCGCTTTGAACGTTTCCGGATTGTTCATCGCCAAATCGGCCAATACCTTGCGGTTGATTTCGATGCCGGCTTCTTTAAGCCCGCCCATCAAACGTGAATACGATAAGCCTTCCATACGCGCTCCGGCGTTGATACGCTGAATCCACAAAGCGCGGAAATTGCGTTTTTTGTTGCGACGGTCACGAAATGCATACGTTAAACCTTTTTCCCAGGTGTTTTTTGCGACTGTCCATACATTTTTACGAGCGCCAAAATAACCCCTCGTAAGTTTCAAAATCCGTTTTCTTTTTGCTCTCGAAGCAACATGATTTACTGATCTTGGCATAATTGTAATTTTTTTTGAATGTTAGCGTCACTTTATAAGATGATCTTAGGAGCTAGACATTCGGTTAATAAAATGGTTTAAACTCTTGCTAATCAAATTATTTTAAACAAAGCAATTTCTTGATGTTGTTAATATCCGCTTTAGCAACTAACCCGAAATGGGTCAGATTTCTCTTTTGCTTTTTAGTCTTCTTTGTCAGAATGTGACTTTTATAAGCATGTTTTCTTTTGATTTTACCTGTTCCGGTAAGGGCGAACCTCTTTTTTGAACCGGAATTAGTCTTCAACTTTGGCATAACTTCAATTTTAAATGTGAATGAAATAGTTATTATTATTAATTATATGCATCTGTACGCTTATTTTTTGTTTTTATGTCTGTTCGTTTTTCAGGACGGAAAGCTTGGGTGGCTGACTTGATTTTTTTAGTCCCGGAGAAAGCATGATAATCATTCGCTTCCCTTCCAGTACCGGCATCTGCTCTACTTTGCCGTATTCTTCGAGGTCGGTGGCAAAACGAAGCAGTAACACTTCTCCCTGTTCCTTAAACAGGATAGACCTTCCCTTAAAAAACACGTAAGCCTTCACCTTGGCGCCATCTTCCAAAAATTCCTTTGCGTGACGGAGTTTAAAATTGTAATCATGTTCGTCCGTTTGAGGGCCGAAGCGGATTTCTTTTACAACAATTTTAACTGTTTTAGCTTTCTGTTCTTTCTGACGTTTTTTCTGTTGATAAAGAAATTTCTGATAATCAATAATTTTACAAACCGGTGGCGCAGCATTTGCCGATATCTCTACCAGATCAAATCCCATGTCTTCCGCCATCTGTAAGGCTTTTGACGTAGGATAAACCCCGGAAGTAATATTGTCGCCTACCAGCCGGACTTCAGGAACAGTGATGCGTTCGTTGATCCTGAATTGTTCTTTATTACGATCGTTTCTCATTTGTTCATCATCTCATCAATTTCTTTCAAAATTTGCGCCGCAAAGGTAGTAATTTTTATTGAACCTTTATCACCTTCGCCCTGTTTTCTTACAGAAACTTCACTATTTTCCATTTCTTTTTCTCCAACAATTAACATATAAGGTATGCGTTTCAATTCATTATCGCGTATTTTCCGGCCAATTTTCTCGTTACGGTCATCCACGATAACGCTTATATCCTTCTTTTCCAATTCATTTGCAACCTGCCAGGCATAATTGTTGTAATTTTCCCCGATTGGCAAAATAGCGACCTGGTCGGGCGCCAACCACAACGGGAATTTACCGGCGGTATGTTCGATTAAGACTGCAACAAACCTTTCCATCGAACCGAACGGCGCGCGATGAATCATAACCGGACGGTGCTTATGGTTGTCTTCGCCCGTATATTCGAGTTCGAAGCGGTCTGGCAGGTTGTAATCGACCTGAATTGTTCCGAGCTGCCAGCGACGACCGATGGCGTCCCTGACCATAAAGTCGAGTTTTGGCCCGTAAAAAGCGGCTTCTCCCAATACGACTTTAGCCGGAAGTCCTTTCTCTTCGCAAGCTTCTATAATAGCGCGTTCCGCCTTTTCCCAGTTTTCGTCCGTTCCGATATATTTTTCTGTATTTTTGGGGTCGCGAAGTGAAATCTGCGCTTCGAATTTATCGAAATTCAGCGCTTTAAAGATAATGAGGATGATGTCCATCACTTTCAGAAATTCACCCTTCAGCTGTTCCGGACGGCAAAACAGATGTGCGTCGTCCTGTGTAAACCCGCGAACGCGGGTTAATCCGTGCAATTCTCCGCTTTGCTCATAACGATAGACCGTTCCAAATTCCGCCAGACGGATCGGGAGGTCTTTATATGAACGCGGCAAGGCTTTGTATATCTCGCAGTGATGTGGACAGTTCATGGGTTTTAGCAAAAATTCCTCCCCCTCCTGCGGCGTATGAATCGGCTGGAACGAATCCTTTCCGTATTTTGCATAATGACCGGATGTCTCATATAGATGTTTTCCGCCAATATGAGGGGTCATCACCTGCTGATAGCCGTATCTTTTCTGGATGCGTTTCAGAAAATCCTCCAGTTTCAACCGCAACTGCGTTCCGCGCGGCATCCACAATGGAAGGCCTGCGCCGACCGACTGCGAGAATGTGAACAGTTCAAGTTCGCGGCCTACTTTCCGGTGGTCGCGTTTTTTCGCTTCTTCCAGCAGGATCAGATACTCGTCAAGCATTTTCTTTTTGGGGAATGAAATGCCATAGATACGGACGAGCTGTTTGCGCGTTTCGTCACCTCGCCAGTAGGCGCCCGCTATGCTTGTTATCCTAATTGCTTTGATATAGGAAGTATCCGGCAGGTGCGGGCCGCGACACAGATCGGTAAAGTCGCCTTGCGTATAGGTCGTTATCTGCCCGTCTTCCAGTTCGCTGATAAGTTCCGTTTTATATACTTCTCCGCGCTCCCCGAACAGTTGCATCGCATCCTGTTTGGTGATATCCCGGCGTACAATATCTTCCTTAGCGGTAACTAATTCAACCATTTTTGCTTCTATTGACGGAAAGTCGGCGTCTGTCAAAACCGAATCGCCGAGGTCGACATCATAATAAAAACCGTTTTCGACAGCCGGCCCTATTCCGAATTTAATGTCGGGGTAAAGCGCCTGTAAGGCCTCTGCCATCAGGTGTGCGCTCGAATGCCAAAAGGCATGTTTGGCTTCCTCGTCATCCCATTTTAGCAGTTGAAGGGTAGCGTCCGTGCAGATAGGGCGTGTCAAATCCCATACCTCGCCATTGATTTTAGCGGCCAGCACATCCTGCGCCAGTCTTGAACTGATGCTTTCGGCTATTTGCATAGCCGTCGTTCCTGCGGAAAACTCCTTTACAAGATTATCCGGAAATGTAATTCTTATCATTGTCATTTTACTAATATCGTTCGTTTTGAGGCGACAAAATTAATTATAAATTATGAATTATGAATTATAAATTATGATTTTTCAATTTTCAATTTTCAATTTTCAAATAAAAGTACTACTTTTGACGAAAAATTGAGAATATAAGTTTTACAGCCATCGAAATGAAAAAAAATTGTAAGCATATGAAGTATATTGATGTATATAAACTATTTAAGCAAACAGTTAACTATTCCGACAATGAAATAGCAATTGCGGAAGACAGCAGGATACGTAATTTTACATTTGCGTCGAACAACTGTTTTATCCTGCCCGACGGTTCGGGCGACGAAGCGCTTAACGGCTACGATTTGCGACATGAGACCGGAATAACGCATAAAATGCTTGATATTAACGATACCGATGTAAAGGATAACATTTCTTTCCGGTACCATGTTTTGTCTCCCGCTCATGTTGAAAAGGCTCAAAAAATAATATTGATGTTTCACGGGTTCAACGAAAAGGACTGGTACAAGTACCTGCCCTGGGCCAGCTATCTTGTGAATATGACCGGCAAAACGGTCGTGCTGTTCCCCATTGCTTTTCACATGAATCGCGCCCCTCGCGAATGGAGCGATACCCGACCGATGTATGAGGTAAGTAACAGGCGTAAGGAATTGTTTCCGGACATTATATGTTCTTCGCTGTCCAATGCAGCCATAAGTACCCGTTTACATACTAAACCTCAACGCTTTGTGTGGTCTGGTTTACAATCCTATTACGACATTATACAATTTATTGAGGAATATAAATCAGGCCTTCATCCGTTTATTGCGCCTGACGCCGAAGTTGACATGTTCGCCTACTCCATTGGCGCATTTTTGGCGGAAGTCCTGATGATGACTAACCACAGAAATTATTTCGATAAAACGAAATTGGTTATGTTTTGCGGCGGACCGGTGTTCAATCGCCTGTCGCCCGTATCGAAATTCATCCTCGACAGTCAAGCAAACGTAGCGCTTTACTCGTACATTATCGAACACTTAGACAGCCATTTGAGGAAGGATGAAAAGCTAAAGCGCTATCTATGTGAACGTCCCGAAGGTATGGGTTTTCGCTGCATGTTGAATTATGGCGTAATGAGCGACTTTAGAGAAGAACGGCTACGCTCCATAGCACAAAGGTTATTGGCTGTCACTTTGAAACAGGATACGGTGGTACCCCCATACGAGGTGACGAATACGCTGCAAGGCAAATACAGGGATATCCCCGTGAGAGTTGACATGTTCGATCTGCCTTATCCGTACAAACATGAAGACCCTTTTCCCGCTTTGGAAAAAAACAGGGATGAGATTGACGCAGGTTTCAAACGTGTATTCGAACCAATGTGTACATTTCTGTCAGATGATTAAAAATAGATTAAAAGGTTGTTTTTTTGTGAACATGGCAACAAATTAAGGATAAAAAACTATCTTTGCGCGAAGAAAATTTTTGTATAATCAATAATAATTTTGTAAAATTTATGATTTATTCACATGAAGTGCAACAAATGTGTTGCGTAAAACAAGGTGCGGCTCATCCCTCTGCCCCGATACCTGAAGAAGGCAAATGGGTGAGAT
>Ga0082212_10001135_pt1 | contig 39135 bp, 34 predicted proteins | sample TergutNt197P3_FD_71548 | JGI IMG/M metagenome (GOLD analysis project Ga0082212, IMG submission 71548) | Neocapritermes taracua P3 segment gut microbial communities from Petit-Saut dam, French Guiana - Nt197 P3 | ecosystem: Host-associated > Arthropoda: Insects > Digestive system > Gut ...
AAAAACCGTCTATCGCCTGTCAGATTCATATAACCGGCGCAACAACAACGAGACAGCCCTTGACTTAACCGTAACCGTCTATAACGTCAACACAGGACACAACGAAGACATTGTCAGGCGCAGCGAAAGCTTGTACGGATACATTCTCCTTGTCGCCAAAGCACGGGAATACGAACAGAACGGTTTGGAACGGGCCAAAGCCGTAGAGAGGGCCATAAAAGAGTGCATAGAACAGGACATATTGACAGAGTATCTAAACAACAATGGTTCGGAGGTGTCAAATATGTTATTACAAGAGTGGAAGATAGAAGACGCCAAAGCCGTATGGCAAAAAGAGGCTGAGGAGCGCGGGGAAGAACGATCTGACCGCAAGTGGCAATCGGTGATCCTGCAAAAGGATGTTATTCTTGCCGACAAGGATGCAATTCTTGCCGACAAGGATGCTGAAATCGCAAAACTGCGAGCACAGTTGGATCAAAAGTAAGGTCAGGATATTCATCACATTCTCCGCACATTCGAGGGATATCATGCGATAGGGGCTGTAACTAAATAAGTTTGACATTAGGCCGCCGGATTTTTGTCGACAGGCCCACACAAGTGCCATTGCTTTGGATGCGGACGGCGGCCTTCGGCCTTGTCCAGCCTACCCGGGGTACTTGGTGCATGAGTTATTATTTTCATTGTTCTTGTTCCAGATACTTTATAATATTCTTATAATATTTTTCGAGCATTTTTATGTTATTTGCTCTATCAACTTTTCCATCTTCATTGTCGGTATAACCCAGCCAATCATACATTAAATCTTTGAATACTTGTTTCCCTGCATCAGTCAAGTCTCGCTCTTTCACTATGAGAGTTGGACTAATTTCAGCAACATCTTCAAGAAAACCATCAACAAATAATCCCTTTTCTCTCGAAAAAAGGATTAAATTCTTGCAAGTCAAAAAAACATTACTCCTATCGGAGGATCGAGAATACGCTTTCATCAAACCCGGAACATCAAAGACCACTTTTTCCATGACAATTCTCCTTCATAATTTTTGCATTGACCGAAGTCACTATCAGTTTTGTCGATGGGTTCACTCTCCTAAACTCTTTACACAACAACATCAAATATACGTTTACCACTAAAATCTGCCCACTCTGCACAGGGCTGTCTGTTGCTGCCCTTGCGGAAATCAAATGTGAGCAGGTATCCTGTATTGACATTCTTACTGGCCATATAGCCAAGTAACTGAGCATAAGCTTCTTGCTTATATTTTTCGCCATGCCACAATTTAAGCTCCAGAATGAATTGATCACATCCGAAATCCACCACAATGTCCATACGCCTCAGATCTGTGAACTGGCTTTCAATATGGTAGAATCCCTGCCCATTAATCAAAGGCTTCAAATATGACAGAAATAGGAGACGCCCATGGCGTTCCAAAAAAGTAATATCACATTCGTTAAATAGCTCGGTGTAGTGTTCAGCGAACTTACGCAAACACAGTTCCATATCAAATTTTCCGTTATGGACAACGTCATAAGATAAAACTTTGCTAATCTTTTTGTTTGGATTTACACGGGATTCTTTGGAAACAAAATAGTCAGCCATGGCTGTCTCAAAAATTTTGTTCGCAATGGCCACTTTGCCATTGGTGTTTTTTAGAAACCCGAATGTGGCGCCAAGTCCGATAATAGGGTCGTTTATGACAAAGTTTTTTTGTTCTCCCACAATGAGAACAGAGTAGCCAAAATTATATAGCTCCTTATAGGTTTCCATGTTTTTGAACATATCGTCAAAAAGCATGTTTTGTTCATTGAGAATGATATTGACAGCCTGCCGCACACCGTCAAGGGTCCAGTTATTATCTGGTTCTTCGTCGAGTTCTTCATCCAGGCATTGGCATATTCTTGATACCAAAAACGGGTAGCCGTTCGTGTAAGTGTAGATTTCTCCTGCTATTGCTGTGATATCCATGCCTGTATTGTGGTCTGATTCATACTGTGTGATCATAGCGGCTATCTCAGCCGGATTGAAAGACATACTAACCTTGAATCTAACAGCTATATTCCAAGGTGAATTATACAGTTTATTTTCCTCAGATGTGAGCTTGTAGGATCCATCTTTTATCATCTTCAGTTTGATGTTTCTGATGTCGTAAACCCCAGCCAGGATGACACTATGGAATGTGTAGTCCTCCCCCTTATTTCGGGCTAAAAACTTGTCGCGCAACATACCAAGAAAATGAATAAAGACCCAGTTATTGCTGGTCTTGTCAACTTCGTCAATCATCAACACAACCTGTTTGCCTTTGCACAACCTGGTAATATGGTCGCTCAACATCTCAAAAGAAGATATATCGTTGTTGAGCCATTCTTTTGTGTACATCTCAGGCGCTGACGTGAATTCAAGAGCTCGGGATATTCTCCTCAAAAGCATGGGACAGAAACTCTCCTGTGACTCAAAGCTTCTGTCACCAATGCCTTCGAAACTTATGGAGATAGCAATATATTCATCCCTCAGTACTTTTTTGAGAACTGCCAGTGTTGTCGTTTTGCCATACTGCCTGGCACGATTAATGGTAAAGTAGCATTGGTCATCTACCAATTCTTTGATTTGTTTAACCTTGTTACTGATGTCCACCATATAATGTTTTTCTGGCACGCATAATCCCGTGACATTAAACCTGCGCATATCTGAACCTCCCCTGAAGTTAAGATCCATGGGCTGATGTCTCCGCATCCTTATTTTAGCATGAATTCGCAAGAACATGAACTGGGTGCCATGAACGATAGTCCTCGAACTCACCCTCGAACTCACCCTTTAGCATGGCGACGCATACAAGCAAGAAGCCTGCATTACATAATATTGGGCGATATCCCCCTCTTGATCTGATACCGGTAATACAGATTAACACTAAGCAAGAAAAGATACAAGAACGGATCGTGGAAAAACCTTCGAGTAAAAACCGTTCTCCGCAAGATCTTCGGGATCGTATACAGCCTGTTATAAATCCGCCAAAAAACCTCTGTGATTTCCTCAGTTGCCATTGTCGGATGAGTGATGACCGCCCATGACGGCTTAAAACGAAACACATCCTCCTCCACGATTCTATGTTCCCGCTGCATGTCGTTGTACAGATCGGTTCCGGGGATGGGCGTCAGGATGTAAAATTTGGGCGCGATAATACCTGCCTCCCGAATAAAATCCACAGTGTTCAGCAAAGATTCGCGGGTATCCGTGTCAATCCCGACAATCATTTCGCTGGCAATCTCGATTCCCGCTGACAGAATCGTGTGAATCAGCCGCCGGTATTGGGCTGGGTCGCACCAGCTTTTGTTCACCGTCTTCAAGCTTTCCGAATTCAAGGATTCCAAGCCGAAACTCAGCATATAGCAGCCGCTGTCCGCCACAGCTTTGAGCAGTCCGGGATTCTCGCCAATCGACAGCTCACATTGGGACATCCACCGCATATTGAGCTTTTTGATTTCACCGCACAATTCCCGCATATACGCCTCATCTGAAGCGATATTGTCATCTATCAGCAAAAATTTCTTAAAGCCCAGCTCTTTGATATATGTGATGTCCCGTATCACATCAGGAATGTCACGTTTCAGATATTTCCCCCGATACAGACAGGAGATAGAACAAAATTTGCATGAATTGGGACAGCCTCTGCCGGCCTGGACGGGGAGAAAGTCGCCGATTTTTTTCTTCATAAGCAGTTCGTAACGCGGCAGCGGCGTTTTTAGCAAGTGAATTTCTTTTTTGTAAAAGGGCCTGAGTTCTCCGTGTTCGATATCTGTCAACACACTCCCCCAAACCTCCTCAGCGTCGCCAATCACCACACTGTCGAAATATTGTTTGGCCAGTTCCGGGGCGAGGCTCGCCATCGGGCCGCCCATAATAACAATTTTACGGCTGTCGCGGCGCTTAAACTCCAAAGCGATGTCCTTGCTCCGGTTGGCGGCGTGACCCATCCCGCCTATGCCGATCACGTCCGCGTCGGTATTATAGGGGATATCCTCAATGGTTTCCAGGCAGATTTCGCACTCCCAGCCGTCGGGCAGCATAGCGGCCAGAAGCGGATAGGCCAGTCCGACAAAATAGAGCTTGTTCTTTTTGACGGGTCTTCCGCGCTCATCATAAATGGTCGGCTGTATAAACAGGATCTTCTTCTTCATTGGAAAACACATCCTTTGCGAATTAATTCCCTATACTGCCGATAGATGCTGAAAGCGCCTTTGGCAGCCCGCAAACAGGCTTTCAGGCCAAACCGCCTCCAGACCATCACGGGCACTCTGGGACGGAGGCTGGTTTTCTGGTAAACGCGCAAGATATTCCTGTAGTATTCCTTCTCTGTCATTTTGGTAGGTTTGAGCAGGACATGAGCCATATCCCAAATCTCACAGCGGTCAAGCCCAACCGTAAGGTCACTCCTCACACTTTCGTGGAAGGGAGTTCCCGGTATGGGCGTGACCGGCTGTATGTTGACGAGGGGATATTTTAGCCCGTTCAGATAGGTAATGAGCCCGTCAAAGTCCGCTCTGTCCCAATCCTGTCCCACCATAATGCCGCAATATGTTAATATGTTGGTGTCTTCCAGAACACGAACTGCCCGGAGGTTGATTTCCACTGTCGTGTGCTTGTTGAAGTTTTCCAGTTCGTTTTGCTTGAAGGATTCAAGCCCAATAAACACCGCGCTCAGCCCAACCGATTTCAGCAGCTTCATCGTCCCGGGGTTGTCCGCAATAAAATCCGTTCTGCCAAACAAGATGAAGCTTTTTTTGATGCCCCGTTTCCTGAGTTCATGGCAGAAGTCTTCAACACGCTGCTTGTTAAACAGAAAGTTATCGTCAACGATGAAGATGTTTTTCTCCTCGATTTGCGCGAGTTCCTCCATCACGCTGTTAAGATCACGGCAGAAATAACGCCCGTCAGTTATGCGTGCGCAGAAACAGAACTGACAGCTGAACGGACAGCCAAAGGATGTTTTTAGGGTTGCGCAGCGTTCGTGAAAGATATAATTATAGTTTTTTCGGTAACGCGCCGTTTTCTCCCTGTCCGGAAACGGAAAGTTGAAACTGGCGAGTGTCTCCGGCAAGACTTCCCCAGAGGAGGCGAGTGTCTCCGGCAAGGGTCCGCGTGCCGCGATGCTTTTTAGCTGCTCCATGCCGTTCTTCCCAGTGACATGGTCAATAGTTTTATCCTGAAAATCCTCTGGCCGCACTTCGGCATGAACCCCGCCCACCACAGTGATAATTTCCTGGCTGAAGCTCTTCACCTCAGCCGCAAGACCCTTAATGACGTTAATATGCGGCAGATAACCGGTAAACCCCACCAAATCCGGCCTCAATTCCTCCAGAAACCGCCTCAGAGGCTCTTTCTCAAGGATCATATCAAGAATGTGCACTCTATGCCCGAAAGGTTCCAGAAAGGCCGCGAGATATTCCAATTCCAGCGGCTCGCAAATCATAAAACTTTGCAGATTAATTGTTCTTGGATCCGGCCTTGGCCGTACAAGCAGTATATTCATGCTGTCTCCCCCCTGAATACATGAAATTTCCCTTCATCCAGCGGCTTATATTGTATATACCTGGCGGTCATTTTTAACACTGCGTTGATCAAGGGATTGGAATGGCTGAGCAAGGCATACAGAGTCTCGTAATGGCAGCCCAGCTTTAACTTGGCTTCATCAGCTGTTTGTCCAAAGTCAATCGTTTGGTAACCCTCTTCTATGCCATAGCGGATGATCTCCAGCAGAAGCCTGATGTAGATGTCATACTCCCTGTTTTTCTCATGACTAAAGCCGACAAACTCGAAGATAAGCTCTGAACCATTGGGAAGGAGTTGGACAAACCCCACCGGCCCAGCTCCATCGGCAAGAACAAAAATCTTAAACATGGCGCCGCGAAAGAAATCAAGGGACAGTTTCTCTAATTTGTATGGTGAATGATCATAGACTTCAAGGTATAAGGTATAAAGCTGTTCATCAAACATTTTATTGTCATTCAGAAAATATAGGCTAAGCCCGGAGGATTTATTCAGGGCCTTCTTGTATCGATGTCGATAACTGCTTCTCAATGCACTGATATAGTCGTCAAAGCTGTTCCACCGGAGATCCAGAACACACCTGGGGCAGGTGAACCCCCTTGTAAAGCCACGAAGAGTGTAGCTGGCCTGAACATTCAAGAGGATCTTGTAGCCTTTGACTGAGTGCAGAAACTCTGCAACTTCTTTTTTTGCCGCCTCTCCGGGGATAATCCCGGGCCTGGAGACGGATAAGGGAACATAGATAAAATTCATCTCAACGCGTGTTTTAATACGGGAAAACATGGTCAGATTATAGTCCCGGCGCTTGTGCATCATAAACCGCGTGTCAAGGGTTCCGTCGCTTTCCTCAAAAAGATAGTAGGCCTTCTCACTGTCATCGACGCTTTCTATAAAGCTCAGAAAAGAGCGGCTCAGATAAGGGTTGCCGCCAAGTCCCTCATCCCATTGCTCAGGTAATTCTTGTGCATAAAGGTATTTCTTCATTGGGTCATCACATCCTCAAATAAAACATAATGTTTGTAAGCCGGGCCGCAGAACCGTTGACAAATCGAGGCCGAACCGGCATTGCTGTCAAAAACAAAACCTGTTTCTCCGCCGTCAAAATGTCCGTTTATGACTGAATACAACTCGTGGAACAGGCCCATGACGGCGCCGCTTTGAGAATATTCCGGCATGACCCCCAGGGCGTTGATCTTCATTTCAGTTATTTTCCGCCGGCGCAGCAGGTATTTCATAAAAAAACTCAGGGTATTGTTTTTGCCGTTGCCGGACAAAACCATGTTGTAATTCGGGTGCCAGAAGAGAAATCCAACTTCTACGCCTTTATGCAGAACATAGATGATATTTTCATCCCGCAAAATCGGCTTAAGTTCTTTGAATAGCTCATACCATTCGGTGATGGGCCTTGGAAAAAAGAATGGCGTTTCTTTCAGTGTTTCGTTGAAGAGCGCACCTAGAATATCCATTTCGCGGCGCAGATTGCGCAGACAGGCTTTTCGGAAAGTAAAAAGATTATAAATCCTGCTCAGGAGGCTGGGGGCAGCGGCTTGATAGAGCGCTGTCCGAACATAATATGTGCTTATCTCATGTTCAGTAAAACCACGGTTTCGAAAATAGTCAAGGTAGTATTCCTGTGTGTACACGCTGTCAAAGGGGTTAGGGTCGTCAAAATGATCGCATTGGAATCCCACGCCGTAACTGGTATGGCCGTTAAGGCCGATGAGGACACGGTCAGCCTTATGCTCAACGGCAAAGGTTCTGCCGGCGTCAATAATGATATCTGCAGCTTCCCGTTTTTCTGGCAGGGCTTCAAAGAGAGCGATTTGCGCCGCATTAAGGCCGGGGTGGGCGATGTAGGCACAGCGCGCGGCTATATCGCCGTTTTCATGAATCATAATTGGCTTGATCCGGCATGAGCGAGAAAAGAAGTCTTTCTGATACAGGAAGTTCTCACAGGTATAGTTCAGGGTGTCGCGATAAAAAGGCCTGTTCCGGTAGACTCCATAGGCGAAATCGATAAATTGGGTTTTTTCTTTATTTGTTTTGACATCACATACTTTCAGCATGTGTTTTCACTTCCCTTCTTAATATTATGGGCTGCAGCGATGCCGCAGCTATAAACCATCCCTTAATATTAGAATTTTATTAATTAGTTGTATTATACAGGGCTGCCTGAAACCTGTCAAGTGGTTTTAACATCAAGTGTTTTTAACAGTTCCTTTTAACCCCCAAATGCGCTATAATGAAAAACACTAGAAGATTTTTTCCAATCTTTGCGGAAAAACGGCGAAGACAACACGATACTACTCATTAAGTAAGGGGAACAACGCATGGACACTCCTGCACCATATTCCGCCAAGAGTGGCAACCCGGCCAAAGACGCAGTCAACAAAACTCGTCCCCTAAAAACCTTGACACAGGAAGAAGAGATGCGGCTCGCTAACCTTCGGAAATATGAACCCCTGTGGGACGCCTGGCACATCGATTCTCTGCTCGGTAAAGGCAGTTATGGTGAAGTTTACCGGGCCCACCGGGATGCTTTTGGCAAAACTCATTATTCAGCTGTAAAAATCATCTCCATCCCCAGCCATGAGTCTGAAATACGCCAGATGCGCAAAGAAGGATATGATGACGCCTCCTTGCGCAGATTTTTTCAGGCGCTTCTTATGGACCTTGTCAGCGAAATCGAGCTGATGAATGAACTGCGCGGCAACAGTCATATTGTCAGTTTTGAGGATCACAAAGCCATTGAAAAAGCCGACGGCATCGGTTGGGATCTGTTGATCCGCATGGAGCTCTTAACCAACCTCTCCGATTACGCGGCACTGCACCCCCTTGACCTGGCCGAAGTCACCAAACTCGGCATCCATATCTGCAAAGCTTTAGAACTGTGCGCCCAAAAAAATATCATCCACCGTGACATCAAGCCTGACAATATCTTTATCTCTCAGTATGGCAGCTATAAACTTGGAGATTTCGGCGTTGCCCGGAAGCTTGAACACACCATGTCCGGACTTTCCCTAAAAGGCACATCCTCTTACATGGCGCCGGAAGTCTGCCGGGGACAGACCTACGGCGCCAGTGTGGACACCTATTCTCTAGGCATTGTTATGTACTATTTTCTGAATCGGGGCCGCACCCCCTTCTTGCCGGATTTCCCCCAGATTGTTATGCCTAAGGATCGTGAGGCTGCGCTGCAGAGACGTATGAGCGGCGCCGACATTCCCGCCCTAAAGAATGTCAGCCCCGCTTTTAACGCTCTTGTGCTGAAAGCCTGCGCCTACAACCGTGACGAGCGCTTTGCCAGCCCCTCTGAGATGCGTGAAGCCCTGGAACGCACACTGAGAACGCCAGAGTATGAGTCCGTAAAAGAACCATACTATCCCGATCTTCACATGACCAGGCAGACGGACAAGCCATCCCCCAAGATATCATCAAAAAGCAGCAAGAAAGTTCTCTTGATCGTCGCCGGCCTCAGTGCTGTGGCGCTCCTTGTTTTGGGCGTGTGGCTTTTTTCGGGCCTTTTCAGTTCTGCAACGGATCTGACAGAGAATGGGAACGGAGAGAACCACACCCTTAATAGTGATGAAAATAATGAAAATGCAAAGACGGTCACACAAGATCCTCAGGGAAATAAATACAATAAGCATGCTGTGACAGCTGAGCAATTTAAGGAGACCCTTCAGGAGATGGGGTATAGTGTCACTACCGACACGAATTGGAATCTGCTTTCAAGTCTCACAGAAGATGTATCAAAGGCATATCGGATTGTATCAGGTGATCTCGATATACATTTTTTAGAGTTCAAAACGGCTGCCAACAGCGTTTCCTACTTTAACTTAACTAAATCGTTTACACAGGACAAAAATTCCTCCTCTCTAGAAACAAACGAAAGTGATGAGAACTATCAAAAATATACACTCACTCAAACCCCTGCAAAACAATACTATGTCTATGTTCAACTTGATAACACGGGTTTATTTGTCGAGTGTAATGAATCAAATTCTGCCAAGGCAGATGCTATCGTGGAAAAACTGGGGTATTGAATAAACAAGATAAATTTAAACAACTGAAGTCCCATCATACGGAACCGAAGGCACCATGACTTTTATTCTCCTTATCTTTTTCTTTCATCAAGATTCAGCCATGTTATGCCGGATACGGCCTGTGATTCTCTATATCTGTCTCCTGCCAGGATATCACGTTATCAAACATAATACTGTACCACTTGTAAAGACACAAAAATGACAAGAAGCACAATGCCTGAAATCCATAATTTATGTTGCCTTTTAAGGATCGCAAAAACCATGAACACTCCGCTGGCAATCCAAAAAGCTATGATACAAACCAATAGCAATGCTGATGTTACGCTCAAACTGCTGTTGAATATTCCAGATTCCACCAGACTCTGCAATTCTCTGATTGGAGTCCGAATATCAGGGAAACTAAAATAGATAACCAAGCATAAACCCAGCCAAACAATGAACATGATTAATGTTTTTACCTGAAACCGAAAAATATTCAGGAATAACAGTATTCCAGCAACTAGCCACATCATCAGAAATCCTATTGTAGTAAGCATGGGTTAGTCCCTGAGCGGGTAGGCGGCATTGAGGGTCGCGGTTGGATCTCCGGCGGTCACCGGAACAGTGGTAATCCTGAACAGGGTGGGAACCTCTATAGTAACAGTGTCCGTGCCGGTGTCCGGCCAGACCACAGTGACCAGGAGTGACTGCAACGGGCAGGGATCACCATCTCCGACATTGGTATCTCCAACAACATCGGTCACACTGTCCCCGTTTTCATAGGACTGCCACAGATAGTCGTAGGGATACCGGCGGGCATCATCCATGAGCAATGAGACATTCTGGACGCCGCAGAAGATAAGCTGGGTGGAGTGGTGGTATCCGCGGATGGCTGTGTCAAGTCTTGATGAGTGCCAATTGGTGAGAGCTAAGGGGGACCCCAGGCTGGTGCTGTCTGCGGCAGTCCCAACCTCAAGATAGCCAACCAGTGCCCCGTTAGTGCGTACAACCTTGTTGACCCGCACCCGACAAAGCGAATTACTGGATCCAGGCTTATATTCCACCCAGTCCAACCCGCTGCCCACTGCAGGAGGAGCCTCGGGCAGGATGGCCTTGTCCGAGGTGGTCTTCGTGATGGTTTGAGTGCGCTGAACGATGATCTCAACACGCCGGTTGGCGGTGCGGGCCTCGTCGGATGTTCCCTCGGCGATGGGTTCTTTCTTGCCACGGCCTTCGGCGGTGATCTGATAGACATTACTCAGGCGTTCGCTCAAGTAGGCTTTGACTGTCCCGGCGCGTTTCTCGGACAGAGTTTGATTATAGTCATCGGTGTATACGTTGTCAGTATGGCCAACAACTTGGACAGTCCCATTGGGAGTTGCGGCTTTAATCTCCGTGACGGCCTGATCCAAAGTTGCTGTAGCCTTGTCGGATAGTGTCGCTTCGTCGGTAGCAAACAGAACATCGGATGTTATGGCGATGGTCATGGTTCGATCAATCTCTTGAGTGACTTTGCCACCGTCATAGGCCACATCGAACTGACGCATGGGCTGTATGAATGCGTCCTTGTTGTCCAGCATCGGAGATCCGGCCTGGGCTGTCAGGTTGTCAAAATCATCACCGCCGGCAACAACCGGCACCTCTGAGATCATGCCAAATGGCTCAACCAGCACTGCCACGGTTGTGGTCTCCGGCGCGGCGAACAAGGATACGCTGCCTGCTGTCAGCCTTTTTTCGTCAAGAGTACCCTCCGGATACGGCCTGTGATTCTCTATATCTGTCTCCTGCCAGGTAAAGGCTGAGGCGATCTCCTTATTGAGCCCCTTCCCTTCTTGAGACGGCAGCACCTGGTAGACTTTTTGTTGTTCCAGATCGAGCAGGCGTAGTGTATACGGACCTTTTTTGTCCGCCCACACGGTTGTAGACTGCTTCCCCCCCAGCGAAATAAAGTGCCAGTTTCCGGCTTTCATCGGTTCCACAAGCTTGTAGTCCAAACTGAGCGCGGCGACGCCGTCCTTCACCTGAATCGGATGCGCGGTAACCTCCACGGTCGCGTCCCGGTAGTGCCGGGTGACCACCACATCCTGGGCCTCGGCCAGGGTAAGGGGCGTTTGCCGCCCGGAGCCATCTTTATCTGTTATCGTGCCATCCGATGCACAGCCGACCAAGACCATCGTGACCGTCTCCAACAAGATCAGGGACATCATCAGGAGGCTGATTGCTTTTTTTGTGAAAACTTTGCTTTGTCGCATGACAATTCTCCTTTATACATGTTTTTTGCAGTGATTGGGGCTCCGAGTCACTATCGAATCCTGACACATTCTCCGGCACCTATAATCCATATAAAGTTATGAGTTAGAAATTGCTTAATTAATTATACTAAAAGGCCTCGCAGCTGTCAAGTGTTTTTCAACACCATTTCAACATTTCAACATTTATAAACATTTATCCCCTTGTAGAGTTATGCTAAAATAAGAATACCACATTCGGGGAGGTTCGGATATGCGTCACTTCAATGTCACCGGATTATGCATTGCTGAAGAAGATTATATGGTAGAGATAAGTAACAAGCTGGAGCAAATCAAGCAATTAGTTGATGCCCGCTGCTATTTTACAATCAATCGCGCCCGGCAGTATGGGAAAACGACAACCCTGGCCCGCCTCAAAAAAATATTGAACGATGAGTATGTTGTGATCTCCATAAGTTTTGAAGGCGCCGGCGACGAAAGCTTTGTGTCTCAAGAAAGCTTTTGCCATATGTTCCTCCGGAGAATATCAAAGGCCCTTGCTTTTACATCAGCGCCACAGGCAGACGCAAAGGAATGGCTCAGCGGCGATATCTTCACTTTCGATCTGTTGAGCGATCTCATCACGCGAATGTGCACCCATAAAAAAATTGTCCTCATGATTGATGAAGTGGATAAAACCAGCAACAACCGGATTTTCATCCATTTTCTTGGTATGTTGCGCGACAAGTTTTTAGCTCGAAAGAACGGAGAAGACCATACTTTTCACAGCGTCATCCTGGCCGGCGTTTATGATATCAAGAACATCAAGCTGAAGATGATCACCGCAGGAACCTACATCCCTTCACCTGACGAGAACAAGCTTTTGAACTCACCCTGGAACATCGCCGTCGATTTTGTGGTGGATATGTCCTTTAACCCCGATGAAATTGCCACCATGCTGGCTGAATATGAAGCGGATCATTGTACCGGTATGGATATAGCAGCTCTCTCCGAGGAAATTCACAACCACACAAGCGGTTATCCCTATCTCGTCTCACGGCTGTGTCAGCATATTGACACAAATCTCGACAGCAATTGGGCTCTCGACGGTGTGCAGCAGGCTGTCAACATCATCCTTGATGAACAAAACATGCTTTTCGATGATATGTTTAAGAACTTGGAGAGTTACAAGGATTTATATGATTTTGTTTACTCCGTTCTTATTGTGGGAGAACAAAGAAACTTTGTCATCAACGACCCCCTTATCGGACTTGGTGTTACCTTCGGGTTTCTGAAAAACACCCATGGCAAAGTGGCTGTTGCCAACAAAATCTTTGAGGCGACCATGACTAACTATTATGTTTCCAAGGAATCCCGTTTGAATCCGGATATAAAGATCACCAAAGTTCTACCCTATGATGTTGTAAAAAACGGCCGATTCGATATGGAACTCTGTCTGCGCAAGTTCGCCAAACACTATGCTGAAATATTCAACGAACGTGATATTAAATTCTTCGAACGGCATGGGCACCTTTTATTCCTGTCCTACCTGAAGCCGCTGATCAACGGGCATGGGTGCGGTCCAGGCTACAAACCTGGACTATGCCATATAGAAAGCCAGTTCACAGACTTGCGCCGTATGGATATCGTTGTCGATTTTGGCCCCGAGCAGTTTCTGATTGAGCTCAAACTCTGGCATGGCGATGCATACAAGCAAGAAGCCTATGCCCAGCTTTTAGGCTACATGGCCGGTAAAAACGCTGACACGGGTTATCTTCTTACCTTCGATTTCCGCAAGGATCAACACAAGCAGCCTTGCGCCCAGTGGATCAGCTGCAATGGCAAACGGATATTCGATATGGTTGTGTAGTCAGTTATTAATTTTAAGAAGAATAAACATGCCTTCAGTGTAAATTCTGATCCCAGGACCTGGATCCAGAGATCAGAAGGATTCTGGAACCGGCATATCAGTCTCAACCACATCCGGAGTATCCTGAACGGCGCCGTCAGCACTGATCAAAAGATGGTGGCGGATCAGGCTCAGGTCGTAAACCATCCATACGGTTATGCTCCACCCGGAGTCCGACGGTTCTGGCGCAGGCGGCTGAACAAGTGCTCCATACTGCGCCTCGATCTCGATGCGCTGCTGCTCCCGGTCAGGGGTCAGAACCCACTGGATATCGGAGAGGGAATCGATACGGTAGGACCATCTATAAAAGTCGCGGGTCACATCAAGGTAAAGAGTTCCAATGTCGGCCGCAGCTGAAGCATTGTCCACTACGATCTGGGCACTGCGGATCATCTGGAGAAACGAATCCGAGCTTCCGGAAAGTACCAGGGCCGTACCGTCGTCGCTTAGCGCAGCATAAAAGCGCTGGGGATGGGGCGCCAGGAACACATAAACGTCGAACACTTGCCATCCGTGCAGCCAAGTCGCTTCAACCAGCGTCAACGTCGCATCCGACGACCTGACCCACTCAGCCTCATCAGGTCTCATCTCAGCAAGCCCGTCTGCGAGATTCTTTCGTACATCTGCATCCTTCTGTGTCATTCCTGTAATCAAGCTGCACCCGCCAAACATCAGTATGAGCAGTGCAACACCCAGAAAACCCGTCACTCGCCCAATCATTTTCTCCATGCCCATAGCTCCACCACGCTTAATTATTCTTTCTTTAGCATTCGTCATGCCGTCAAGGCTGATAACGGGACAACATTGACGCCGTCAGGCCGCCGATACGCAAATCCGTTTCCGGTGATAACTGTAAGCGCGGCCGGCGCTTTTGTTTTCTCCGTGTCAATCTTCGCGGAGAATTTTAGCAGACTCTCTGCGGCGGCGTCCACCGCACCCATTCCAAGCTTTATTTCAAATCCCCCCCATGTCCCATCCGCGTATTCTATGATGGCATCTATCTCGACACCCCGGGAATCACGGTAATGAAAAACCTTCCCGCCGTCTGCGTCAGCATATATTTTTAGATCCCGGATAGCAAGGGATTCAAATAAGAGGCCAAAGTAATTCAGATCTGTTAACAGCTTATCAACGGACAAGCCCAGCGCTCCTATCGCCATAGAAGGATCAGCAAAATGCCGTTTCGGGGACTTGCGAAGCCTGTCCGACGAACGGATGTGCGTGTTCCAGGCCGGAAGGTTGTCGGTTGCCATGAGGCGTTCAAGGGCGGAAAGGTATTCGCCAACCGTTTCATCATCTAGTTCGCCATCGGTTCCTCCAGTATCCTTTGAGAGCGTGGCAAGAGTTACTTCGGTGGAAATATTTCTCGCCAGCGACTGGAGCAAACGTGTTACTTTATAAGGATCACGCCGCTTTTCTGACACTTTGCTGAGATCCACCTCAGCGATCAGTGATATATAATCTCTGACGAAGCGCAGCCCTTCGGCGGCGCCCGCGCCGATTAATCCCGGCCAGCCGCCCAACGTCATTTTTTCCGCGAACTCACCGAGATCAAATATCACGGTCTCGGATATTGGCGCTTCGCTTTTCATGAGAGCACTGAGGCTCACTTCGCCAGTTGACCAGCCTTTTTCATATAAAGACATGGGACGCATCTTGATGACTGAGAACCTTCCTGCACCGGAGTGCCGCCTAACCCTGTCATCCGGCGTCGCGGATCCGGTAAGAATAAACTGTCCCTTCCGTTTGCGCTCATCCGCCTCACGCCGTACATAGTTCCAAATCTGAGGGAACTCCTGCCACTCATCCAGCAAACGTGGCACATCTCCTGTGAGTACGATCTTTGGATCAATTTCCATTTTGATACGCACCTGCTCATCAGCGTCAAACCTAACAACACTGGCCGATTGCCGGGTGGCGGTTTCCGTTTTACCGCAGCCTTTCGTTCCTTCTATGAGAACGGCGCCAGAGCTTTGCAGACGCTCTGCAAGAAGCTTGTCAGCGAACCTTTTATAGTAATCCATGTACTTCCCCCCTGTTCCCCAAAAGTATATCACGTTATCAAACATAATACTGTATCAATTGTAAAGACACAAAAATGACAAGAAGCACAATGCGGATGGATCCTCAGGAGACTGATTATTATATTAGAAATTATTCAATTAGTTATATGATATAGGAAGGGCTGAAAGATGTCAAGTGGTTTGATCAAGAGGATTTAGATTGTGTTAATGGCGGCGGAAAGTGGCCTGCGCCAACTCCGAGAGAAAAGGAACTCTACAAACAGGCCGAGGAACGTGCTGCTTCGTTATTTAAAAAAAGTGGAAATATCAGATCAGGCATGAACTAGTACAGCAATCCGTTACGACTGTCGCCAACACGGATTTTTTAAAAGCCTCCGCAGCAAAAGACAAGGACACATTTTTAATCTGCGCCAGCCCGATATGACGAGCAGGCAGCGTCTCCAGAAAACGCAATTCGTACAGCTCTTGGCTGTCCAGCATTTTTTGTGCGTCTTCCTTTAACGTTGCGGCAATGCCAAGTCCGATTTTCGCGAATTCAGAAAGCAGCGCCAGGCTTTCCAGCTCTATGGAGGGCTCGATTTCGATTTCGTAACTTGCTAAAAAAGCATCCATATGCTTCCTGGAGTTGCTGCTTTTCTCCAGCATAAGTATAGGGTATTTGCGCAAATCCCCCAAGCGAAACACAGAATCTGCCAGATACGCATATTTCGCGCCCACCACAAAACAATCCTGGATTGGCATAACAGGTGTTATTTTTAGCATTGCCTCATCCTCCACCGGCAGATTCACAAAAGAGATATCGACTGTTCCGTTTTTGAGCAGCTTTAATAATTCCTGCGTGGTTCGGTTGATGACTGAGATGTGAATCTCAGGATATTTCGCACTGAATTCATCCAGCACAGGAAGCAGGAACAGGCTGCATGTTGTGTCAGACGCGCCTATTTTAATCTCGCCGTCGCGCAGGTTCTTCATTTTCGATAGTTTTTCCTGAGCATTTTCCATAAGAGTCATTGCGTTGCTGATGTAGGAAAAAAGAACTTCCCCTTCGGGAGTCATCTGTACGCCGCGTTTATTGCGGTTGAACAGCTGGCAGCCAAGCCTGTCTTCCAGCTGCATGATGGCCTGTGAAACGGCGGATTGTGAGAGGAAAAGCTTCTCGGCAGCTTTTGTGACATTTCCAGCCTTCGCAGCCTCACAAAAATACTTATATAATTCAAAATTTATAGTCGCCAAAAAATAAGCCTCCCTTATAGTTAATATTAAGACGATTAATTTTACTTATTCAACACAGTGCATTATACTCGATCATAGGGGCTGATGCAAAACGGGTAATTTTTCCCCGATTTGTGCGGCTGTATGTTGTATGCGATCTTCCGGAAAACCACAGGATATAGGAAGACACCACAGGATCTGGAAGGACACTGTTTGGCTGGGTCGAACACGTTTGACAAAAAATGACTCGGGAGGAGACCGCTTATGGACACTGTTAGAACAGTTGCGCGAGGGCTCCGCGCTCCGTTGATCAAAGCCGGCGACGATATCGTCCAAATCGTCGTGGACACCGTATTGACAGCTTCTCAAGAAGACGGTTTTGAGCTGCGCGACAAGGATGTCATCGGAATTACCGAAGCCGTCGTCGCCCGCGCACAGGGAAATTATGCGAGCTGCACACAAATTGCTGCGGATATCCGGCAAAAATACCCGAGTGGAACCCTCGCGCTGACATTCCCGATTTTATCACGGAACCGCTTTTCCAATATATTAAAAGGTATCGCCCAAGGATGCGATAAGCTGTACATGATGCTGTCTTATCCCGCCGATGAAGTTGGGAATGAGCTTATTCCATGGGGGATGCTGGATCACGCGGGGGTTAATCCGTACACGGACGTATTAACCGAAGAGGTCTATCGCGAGAAGTTTGGCTATGATACAACGCATGTGTTTACCAACATGGATTATGTTAAATACTACAAATCCTTTGGCGGCCATATCGAGATCCTCTTCGCCAACGATGTGCGAAAGATACTCAGTTTTACAAAAAATGTGCTGTGTTGTGATGTCCACACACGTCTCAGATCAAAGCGCCTCTTAAAGGAAGCAGGCGCCGAAAGTGTTTACGGATTGGACGATGTGTTGTCAGGCCCTGTTGAGGGCAGCGGGTACAACGAGCAATACGGGCTTTTGGGCTCAAACAAGGCTGCGGAGGACTCGGTCAAGCTATTTCCGAGGGATTGCGAGCAGGTTGTCAAAAAAATCGCGCAGAAAATCATGGAGATCTCTGGCAGGCAGGTTGAGGTGATGGTTTATGGGGACGGCGCCTTCAAGGATCCTGTCGGCATGATATGGGAGCTGGCCGATCCGGTTGTGTCCCCGGCATTTACTCCGGGATTAGAAGGCACACCCAACGAATTAAAACTCAAGCTTCTTTTGGATAACGAATTTTCGGGAAAGAGTGAGGATGACTTGAAAGAGGCGGTTGACAGGGCCATCAAGACAAAAACCGCCAATCTGGAAGACAAGGCGTTAGGGACGACTCCGAGAAGATATACCGATTTACTCGGCAGCCTGTGTGATCTGATGAGCGGCTCAGGCGATAAGGGAACGCCAATCGTATTGATACAAGGATACTTTGATAATTATGCTTCATAAATTGCACTTCATAAGGAGGGTTACAATGCATAAAACAAGAGCCGGCATTGTCGGTTACGGCAATATGGGACGAGGGGCGGAAAAAGCCATACAGCAAAGCCCTGATTTTGAACTGGCAGCCGTGTTAACGAGGAGATCTCCGGAGGATGTGAGTATTAAGACGCCATCCGCTGTAAAAATTCATGTTGATGATGCACTCAGCCTCCGAGACAAAGTCGACATCATGATCTTGTGCGGCGGCTCGATGTCTGATTTGCCGGTGCAGGGACCGGCATTCGCGAAAAATTTCAACACTGTGGACAGTTTCGATACGCACGCGAAAATCCCGGAATACTTCAACACAATGGATGAAGCTTCTAAAAAGGCCGGCCGGGTTGCGCTTATCTCAGCAGGCTGGGATCCGGGGCTGTTCTCAATGAACCGGGTTCTTGCCCAAGCCGTGCTGCCGCACGGATCAGGATGCACGTTTTGGGGAAAGGGCGTCAGCCAAGGCCATTCGGACGCTATCAGGAGAGTAGATGGGGTCGAAGCTGCTGTCCAATACACCATCCCCATCGCAACGGCGATTGAAAAAGCGCGGAAAGGTAACGGAGGGCTTCTTACAACCCGAGAGAAACATATAAGAGAATGCTTTGTCGTCGCCGAAGAAGGCGCTGATAAGTCGGAAATTGAAAATAGCATCAAGACAATGCCTCACTATTTTTCGGATTACGACACGATTGTTCATTTTATCAGCAAAGATGAATTTACCTCGAATCATTCAGGTATGCCCCATGGCGGTTTCGTGATCCACAGCGGAAAAATCAATGACATCAGGCAAACAATGGAATTTTCCCTCAACCTGTCCCATAACGCGGAGTTCACCGCCAGTGTGCTGATCGCGTATGCGCGGGCCGCTTACCGCTATTATCAGGAGGGAAAGACAGGCGCACTTACAGTGCTCGATATCCCGCTCACTTATCTCTCGTTGAAATCGGATGAAGATCTGAGAAAAGAGTTGCTGTAAGTTGTTTTGTTTTTATCCCGTTACAATCCCTAAGGGGCTGTAACTCACTACCAAGCAGGAGGAATGCCGATGCGCACTGATATTCTAGAACTCTTGGAACGCAACGCCAAGCTGACCGCGCAAGAAATCGCCATCTATTTGGATCTGCCGGAAGCTGAAGTTGAAGCGGAAATTGCCGAACTTGAAAAGGAACAGATTATCTGCGGATATGGCGCATTTATCAACTGGGGCCGTACTGACAGCGGCTTGCTGACAGCCCTGATCGAAGTCAAGGTCACACCGGCGCGCGGAAAAGGATTTAATCGCATTGCCGAGCGCATTTACCGGTTTGACGAGGTCAAAGCTGTTTACCTGATGTCCGGAGCGTACGATTTGGCAGTCATCATTGAAGGCAGATCCCTTGAAGAAATTGCTCTGTTTGTTTCTGACAAGCTGGCGCCCCTTGAGTCGGTATTGAGCACAGCAACTCATTTTGTGCTGAGAAAATATAAAGATCATGGGATTATTTTTAACGAGAAAAACGCCGACGATGAAAGGATGATCATATCGCCATGAGGAGTCGTGTCGCAAAAACGATTCGGGATTTACCGTCTTCCGGGATACGCAAGTTCTTCGACATTGCTTCCGGGATGGAGGACGTTATTTCCCTTGGCGTTGGCGAGCCGGATTTCCTCACGCCCTGGCATATCCGCGAGGAAGCCATTTTCTCACTGGAACAAAGACTCACCACATACACGTCAAACGCCGGGTTGCCGGAACTGCGCCACGAGATCAGCCGCTATATGACGGAGAAATACAAGCTGACCTATCCCCCAAAAACTCAGATTCTTGTGACTGTCGGAGCAAGCGAGGGCATCGACGTGGCTTTGCGCGCCGTTGTGGATTCCGGAGATGAAGTGCTCGTAGTCGAGCCGTGTTTTGTCTCATACAGCCCCTGCGTTTTAATGGCCGGCGGGATCCCTGTATCTGTTCCGGCCGGCGTCGAAAATGGTTTTCGCGTGACGGCTGATGATCTAAAACCGCGTATTACAGATAAAACAAAAGCCATCCTGATCAGTTATCCGAACAATCCGACCGGCGCGATACTCGGGCGCCAGGATCTGGAGAGCATCGCCGCGGTATTGCGCGAACACGAAATTATTGTTATCAGCGACGAAATATACGCCGAGCTGACCTATGGGGATACCTCGCATATAAGCATCGCCTCAATGCCGGGGATGTATGAGAAAACTATTGTTTTGAATGGGTTTTCCAAGGCCTTTGCCATGACCGGCTGGCGCCTCGGGTACGCGTGCGGACCGGAGGATCTTATGGCAGCTATGACAAAGATACACCAGTATGTCCTTATGTGCGCGCCCACGACGGCTCAGTACGGCGGTATTGAAGCCTTGCGCAAAGGGGGGCCAAGCGTCTTATCTATGCGCAAAGAGTATGATACAAGGCGCCGTTTTATGCTCAGCGAGCTGCGGAAAATAGGCATAGACTGCTTTGAGGCCCGCGGCGCGTTCTATCTGTTTCCGTCAATCAAACGCTTTGGTTTGACGTCGGAGGATTTCTGCACCAGGCTCCTGGATGAACAGAGCCTGGCTGTGGTGCCGGGTACGGCTTTCGGCGCTTGCGGCGAAGGATATGTCCGGTGTTCATACGCGTATTCTATCGACAACATTAAAAAAGCATTGTCCCGGCTTAACGCTTTTATAAAATCACTGTAGCTGTAGGAGTAAGAAAATATGTCTAATCTCAAGATCACGCTCGAATCTTTTATTGAGGAAGCGTGCGAAAACATCCGCAGGGAATCTGCCGGACGGCCTGTTCTGTGCGCGCTTTCCGGCGGCGTGGATTCCGCCGTCTGCGCTGTGCTTGCGCACAGATCTGTTGGAGACAAGCTCACCTGTCTGTTTGTGGATACAGGTTTTATGCGCAAAGATGAGGGAGCTCAGGTAACGGCGTTGTTCCGCGATACGTATGCGATCAACTTGATCCGCATCGACGCGGAGGAGCGATTTCTGGCAAAGCTCACAGGCGTGACGGAGCCGGAACGTAAACGCAAGATCATTGGCGAGGAATTTATCCGCGTTTTTGAGGAGGAAGCCAGAAAGCTTGGCGACGTGGGGTGCCTTGTCCAAGGAACCATCTACCCTGACGTTATTGAAAGCGGTGCAGATGGGCATAAACCGGTAAAAGCGCACCACAATGTAGGCGGTATGCCGCTGACTCTTGATTTTGAAGCTGTGATCGAACCGATCCGGCTGTTGTATAAGGAGGAAGTGCGTGAATGTGGCAGAAAGCTGGGCTTGCCAGAAGCTTTTGTAAATCGTCAGCCTTTTCCAGGCCCGGGTCTGGCCGTGCGCTGCCTTGGCGAGCTGACCAAACCCAAGCTTGACCTATTGCGCAACGCGGACACGATTTTCCGCGAAGAGATTGAAAAAGTGGGGCTCCACAAAGAAATACAGCAATATTCCGCCATTTTGCCTGGGATACAAAGTGTTGGTGTGCGTCATGATGAACGATGCTATGAGGAAACACTTGTGCTGCGCGCGATAACGACCCAGGACTTCGTGACCGCGGATTACGTCAGGCTACCTTATGAGCTCATAGATACTGTGGTCAAGAGAATCACGAGTGAGGTGCCGGGAATCAACCGCGTTGTTTACGATGTGACGCCCAAGCCCCCCGCTACAGTGGAGTGGGAATAGAGGATAGAGGATGACTAAAAAATTTTACCTAATATACCCTTGAGCCAACGTTTGCACTTGGGGCGCCATGTGTTGCAAGAGCATTTCTTAACCCTCGTCGTCACTGTAAATTGATTGTTGCTTAAATTCGGATCGGCCGTTTGAGAGGAAACCACTGCGGTATTCGTTATCCTCCCAATCGTACACTCGCAGACAACTCCCTTGATAAGCACTGTTACGTTGGATCCCGCAGCCAAGGTTCCCAAGGACACCGAACCGTTCCACGGAGACCACGTTCGGCCGTCATTGAGAGAGTATTGCGGACAGCAGATGGCATGCGGCAGAGTATCCGTCAGGATCGTGCCCGTGGCTTCACCCGGTCCCGCATTGGAAACAACAAGGGTATAGGTGATGATTTTGCAGGGGGAAACCGGATTAGGGCACGCGGTCTTCACAACAGAAACATCTGCCGAACTCCCTTCAATCGGAGTCACAACAGAAGAGAAGTTGTTATTCAGATTAGGATCAGGGGTATCACTGATCACAACAGCAGTGTTTTTCACATTACCCGCCGCAGACATATCAACTGTTCCACGGATAAAGACAGTGGTACTTGCTCCGCTGGCCAACATTCCAAGAACATAAATACCATTCCAGTCGTTCCAAGTCAATCCGCCGTCTACAGAATATTGCGTGTCGCCGAGTTCGGAGGAGAGGGTATCAAAGATTTCCACATTCTGCGCGGTAGAGGGTCCGCTGTTGGTCGCTGTAATGGTATAGACCAGCATCTCGCCCGCCTGGACCGGATTGGGGTTGCTGAATTTGGTGATGGCGAGGTCGGCGGAGGTGTTGACCGGCGTAACGCTGGTGCTCGTATTGTTTGTTGGGTCGGGATCAGGGGTATCGCTGTTCACGGAAGCCGTGTTGCTCAGGATTCCTGTCGCTGACCGGCTCACAGTTCCCCTGATCAGAAGAGTAAAGGACGCCCCGCTTGCCAACGTTCCAACAGGGTAAGAGCCGGTCCAGCGATGGAAAGTCACGCCGCCATCAAGGGAGTATTCCGCTCGTGTCAGATTGACCGGCACGGGATCTGTAACGACGACATTTTGGGCATCTGAGGGACCCGCGTTGGCAAGTGACAGAGTATACTGGAGTGTGCTGCCCGCGGTGACCATAATCGGGCTTGCCGTTTTCACAATGGAAAGATCTGCGCCGGCTTCCACAGGTGTAACTGCGGTAGAGGTGTTGTTGGAAAGATCAGGGTCGGGCGTAGAGCTGCTCACTTCTGCCGTATTGGTGATGGAGCCGGTATCCGATGAATTAACCGTCGCGCGAATCAACAAAGTGAGAGAAGCGCCGCTTGCCATCGTTCCGATTGATACATTTCCCGTCCAGTCATTCCAGGTGAGCCCGCTGTCCGTTGAATAGTTTACCCCTGAAAGACCTGCGAGAACCGCGTCAGTGAGGATGACGTCCTGGGCAAAGGAGGGGCCGTTATTGAAAACCCTAACGGTATAGGTGAGAAGCTGTCCCGCGGTTGCGGGGCTGGGGCTGGCGCTCTTGCTCACAGCCATATCGGCGCTGGCTTCCACGGGCGTAACAGAGGTATCGCTGTTGTTGGAAAGGTCGGGGTCGGGCGTTGTACTGCTCACGGTGGCCGTGTTGGAAATACGTGCGCCGTTCCCATCAGCCGCCGGACTTAGGGTTCCGCGGATGATCACAGTCACCGATGTGCCGCTCGCCACGGTTCCGATTGTATAAGGGCTGCTCCAGGGTTGGAAGGCCGCGCCGCCGTCCACCGAGAACTCAGGGGTTAAAATGCCGGCTGGGATCGCGTCAATCAAAACGACATTCTGGGCGTCGGAAGGGCCGTTATTGGTAACCAAAAGCGTATAGGTCAGCATGTTGCCCGCGATAATCGGGTTGGGATCGCCAATTTTGCTAACAGCCATGTCGGCGGACTGACTGATCGGAGTTATGAGGGTTACGCTGTTGTCAGAAAGGTCGGGGTCGGGTGTTGAACTGCTTACGGTGGCTGTATTGACAAGGTTTTCCGCAGCGGATGAAGTGACAGTTCCCCGAACAAGAAGTGTAAAAGAAGCGTTGGCGGCCAGGGTTCCAAGGGTATAGGAGCCGTTCCATGAATTCCATGTGGCGCCGCCGTCCGTTGAGACTTGTACGCTTGTCATGGCGACGGGAAGATCGTCCATAATGAGGGTATCCAGGGCGTCGTCGGGGCCGTTGTTTGTGATCGTCAGGGTATAGGTCAGGACGCGGCCTGCCACAGCAGGGGTAGAGTCGCCGGACTTGGTAATCGCAAGGTCAGCGGCGCTCCCTACCGATGTGATGACCGAGTCGGTGTTGTTTGTGGGATCTGGGTCGGGGGTATCGCTGCTTACAGCAACTGTGTTTGTCAAAGTTCCTGAAGCCTCTGGCCCCACGGTTCCCCGAATCAGGATAGGAATCATCAATCCGGCGGGTATTGTTCCGATTGTATAGGATCCGGTCCAGGGTTGAAAAGTCACGCCGCCGTCGACAGAAACCTCTGCGCCTGTCAGGTCGGAGGGTAACACGTCGGTAAGAACGGCGTTTTGGGCAGCGTCCGGGCCAAGATTAGTGACCGCGACGGTATAGGTGAGCAGCTGACCGTGGTTTACCACATCCGGGGTTCCGACTTTGCTGACCGCCAGGTCGGCGGAGGTTCCTATCGGCGTGATGGTTGTGTCGCTGTTGTTGGTGAGGTCAGGATCGGGCGTTGTACTGCTGATCGTGGCGGTGTTAGTCAGGACCCCTGAGGTTCCGGGGGTTACTGTTCCTTCTATCAAAAGTATAAGTGAGGCATCATGAGCCAGTGTTCCAACACCATAAGAACCCGTCCAAGGCTGAAAAGTCGCGCCGCCGTCAGTGGAATAGTGTCCCCCCGAAATCCCTGACGGAATCGCGTCGGTAATTTGCACATTCTGCGCGTCGGACGGCCCGTTGTTGACTGCGGTGATGGTGTAGGTCAGCGTGCCGCCCACCGGGACGGGACTTGACGCACCGGTCTTGGTGATGGCAAGGTCGGCGGATTCGTTGACAAGGATCACGGCTGTGGACGTATTGTTGGAAAGATCAGGATCGGGGGTATCGCTGGATACAGTGGACGTATTGGTAATACTTCCTCCGGAGCCGGAAGTAACTGTGCCTCGGATGAGCAGTGTTACCACATCCGGGCTGGCCATAGTCCCGATGGTATAGGAGCCGGTCCAAGGCTGGAAGGTCACGCCGCCATCAGTCGAAACTTGCGCTCCCGCCAGCCCGGCTGGCAGGCCGTCGGTTAAGATGACGTTCTGCGCATCGGAGGGACCGGCGTTGGATACCACCAGCGTATAGGTTACCAAACCGCCCGCCGTGGCCTGTGCCGGGCTGCCCGTTTTAACGACTGAAATATCGGCGCTCTTCTCAATAGGGATATCCAAAGCGGCGGTGTTGTTGGAAAGGTCAGGGTCGGCGGTAGGGCTGAAGACCGAAGCATTGTTGCTCAAAATTCCGGATGCGAAGGTATTCACAATTCCTGTGACCAAAATCTGAACGGACTGGCCCGGCGCAAGGTCGGGCAAGGTCAGGGCGCCGGTCACGGGCTGGAAAGTCACGCCGCCGTCCAGGCTAAACATAGGATTTTTTAATTCAGGGGGCAAATTATCCGTCACCAAAGGACTCACGGCTGTATCCGGACCGTTGTTGCTGACCGTTAGGGTATAAGTTATTTCGTCACCCGCATTAACCGTGCTTGTGTCGGCAGTCTTGGCAACCGAGATATCGGCGTTGATAATCCTGACAACGACATCATTGGAGACTGTGCTGAACTTATCCGGGATACCGCCTAAGACAGGGGAATAAGAGTAGTTGATTTGCGCGTTGTTAGATACCGGATTCACAGCCGGGATAGAATCCGCGGTCGCCGAAAACGTCACGGTCAGTGTCCCGCTGCCGGGAATATCCGGCGCCGAAAACCCAACATTGGGATCGTCTGTGGGGTCGGGTGTCCCGTTTACCACAAGACTTCCGGGAACAAAGGTAAGCCCGGCCGGCAGCACGTCGCTGAAGGTGACGTCCGTCAAGGGGTTTGTTCCGGGGTTTTCCAGTGTGACGGTATAGTTAACGATATCTCCGACAGTGATGGCAGTGGCGTCTGCGGTCTTTACCGGAACAAATAGAGGTATATCAACTTTCTGGAGGGCAATGTCGTCAATTGCGTAGTCATTTCCGGTTGCAGCGGGTCCCATACTTATAAACAGGACGGTCAGCGATGTGTTATCCTGGGAATAAAGGGCGGTTCCGATCTGCAGCCATTCAGGCTCATTGAAATTCTTGGGAATCAAGGCGCCAAGTGTCGCGCTGTATAAAATATTTCCTGCGGAATCAAGTATCTCGACGCCGAGCTGAGGGTCTGTTAGGTTTGCTTGTTTGCCCAAGTTCAGAATCCAGGAACTGAACAGATAATAGGTGTTTGGATCAACTGATACCGTGTCCAAGAAAATGATCGCACCAGGATTGTAACCATTCACAACCATCATCCTGCCGGTCTCATTCCCGGTGGTATGGTCAGCAATACGCCACCATGTTCCTGCAGTGTTGCTGTGGGAGTTGTTCATGATGTTTTGAAGCGTATACTGTCCGTCATTAGGCGTAACCACTAACGGATTTGGCAGCACATAGACAAAGCCGGTTCCGATATCAGGATATGGGTTTGGTGATGCGCCGGTATTGGCGACCGTCCCGGCGGGAAATGTTCCAAACGTGCCCTGATCCGCCTTATCTATCAGGTTGATAGGGGAAACAATAACGCCGCTGTCCAGTATTGTTGAGATAGGCGTGTATTTGACAGGGCCGTTCATGAAGTTTTGGCTTGTTAAGTTTGCTCCGGCTACGGTCACCAAAAGGGTCGTCCGTGTAATACTGTCAAGATTGGTAGCCCCCGCCGGAGGATTAGGAGCAGAGCTGATAGGCGGGAAGGCGGCCACGGCAGGAGGGCCAACCGCTGCGGTGTTAAAGTCGCCCGGTGTGGCGACCGCAGGTGTTGTTCCGTAGGCCTCCACGATTTGATAATTGCCATTTGGGACATTGTTAAAAGTATAATTTCCGTTTGCGTCTGTATAAACGGCAAGTATGACATTCGTTGCCGTATTCTGCAACACAATCGCAACATTCGCGAGACCTGGAAGGGTGGCAGAGAAAGCGTTTGTTCTTGCGCTGTCGAACTTAAGCGCACCGGACACTGTAGGCATTATTTATTCACTCCTTAAAAGACTGCTTGCAGTTCCCGAACGGGCGAGGTCTGGGGTACAGTCTTGATTTTCCAATTTATGCATAATTAATATATTCCGGCTTAGAGGGCAGTGTGTTTGTTTTAAGGCCACTGGGTGCAAAAGATCACTGATTTTCGACACCCACACGACACCCACGAGCGCCCCGTTTTTCCTAAATCGATCGGCCCTAATTCCGCGAAGGGCCCCATAACAATTTGATCCGCGCCCAAAGCAATCATTGAGGCTGCCGATTTGGCCGCCACAGGAATCAGCACCGAGAAGTGATCGCAGAAGTCCCGCATCATCTTAACAACCTTATAGGGAGTATCAATATTGCCGCCATAACTATGCACGATCAAATCCAACCTGTCGACCCAACCCATACGGCGCAATTCCTGATACAGAGGAATAAGAACCGCATCATCCAAAGGCGCATAAGATATATACGTCACGACTCGTGATGAACGCAGTTCTTCAATTTTTTTCAGGAGCCTTCTCCTTCTTTTCTGGCTTGTTGAGGCATCTATTGTATGAGAGTTCATATAATTTGTTTCTCCTGTCAATAATTTTTCTATCCCTGAGCTATTTTCCTCTGTACTAATATATTATCTCCAATATTGGATTGTGTCGTTTCTTGAATATAAAAAGACCGTCGCGATGAATACGACGGTCTTTTATGTCAAGCGTCTTCTATACTTACCTATATTTACCTCCGGCAGCAAAACACACTAATTGGCCGCAGCTTTTCTGCGTCGAATCGCTTCCAAAACCGCCTCATCAGTTTCCTCCCCTATAACATTTTTCAGGAGAAAATCAAGACCCCGCAACGGCCGGGTGTTAGAGATCGGATCATCAGAGAAAACCTCATCCAAAGCCACTTCTTGCAGTTCCGGCTGAACCACAGTCTGTTCCACCCTTCCACGAGGCGCCGCTCTTGTTTCCATGTGCCTGGGCTGTTGAGCTTCAAACATCTTATCTCTCTTTCCACTCCCGGATCCGTAATCAGCCACCCACCCGGCTTTGCGCGGAGGCTCTTCCGGTTCGGGAAACATCTTTCGCAATTGCTCCGCATGAAAGTCTTTTTGAGACTGAGAAAAGTCTGGGGACAACGTGTGCCTGGCCTCCTGTGAGGCAAGTTCCGATGTGTCCTCATCCTCAAACCACTCCGTATCTTCGGCATCTTCCCCGGAACCCGTATACGCATCTCCGGAAACCGTATTTGCCTCACCATAAGGATGCGGCTCCTCCGATTCATAAGAGTCGTAAGACTCATGGGATTCATAAGATGTTGGGGAAGAGGAAAAGAGGGACGGGGCCAGAGAATCGTCATCTCGCTCTTCCTCTTCAGAATCTCCGGCAAATATAGGCCCGTCATAAGAGGTCACAAAATACCTCAAGGCGTTCCTAAATACCTCTGTCCGATCATCCTGACTCAGCTGAGCCATAACTCTCCACAAGTCAGGATCTTCACTTTCCGAAAGATAAAACGCGAGAACTCCAGAACTGTTCATGCTTCAACACTTACCTTACGCGTTAAATTATTAACGAGATTCGCCGCCATAACACGGAAGCCGCTGGCATTGCCAAATTGAGGATCGCTGATCAAGACTTTATTTTCCAGTTGCATATGTTCAAACAGCATTTCGCCCACTTTCCCGCCGACTAAAACGGTATGAATCCGTCCGGCCAGAGGTTTCAAGGTTTTCATCACTTCACGGGAAATATCGGTGGCCAGCAGAATCAGCTGATTGCGCAGAATAGGATTCAAGTTGATGGCGCCGTTGTTCCAAGGGTAGTATCCGCCATTGACACGGAAGATTTTATCGAGCTCTTTGTCATCCGTTTCAATAGGATTTGTCTGCTCTTTGGTCATATCCTTGAGTTTTTCCGCCACAGTGGCGTAAGCCCACTGCAGCCCTCTCTCCATACTGAAGGAGTTGGGAGGATCCAGCATAATGCCATCATGAAAGGTGGCAATGTCCGTTGTTCTAAAGCCCGGGTCAATAACAATCACATAGCCGCTAAAAAGTTTGTCATTCACAGGGTCGCCATCCTCCGTCAAGGTTTCCCGGATGTAGACGCCATAGCTCTGAGGCAGAATACGTGACCGAAGAATATTCATGCTGCGGCTCTGCCCTTTGAGGGGACCTGACATGAATACAACAGAAAAAGATCCTTTCAGTTCAGCCTCGTATTTGTCTTTCAGCGCCGCGTAATACTTGACTGGAACGCCGGTCCCTAAGTACACATTAACCTTCGGATATTTTTGAGCCAGCGCGATTCCCACCAGCAGAAGAGCCATCGCTTCCTCATCGGTAGATTTGTCTTCATCCCAGCAATAATGGGATTCCTTGGGGTTTAAGCTTTGGGCCAAGGCGCCCATAAAATAATGCCGTTCGACCCCGGACGTATTGTTTCTGACAATAACATCCAAAGACGCAATCTGCTTGTCAAGCTCATCCCCTTCCTGCTCAGTATGCCCCAAAGTCGAAAAAACACGCTCACTGCCAGTGCTGATAACAGCCGGGAACAAAACCTTCGCATCCCCCACATCCAACTTGATGGCTCCAAACCCCGGATCCGCACCTGCCACTAAAATGTCGTTGTCAAACACTGTTGTTCCTCCTAAACTTTTTTAAATTAGTAAGTATAACCTAACGAGAGTCAAGCTAATAATAAGACGGAATTCGGATGGCCTCATGAGGAGGACTTCAATGTACATTAGCATTTTGCGAACTCTCATTCTCTACATAATTATTATTGTCGTTCTTCGGGTCATGGGAAAGCGGCAAATCGGCCAGCTTCAACCCTTTGAACTCGTCGTCGTCCTTATGATCGCAGAATTGGCGACCATTCCCAGTCAGGATATTGGCGTCCCCCTTATGTCCGGGCTTCTCCCTGTTCTTGTTCTTCTGGTCGCCGGCCTGTGCACAAGCCAGCTGACGATGAAAAGTCACCGGATCCGAAATATTGTCTCAGGCTTGCCCGCCTTGGTCATCCATAAAGGTGTCGTTCTTGAGAAAACTGTGAAGCAGCAAGGCTACACTCTCAGTGATCTCTTTGAACAGCTTCGCGCGAAAGACGTTTTTTTTATTGGTGACATCGAACATGCTGTGCTGGAAACCAACGGTGAACTGAGCATCGTGCTCAAGTCCGCGAAACGTTCGGCCACCCCCGAGGATCACAATCTGTCTCCCAAAGACGGCGAAATCCCTCTGGCATTGATCATGGACGGACAGATCCAGAAACAAAACCTGCGCCGTCTTGGCCTGGAAACCAACTGGCTGAAAAAGAATCTGAAATCCCATGGAATTGAACGGATTGAAGATGTTTTTATCGCCTGCAGCGATATGGACAAAAACCTCTTTGTTCAAATCAAGGAAAAGTAGTGTTCTTGTTCCCCCTTTCTTCTTATAGTTCCATTGTACTCTTTTCTGCGGAGGTTGTCACATGCGCACGAATTTTATCATTTTAGCAGTTCTCATCTTCACCATTGGCGTGGCGTGGATCGGAACCCATGCCATTGATTCTTTCTGCGTTACCCAACTGGAAACCTTAAGGGAAACTCAGAACGCTATTATGGCCAACGATTGGGAAAATGCTCAGTTCAAGAGTGACTCCATCAAAAATTCCGTGATGTCATCGCGTTCCTGGATCACCATACTCATCAACCAACGCATGCTCAACGAAATCGAGATTCTTGCCGAACGCATGCATGTGTCTATCCAGATGCAGGATCAGCTGTCGTCTCTGTCGGAACTGGTTTCCTTAAAGAGTTACTTAGAAGAAGTGCGCAGCGACACATTCATCACTATAACGAATCTTCTTTAAAAAGTGAGAGGGTGTAAGGTGTGAGAGTGGAAGTATGAGCAAAGTTAAGAGCGCAAGGTTATTTTTAACAAATTTTCTAAATATTATCCGCTCTTCTGATCTTTTCCCCTTAGGAGGACAGATCACCTACTATGCCGTATTGTCTTTTTTTCCTCTCCTGCTTTCCGCGTTAAATATACTCTCCTATTTCTCCCTCAGCACCGATGTCATAACTCGTCTCAGTTCCCTCTTTCCCCACAATTTTTCCGATACTATTACAAATATTATAGAAGATATGGTACGCCAACGCAATGTGGCTGTGATTTCCATCAGCACCCTGACCACGATTTGGGCTGCGTCAAGAGGAATTGAGGCCATTTTGCGCGGTCTTCATCGTATTTACCAGACCCCACTCCACAACCCTCTCAAACTCAAGGCTCTTGCTGTCATTTTCTATTTTTTTCTTATCGCTGCTCTTATCTTTTCCTTCCTTTCGGGCGTCATGGGAGAAAGCATCGCCCAGTACCTGTTCGCTTCTTTTGGCCCTGACCATATTACTGGATTCCTCTGGCAATATATCCGCCATTTCCTTGAATTGCTGCTGTTGGCTGCCGTTTTTCTGATGCTGAACAAGTTTGTGACCGGCCGGCATTATCCTCTGCGCCACCTTATCCCTGGCGTCCTTCTGAGCGCCGGGGGATGGATTGTTCTCTCCTTGGGTTTTTCGACTTATGTAAGCTTCGCCAACACTTATTCTGTTATCTACGGCAGTTTGGCTGGGATCATGCTGCTTCTGCTCTGGCTTTATTGGGCGGCAGCGATCCTGTTGTTTGGGGCTGTGCTGAATGTTGCCCTGAATGATTCTTATGAGCCGACGGAACTGATTCCTCCGTATGATAGCTAAGGGACTGTACCTCATATAATTGATAATGGGTCAATGATCATTTTTTCGCAAATGCCATATATTGTTATAACCGGAATAGGGAAAGGAATGTGAGAAAATGCTCTATCTATCTCTTCTGTTTAGCAAACAGCCCCAGACTCAGGTCCAGACTCAGCCTCAAACTCAGGCTCAGGATCAGCCTCAGGCTCAGCCTCATAAATCGGATCACGGAAAAGGTCATAAAAACTATATGACAGAAAACCAGAAAGAGAACGAGAAAGAAGACCTGAAAGAAGACCTGAAAGAAAACCCGAAAGAAAACCAGAAAAGAGATTACGACAAAAGCCGTGACAGCGATAAGGATTTTCATAGAAAGCATAACGAAAGCAATAACAAGAGTCATGACCAAAATCAGGGCCAGATTCAAGGCCAAGTCCAAGTCCAAGGCCAAACCCAGATTCAAAACCAGATTCAAAACCAAAACCAGATTCAAAACCAAGGCCAGATTCAAAACCAAGGCCAGATTCAACACAAAAAGAACAGTGATAAAGATCGGGATAAAGGCCGCAAAAAGAGCCGTAAGCAGAAACGCTCTAAACGCTGGTTATTCCCTGTTATAAGCTTCGCCGGGCTTTTCGGGGTGTCAAAGGCCAGGAGGTTTCTTGCTAAGCATAAAAAACCATGTAAATAAAATATTAGGGTAACGCCGTCCCAGGACGGTATCCCCTTGTCAGTCCCTAACGGCCCAAGAACCTCCCAGCCAAATACCAGCCCACCATATTGTTTTATACGCATAAAAACCAAGCCTTACCAACCACTTTCAGGCAGGGTTTCAGCAGCAGCATTTTGGTGGGCCCATTTGTGCATTAGTCAAACCAGGTTGTACAATTTATATCTTCATACATGGATTTCGTTTGAATGATATCCCTGCAAACAGTTAATCATTTTTTTAATCCTGAATCTCAAACCGTCATTATCAGCGCTATCATACTACTTGTACGAAGACAAGCTCATAATCTATTACAATATAGCAAAGGAGCGAGCCCAACCTCCCGCTACGTGTATGGGGATTCTTGATTGTTGGTTGATGTGGCAATTATAATAGGCGCTCTGTCCTCGTTAAGGGCATGGCGAACATACATATTCGCCACAATTGACTGAATCAGCGTCGTTTTACCGGTGCCGGGCGGACCGCTTACCGCGAGAATCTCCCCTTCTTTCATGACTTCAAATTGATTAAGGGCTTCCCGCTGAGAATCCGAAAGTGGGTATTCTCCATTCATTTGCCCAACATGGCGCATCATACTGTTTGTATCATCAAGAGGGATGAGCGGCTGTGCCGGTTCGATCTCCTGGTTGAGAAATTGTTCGTAAAGTTTTGAATCAGGTATTGTTTCATGCAAAGATTTATAGAGATCCATTATGTGAAATGATGCGTTAACTATGTCATCAGCGAAGAGATAGCAGTATCCTTCAAACCCGATCATTTGCGAATCCGTATTGAGTAGTGCCCTATTAAATGGTGTGCGGAATACTGCCTCATAAAGTCTTTTAGCGTAACTGTAATAATCATTCCAAGATTCAATCTGCTTGCGTTGGGATATCCATTCTCCCAGGAACCGATCCAAGTCAGAAACTTTCCCGATTGATATCTGCGGCTCTGTCATGGGCTCCAGAAAAGTGCGGGGTATCCAAGGGAATGAATTGCTGTCCGGGGCTGCAAGTAAACCTTTACTGTCAAGCATTGCCGGAAGAAAGAATACCCCTGTCAATTCACCGGCTTTGCTGTTGTCTTGGACTGTCTCTGTATATGATATCCTGATAGTTTTGAGGCAGAAAAGTGCTTTTTCAGATGTTTTATCCTCTTCCCGATTCTTGGTGGTATGATCAAGCCTCCGACTCTTATTGATGTGCTTAAGGAATTCACCGGCTGTTTCTTTGCTAATTTTTCCTTTTTCGAGGCTTTCGAAAGGGATTTCCCAGAATCGGCCTCCCTTAAAATCGATTTCCCGCATGGTTTGAGATGCAAGGGCTGTTTTAAAGTACTGTGTCATGTCTTTTGTTAAAATCTTCATGTTTTGCCTCCGCCAAAAATGATGTGCCTATTCTTCTAGTGTCGGAATAACTCAGGCAAATTGCTATCGTGTGATGATTTTCCAGTAGCCAGACCTGTCAGAGCCGATCCGGCTGATTACACCTGCATCACGTAAGCGTTTTAGTTCGCGCGCAATTGTGCGCACAGAAAAGCCAGTATCAGCAGAGAGTTTATTATGTGTTATATGGGGATTGGCTCGAATGGCGTTCAAAACAGCATCGGTGTTTTTTTTAGTGTCATTATCTATGTCATCTTCTATGCCATTTTCTATGCCATCTATGCCATTTGGCATAGAAATATTTCTATAACTCAAATTTTTTAGTGTTACCACAAAAGACTGCTCCGTTGAACGGAAAACCGGCGCGGCCTCTATAGGATACTCATCAATTATTTTTCGCAACCCACTTCCGCGTCGCTCCATCAGTTTTAATCGACTGAAAATATCGCAAATCAAGGGGTTGCGGCGAATCGACGGTATATCGTCAATGTTCAAGTCTTGAATACGTTTACCATCAGGCATGCCGCCTGGTGATACTATATCAAGACGATCATCGTACATATCGACATGTATTTCGCTACCTTGAATCATATAGTCACGATGGACAAGAGCATTCACTAAAGCCTCATGGACAGCCCCCAAAGGATAATCAGGGAGATCAATTCTGCCGGTTCCGGTCTTTTTCCATTTGACTGACGAATTATGTCGCACAAACTTCAGTGAATCGTTTAGCAAGGATATGGCACTGCCTTGGAATTCATCGTTATCGAGTGCATCAATATACAGACCGCCTTTTTTTAATCCGTTCCATCGTGTGCAAAATACTCGTGATTGGTATATTGGGCATTGGTCGGCGAACAACGCCCCGACAAAGGTCAAATTATCGTTTTTGGTGAGCATACCAAACGAGTGGTAATCCCTAGGTTTATCAACAGCGTTGCTGGTCTTTTGATTATACGTCGCCTCAAAAAGCGTGTAGCTGTAATCAGAAAAACGATGTTTTGTTTCGATGGCATCAAATGTCTGGTGTAACCCTTTTAGCACCAGTTCGTTGAGTATTGCGGCAGGTGCGGAAACAGACTCATTGCCAACACGATAATAGGCAACTTTATTTCCGTCTCCAGTGTAATAGTAGGGCGTATTCGCTCCACTCGAAATTTGCACACGCAGTATGTCTTTCTCCTCTGTACGGAGAGGTTCAAGTATAATATTCTTGATAGCAGGTTCTATACGTATTTTAACGAGTTCGCTAATTTGTTCTGCGGCTTGTTGCGTGTTATCAAGCCCGACCACTATGCCGTCATCGGAGACTCCAAAATATATACTACCGCCCACACCATTAGCAAACGCACTCACGGTCTTTAGCCAACTGCGTGGTTTGTTTACTTCGACAGCGGACTTGAATTCATATTCGGTTGCCTCTGCGATGAGAAGTTGGTTAAGTGTTGACATGTTGGATTACCTCCTTTTCTATTGCCCCAAGTAAGGCAAATGCGGGCGTCGAACCCCATTGAAGTAATTGGTTTTTCATGTATAAGCCCAAGATTCCACATCCATTTTCGCTATCCTTCAGTACAGCAAACCCATTTCCAGCAAGGTTTGGCAATCTTCAACAGAATCATAACCCTCATGCACAGCTATGTTGCGTTTGGTGCGAAGAGCATAAAGGATATCATCGATTTCGCATGGAAGCATCCCTTCATGTTTTAGTATTCTTATCCGATTTGAGAGTGTATTGTCGCTTTCACCAGGGGGACTAATGTCATCAAGCTCAAACATGTAGTTGACAACAGTCTCTGCCAGTACTCCCAACATTATATGTTATTTTGATAAGCCATTCAATGTAAACCATTCAGACATGTCAGTCAAGTAAACTTAGGCAGTAATTTTTCCAGACCTCGGAAACATTTTTGAATCTGGAGAGGAAACTATCAATGAATCTGTAAAAATGTCACCCCCCTATCTGTGCTAATTATCTCTTGAAAATGTCACCCCTATTGACTGGAGTTCACTTTCCACAGTGAAACTAGAAGGACGCTGACGATGTTGTCCGAAGTGTTGAAGCTAATCATGAAGCCATCGACGCTTATACGCGGGCAATGGGATATTTTCTGGTAATGACTACGGACTTCACGAAAAACTCGACTGACATCTTGGAAACTCATATCTTTGGGGTTATTGCGCCTTTTGGATATGGTAATTTCTTGCGGGATTTAGGTTACAACATTGCAAAAGAGCAAGGCGCGCTTGCTCAATCTGAATTGACTCTTATTAAAAGTGGTAAACCAGACATTGCTGGTTCGACTAATGAGGATAATGGTGGGCCCACCTGGGATCGAACCAGGGACCAACCGGTTATGAGCCGGCGGCTCTACCGCTGAGCTATAGGCCCACGTTTAAAAAACGCGTTTTTTAACGAGTGAACGTATAAAATGGCTCCTCGAGTAGGACTCGAACCTACAACCTACCGGTTAACAGCCGGGCGCTCTACCATTGAGCTATCGAGGAACACTCACGGACTCTATTATACTCAAAACCTTATAACCGGTCAAGTTTTACGCCAAGAAATTTTCACTCCAAATAATCCTTCAGCTTCCGGCTCCGGCTGGGGTGACGCAGCTTGCGCAAAGCCTTGGCTTCAATCTGGCGAATCCTTTCCCGGGTTACGCCAAATTCCTTCCCCACTTCCTCCAGCGTCCGTGGACGGCCGTCATTGATGCCAAACCGCAAACGCAAAACCTTCTCCTCCCGAGGCGTCAGAGACTCCAGCACTTCCTCAAGCTGCTCTTTCAGCAACTGAAAAGAAGCCGCTTCCGAAGGCGCCGGCGCATCATCATCAGGAATAAAGTCGCCCAGATGAGAATATTGTTTTCATCTTCCCCTCCTTTTTTATGCTGTACGTTTCCACATATAGCAAGTTATATATGGTTGTAAATTTTGAGCATTACCACCACCTGTGCTTTCAATAACACCACCATTCCAATTTTCAATTGTTCCTGGATCAACAACCCACATCGAAGAACCCGGTTGAGTATTTGTTAATCTATAACCTATTCTGTGATTATGGGCTTGTAATGATTTATGACCACCAGTCTTTTCAATTGTATTAAATTCAGTTTGTGATGTATCTATTCCTACAGGCACTCTACCAGTACCCCATGCAACCCATGTGCCACCAAATAATGCATTTGGATTCACACTATTTACTGACATATAAACCTCACATTCTGCCGCATTCACGGCGATACAAATGGGGAATGAAACCGGGGCACCAACTATCACCGAGAATTTTCTCTTGCCTGCTCAGAATGTTACAATTCTTCCAAGGAAGAAAGACAACTACAGAGCACGGTAGGTTGAGTTGCAGACTATCTTCCATGGATAGAAAGCAGTATATAAACCAGTGTAAGAGCCGCCTGTCAAGCACAAATGAGTGGAGTCTCGAACCCGCACGTTAATCATTGTTTTAACGATTAGTTGAATGTGTGGCGGTTCAGTCAATGCCTTTCTTCCCTACCTATATCAAATTGGAAGGAGGGTATCCATTGAAAGTCGTTTATCCCATCTGTTGCGGCGTTGATGTGCATAAGGCGTTTTTTGTCGCCACCATCATCACCACTACCGATGGAATCATGCCTCACTACCAAAAGAAACGTTTTTCCACTTTCAACAAGCAAATCCTCGCCTTCAAAAAGTGGCTGCTGGAGAACAACTGCCGGGATGTTTGCATGGAGTCCACCGGGAAGTATTATATTCCCGTGCTCAATTTACTTGAGGATTCCATCAACGTCACCGTGGCAAACCCCAAATGGGTCCGGGCTGTTAAGGGGTACAAGGACGACGAGAAGGATTCTAAATGGATCGGCAACCTGTTCCGTATTGGCCTGGTTCCCGGCAGTTTTATGCCCAGCAAACCTTTCCGCATTCTGCGGGAGTACACGCGGTATCTTTTCAAAATGGTGAATGCCAAATCCAGTGAAAAGAACCGCTATCAAAATGTGTTCACGGTCTGCAATGTGGCTCTTGATGCTGTCGTTTCCGACATGTTTGGCGTTTCCGCCTCTAACATCACGGACTACATCACAAACTCGGACACTTTTGACCCTGATTATTGTGTTAGCTTACTACGTGGTACCTTAAAAAACAAGGCGGAATCTGTAGTTGAATCCATTGAGGGATTTCAAATGACTGAGGCTCAGAAGGCCAGGGCGCGCTTGATCCGTGACCACTATGATTTCCTGGTGAATCACATCAGTATATTGGAAAGCAGTATTGAGGCGCTTGCCGCTCCGTACAAAGCAGCGATTCAGCTTCTTTGTACGATTCCAGGTATCAAAGAGCGTTCCGCTATCTCGATCCTGGCTGAGATCGGTGATGATATGTCGCAATTCGGTTCAGCCAAGCGCTTGTGCAGCTGGGGTGGGCTTACACCCAGCAACAATCAATCGGCTGGAAAGAAGAAGTCGGTACGCATCACCCGTGCAGGCGTCTACTTGAAACCGGCGTTGGTCGAGGTGGCTCATGCGGCTGTCAAAGATCTGAAAAATCCTTACTACGGAATCAAGTATGAACGCATCAAGCGTCGCCGTGGCAAGAAACGAGGCATTATCGCTATCGCTATCGCTCGCATGATTTTGACAGCGATTTATCATATGTTGTCTACTGGGGAGGTTTGGAATCCTTGTGATTTGCCCCAAATAGATATGACGCCGGAATTTCAGGAAAAGCAATTGAAGAGGGATATCCGAAGAGCTGCGAAGTTGCTTGTTGCCAATGGTATCATCAATCTCTCTGATATCAAATTCTCTGATACGGCTTAAAATTTTGCCTCATGCTCCAAGGGGGTAGTCTGTCCTTTTTTAAGTGGGTATCCTCGACTGCTTGGTTTCACGTTAACCATCTCTCAATTCTGACATTATCTACCCATCGCGCCTTCCCATCCATACTCTGCCTGATGCCGTTTTCAGCCAACAAATTGACATACTCTTCACTCGTGAACTGGCTTC
>Ga0082212_10001136_pt1 | contig 39123 bp, 28 predicted proteins | sample TergutNt197P3_FD_71548 | JGI IMG/M metagenome (GOLD analysis project Ga0082212, IMG submission 71548) | Neocapritermes taracua P3 segment gut microbial communities from Petit-Saut dam, French Guiana - Nt197 P3 | ecosystem: Host-associated > Arthropoda: Insects > Digestive system > Gut ...
ATCTTTGAACGACTCCAATTGGGGCCTTTTTTATCTCCATCTGTATATGTTCTCTTTATTCTTCTCTTCCCCTTTGGATACAATACCCTTTGGCTTCTCCTTTGGTCTTTTATCATGGGACTCAGCGTTGACCTCTTTAGTGCAGGGGCGCTTGGTGTACATACTTCTGCAGCAACTTGTTTGGGGTTGCTTCGATCAAGTATTATAAAGATGGTTTCAACCAAAGGAGACATTGAGCCGCTTGCTATTCCCGGACCTCGCACACTGGGTACTCCATGGTATTTTGCTTTGCTATTGTTCTCTCTTCTGATTCACCATACGGTACTCTTTGGATTGGAAAATTTTCATTTTAAATACCTACATTTTACCGCTATTCGAATTGTATGCAGCGCCCTTTTTAACACTGTACTCATAACGCTCATTCATACAACCTTTTTTAATCAACAACGAGCGTCAGATACCTGACCTGATTTTCTGCCCACTTCATCTTGTATCCACCATGGCTATTCAAGTAAAAAAGAAAAATATTCTGCTTGGCTCCTTTCTTTTCTTTGCCTTTGTAATCCTTTTGAGGTTATTTGATTTGCAAATCCTTGATCCTACCTATAAGAACACCGCTTTTAACAATGTAATGAAGTACGAAGTGGTCTATCCTGCTCGTGGGATTGTATATGACAGAAACAACGAAATCATTGTAAACAACTTGATTTCTTATGATATTTCCGTTACTCCAAGAGAGATGAGCGCTTTTGACACCACAGCATTTTGCCAAATTTTTAACATTCCTTGTGAAGAGGTAACCAAACTGCTTGATGATATTAACAAACGCAAACGTCAAATTGGTTTTCAGTCGGTTTCCATCATCAAACAGGCAAGTGTCCAAGAGCATGCGCTCTTTTCTGAAAAACTCTACAACTTTCCGGGGTTTTCAAGAACACCACGAACAGTTAGATCTTATCCTAGAAATCTCGGTGGAAATCTGTTGGGTTACATCGGAGAGGTTGATACTGCTTTTTTGCGAAAAAATCCCAAATACAGCCGAGGTGATTACGTGGGAAAAACCGGTATCGAAGAGTCTTACGAACAATACCTCAAAGGAAAAAAAGGGCAAAAAGTCTATTTACGTGATGTTTTCAACCGCATCGTCTCCTCTTTTGACAACGGTGCTCTTGATGTAGATGCCATTCCGGGCAAAGATGTAGTAACAACTATTGATGCAAATTTGCAAGAGTACGGCGAAATGTTAATGACAAACAAAGTAGGCAGCATCGTGGCCATTGAACCCTCAACCGGAGAAATTCTTTGTATGGTTTCGAGTCCCGGAATACAAGTGAACCAGTTGTCCAATATTAGTAAACATTATAGCGATTTGGTTACGAATCCTCTAAAACCCATGTTCAACCGTGCCGTAATGTCTTCATCTTATCCCCCCGGTTCGGTCTTTAAATTGGTAAACGGACTGATAGGGCTTCAGGAGGGAGTGATTACCCCCGAATCGCGTTTTGGTTGCAGTTCTGGTTACAGAGCAGGAAATGTTTCGCTTAATTGCCATAGCCACCCTTCTCCCACTAACTTGGTTCAATCTATACAAATGTCTTGTAATGCATACTATTGCAATGTTTTCCGACTCATTCTAGACAACAAAAAATACCCAAGAATTGGAGACGCACTCACAGCGTGGGGCAGCCATGTTAAGAGTTTTGGATTTGGCTTAAAATTAGGCTCTGACTTCCCTTCTGAACAGCCAGGTATTGTTCCATCTTCTAACTTATATGATAACCGGTATCGAAATAGATGGAATTCGCTTACTGTGGTCTCATTAGCCATTGGACAGGGAGAAATTGGAGCTACTCCGTTACAGTTGGCCAATTTGGCTGCTATTATTGCAAACAGGGGGTACTACTATACACCACATATTGTTCGCGAAATTAAAGATACCATTGTTGATAATAACGCCTTTGCGCAACGGCATTATACTTCAATTGATCCTCACCACTTTGATCCGATCATCGAAGGTATGTATTTAGCTGTTCATGGAGGGGCAAACTCTACGGCATGGAGGGTGAAAACATCCGGAATCGAATTGTGCGGCAAAACGGGAACGGCCCAAAATCCGCACGGAAAAGATCACTCCGTTTTTATCTGTTTTGCACCAAGAACAAATCCCAAGATTGCTTTGGTGGCCTACATAGAAAATGCCGGATTTGGAGGCTCCTGGGCGGCACCTGTTGCCGCTTTAATGGTTGAGAAATACCTTGTTGGCACTCCAACTCGCCGCGATCTTCATAACTACATCATGAGTGCAAACCTTCTTGCCAACACCGCCTCAAGATGACCCCAAAAACTTTTTTACAAAAGATGGACTGGGGTACGGTCGGACTCTATTTAGCCCTGGTTCTCATTGGGTGGAGCAGTATTTTTGCCTCCATTTATAACGCGGAAGAATCTGTTTTTATTGATATTTTTGACACATCTAAGCGATATGGAATGCAACTCTTGTGGATAGGTGGCGCTATTGTCCTTGCCATTATTTGCCTCTCTATCAGCAGTAAATTCTTTTCTGTATTTGCTTGGCCCATCTTTTTGGTTTCGATATTGACTCTAGTTGCCGTTCTTTTTATTGGAGTGGAAGTGAAAGGTTCAAAATCTTGGTTTGCGTTTGGAATCTTCCGGGTACAGCCGGCTGAATTTGCAAAAATAGCCTGCTCGTTGGCTTTATCCAAACTGATGTGTACCCATGACTTTAAGCTAATGACTCTCAGCGGGATGACTCGTGCTTTGGGTGTGATTCTACTGCCTCCCCTGCTCATAGTGTTGGAAAACGAAGTGGGATTGGCATTGGTCTTTGCCATCTTCTTTTTGGTACTCTACCGAGAAGGGCTATCGGGGTGGATACTCATCTTTGGGTTATATACCCTTTTGCTCTTTACCCTCTCCATTATGTGGGAACAGATAACTTTATTAATTATTATTTCGGCAGTGAGTGTTCTTGCCTACGGGCTCATTTCGAGAAAATGGAAATATCTGTTGCCTTTTGTTGCATTTTTTGTTATAACCTACCTCCTGATGTCGCGTTTTCTCTTAAACAAAGGAGTAATGAATATCCAAAACCACACGCTGTTTCTCATTCTGCTCTCTCCTTTTGTTCTCATTGGTTGCTTCCACACCTTTCGCTCTCGTTTACACGCGCTTTGGTTGGTAATAACAAGCCTGTGTGCCTCCATAGTTTTTGTTTTTTCGGTGGACTACGTCTTTGACCACTTCCTCAAAGACCACCATCGGGAACGCATCTACATATTATTGGGTATGGAGAAGGATTTGCAAGGAGCAGGGTACAACGTTCATCAATCCAAAGTGGCCATTGGGTCCGGAGGGTTTTTGGGAAAAGGGTTTCTCAAAGGAACGCAAACCAAATTTAACTTTGTTCCTGAACAAACCACCGACTTTATCTTTTGTACGGTGGGAGAAGAGTGGGGCTTTGTAGGATCATTTGTGGTAATTGCCCTCTTTTTGGCTCTCTTTTACCGCATTCTGCTCATTGCTGAAAGGCAAAAAGACCACTTTGTGCGTATTTACGGCTATTGCGTAGCCTCTTCTATTTTTTTTCACTTTGTGGTAAATATTGGAATGACCATTGGGTTGATGCCTGTGATTGGCATTCCACTGCCTTTTATAAGTTATGGCGGATCATCCCTTTGGGCATTTACCATCTTGCTTTTTATTTTATTAAAGATGGATTGTGAGAGGTGGTGATTGAATCACCATCATAATAGCCCCTTTGGGAAGTTTGTCGTTTGGTTGTACTTTTATCTGCTTTACAATTCCTGAAAATGGAGCGCGTATAATGTTGTGCATCTTCATCGTTTCATAAACCATCAACTCTTGGTTCTGTTCAACCATATCGCCCTCTCGAACCATAATGGAGAGTACCACGCCCGGAATGATGGCGCGAATCTCTTCAGGGTTAGATTTTTGATAGGCCTTACGTTGTAACATCTTGGCGGAAGTTTGTGTCTCATACTTTCGCCCTCCTTCAGAAACCTGAATATAAAAGGGAACATTCATCTCAATCATTTTAAAAGGGAGGAATCCCATGTTTTTTATTAGGGCGTTTCACTGTTTTGCAAGCCGATATCTCTAAAATATGGATCAAACGGGCGCGAGTCTGCTTTGGCTCAATAACCGCATCAATATAACCCTTTGCTGCGGCCACGTAAGGGTTGGCAAATTTTTCTTTGTACTCTTCCACTTTTTGATGACGAACCAGAGTCGGGTTTTCTGCTTCCTGTATCTCTTTGCGGAAGATTATATTGGCAGCCCCTTCGGGTCCCATCACAGCAATTTCGGCTGTTGGCCACGCAAAAACAAAATCTGCACGAAGGTGGCGAGAGTTCATGGCAATATAACCTCCTCCGTAAGCCTTGCGCAAAATGATGGTAATTTTGGGTACGGTGGCCTCGCTGTACGAGTAGAGCAATTTGGCACCGTGTCTAATTACTCCTGCATGCTCCTGATCAACTCCGGGTAGGTAGCCAGGCAAATCTTCAAGGGTTACAATGGGAATATTAAACGCATCGCAAAAACGGACAAAACGTGCAGCCTTATCAGACGAGTCACAGTCCAAAACCCCTGCCAATACGGCCGGTTGGTTAGCAATAAATCCAACAGACCTACCCGCTATCCTTCCAAAACCCACCACAATATTTGGTGCCCACAACTCTTGAACCTCAAAGAATTGAGACTTATCGGTGAGCGCATTAATCACCTCTCTCACGTCGTAAGGTTTTGTGGGTTCAACAGGTACAATCTTGTCGATTTTATACTCCTTTAAGGGAACTTCACTCTTGATCAGCTCCATTTTTTCCTCATTATGGGCAGGGAGGTAAGAGAGCAACTCTTTGATTTGTGCAAAACACTCTGTTTCTGATTTTGCAAAAAAGTGGGCATTTCCCGTAATTTCGCTATGTACCCGTGCACCCCCCAAAGATTCCATATCAATCTCTTCTCCCAAAACCGACTTAATCACTTCGGGGCCTGTGATAAACATCTTTGATATCTTATCCACCACAAAAACAAAATCTGTGAGAGCGGGAGAATAAACGGCCCCGCCAGCACAAGGCCCAAGGATTACAGATAGTTGTGGAATAACTCCGCTTGCCTGTGTGTTACGGTAAAAAATCTCTCCATATCCCGCTAAAGAGTTCACGCCTTCTTGAATCCGTGCTCCTCCTGAATCGTTGATTCCAATGAGGGGTATCCTCATCCTAAGTGCGTAATCCATAATCTTGGTAATTTTTCGGGCATGCATCGATCCAAGTGAACCGCCTGCCACCGTAAAATCCTGAGCAAAAATCGCCACTGGGCTTCCATTGACCGTGCCCGTGCCAATAACAACACCATCCCCGGGCAAAGCCTTTCCGTCCATCCCAAATTCTCTGGCATCGTGTTCAATAAAGAGGTCGTACTCATAAAAAGAGCCAACATCAAGAAGTTGGTTAATTCGTTCGCGAGCAGGGAGTTTACCCATGGCGATTTGCTTTGCTATGGCGGTGGCACCTCCTCCTTCAACGGCCCTTGCAGTTCGCTCTTGAAGCTCTTTGACTTTTTTGGAAAAAACATTCATAACGTTAAAAATTTTGAAAGGTATCTTTGTGGCAAAAATAGACATTATTGTGGAAAGAAAAAAATTGTAGATTTGTGGTTTCTTTTAACGTCTAATTTATATACCCTCATGTTATCCTCTTTTGCTCTCCGCCACAATGGCCCACGCCCAAACGAAATTAACCGTATGTTACACGCCATCGGAGTCAATTCTCTTGAAGAGTTGATTCATCAAACCGTTCCTTCGGATATTCTTCTTTCTCAGCCATTGGCGTTAGATGAGCCTTTGAGCGAACAGGAGTATTTAGCCAAACTCAAAGGGCTATCTGCAAAAAACAAACCTTTTCGCTCCATGATTGGAATGGGTTACTATGGTACAGCTTCCTTGCCTGTGGTGCTTCGCAACATCTTTGAAAACCCCTCGTGGTACACTTCCTATACCCCATATCAGGCTGAAATTTCGCAGGGACGACTTGAAGCACTCCTTAATTTTCAAACAATGGTGGTTAGCCTTACCGGGTTACCCTTAGCCAATTGCTCCCTTTTGGACGAAGCTACGGCCGCTGCCGAAGCCATGCGTATGATGTTTGAAATGCGTTCGCGAGAAGCTATCAAAGCGGGAAAAAACCTTTTTTTTGTTGACCAAAACATCTTCCCCCAAACGCTGTCGGTAATACAAACTCGTGCTCAGGCATTGGGTATTGTTGTTGAAGTGGGAGATTATCAAAACAAACCTCTCTCTGATCTTACCTACGGAGCTATTGTCCAATACCCTGCCGCTAATGGGGAGGTGAGAGACTATGGTACCTTTTGCGCACAAGCACACCAAAAGGGCATATTGGTATGCGCAGCTTGCGACTTGCTTTCATTGGCCGTCTTACAAGAGCCTGCCGTATGGGGTGCCGACATCGCCATAGGAAATGCGCAACGGTTTGGACTTCCAATGGGATACGGAGGCCCCTCAACAGGTTTTTTGGGATGCAGAGAAGAATACAAGCGCTTTATGCCCGGACGCATTATCGGCATCTCTGTGGATAGATTGGGCAACAAAGCATTCCGTATGGCACTCCAAACGCGAGAACAGCACATCAAACGTGAAAAAGCCACCTCAAATATTTGCACCGCATCCGCCTTGATGGCTACAATGGCGGGAATGTATGCTGTTTACCATGGCAGTAAAGGACTTCAAGCCATTGCCTATCATGCCTCCGCACACGCTCATGCGGTGGCTGAAGTGTTGGAGCTAGGCGGGTTCAAACTCCGTACCCCTCATTTTTTTGACACCATAGAGGTGTATGACGTGAATGTAGAGAACATCCGAAACCTTGCGTTAGCCCAAGGCCTCAACTTTTTTTATCCGGACAATCACTCTGTTCGAATCAGTTTTGATGAATTGAGCAATTTTTCAGAATCTATCACCATCCTCAATATTTTTGGCATTAACATTGACTGCTCGTCATCTATTTTTGTTACGCCTTCTCTTTTTATGGAGCGCCTCTCTCCTGCCCTTACCGAGCCAATCTTTAACACCTATCACTCCGAAACTGAGTTGATGCGCTACATCAAAAGGTTGGAACGCCGCGATCTCTCCCTTACCCACTCCATGATCCCCTTGGGTTCCTGCACCATGAAGCTCAATGCCGCCGCAGAGATGATGCCTTTGAGTTGGGCGGAATGGGGCAATGTGCATCCTCTTGCACCTGCCGATCAAGTGGTGGGTTACGCGGAGTTAATCAAAGAAGTAGAGCACGATTTAGCAGTGATTACCGGATTGGATGCCACATCGTTGCAACCCAATTCGGGTGCCGCTGGAGAGTACGCGGGACTCATGGTGGTTCGCTCCTACCACTTAGCAAATAACCAACCTCAACGTAACATTGTCATTATCCCTACCTCAGCCCACGGCACCAACCCTGCCAGCGCCGCCATGGCGGGAATGGAATTAGTGTTGGTAAGCTGCGACCAAAACGGAAACATCAACGTAGAAGAGTTACGCACAAAAGCGATGGATCACAAGGAAAGACTCTCCTGTATGATGATTACCTACCCCTCTACACACGGTGTTTTTGAAGTAAATATCAAGGAAATCGTTGACATTATCCACCAAAACGGCGGATTGGTTTATATGGATGGTGCCAATATGAACGCACAGGTGGGACTTACACATCCGGGGGCAATAGGGGCAGACGTTTGTCACCTCAACCTTCATAAAACCTTTGCCATGCCTCATGGCGGCGGCGGCCCTGGTTTAGGCCCGATATGCGTCTCCAAAAAATTAGCTTGCTTCCTCCCAAATCATCCGGTGGTTCCGTGTAACGATGCTTCACAAGGAGAATTGATTACCGTTTCCTCCTCTCCCTACGGAAGTCCCCTTTTACTGCCCATAACCCATGCCTACATTAAAATGTTGGGTGCAGAGGGGTTGAAGAGCGCTACAGAAGTGGCAATATTAAATGCCAACTACCTCTCCAAACAACTTAATGACGACTTTTCCACTCTATATTCCGGCGCTACCGGCAGGATTGCCCACGAATGTATCCTTGACTTACGTCATTTTCGCAAAGAGTACGGAGTGGATGCAACAGATATTGCCAAACGTTTGATGGATTATGGTTTTCATGCCCCTACCCTCTCTTTTCCGGTGGTGGACACCCTTATGGTAGAGCCAACAGAGAGCGAATCTTTGGCAGAGCTTGACCGCTTTATCCAAGCCATGAAAGCCATTAAATCAGAATGTGAGGATATTAAATCCGGCAACTCCGACCCTCAAAACAACCTTCTCAAGAACGCACCGCACACCGCCGCTGAGGTATGCGCCAATACCTGGTGCCACCCCTACCCTCGCGAGCAGGCTGCTTATCCATTGGTATGGATAGGCGAAAACAAGTTCTGGCCCCACGTAACCCGTGTGGATAATGCTCATGGTGATAGGAACTTAATATGTGTCTGTGGTTAGTGCGTCTAATAAATAAATTGCTGAAATCTTCGTTATTCCAAAGCAGATGCCAAAACTTTACTTAGTTCCTTTGCCATCCGCAAAAAACCGAGATCGGTAAGGTGGATACCGTCCACAGTGGCTTCGGAATCTTCTCCAAGTAGCGCCTGGGCGGGGATGTAAAAGATGTTGTTCATTCCCTCGTTACAAAGGCGCTCATGAATAGAGCGCCAAGTTTGATTTTTCTTTTGGATTCTTTCGGCTTCTGCTTTGCTAAAAGTCGCAGCCGGGGTGATAACGTGTTCTACCATAAAAAGAGGGATGTTAGGAGATGCCATGACCATATTTTTTAGAAAATCATAACCCAAATCTTTGATCATTTCGTATGTACAGTTGGGCAAACAATCAACTATATAAGCTCCTGCATCTATTTGGGTCATCATTTCGCCAATCAAGACATCCATACGTCCGTTTCCGCTAAAACCCAAATTGATTACTTCGCGTTGCAAAATACGCGAAATAATTGCCGGATAGGCCATTCCAGGGCGTGATGCACATCCTCCCTGTGTAATGCTTGTACCGTAACACACTATCGGCTTCTCAGATAGAGGAAGAGGGTTTGCCGGAGCATCAATCTTTGCGGTAGAATCGATGCCAATGGCCAACTTTACCACGCCATCATAGAGTGGAAGGTGAAGCATAAACTCCTTTTCGGTATTGTTCATCTCAGTAATCAACACCTTCTCGTTCACTTTTCCCGATGCAGGAATGCCTGTGGCGGCATAACGCCACTCGCTTCCTTCAAGTACATAGAGGTCAACGCCCCTAACGCCGGTGGCGGCAAAATGGTTCATCCCAAAACCACTCCTTACGCTCCATTGAACGCCAATGGTTGTGCTGTTGCTTCTAAAACGAACGGTGATGCCTGCAGAATGAAGTCCCAAGTCCCACAATTCAGGACGGAACTCCTCTTTTTGCGACCATGGGAGGCGTGTATATGTGGCACTGTCTCTATATGGTGCCGAAGAGACTTTTTTCCAATCCAACTCCGTAAATCCACGCCCCATAATCCTAAAGGTATCGGCATTGTGATAGACTAAATTTGAATTCTCTTGCGCAAATAATCCGGTGGAAAGCAAGAGATAGAGTGAGAAAAAAACATATTTCATTGAGATAAGACCTTTTTAACAATTTCATTTTCAGGTAACATAACATCTATCCAACGGATCGATAACCCCCTGCGTTCCATTCCGCGAAACCACGTCATCTGCCGTTTGGCAAATTGATGAATAGCAAAACGCAACCGCTGTTTCATCTCTGCAAAAGAGAGCATTCCGGTACGGTAATGGGCTAAATATTTATATTCCAATCCGTAGTACACCATATCATCCACCGTAAGCCCTCTGATCATCAAACGTTCAGCTTCCTCTATCATTCCATTTTTCAGCCGCAACTCCAAGCGCTGATCAATACGGGCGCGGCGCTCATCAACAGGCAAACAAAGGCCCACAAGCTCTGGATGTATCTTGGGGTAATCGGTAGTGGAAAATGGGTGCGATTGCTTCCACGCGGCAATCTCTATTGCACGAATCAAACGTTTACGGCTTTGGGTATCCGTGGTGTTGTGCAAACAACTATATGAGGCAAGAGAATCTATCAAATCTTGATGCCCCATAGATGCGCACTGCAAACGCAACTCTTTGTTTTCAGGAACGTGCGGCATATCAAATCCTTGACAAACTGCCTCAATATAGAGCCCCGAACCGCCACAGAGCAAAGGAACCGCACCGCGCTTCTTTACCTCCCGATACACGTGATAAAAATCTTTCATGTAGCGATATACGTTATACCGCTCACCAGCCGGAACTATATCAATCAAGTGATAGGGAATATCCTTCCCTTGATAATGATACTCTGTCAAATCTTTTCCCGTACCAATATCCATCCCTTGGTAAATCTGCCGAGAATCAGCGGAGAGAATCTCGCCACCCAATATACTCGCCACCAATACTGCAATACGCGTCTTGCCTGACGCTGTGGGGCCTAAAATTACTAATAACCTATCATCCACACTATTGATCACGTGCCTTCCTTTTTCCCAAACGATTTCCGTCTTTTTTGTGTTCTCCCTGCAACGGTGGTTGATGGTTTAATCGCTGCGAATGGATTGGCTTTTGTTTGGATGCGGACGGTTGCTTCACCGCCATTTGTTGGAGCAATATTGCAGGCTTCCCATATTGAGATGCATATATCAAGATCCCCACACCAAAGAGTACAAAGGGAATACTCAACCATTGACCCATATCCAACTTCATCCCAACTTCAAATGGCATTTGGGTATTCTTGATAAATTCAATAAAAAAACGAGAGGTAAATACCGTGATTAACAAAAGACCCAATAACATTCCCTCTTTTATCTTTGGCAACCAACGTCGATATAGCCACAACAGGAAAAAGAATATCAGCAAATAACACAACGCTTCATACACCTGTGTGGGGTGTTTGGGCAATATCTCTCCGCGCCGCAAAAAAACTACGCCCCACGGCAGAGAGGTTTCCACGCCGTAGATTTCGGAGTTCATCAAATTCCCCAGACGGATAAAGCAAGCCGCCAGTGCCGTGGGTACGGCGATTCTATCCAACAGCCATATATAGTTGAAATGATATTTGGGACCATACTTTTTTACATAAAACCATACCCCTATCAGAACCCCAATCGTTCCTCCATGCGAAGCCAAGCCTCCTTCCCACATCTTCAAAATCTCTATTGGATTCGAAAGATAATAAACAGGATCGTAGAAGAGGCAGTGCCCCAGGCGGGCGCCGATTGCCGCCGAGAAGAACAAGGTATAGAGCAGATTCTCTAACATACCTGTTTCTAAATGCTCTCGTCTAAAAAATCCCCTGACGATATAGTAGCCGGTGATAAATCCGAGAATAAAGAGGATGTTGTAGTAGCCCATTCTGAATGTGCCTATAGAGAAGAGTTCCGGATCAACGTTCCAGTTGATAGATAAAAGAATGTTCATATAGAAGTGTATTTAGTGGCGCAAATGTACGAAAAAGTGAATACCTTTGCACCATGCCAAAAGCAAAATCGAACATAGAGATCAAAAACAAGCGGGCAGGTTTCGAATATGAATTTATTGAGACCTACACCGCGGGGATTGTCCTTACCGGAACCGAAATAAAGTCGGTTCGTGCAGGCAAGGCATCTTTGGTGGACGCCTATTGCTACTTCGTGGGTCATGAACTGTTTGCCAAACATATCCACATTGCAGATTACTGGTGGGGCAGTTTTAATCAGCACGACCCCAAGCGCGACCGAAAACTCCTCCTCAACCGAAACGAATTACGTAAGTTGCAACGCAACGTAAAGGAGAAGGGGCTAACGATTATAGCCACCCGCCTCTTTATTGCCCAAAACGGTTTTGCCAAATTAAACATTGCGCTGGCGCGTGGAAAGAGGGAGTACGATAAGCGGCAAACCATAAAGGAAAAGGACATACGGAGAGACTTGGAGCGAGAATAATCGCGAAACGCGCTATTAGCGTCTTGCAAACGGATAGGTGCTTTTACCGCTCAATACGTGCAAAAACACTCAACGGAAGGTGCTTCCCAAAGCGGTCTTCTATAATCAACTCGCCAAATGAGGCGGCGCCTGCGGTGCCGAATGCCGACCTAACCAACGAATCAGCCAATACTGCCGAATAGCCGTTGGAGTAGAGGTTCAGGAGCACAAAACTGTTGTGCGGCGCCAAGATTGCATTACATGCCTGCAAGAGTTCAAAAAGACATTCGTCTAACTTCCAACGCTCCCCTTCGGGACCGTGTCCGTATGCAGGCGGGTCCAAGATGATGCCTTGATAGAGTGTCCCACGCCGCATCTGTCGTTTGACAAACTTTAAGGCGTCCTCCACCATCCAGCGGATACCCTCCATCCCGCTAATCTCCATATTCTCACGCGCCCAACTAACCACTTGACGCACGGCGTCCAAATGGGTTACGTCTGCGCCGGCGGCACGTGCGACTAAGGAGGCGCCACCGGTGTAGGCAAATAGGTTTAATATTTTGGGGGAAAAGATGTTAGAAGTAGGATGGGGGAAGGGTTCAACAGAGGGAGCAGTCAGACGGGAGGAGATGTCATAGATATAGTCCCAGTTGGGCGCCTGCTCAGGAAAGATGCCCACGTGTTTAAAGGCGGTAAGTCCCAACCTCATGTTAAAGCCAAATCCCTTGCCTTTATACCCTATTTGCCACTGCTCCGGCATCTTTTTGAACATCTTCCACAATCCGCTATCCTCTTTGCCCGCCTTCCCAAAGCCGGCGCCTGTTTCAAAACGGGTATGGGTTAGCGCACTCCACTCTTTCTCTGACAGCGACTTATTCCAAAGCGCTTTAGGTTCCGGTCGTGCCAAAACATACGCGCCAAAACGCTCTAACTTCTCAAAGTCTCCGCAGTCTATAAGTTCGTAATCCGCCCAGTGTTGTGGTGAAAGCAGCAACATCTTCATTCCTGTTTATGGAGAACAAATGTAGCCTTTTTTCAGGGATTGCCATTCTTTTCCTATCTTTACAACTCTATAATTAAAAACAATCTATTGGTATTAAAAAACTTAACCGTAATGAAACACATAGAAACCTATAATTTTACCAACAAGCGAGCCATTGTTCGCGTGGACTTTAACGTACCCCTCAATGCGCAATTTGAGGTGACAGACGATACCCGCATTCGCGCCGCCATTCCCACCCTCAAGAAAGTGCTCAACGACGGCGGCTCACTCATCATCATGTCGCACTTGGGTCGCCCCACAGCCGCCGAAAACAAGTTCTCCCTCAAACACATCATCCCTACCATAGAGAAGCACTTGGGCGTTCAACTCCTCTTTGCCCCCGATTGTATGGGGGTTGAGGCTGCCGAGTTATCCAAAAACCTGCGCGCCGGACAGGCGCTGCTGTTGGAAAACCTGCGCTACTATGCAGAAGAGGAGGGGAAACCGCGTGGCTTACCCCAAGATATTTCCGATGAGGAGAAAAAAGTGGCAAAGGCATTGATGAAAGAGAAACAAGCAGCGTTCACATCCCGTTTAGCCTCGTATTCAGATTGTTATATTAACGACGCCTTTGGCACCGCACACCGCGCCCACGCCTCTACTGCGCTCATTGCCAAACACTTCCCTGACGATAAGATGTTTGGCTACCTGATGGAAGGAGAGGTAAAAGCGTTGGAGCAGGTGCTTCAAAACCCCAAACGCCCCTTGGTGTCCATCTTGGGCGGCGCCAAAATCTCCTCCAAGATTGGCGTAGTGGAGCATCTGTTAGATAAAGTTGACAAGATGATTATTGGCGGAGGGATGGTCTTTACCTTTGTAAAAGCCCAAGGAGGATCCATTGGCGCCTCTTTGTGTGAAGATGACCAACTCGATTTGGCACGCACCATTATGGCAAAGGCACAAGAAAAGGGGGTGCAACTATGTCTTTTTGATGACGTTGTGGTTGCAGACGCCTTCGCCCCGGACGCCAACGCCCAAATATGCCCCGTAACGAAAATTCCGGATGGCTGGATGGGTATGGACGCAGGACCACAGACGTTACAAACGTGGGAAAAGGTTTTGATGGAGGCAAAAACTGTGCTGTGGAACGGTCCCGCGGGCGTATTTGAAATGCCCGCCTTTGCCAAAGGCACCCATAAAATCGCCGAAATTCTGGCGCAGATAACTGCACAAAACGATTGTTTTACGCTGGTGGGCGGAGGCGACTCCGTAGCCGCAGTCAGCCAAATGGGGTTTGCCGACAAGGTGAGCTACGTCTCCACCGGAGGAGGCGCCATGCTGGAGTATTTGGAAGGAGTAGAGTTGCCCGGAATTAAGGCTATTAAACAGTCATAATTTCCCGCTCCTTCGCGGCAAGCAGTTCATCCACTTTCTTGTAGAAGATTTCGACCTCTTTTTGGATTAGCCCCTCCGTATCCTTTGCCACATCTTCGGGAAGCCCCTCCTTTTGCATCTTCTTCACCACCTCAATTTGGTCTCGGCGAATATTGCGGACGGCAACTTTGGCGGTTTCACCTTCGCTTTTTGCCTTCTTTACCAACTCTTTACGGCGGTCTTCGGTAAGAGGCGGCACGTTAATCCGAATCACCTCCCCATTGTTCTGTGGTGTAAAGCCCAAATTGGCGGCGAGGATTGCTTTTTCAATCACAGGAATCATCTTCTTTTCCCAGGGTTGAACCAACATGGTGCGGGCATCGGGGGTGGTGATGCTGGATACCTGTTCTATGGGCGTCTGGTTTCCGTAATAGTCCACAGAGACTCCCTTGAAAACGGCGGGATTTGCTTTTCCTGCACGTAACGCCGCCAACTCTTCAGAAAAATGGTACACCGCTTTTTCCATTTTGACTTTGACGGTCTCTAACACTTCTTTAGTTTTTGCTATATCCATAATATCTTTTTTAAAATAACTCCGTACCTAAGGGTTCGCCCTTTACCAAGCGCAAAAGGTTTCCACGTCTATTCATGTCAAACACCACCACCACCATTTTGTTCTCCTTACAAAGAGTAAACGCGGTCATATCCATTATTTTGAGGTTCTTCTCCAATGCTTCGTCAAACGATAACCGGCTATATTTGGTTGCTGTAGGCTCTTTTTCGGGGTCGGCGCTATAGACGCCGTCCACCCGCGTACCTTTAAAGAGGGCGGAGGCGCCCAACTCCACGGCGCGAAGTGCGGCAGCCGTATCGGTGGTAAAGAAAGGGTTCCCCGTTCCGCCCGAAATCAACACCACTACGCCCCGCTCCAACAGCGCCAACGCATCATCCCGAACCCAATAGCGCGCCATAGGTTCGAGGCGGGTCGCCGAAAAGAGTTCTGCCTCCAAACCTTCGCTACGCAAGGCGCAACTTAGAGCAATACTGTTGATTGTTGTGGCTAACATCCCCATTTGATCGCCCTTTACCCTATCAAAACCCTTGCCTGTTCCGGAAAGCCCTCTAAAAATATTGCCTCCGCCCACAACAATCGCCACCTGTATGCCTGCAAGAGACGTTTCTTTAATCTCTTTGGCATACCTGTTCAACACCGCAGGGTCCAAGCCCTGTCCGCCCGCTCCGGCGAGGCTCTCACCGCTCAATTTTAATAATATTCGTCTATACTTCATATTCCCTATAACTATATCACACAAAGGTAGATAATTATTATGAAATGACCAACTTTCAAATTTTTTACGTTGTTTATCAACTATTTACATCATCAACGCCACAATAATTCCGTCTGAAACAAACCACTTTTGGGGCGGTATTCGGATACTCTCGCCTTTCCGAACCAGCCATCCTTTTTGCAGTAAAGGCGTAGCCGCTTCTATAAGATGGCGCTCCATCTTTTTTATAAAACGGGGCGTGCACCAAGGTGTCATGAACGCTATCAAGGAGTGCTCGGTAAAGCCTTCGGCTGTTCGCAACCGAGTCATGATAAATTCGTTATATCGCTTTTTGTGTGTCATGGGCGCTTCTATCAGGCATATTCCGGATTGCCCCCATGTGGGTGGGGAAAGCGCTTGCGCCGCGTCAATGGCTTTTAAGTAACGTCCCAAGTGGCGAACATTCGCATGACGCGCCACTCCATTATAGGAGTGAGCAGAAGGTCCCAAGCCCAAGTAGGGAACGCCCTGCCAATAGGCGCTGTTGTGGCGCGAACGGAACCCCTTCCGTGCAAAGTTGGAGATTTCGTAGTGTTCCCATCCCGCAGCGGGTAGCCTCTGACGCAACAAAGCGTATTGAGAGGCAGCCTCTTCTTGCGACACCGGTTGCAGCCTCCCCTGCTGCATCATCCTGTAAAACGGCGTTCCAACTTCTATCCCCAACTGATACGCCGATATATGCTCCGGACGAAGCGCCAATGCCTGTTCGATGTTGTACTTCCACTGAGATGGAGAGAGTCCGGGAAAGCCAAAAATCAAATCAATACTGATATTTTTATATCCTGCGGTGCGCGCTGCTTCTACTGCCTTGATTCCCTGCGCCGCATTGTGTCTGCGGTTCATCAGGCGCAAGTGCGTATCAAAAAACGACTGAATACCCAAACTCAATCGGTTTACCCCATATTGCGCCAGCGTCTCGCAGTAGCGATTGGTAACATCTTCGGGATTCATCTCAACCGTAACTTCCTTAAATTCACACTTCCACAACCTCTTTGCCTCTATAATGAGTTCGCCTAACTCCTCGGCGCCACAGAGGGAGGGCGTACCGCCTCCAATGTAGAGGGTGTCGGGGGGAGTTGAAAATTGAAAATTGAAAATTGAAAATTGAAGCGCCATCTCGCGCTTGACGGCTTGCAAAAATGGCTGCATCAGCGTTTGTTGGGCACAAGACCCCCGAGTCTCCCGCCCAGACGTCCGCCTGTGCGACAAAACCGAATAGAAATCGCAATAAGCGCAAAATTGTGCGCAAAACGGAATATGGATATATATGCCCGACAACTGCTTGGCAGAATCCCTATTTTAGCGCTACCTCCGCCGTACCAAGTTTAGCCTCAGTAGAATAGACATCAACCGTATAGACACCCTTCTTGAACATACCCGCCTGTCCAAAGAAAATACAAATCTCTACGTCCGAACCTTGATAATCAACCTCACGCGAAGCAGAGTAGATGAGTGTCTCTCCTGCGGAGGAGAAGAGCGACTCGGAGTCTGAAGTCATCAACACGCCGTCCGGCGACTTTATACGTATATATATTTGACGGGGACCCCTTGAGGCAATCTCGTTCTCCATCAAAAAGAGGCAACACTTGAGTTTCTCCGTTCTGCTGGAGCGGTCGTTCTCACGTCCGGCAGAGGTGAGGGCAACCAAGTTAAAGTTACGCCCTTTCACCACAGATCCCACCTCCACTTTTCGGGCATACTCCTCTGCGGTGCTCTTTAGTTCGGTAAATTCCCGCTGCGAACGGCGCGCCTCATCCCGAGCCGCTATGGCGTCTTGACGTAGAGAGATATTTAGGGTATTCAACGAATCAATGGTGGTAAGGTAGTTTCGCATGATGCTTCTGAGCGTACCCAACTCCTGCTCATACTGTCTGATTTTAGTCCTGTTGGTTGCTTCGGTTTGTTGTACCCGCTCTATCAGTTGGTCCACCTTTTCGCGCTCTCTGTCTAACTGAACGTTGAGGCTGTCATTGTTGGAACTCAACCCTTGGTAGTCCAAACGTAAATCTTGCAACTGCATCGTCAGGTCATTCTTTTCTACCTGCAAGTCATCAATCATTTTGTTTCTATCGAGCCAAATCCAGGCTAATACGCCCAGCAGTGCGGCAGCCGCCACAGCCAAACAGAGAGTAACTATCTTCAACTGTTTTTCTCGTCTAAATGAAACACCTTGTTTTGTAGTATCTTCCATAATATAATTGATTTTTTGGGGGATGATTTGGCGCAAATGTACAAAAATTGGCTATATTTACCTCTTTAAAAAGTACAAAAACTATGCTACACTATTTTATCCGAGTTTTCAAATACGTGGTCTATTACACCATCTTCTTGGGACTGCTGCTTGCACTCGTTTTTTACACCTCATCCGACCGCGGCGAACTTCAATATTTTTGGGAGTTAATTCCCGCTTCAAACTATTGGCAGGTTGCCCTCTTTCTGGTCGTTTTCAGCGCCGTCTATCCCTTTATTGGGTTTGTTAAGCGCAATGTCTATCTCAACCGTTCCTTTCAGGCAGATAAAGAGTTGTTGATTGAATGTATCTTACGTGCAAACTACCAACTTGCGTCTGACGATGGAGCCACCATGAGTTTCAGGCAAAAAAGCATCTTTATCCGCATCATTCGCCTATTTGAAGATACCATCACCCTTAACTACTCCGACAATCCGATTGTTTTGGACGGAATGAGACGGGATGTCTATCGCTTTGCCCGCAACATGGAGTATGTGGTGCGACAACGCTCACGGGAGGAGTAGTATGGAAAAATTTAGAAACATATTAGTGATTATTGGAGGAATAAACTTCCTGTTATTTGGATTATTTCACTTAACTTTTTGGCGTGCGCTTGATTGGAAAAACGAACTAATCAAATTAACAGAGATAAACAGCAATGTGATGCAAATGCTGAATATAGGAATATCCGTTTTTTTACTGTCATTTGGATGTATTATGCTTTTTTATCGCATAGAGATTTCAAATTCCGTATTAGGCAGGGCTTTGCTGATTATCTTCGCATTATTTTGGCTTGCAAGATTAGTTGGAGAGATTGTATTTCCCGGGGGGTCAATACTGTTTTGTATAATCTTGATTTTATGCGTGTTAGTCTATTTAATACCAGCAATCATCATCAAATTTTGATACTATTCACGGTTCCCATTTACCTGTCATAGCCCTCTCTGTGGTTTGGGGGCTGACCATATTGATATATTGTGCCTTTATGTAGTGGCAAGCAAAGAGAAAATGGGCGAATTGACTGAGCGAGCGTTTTTCCGGCACACTTGGGACATTCAAAAAAATATTGTACTTTTGCGGAGATTTAGATGTAGCGTCATGATTATAGCCAATCCCATATACGACACAGTGTTTAAGTACATGATGGAAGACAATACGGTAGCAAAATTGATCATTTCGTCCATCATTGGAGAGGATGTTGTGCATTTAGAACCCAAGCCGCAGGAACACACCCGAGACAAAGAGGGTGCAAAAGAGAAGGGCGAAATCCCCAATTTGACGGTGTATCGCCTCGATTTTTCTGCCAAAATCAAACTGTCCGGCGGACAGTACAAAGTGATTGTGATTGAGATGCAAAAGGCGGAGTTGCCTACCGATATTATGCGTTTTCGGCGCTACCTTGGCGGACAATATATTGATTCGGACAACAAGACAGAAAATAATGAGGAAATTGATGCCATGCAAATTTACGCCATCTACTTTCTGGGCAAAGAGTTGGGCATCTACGACACGCCTGTTTTGAGTATTTCACCTGAGATAAAGGACGTTTCCACAGGAGAGATTGTCCGTCAGGAGAGCAAATTTATAGAGGGTTTACACCACAAATCGTGGATTGTTCAGATAAGTTGTTTGAAAGAGCGGCGGCGTAACGAATTGGAGCAACTTTTGTCCGTTTTTGACCAGAGCAACCGCACATTTGATAATCATATACTGAATATCCGTGAAGAACAATTTCCCGAAAAATTTCGTCCAATCATACGCCGATTAAAAGGAGCGGCAAGCAATGCAACGGTAAAGAAGCAGATGAAAGAGGATGACGAGGTCTTAAAATATCTTCGCAGTTGTGTGCGTATTGAGACCACAAAAGCGCTCAAAGAGGCAGAAGAAACAGTCAAAGAAAAAGAGAAAACAGTCAAAGAAAAAGAGAAAACAATCAAAGAAAAAGAGAAAACAATCAAAGAAAAAGAGAAAACAATCAAAGAGGCAGAGAAAACAATCAAAGAGGCAGAAGAAACAATCAAAGAAGCAGAAGAAACAATCAAAGAAGCAGCAGAAACAATCAAAGAAAAAGAGAAAACAATAGAAGAAAAAGAGAAAACAATAGAAGAAAAAGATAGAGAAATAGCAGAATTGAAACGCCTCTTACAAAGCACCCCCTAAGCCCCGGCAGCAGCCCTAAGCCCCTCATAAAACCCCGCTCCAAACTTTGCAATAATTGCCTCCTTTAGAAATTGATAGAGAGGGATGTTTTCTTTCTGCCCACGGAGGCGGGCGGAGGCGCAGAGGCGCCAATGGTGAACGTTGAGGGCACATCCAGAGGCAAGTGGTTGGATACGAATGGGATAGAGCCAGCAGGAGATGGGTTTTCGGAAGGTTGTCTTGCCCAAAAAGAAGGCGCGCTCAATGGCGCAAAAGGCACAGGAGGGATGCAAGTTATCCCCTGAAGCACAAGAGGAATGCTGGTCAAGCCCAACATCACAAGCGTCAAAGCGGGCGTACGCGCACTCGCCTGCGTCACCCACTAAGGGCGTTACCCAGTCGCCATCTCTATCGCGGAAGGCTACGCCCTGTTGCTGCACGGCAATACGTCCGCGCTCGGTCATAAAGGGCGCAAACGAATCGTACTCCCGCATGATGATCTCTATCTCCTCCTCCTCTAACGGAGCACCGCTCTCGCCCTCAACACAACACTGTCCATTACAATCGGAAAGGTTACACGCAAAGCGCTCCGTCAGGAGCGCAGAAGAGACAAAAGTCTCTCCAATCGTGATCACTTGCGTATGGTTCATCACTCCTCGATGGGGGGAGGCGTCATCAGGCGAAGGATGGTGTCAATTTGCGCCCGATAGAGACTGTCTTGCGGATCTGCCAACAAGAGGCTGTCTCGTCGCGCCTTCCGGAGGCTGTCTTCCGGAGAGGGGGAGGTCAACGGTTCCTGATCTAACTTGAGGTCCTGTCCATAAGCGAGTGCGAGTTGGCGATAGTATTCAAAGGCACGCTTTTGGGTTTCAAAAATTTTGGCGGCTCCCTGCTCTGAGGCAAAAGAGAGGGCGCGCCTTGCCTCCAAATCCATTTGTCTTAGATAGACAATCTGCACCACCCAAAGAGAGGCGTATTCGTTGTCTAATTTCAACAACTTAACCAACTCGTTTTCGGAGAGGGAGTAAAAATCTCTCTTCCTGAGTTTTTCTCCTCTGCTGTACAGTCTATCCACCTCTTTTGCAAATTTATTCCACACAACTTCTTGATTTTTGATATAGCGCCACGCAGCCGTATCCGATTTGTACGAAGCGGGAAGGTCAAAGGAGAGGGGAGACACTTTGAGGGCGTGGCTTGTGCAGGAGGAGAGAAACGTAACGGACAAGAGGAGTATCCCCAAGGCGCCGGAAACAAGAACTGTTTTTGTTGTTTTCATGATACAGACATTTATGCCGCGCAAAGTTACTATTTCTTTGTGAGATTCAAAGAAACAATCATACGGGCATACATAAAAAAAGAGACTGCACGAAAAACGTGCAGCCTCTCTCTTGTAAATCAAATCAATTAATACAACTCTTAGAAACGAATACCTATCTTTAGTTGAGGTAGTGCGATGAATTTAAAGGAGTGCGTATGCGCATTCCAAAGCAGTCCCTGCGTATATTGTCTTCCAATGGAGTACATATAGCTGAAGGGACGTACTTCAAATGCAAAATTTAGTCCGGGCAAGAGGTTATACTCAACCCCCGCGGTCAACGCTCCTGTGATACCAATCACCTCGCCGCCGCGCGCGTATGCATAGACTTCGTCAGCCCACACGTAGTTGTCAAACTCCTCTCCTGTCCAAGGAACGGTGGTTTGAATACGTGAATGCTGAAAACCGCCCAAAACGCCAAGGTAGGGAAAAATACGTCCATTACAATTATTGAAGTAGTAGTTGGAGCCTATGGTTGCCAACCAATTGTTGGTCAGGCGACCCAACACATACTGGTACCCGGCTATGGAAACCAGACCGTCATGCCAGCCCTCTCCATAGTGCCGTTGCGGTTGTACGCCAATATCCATACTGAACATCGCGTTTACCTCCCACCTGTTTGTAATAAAGTATTTCCCTTGGACACCTGCCATATTAAATGCGGGGTTCTCGTTGAGACTCCCAATGTGGAACAATACAGCCGGATCTCCCGATTGGTTTGGGGTTTGTCCTCCGGGCAAGCCCATGTCATCGTCAGCCCATACCGGCGGGAGAAGGTAGGTTGAGTTCTCCTGTGGGAAAAACAACCCCTTGCCCAGCACCAAGTTGACCTGCCATTGACCTGCACGCGGTGCAAACAGCGCACTTCCGGAGCGCTCTATGGGTTGCGCCGATACCGACGCAACCATTAGAACCGCTATTAGAAATATGCTTAGCTTTTTAATCATTCTGAATAAATATTATCTTAGAAAACAATATCGACCATTTTGTTGTATTCAGCATACATAAGCGCCAGTTGAGCATCTATGTATTTGAGACGCAATTCGTATCCCTCAATGTCGCCGTCAATGTACTTCCTCAGGTCTTCCACAAAGTCATACAATCCATTGGTCATGCCTCCGTCTGAATAGATATACCTTGAGTATTCATCCATAAAGGTGTTGTAGTTGGCATAAGCAAAGTTGTATCTCCTTAACCTCTCATTGTGCAGATTGAACCAATAGTCATAGTCGAGATAGAAATTCTTGCCCACAACTCCGTTAGCCAATAAGTTTTGGTGAACCCAAAGCATGTCATTGTATGCTGCAGCACACAAACCGGCTTCAACCTTCATTGCCTCAATTTCGTACTCTTTGAGGATTCTGGCTGCGGTGGCGTCAACCCATGCTTGATAGAGTTCGTCCACTTTTGCTTGAAGGGCGTCTATGTGCTCGGCAATCTTCTCTGCCAACGCTTGGTATGCATCTTGGGTCTCGTCAGAAGCCCAGAAAGCAAACTGGTCGTAGTTGCGCATGGTGATCTTGGCGGTGGGCACAATAAAGGAGGGTCTGAAGGAGTTGGTGGGCGTATGGATAATGGCGCTACCGGTTTGACTCATAGGATTGCTGATGCTTGTTCCCCAGTTCCCATGATTGTACGTAACGTAGAGGGCTTTGTAGTCCCAGGGCCAGAGCACCGGATTTCCGTTGTATTTTGGAACCCCTACGGTGCTTGCCGTGCTCCACCAGTTCACCGATACCAATCTGGAGGTGTAAACGCCAATGTACGGCTGGTACGTTGCGTAGTATGCCTCATCATAAACAGAAGAACCTGTGTAGGTATAGACGTCTGTCCAGAAGAGATCCTCGGTGAGCGAAGGAACGTCCCTGTTGAGCGCCAATTCGGGCATAAAGTGGAATAGTTCGCTTCTTCTCCAGGGGTCAGTAGCAGAGCCAGTGCCTCCGTCGCTGGCAACGGGCTTAAGCACCACCACGCGATCAAGGTTTGAGTTGCCCCCAGGCAAGTAACGCATCCAGGGAGGTGTATCGCTAACCAATTTCCAGCCGTTGCCGTCCTTTTGCTCAGCCCAGCCGGTCATCTCAGTTTGGGCAGGGGTATTGCTGTTGTAGATGGTCCACGCTCTGTTGTAGGGTTCGTAGAGCGACTTCTCAGTCATATTGAGTTGTTCCCAAGCCCTGTACCAGCGGATGTATTTGGTGCGCAAGGCGTTTTCTTTAGCCACTACATTGGCAAAGGCGCCGTTGATGGCGGCATTGGCACTTTTGGAGCCAAACACTTTGTCTGACAACGAAATTCTGTCTGCGTTGGTGATTGCCGTGCCGGTGTACCAGTTTGCTTCGGAAGTTGATTGAGCAGGCAGCGTAGCGTATGTGTAATTTCCAGGATAACCGTTTGAGCTGGCGCCCAAAAAGTCCTCTTGCAGTTTGGTAATTGCATCGGTGAAACCGGCAACGTTAATCGTCAAGATACCGCCGCCAATGTTCAGGGTGTGCCCTTGCATCAAATAGTAGATGAGGAACCAGGCATGGTACTCCCAGTTGTTGGTTACGTGGTACTTTTGGAAGATGGGACCATCGCCGTATATGGCGCTACCCAAAAACGACTGGGTCTTTTGGTAGTAGGCGGGCATAAGGGCGTTGAGCATGGAAATCAAATCGGAAGCGTTGGCAATATCCAAGACGGTATTCACAATTCTGATAAAGAGCGCTGCATTGGCAGGACCAAGTATCGTCTCCAGCAATGCGCCCGGGTTAAAGGCAATTCCGCCCAAAACGTCAGAGATCTCTTTCCCCGCGCCAATCCAATCGTTGTAGTTGTCTCCCTGCATCAGGGTATCGAGAATCATCATATACTCCTCGATGATGGTCTTTTGGATATAATACAAGAAGTTGACAGGAAGTTTCTCCATAATAAAGGCGTTTCTGTCGTTGACGTCCGGTATGGCAAGCGCCTTTGCCAAATTGGCGTAGGTACCTATCACTTCCCTGTAGTTGCCGCCTGTGGCTTGCGAAAGACTGAACAGGCTTTCGGCATACCTCTCCAAGTTGGAGATGGAGGTCAGCGGAGACAAACCGGGTACGTTGTAGAAGGTGTAGTTCCAACCGGTAGCAGGAGGAGCGGCGTAGGGCAAACCATACATGGTGTAGCCTCCGTTGCCAGCAAGGATCTCTGCGTTGGTGCCGGAAGCGGTGCCGTAGATCGCATTCAGTGCGTTAGTAAACTCGGTGCGCTCAGCGGCCCAGGTGGGACCGTCTTTTACGATATTGTAGCTTTCTTTCCACAGTTTGGTGTTGTCGGTAAAGTTTTTAACGGCATTGTCCATATAGTGCTTTCTCAATGCCAAATCTTGTTCTACCCTCACTTTGCCGTCTGCGGTAAAGAGTCTTTCGTTGTTGATGGTGTTGTAGTCGCTCTTCAAAACGTCCAACGTGTTCTTATATCCCAAATTGGCGTAGGTGCCTTGGGGATAGGCGTCATTTGCGGTGGAAGCCTCTTTGAAGGTGTTGTAGAAGAAAGAGTATTCGTTTTTATACACGCCGGTGATTACGCTCTTGCCGTCCTTGTTGCCGGTGCCTAAGGTGCCGTAGGTGGCAAAGAGGTCGGTGGCGTTTTTGCCAAATACGTTCTTAATGGAGATGTTGGTCAAATCGGTATTCACCCCGCTGTTGTCGTAAGCGTCCCGAGCAAGGTTTTCGTTTTTCCTAAGTTCTTGCAATTCAAACTCCAAACCAGCCTCTTTTGCTGTGAGGACAACTTCGCGCTCTTTCATCGCCTGCATCTTGGGATACATCTCTTCTGCGTAGGCAAGATACTCTTCCACGGCAAGGTCTTTGATCACTTCCCAAATCTTCAACATCTCGGTGCCGTAGGTGAGGTTGATCTCGGCAATTTCGAGTTCATGTCTCAATTCATTCTCTACAAAAGGCATACTTACCGTTTCGTAGAAATGCTTCTGTGCTGCAAGGATGAGCAGTTGGTTTTGTACATCAGCCCGCTCCCTCAACAGCGCGAGGATTTGATCGAAGATGTCGTCAAATGCTTGAATTTGAGCGCCCCACAATCTGGCACGCTGCTCGATCAATCCCGTAAGGTATGCCTCTTCGTTTGCTCTTGCCAACTCCTGGGCTTCCCACATACGAGCCAACTCAAAAGCGCGCTCAGCGTTGAGTCTGGCTATTCCCCAAGCGATTTTGGCTTCCAAAATACCTCTTTCGTATTCGTTGTCAATTCTTAAGGCTTCTGCCTCTTGTCTGCGGATTTCGGCAACAGCTCTCTCCCGTTCAGCCTCAGCATAAGAAAAAGCAGCATAAGCACGATTGAGTTCGGCTTGTGACGTCACAAGATCGGTTTGGGCTTTAATAAGAAGAATTTTTTCTGTCCGTAGCGCAATAACGCTATCCGGTTCTTTGTTGTCAATACAGCCAACAAACAGTGCGCCTATGAACACAAAGGTCGCACACAGTGTTAAAAATTTTTTCATTCAATAAAAAATTTAAGTTAAACAATAATTTTTAGTTTTTAGTAATTAATTCTTTTTAAGTTAGTTAATAATTTTTTTCGATTTAGCTAATGTATATTCAGTGCAAAGATAATCTAATATTCAATACCACAAAAAAAAATGTTTAAAAAATGTTTAAAATTTCTCTCTTTTGCTTTAAGGAGGAGGTAGCGTCAATGCGCCTCCCCGTTGGGGAAGGATGTTTTGGTTTGCGTTCCAAACGCTCCAGTTGATGTGGTGGCTAATGGCGGCGGGTATCTCTCCGCTGAGGGCGTTGTTATTGAGTTTTAGTGTGGTCAACTGCGAAAAACAGGGAATTGTTCCATCGAGCGTTCCGCCCCAAGCCTCCGGAATATTTTTTCCGGCGCCGGTGTTTACAAAGGAGCAGTTCGATAAATCTAACTCTCTAAGATATTTGAGTTTTCCGAGATTTTCGGGCAACACCCCGCCCAACCCCAAATTGCCCGAAAGGTCTAACTTTTGCAGGAAAGCAAGGTTTTCGAGGGGAACCCTGTTGCCGAGCAATCCTCCTCCCTCCAACGAGCCAAACAGGGCATTGGAAGACAAAACGATACCTGTTACCAAGCGCTCTCCGGGTTTGCCTATGGGGTCTGACTCCTGAATCACATTGGAGAGGGTAATCCCAAACCACTGCGAAACAGGATCGCCAAGGTTCCACTTATCTCTCCATGCAAATCCGCTCAACGAGGTGTACATTCTGATTAACACCAAACTATCTGCGGAAGAGATGGTAGCGCCCTTTTGTATCACCGTGTAGTCAAACTCATAATCGCTGTCTGTGCCCTTAAAGGTGATTTGGGCAGTGCGGTATTCAAGGTACGTGGTGGGTTTGATGGTAAAGTTAAACCGCCTCCCGTCCGGATTTGCTCCCTGATAGTCCACCCACGAGGGCGCATCCACGCGCACAAAGGAGACAGGGAAGTTGGCGTCAATAATCAGGGTCAAGTTGTCTCCGACCCCCCCTATGGTGTGTTTGTTTTCGGATGGGGTGATGGTGTAGGAGGGAGAGGCGCCCTCCTGATAGATATGCACCGCTTTTTGCAGTGTTCCGTTGATTTGCTTCACGGTAATGATTCCCGTTCGAGGCAGCAACGAGGTGTTCTTGGCAATGGTTACCAACACGGTGGAGTCGCTGAGGGGCGCTTTGGTTTCGGGCGCCCGTTTTACCACTATCCAATTTTCCGTTACCGAAGTGGTCCACCCAATATTTGCAGTGATGGTCAATTCCTTAGTGGTCTCTGCGGAGGGTATGTCCATACTCTCTGCGGAGAGGGATATGTGCGGCTCTCCCGCCAACTGCTTGATGGTTATGGTGAGGGATGTTTTTTCGCTCACTAAGGTAATCTTTGCTTCGCGCGGCGTGCTGCTTGTGTTTTCGGTAGCCTCGCACCTGAGGTACTCGGCGCCGGTGGTGGCGCCCCGCGTTACCTCAAGCCACGAATGGTCCCACGAAAACTCCCAAGGCACGTTTGCCGAGATAAAGATAAAGACAGACTCCGGAATTGCCTTGATGTCGGGAACAGGATAGACCACCTTGATCTCCGCTTCGGCGCCAGCCTGAGAGATATGGTACGCTTTGGAAAACGTTCCGTCAATCTGTTTAAAAACAATTTGCGTAGCCCGCTCCGACACCGTCTCGTTGGGGCTTACCTTAAAGGTGCATTTGGCGGCGTCAAAGTCTATGTCGGTGATCCACGAAGCGGTTTCGGAGAAGTCCACGCTCCACAGAAAATTGGCGTCCACGTTAATGGTGAGTTTTTGCGTTGACGGCGTGGTACCTGCCGCCGAAACGTTCCCTGTGGACTCCGGAGTAAAGACAATGGTGGGCGTAGCAGGCGCCTGCGTGATGGTCAAAATCCGGTTGAGGTCGGTTGAGCCTTCTCTGGAGATGACCACCGTAGCCTCGCGCACCTCCGCTCTGGGGTTCTCTTCGGCTAAAAAGAAGCACGAGGCGGTCTCCATGAGTTTGGTCTCGACCCCCTCTACCGCCTTTACCCAGGTTTTGGCGGGATCAACCGTAACCTTCCAAGGAACGTTGGAGGTAACTTCCACACCTTTAACACCGCCTTCCGCATCAAAAGCGAGGCTGCTGTGAGACACCACAATCTCGGGCGCCTCCCCCATTTGCGTTACAGTATAGACCTTGGACAACTGTCCGTTCCTCTGTTTAAGGGTAATCTTGCCCGTGCGCGACGAGAGGGAAGTGTTGGGTTCTACCTTAAAGAAATAACTGTTCGTGCCCATCAATTTGGTGGTAATCCGTGTGATCCACGAAACATCAGAAGTGGCGTCAAGTTCCACATTGGTGTCAAACACCACCTCTATCTCTCCTCCGGCAGAGGTAGTCGTTCGCGTCTCTTCGCGTAAAACAATCGCCGGGTCTTCTCCTTTTTGCAACACTTTAATCTCTTCCCGCTTCTGCTCCCCAACAATAAAGAAACTCGCTTGACGCCCCTCCAACGAGGTGTTGGGGCTTACATGAATCTCTATGTCTCTGTCTCCATACGCTTTAGAGGGTGAAAAGTTTAGCCACGTGGCAGCACATTCAATACTCCACAGAAAGTTGGCGGCAATGGTAAAGGTATGCGGAGTCGTTTGCAGGGCGTCTAAACTGATTGAGTACTCCGTAACGCTCAGTATCTCCTTCTCACCCTTCATGCAACCGCCCATACAGAGCGCCAAAATCGGCAAAATCAGCGTTTTTCTCAAAATCATCTTCATGATAAATAATATTTTAATCTCCTTATGGCTAAGGTCCCGTATAGTAAACCACTATGCGGTTGCCATCGGCAATAAAGAGGAAGTTATCTTTTATAGCCATGCCTTTGGGATGGTTCAGTTCGCCATCGGCTGGAATATATTCAAAAACGTCAAAGGAGGCATTCACGCTGTATAGCGTGGTTTCGGGGTAGGGTTGGCGCGGAGGCGGAGGGTTAAATCCGGGAAACCAAGTGGAGGAAGTAAACCAGTCGCGGTACCTTACCGACACCACGCGCCCCTTGTCAGAGGAGGAGGCTCCATCATCGCATGACACCAAAACAACTTGATTTACAGGGTCGTAAACCACGCTATGACAGTTCGACAAAAGGGTCGGATGTACGTTGGTGAGGGCGGTGGGAGATTGACCTGTGGAGGCGCTGCCCATATTTAGCCTCCAGCGGTTGCCGGGGTTGGCACTCACCTTCGTCCAGGGAGATGAGGGTTCATAGTACGGCTTACCGTCCACAGGGTTGATATAGGGCGTGGAGCCATCATCGTTCAGGTATCGATAATCATCACGTTCAACGACTCCTCCGCTGCCGCTGCCTCCCTGGTCGTTCCGACGGGAGTAGAGCACGCCGTTATCCACCACCCACGAGAAGTAGTTGCCCACAGCATTGGGGTCGGGACTAAACGCGATGCCTGTGGGGTAGGTTGCCCCTCCATACCACCACCCCGCTGCCGAGTTCACGCGCGGAATCTTGCTCGTTACCCAACCGGCAAGGGTGGTCCACACGCCGCCCAAACTCTCCACAAACTGATCCATCTGGGCATAGAGCGAGCCAAGCAACTCGTGCGGCGCAATGGAGCCTACGTGGGTTCCGGGGAGATCTCCCCAGTCGGGCAAATCCCACCACGCCTCCAACAGTTGCCTGAAGTCGATGGTTACTTTGGGGTCAAACGAGGTCAGGAGGGTAAAAAGTCCGTCAAGCGTGGTCATGATCCCGGAGAAAGAGAGATCCGAAATGGTGGTAACAAAATCGAGGTAGGCAAGAAGTTTGTCGTTGGTAACCACCTTCTTTAGGTTGTCTATATCCAACAACTCCACAACGCCCTTTATTTTGGTGAGTATATCGGCGTTCCCTTCGAGCAGCGCCACAAAGGGGTCAAATTTTGATACTTTATCGTCTAACAACACAAACGGATTCCCTGTACTTTCGTCTATAAACTCTACCAACGCCAGCGTTAAGGCTAATTTCTGGTTTATGGTGCGGTCCTCGTCAAACCAGGGCGTAGGGCTGATGGGAACGCCCATCACGTAGGGACGCGGGGGATTTCCGCCGTTGTCCTTATATACGCCATTGAGGGAGAGGTAGTCCTGACCGTCTTTGACAATACGGTAGTCTTTGATTACTTTGAGGATTTCGTCGGGGTCTCTCAGGTTTGCTTCCAGCAAACCTGTGTTAATAACACCATACACAGGATCCTGAATCCAACCTTGATTGTTAATCTCCCCCATAGCCCAATCCACTGCCGATCCCTTCAAAGACGCTCTGTTGCCATCAGAAAGGAGCGGGATTAGGTCTATCATGGGGCTTACCATATCATATACCAAACCTGCCACGAATGGAGTGATGTAGTTCACCGCCTCCCTCCTCAGGGTCTCCACAACGTCGTCCAAGAGTCCGGAATTGACAAAAAGTTCGGTAATCAAGTCGTCTATGATGCTCTTGGGCACCTCCAACAGTCCGTACCAGAGCGACACCAAGTGCAATCCCCATTGCGGCTCTATGAAAAACTCTATCGGAACATAAATATTCAGGTCAAAAGAGAACTTAATCGGAATATCGAACTGAACCAAAAACGTGTTTCTCCACTCGGTATCAACGCTAATGGGTATGACAAACTTAATGGCGTTGTCATTGGGTATCAAAAACCTCAAAAAGTCGGCGGCGTCCGAGGGGATGTCTATGTTGTAGTCGAAGGTGAGCAACTTCTCCAACTGCGGCAGCGCCAAGTTGGCAAGGTCGTCAAGGGCTAATTCGCCGGTAGTCTCGTCAAAAATACCCGTCAGGTTGATGTTGAGGTGAAACTGATTTATCAAGTTCAGGATGTCTGCCAATTCAAAGTTGCTGAAGTCGGCGTTGCCAAAGGCAAGGTCAAGCAAAAACATAAATTCGGGGTCAAGCAGATTGCTTATCGCCTTCAGGCTGTTTTGGTAACGTGTGTCAAAGATGGTCATGCCCTCTAAGGCGGTTTCGGCAGCGTAGTAGAGGTTGTTGTTGAACACCGTGAGGGCGTTAAAACTGCCGCGGGGCGCCACAAAGAGTTTTTGGGCGGGGTTGTTGGCAAAGCGGCTGTGCCACGATTCGGTTGCCTGCGTAACGTATATCACCTGTTCGTCCGTCCATTTGTGCTCGGTGGCGCCCGCTTTGGGAGCGCCGGACGACCCAATAAAGAGGGTGTGGTTGGCGCCTGCTGCAATGGCGTTGGCGCCGGGCACCTTTACATAAGGCACGGCGCTGGCGGTGAGGGAGAGGTTGAGCATATCGCTGATGTCGAAACGATAGACCTGATCCTGATCCTTCGCCGTCCCGTAGAGGTGGTCCCCATCAATGGCTAAAGAGTTGATCTCTATACCATCCGGCAAGAAGATGACTTGCGGAGGTCCTTCGGGACGTTTGGGATAGTTAGGCGACTTGGGGTCGGGGGCGTCCATCTTGGGGGAGCAGGCGGCAAACAAAAGCGCAACGGCTGCTATGATATATCGTGTGTGGTGGTGGTTTGTGTTCATGGTACGTGCTAAGTTGTTGTTTGTGTTATTGTAAGGGTCCAAGTCATGTAGCTGTTGGGCACAGAAAATACAGCCGTCCACACTTTGTAGACACCGGGCATAGCCCTTGGTTGTACATAAATCCGAGCGCCCAAAGCGCCGCCACTGAGCGCATTTTGACTGTCAGCAGTACCGAATGAGAATACGGCAAGCCACGCCACATCATTGCCTGCTTCAGAGAGGGAGACAGCCCAGTTGTGTCCGCCAAAATATCCATTTACATAAAACTCTTGCCTGCCGGGACGAATATCAACAATAACTTTGGTACCTCTGTTGAACCCCATCGAAGCAGGTATCCCGCTAAAGTACCACCTTGCATCCTGCACAACCGTTCCCGTTTGCACTCCGTAACCGCTGTTTACGGGAACCACGTTGAATGTTTTGTTCACTTGATAATCATAGGGATTGTCTCCGGCGCCGGCAACCACGTTGTAGGTATATGAGCCATTCACCAACGAGGCAAGAGTTAAACTACTCATTGCCAAATCACCAACACCTGACACAGAACTCACTTCAAAGTTTGTGGTAAAGGTCATCCATCGAGCGTGAGGCAGGGTGCCGGCAAGAACCGGATTGGACGGATCCATGGTAACCGTAGGGATAAACGCTCCCTGCGAAACGGTGAAACTCCCTTCTACCACGCCGTTGCACTCAATATCGTAGGTGGCGGAGTAGGCGCCGCTCGTTGTGTTGTTGACGGTGGGATAGACGTATATGGTTTGGGATACGTTGCTCACCGAAGAGTTGTCGATATTGGGCGAAACGGTAAAGATGCCGCTGTCTCCGCCTGTTGCCACAATGCGCCACGGATGGTTGGAGACAATGGTAAAGGCTTGGGCGCCTGCCGGACCGCTCTGGTCGCAGGTAAAGTTGTATGGACCCGCTACATCACAATACCAATACTGCACCTTGGGCGGCTGCGTAACGGTAAACTCCTTAACGAGGTCTTGCACCGTTGCCCCCAGTACCACGTGCTCGCCGGTAAAGGTGAGGGTGGCAACGCGCGTCTCGGTGAGGCTGGGGTTGGGCGCCACCGCAAAGGTGAGGAGGGTCGATAGGGGCGGAATGGGCGCCACTGTGGTGTTGAGGTCTCCATGGTCGGGAGCAACGCTCACCCAACCACCGCCCGCAGGCGTGTAGTCGGTAGAGGCAACCTTCCAGTTGCGGTTGCTCTCGGAATAGAGGATAAAACTAAGGTCGTTGGCGGTGCCGTCCGGGTTGAGGGCGGGTACGTTCACGCTGTAGGTGTAGTCGGCAAACCAGCCCGCAGGCGTGGTGGCGGTATTGGTAAAAATAAGGTACGCCTCTGCCGTAGCCTGTACAATGGGTATCTTTATAGCGTTGAAGCCTTCAAGATTTCCGTCAACCCCTTTCAACTCCATCTCTGCATAGCGGGGATAGCGGGCAGAGGTGTTCTCTTTAACCACTATTTTGATGGTCCTCACGTCCGGCGGGGTGGCGGAGACAGGGAGGACACCGGAGGCTACTCCATACGTCTCAAAATCTGCCATAGGAAGTGGAACACCGTCTATTTCAATGGCTTCTATCCAACCTGTGGGGGCATCCATAATGTGTTCCGACCTGTTTGTGCCGGTGGGGCGGAGAACCAACTGCCAATCTCTGTCTGTGTGCAGCTCAAAGAGAATCTCGCCACCGTTGCCGGGCACATCAAGCCTTCCATTGGGGGCGGATTTAAATGCCTGAATGAGGGCGCCTGCGCCGGAATCAAACACATCAAAGACCGCCGCCGCCGTGTTTCGATAGACATGAACAGTTACCTTGAGGTTGGGATCTTGAGAGTGGCGAAGAATCAGGTCAAACTTCTCTACAAAGGGGTGAAGGTTGTCTCCTTTGTCGGTGAATATCAGCGTCTTGTCGGTAACAAAACCGGTAGGTATCAAGCCCGAAGGAACCGATACCTGACACCACGAAGGGATGGCGTAGAAAGAGGGGTTATCCACAAACCATTGGTAGTTAGTGTTAATATCAATCATCACCTTCGCGCCTTTGTAGCCGTTCAGGTAAACGCTGACCTCAGAGGTGTATTTGCTGTCGGGAGTGCCGTACTCCTTTACAAGCAATCGTGCTTCGGGACCTTCGTAACCGTCCCTTGTGCAGTAGCCCATCCCCGATAACAGGAACGCTACCAAAGAGATGTGCAAGAATGACAGGATTCTCATATAGTTTTGGATTTATAGTTTTCTATTAGACGCATTTTTTACCCAAAATGTTGCATGGCGTACCAAAAAGAGTTGGCAAAGGTACATTTTTTTTTTATTCTTGAAAAATATCCCCTATCTTTGTGCCAAATTAATCAAATTAGCGACAGATGAAAAGTATTAAAATTTTACTTTCGAGCGCAGCGTGTATGCTGTTTTTTGCCTTGTCGGCAAACGCTCAGGACATCAATCAAGCCATTGAGTTAAACAACAAAGGCGCAGAAGCGGCAAAGGCTCAGGATTGGGCTACCGCCATTACTCAATTCAATCAAGCACTTGTCATTTTGGAGCAACTTGGCGAAGAGGGTGCTTCTATGTCTCAGGAAATTAAAGATTTAATTCCAAGTTTACACTACTTTTTGGGGCAGGAATTAGCCAAAGCCACTAAAATTGACGAAGCCATTGCAGAACTCAAAAAAGCGATAGAGGTTGCCCAAAAGTATGACGACCCCTCCTCTACCGCCGTTGATGCCAAAAAACTAATTGACCAGTTGAACCTTTCCGCCGCAAACAATTTGCTGAACGACAAAAAGTATGACGAGGCAATCGCTGCCTACAAGGGGATTTTGGTAGTCGAACCCAATAATGGAGCGCTCTATTATTATATAGGTGTAGCATATCAGGGGCTGACCAACGATGGCGAGGCAATCACCGCCTATCAAAAGGCGATTGAATTGGGAAATAAAGACGCCGGCGCTCGTTTGGCAAATATTTATCTCACACAGGCGCAAAATGCCATGAGGGAGCAAAAGTGGCAAAATATGTATGACCTCTCCCAAAAAGCGGCAGAAGTAACTCCCGACAATGCCAACGTAATCAAGTTTGTGGGCATCTCGGCATTCCAACTCAAGAAGTATGACGAAGCGGTTCCCGCTTTAGAGAAGACTTTGGCTGCCAACCCCAATGCAGCCGATAAAAACACCACCATCTATCGTTTGGCTCAATCTCTTGAGGCGCAAAACAAGAACAGTCAGGCGTGCGGCTATTACAAGCAACTCCTTACCGACGCCAACTTTAAAGAAACGGCAGAGCACAAGATTAAGAACGTGCTCAAGTGCCAATAGAGCTGCTTGCCCCCGCACGTGATTTTGTCTGCGGAAAGGCAGCCATCGACAGCGGGGCAGACGCCGTATATATTGCCGGTCCGGCATTTGGCGCCAGAGAGGCTGCCGGAAACCCGCTCACAGAGGTGGCACGTTTGGTGCGTTACGGACGACCATTTGGCGTAAAAACATATCTCGCCCTCAACACGCTACTCTATCCAAACGAAGTAACCACAGCCCGCCAAATAGCCATTCAGGCTTGGGAGGCGGGCTGTGCCGCGCTCGTTATTCAGGATCCGCAACTGTTGGAGGCAGGATTGCCGCCCATCCCTCTGATTGCCTCCACGCAGATGAATAACCGCACTGTAGAACAAGTGCAAAGATTAGAGCGATTGGGGTTTGAGCGCGTGATATTGGCACGGGAACTCTCTTTAAAGCAGATTGCGGAGATTCGCGCCCACACCTCTGTGGCGCTGGAGTTTTTTGTACACGGAGCGCTGTGCGTATCGTTCAGCGGCAGGTGCTTCCTGAGCGAACACCTCACCGGAAGGAGCGCCAACCGAGGCGTCTGCATTCAGGCGTGTCGCAATCGTTACCACTTGATTGACGCCACGGGGCGAGCCATAGTGCGCGACAAACATCTTTTGTCGTTGCGCGACTTGTGCCTTGACCGGCATCTTGAAGGGCTGATGGCAGCCGGTATCACCTCCTTTAAGATTGAGGGGCGACTCAAAAACAGCGCATACGTCAAAAATGTGGTGGCGCACTACCGAAAACTCCTTGACTCCATCGGCGGCTGCCGCCCCTCCTCTTTGGGTTGCGTGGGACGCTCTTTTGAGCCACATCCCCGCCACACCTTTTCGCGGGGGCACACCACATACAACATATCAGACCGGCGGAGCGGATGGGCTACCATGATTCACGGAAAAGCCATGGGAGAGGAGATAGGCTCGATCGCTGCATCGGAGAAGAGATACGTGGCAACCCTGCACCCTCACGTGGTGCTACACGTTGGAGACGGTGTCTGTTTTATGAATCCTCAGGGCGTATGGGTGGGGAGCACGGTCAATGCGGTTACTCCTGCTTCCGTTGCCAATCAATTTCTTATCGAATTGCAAGCAGGTTCCTCCATTGGCGCACACAACACCCTCTACCGCACATATAACCACCTTTTTGAGAAAGCGCTGGCACATCCCCGCAGCGTAAAACGCACCATAGACGTAGAGGTGGAGGTAATCATTGAGCAGGAGGGTGTAACGCTCCGGGCGCATATTCCCCACGGAACAAGCGTATCGCTCCGTCTCCCCTGTAACGGCTCACCCGCAAAAGATTTGGAACAGGTAAATAAACAAATACACAAACAGTTAGAAAAATCCGCCGAGCCGTGCTACCTTTTTCGTGTGGCATCGCTCCAAAACCGCTCCGCGCTCTTCTTTCCCGCCGCCCAAATCAACGAATGGCGCCGCCGCTTGGGTGCCGCATTGCTTGAGGCTACCCCAATGCCCTCAGATATTGTTCATCCCCTACCCTCTCTCGATAAACAGGCACTCAGGGAGTTAAAACAGCATATTCCGCCCGTTGGAGTAATCCCCGACACCTTAATGCAGTGCAAATATTGCATAAAGTATGAGTTGGGATTGTGCGAAAAGGAGAGACGCCACGAGGCACCTCCCAAGTTGCCATCCGAACCGCTCCACGAGCCACTCTACCTTGTCAACCAAGGAAAAAAGTTTAAAATTCTATTCGATTGCGAACGGTGCGAGATGAGGGTAGAGCGAGAACAAACATCTTCGCATTGACCGCAAGGCATGAAGTGATGGTTCGTGTATGTCGTCAAATAAACTTCGATTGGTAAAAGTGCTGAGAATTTGAAAAAAATGTAACTTTGTAAGCCCATCAAAATTGATGAAATTGACCTTGCAGAAGCAAAACCTTGAAATGACCAAAATATGCTTTTTTCCTCCATACCCGGACACAGCGCGTTAAAAGAGCGCCTGATAGAGATGGCAAACGCTTCTCGCGTGGGTCATGCCCTCCTGTTTTGGGGAGATGAAGGGGTGGGTGCACTGCCGTTGGCGTTGGCGTTGGCGCAGCAAATGGTGTGTAACGCTAAAGAGGCGGGGGGGGCGTGCGGCTCATGCCCGCCATGCAACAAGGTGCAGAAGTTGATTCACCCCGACCTGCACTTTGCCGTGCCGGTGAACAGCGTAAAACCCTCCGACAGAAATCCGGTTACCGACCACTATGCCGAAATCTTGAGAAAAGCGCTGTTGGCAAATCCATATATGGGTGAGCATCAATGGTACGACTCCCTTGGCATAGACAACAAAAGCGGGAACATCAGCGTGCATGAAGCGGATACTATGCTAAAGAAACTGAGTTTTAAACCATTTGAAGGTACCCATAAATTTATGGTTGTTTGGCTTCCCGAACGAATGAATTTACAGGCGGCAAACACCTTGTTAAAGGTTTTGGAGGAGCCTTCAGAGGGGACGCACTTTTTTTTGGTGAGCGAACATCCCGAACAGTTGTTGCCCACCATTCGCTCTCGGTGTCAAGTGATCAGGGTCAATCCCATCCTCAGAGAGGAGCTTGCCCCTGCGCTCTCCAAGGCGCTCTCTATCTCTTTGGAAGAGGCAGACACCTTGGCTCGCCTCTCCGGGGGCAGTTGGGGCAAAGCGCTCTCCTTTTACCATCGGTCGGAACAACAGCAGGAGATGGCGCACTATGCACACACACTGATAGGCTGTTGTGTAGAGAAAAAATGGACATCCACTATCGAATGGTGTGAAGAGGTGGCGGGATTAGGAAGAGAACGTCAGAGACAAGTGGTTTTTTCTCTTTTTGAACTGTTGCGAAATATCTATGTAGAACATATTCAAGCACATCAAATCAGTTGCGCTCCCTCTGCGGAGGGCGCTCAACTGCACTTCTGGGCAACACGTCTCCCAATCTCTTTTTTTGGGGAGGCAAACCAAGCCCTCAACGAGGCTTTGGGTGATATTGACCGGAATGTGCACGCCAAAATGACCTTTTTTAGCGTTGCTTTTCGTCTTTTCTTAGGATGTTAACATTTTTTTTACCTTTGGCGGATTATTCCCACACTATTTTGACACACTATGCAACAAGATACAGATTCCGGTCAAGAACTTTTAACCTTCCATCCCATTTATGAACCTATTAATGAGGAAATTAAACGGGATTGCCTGCGCGGTTGCACCGTAGTGCGTCCACCCCAGGGGGAGTTGCTCTGCAATTTGAAAGAAAGTTGTTGTAAATTATCCACATACAATTGGTTAGAAGATATTCCCCTGTCAGAGGCGATGAATATCTATGAAGTTCGCTTCAAAAATACGCATAAGGCGTTCTTTGTCAATGCTTCGGACACCACGTTGCACACAGGGGATATTGTGGCGGTAGAAACTGCCAACGGACACGACATAGGCATTGTCAGCCTCGAAGGACATTTGGTGATGGTTCAACTCAAGCGCCACGATATTGACCCAAGTAAATATGAGTTTCGTAAAATTTATCGAAAAGCCAAAACAGTCGATTTAGAAAAGTGGCAGGAGGCAATTGCCCGCGAACACCAAACAATGATCCGCGCCCGTCAAATTGCCGCTTCGTTGGAGTTGAACATGAAGATTGGGGATGTGGAGTTTCAGGGAGACGGCACCAAGGCGATTTTTTACTATATTGCAGATGAACGTGTTGATTTTAGAAAATTGATTAAACTTTTTGCCGAAGAGTTTCGGATTCGTATTGAAATGCGGCAGATTGGCGCCCGTCAAGAGGCAGGTTTGATTGGGGGAATTGGCGTTTGCGGACAAGAACTGTGTTGCTCCAGATGGATGGTTAATTTCTTCTCTATTACCACACAAGCAGCCCGTTGTCAAGAACTTTCGCTAAATCCCCAAAAATTGACCGGACAATGCGGCAAACTAAAATGTTGCATCAATTACGAAGCGGTTACCTATATTGATGCCCAGAAGGGGTTGCCATCCATTTCACAACCAATTGAAACAGAAGATGGTGCGCTTTATCTTTTGAAAACCGACATCCTTCGCGGACGTATGTGGTTTGGCTACAACCCGCATGACCAATCCAAAATGTACGAACTCTCCATTCCGGCTATTCTTGAGATGATCAACCTCAATCAAAAGGGATTAAAAGCGCCTTCACTCGGCTCGGACGATGCCTCTTCCGACCACGAATCAGAGTTCAGAAGCGCTGCGGGGGAGGACAGCATCACTCGGTTTGATGCACAATCTCGGAAACATTTCAAAAAGAGGAACAAACCAAAGTATCCACATAAACAGCCCCACCGTGAAGAGTCCTAATATATTGATTAGCACCCTCTCTCTCTTATTCCTCCCTCTATTTGCCGCTTGCTC